>Ga0208048_1000137_pt1 | contig 37345 bp, 37 predicted proteins | sample Malawi_45m_30L_FD_184163 | JGI IMG/M metagenome (GOLD analysis project Ga0208048, IMG submission 184163) | Freshwater microbial communities from Lake Malawi, Central Region, Malawi to study Microbial Dark Matter (Phase II) - Malawi_45m_30L... | ecosystem: Environmental > Aquatic > Freshwater >...
GTCCGGTCCGGCGAAAACGATGGCGTTGGATTTGACGTGTTTGACCACCTTCCAGCCGAATTCGAGCGCGCGGATTTCTTCGGGAGTCGGCGCCCGCTTGGTCACGACTTTGGCATCGCCGACCGATTCGCAGCCGGCATCGTGATCCTGCACAAGCAGACCTCCCAAAACGGAACGGACATCGCGGGTTGCTTTGCCTGGCGCTCCTTTCAGCCGCATGAGCCGGAGATTTTTCTTTTTGCGCAGGATTTCCAAAGCGCCCGGAGCGAATTCCGGTGCGATGATCACCTCGCTAAAAATCTCCGCGATGGCTGCGGCCACAGGTTCGTCCAGCGGACGGTTGCAAATGATGATTCCGCCAAAGGGTGCCTGCCGGTCGGTGGCGAAGGCTTTGTCCCACGCACCGAGGAGCGTTGGGTCGCTTCCCACTCCGCAAGGGTTGGTGTGTTTGAGAATGGCGACCGTCGGCTCGGTGAATTCGCCGATCAGGTCGACGGCCGCGGCGATATCGAGGAGGTTGTTGTAAGAAAGTTCTTTCCCGTGGAGCTGCTCCAAATGCGCGGACAGGTCGCCGTAAAGCTCGGCTTTCTGGTGCGGATTTTCCCCGTAACGCAGGCTCATGGCCATAGGCTCCGCGCATTGGAACGAGCCGCCGACTCCGCCGCCGAGATAAGCTGCGATGGCGCGATCGTAGCGCGCGGTCAGAGCAAAAACTTTTTGCGCGAGGCGAGCACGGGTCTCCGCAATTGTTGCGCCGTCGTTTGTCTCCAGTTCGCGCAGCACCTCCGCGTAATCGGCAGGATCGCAAAGCACGGTCACCGAGGCATGGTTCTTGGCCGCACTGCGCAGCATGGAAGGTCCGCCGATGTCGACGTTCTCAATCGCCTCCTCGCGGGTCACATCTTTGCGGGCCACGGTCTGCTCGAACGGATAAAGATTCACCACGACGAGATCGATCGGAGCGATGCCGTGCGCGGCGGCCTGCTCGACGTGGGACGGGAGATCGCGGCGGAAGAGAAGTCCACCGTGCACCAATGGATGGAGCGTCTTGACGCGTCCGTCGAGCATCTCGGGGAAACCGGTGTGCTCGGAGACGTCTTTGACCGCGAGGCCCGCCGCGCGCAGGGCGGCGGCGGTCCCACCGGTGGAAAGGAGCTCAACTCCGTGGGCGGCAAGTCCGCGGGCCAAATCGACCAGGCCGGTTTTGTCGGAGACGGAAAGGAGCGCGCGCCGGATCTTCATGCCGGAACAGCCTCGGTCGGCGCGGCAACATGGTTGAACTGCATCTCGTATAGCGAGCGGTAGTCGTTCGACGACACAAGCAACTCCGCATGCGTGCCGGTCGCGGCGATACGGCCACCGCTCATCACGACGATCAGGTCCGAATTGAGCACGGTGGAGAGCCGGTGCGCGATGGCCACCACGGTTTTCCCGGCGGAGAGTTTTTCCAGCGCGGACTGGATCATGCGTTCGCTTTCCGAATCGAGAGCGGACGTGGCTTCGTCGAGCAGGAGAACCGGCGCGTTCTTGAGCAAGGCGCGGGCGATGGAAAGACGCTGCTGCTGTCCTCCCGAGAGCATGCAGCCTTTGTCGCCGACCACCGATTCGTAACCGTCGGGTTGCGCGAGGATGAAATCGTGCGCGTAAGCCCGGCACGCGGCCTCCTCGACTTCCGACTTGGTCGCATCGGGACGCCCGAAAAGGATGTTGTTGTAAATGGTGTCGTGAAAAAGAAAGGTGTCCTGCGTGACGATTCCGATATGGCGCCGCAGCGAGGCGATTTCCAGCGAGCAAACATCGTGCCCGTCCAAGCGGACGCATCCGCCCTGCGGATCATAGAAGCGCAGGGCCAACGACAACATCGTACTCTTGCCGGACCCGCTGGCCCCGACCAACGCGACGCGCTGACCCGGCGCGATGCGCAAACTGACCCCGCGCAGCGCGGGCGACTGCGGCCCGTAGGAGAACTCGACATTTTCGTAAACGATCTCGCCGCGGCAGACGTCCAACTTGCGGGCGTTCGGCGCGTCGACGATGGCGGGCGGCTGACGCATCAACTCGAAGATATTCGTCGTGGCGGAAAGGCACTTTTGCAGCTGCATATGGATGCGGCTGAGCGATTTGATCGGCTCGTAGAGCAGGAAAATGCCCGCCATGAGGGCGAGGAATTTGGCGGCGGAAAGCTGGGCCCAGTAAACGTAGAAGAGAGCCAAGCCGACGCCGACGGCGGCGACGATTTCGACCAGAGGCGAGGTGATTTCGGTGTTGCGGCGCACGCGGAGCGAGTTGCGAAACTGCTTCTTCGCCGCGGCATCGAACATTCTGATCATCAGCTTTTCTTCGGCGTAGGACTTGATCAGGCGGATCCCGGCGAAGGTTTCCTGCAGGATGACATTCATTTCCCCGGCCAATTTTTCCTCGTTGGCCCCGGCCTTGCGCACTTTGCGGCCGAACAAGGCCACCGGAACAATGCAGATGGGGAAGAGAACCAGCGTGATGATGCAGAATTTCCAATCGATCATCATCACGGCGACCACGCCCGCCACGAGCGCCACCGGTTGCTTGAAAAGATTCACGCTGAGCTGCGAGAGAGTGCTCTGTGCGACCGAGGTGTCGTTCATGACGCGCGACATGAGGCGCCCGGCGCGGGCTTTGTCGAAAAACTCCATGCTCTGCCGCACGATGCTGGCAAAAAGCTGGCTGCGGATGTCGGTAAGCACGCGCAAGCTGACCCACGACATCTGGAAGGAGTTCATGTAGGAGAAAAATCCGCGCAGGATCATGACCAAGGGCACGAGCAGACAGGCGAGCAGGACGGAATCGATTTTGCTCCCCTGCCCCGAAACGGCGGCTTGGCGGATCACATCCTGGGTCGCGCCGCCGGGAAAAACCGCATCGCCGACATATTTGACGAGTAGCGGAATAGAGCCGTTGAGCAGGGCGTAGAGCACACCCATGAGAACGCCGAAAGCGAATCTGGCGCGATAGGGTCGAAGGTAGGAAAGCAACTCGAGGTAGGGCTTCCATCCCTCCTTATAGCTTTTAGCCGACGCCTGATTTTGATCTGCGGTCATGTTCGCCCGCGGTCCGCGAAACCGCGCAAGCTTTGCAGACTAACAGAACAGCGCGCACGGCAGCAAACCCGCCCTGCGCGCCGGATTGACCGCGCTCCGCGGCAATGCGCATGATCACGCCCCGTGACAGAGCAGCCCATTCCCGGTTTCCATCTCATGCGCCATCCGCTGGCCGACTTGAAAGTTACCGCACTGCGCGACAAGCAGACCCCGGCACCGGAATTCCGCCGTCTGCTGCAGGAACTCTCACAATTGGTGGCTTACGAAGCGCTGCGCGATTTCGAAGTCGAGGAGTGCCAAGTGGAAACGCCGCTTGGCCCGGCTAAAGGCGCGCGCCCATCGCGCCCGCTCGTGCTTGTGCCGGTGCTGCGCGCCGGGTTGGCCATGGCCGACGGCATCCTCCGCATTTTTCCCTCGGCCGCGGTCGGCCACATCGGGATGTTTCGCAATGAAGAAACACTTGAGCCGGTGAGTTACTACTTCCGACTCCCGCCCGGCGCGGCCGGCGCACACGTGCTCCTGCTTGATCCCATGCTCGCTACCGGCAACAGCCTGGCTGCCGCGGCCGAGCGCTTGAAAAAGGAAGGCATTCCGCGCATGACCTGCGCATGTATCGTCGCCTCGCGCCAAGGCGTGACCCGCCTGCGCGAGGCGCAGCCCGACATGCCGATTTACGGCGCAGCGCTCGACGAGAAACTTGATTCGCGCGGCTACATCACGCCGGGCTTGGGCGACGCCGGCGACAGGATCTTCGGAACCTGATTCCTAAAGGCGCGGCGCGGTGCGCAGCTTGTCCTCCCATCTGGTGAGAAGGTGGATGATCATGTTGGTGCCGAATTTGTAGGAGTCGAGAAGTCCACCCTGCTTGGCAATGTCCTTTGGATCGATGTTGTGCACGTAGATGCCCGCTTGGATGTAGAGCGGCTCGTATTGGGCAACCAAGGGCTTGCCTTTCTGGTACGCTTCTTTGTCGCGGTCGCCATTGATCACCCAGTTGCGATTGTCCTCCTTAACCCCGAATTGCCACATGTCGCCGTAGTCGTTGGAGGTGTAAATGATGGCGATCTCCCCGAAGTAGCGCATAACCAAAACATCGTCGTCATAGTAATTGAGACCCGGCGGCTGCTTTTCGATCTCGGGGAAATAAGGCGAGCGTTTGAACATCGGGTCGTTCACTTCGAGCCGCTCGAAATCTTTATCCTTGTCGGGCATGACGCGCTTCATCTCGCGCCGGAAAGCGATGTCGAAGCGGGAACCCTTGCCAGGCACAGAGCTGTCGCCCCACAGAGCACCGCCTAATCGGATGTATTTGCGCAGGTTCTCGACCTCTTTTTCAGTCAGGGTGAAATCCCGCGAGCCGGTGAAGAAAACGAACGGTGGCTTTTCCGAAAAAAGCATGTCGCTATCCAACTTGATGGCTTTGACATTTTTATACTCGGTTTTGATTTTGTCCCTTGAAGCTTTGCTCATGAACTCAAGCAGGTTCGGAAGCGCGCCTTGGGGAATGCCTTTGGGACCATCCGTGCGGTAGACCGAGTTCCAATTGCCGCCGTTGTATTGCGCAACGAACGCGGTAAAAGCGAACTCCCGCTGTCGCGTGCCCGTGCCGCTCCCGCTTCCCTTGCCCCAACCCCCGGTGAACTTGCGGATATCGCTCGCCATAGCGCCGGTCATGCCCGCGACCCCAGCCGTCGATGGTGCGGCAGTCGCAGGCGCGCTCGGTGCGGAAGGTTTCACCACCGCGCTCGGCGTGATCACCGCATCCATGGAAAAATTCAGCGGGTTCTGACCCGTTGTGGTGATGGCGGCCACGGTTGTGTTCTGCACAGTGGGGGTGCTCACGGTGAACGTGGTTTCCTGGGGCTGCGTCTGGGCAGCTGGCGGCGCCGCCACTTCTTCCCCGGCGGCAAGGAAGCCGCCTTCGCCGCCCTCGAAGTCTGCCGGCTCTTGCATGGCCTCAAAGAGGACCGTCCCGCCGAAGATGGCAATGAGCAGCACATGGAGGACGAACGAGATGGTGAAGAATCGCGACTGGCTGAACTTGTCGATCAACAAGTCCAGAATGTTCTTCTTGGGTTCGGGTTGCTGGGACTCTGGATCGTTCTCCATGCGGGGATATAGTTAATATTCCGTGCCGTGCAGACTAAATCAACGCCGGACTGGGCGCTTGGCGCGGGTCGCCCACTTTGCGAATCTTCCACGATGCTGAAAGCGCCCGTCACGCCCAGCCTCCTGCAGCGCATGGGCGCGGCTCTCGGCGCGGTCCTGTTGCGCGCACTCTTTGCCACCCTGCGCATAGAACTCCGCGATCCGGCCAACTTCATTGGAGCCGCGCCGTGCACCCCGGTCATCTTCGCCTTCTGGCACAACCGCATCCTCGCCATCACAGCCACATTCCTGCGCTTTTATCCGGAGAATCGCGACGGCGTGCTCGTTCTGACCAGCGCGAGCAAGGACGGCATGTGGCTGGGCGAGCTGGCCTCGCGCCTCGGCATGGGCTCAGTGCGCGGATCCAGCTCGCGGCGCGGGGCCACAGCCATGCGCGAGTTGTTGGATGAGGTGGCAAAGGGACACGATATCGCCATCACACCGGACGGACCACGCGGACCGCGCTACGAACTCGGACCCGGCATGGTCTATCTCGCACAGCGCGCCGAGATCCCGATCATTCCGATGCATGCGCGCTTCGGATCCTGCTGGCGGTTGCGCACATGGGATGGATTCTGCATTCCGAAACCATTCAGCAAGTTGGAGGTGACAGTCGGCGCACCGGAACCGATCCCGGCAACGCAGATGGAAGACGACTTCGAGAAAGAGCGCCGCAGAATCGAGTCGTTGCTGCGCGACAACGCAGACTAAAATCACGCCATGCCGCAGATCATCGACGGAAAAAAAATCGCCGCACGCTGTCTGGAGGAGACGAAGCTGCGCATCGCCGCTTTGCGCGCACACGGTGTCACGCCCGGCCTCGCCGTCGTCTTGGTCGGCGAAAACCCCGCATCGCAGGCTTACGTGCGCTCGAAGGACAAAACCTGCCGCGAGTCGGGCATGCACTCGCTCAAACTTGAACTCCCCGCCGACACAACGCAGGAAAAACTTCTCGCAAAGATCGCGGAACTCAATGCCGATCCGAAGGTTCACGGGATTCTCGTTCAATCCCCGCCGCCGCCGCACATCGACGAAGCAGCCATTGTCCGCGCCATGGATCCGCGCAAGGACGTCGATGGGTTTCATCCGGTCAACGTCGCTGCGTTGGCCATGGAAGATCCCTCGGCCCTTGTTCCCTGCACTCCGCTCGGCTGCATGGAACTTTTGCGCGCCAGCGGCATCGAGACCCGCGGCGCGCGTGCGGTCGTGGTGGGACGCAGCCTCATTGTGGGCAAACCCATGGCCCTGCTTCTCATGGCCAAAGGCGCAGATACCACCGTCACCGTGGCGCACTCGCGGACCAAAGATCTCGCCGCAGTCACCCGCGAGGCGGACCTCGTTATCGCGGCCATCGGGCGTCCGCATTTCCTCGGCGCGGACCACATCAAAGAAGGCGCCGCGGTCATCGACGTGGGCATCAATCGCGTGGACGATCCGTCCGATCCGCGCGGCTACCGATTGGTCGGCGACGTTGATTTCGAGGCAGTAGCGCCGAAGTGCCGCGCCATCACGCCGGTGCCGGGCGGCGTGGGTCCGATGACCATCGCTATGCTCATGCGCAACACCGTCGAGGCCTGCGAGCGCCAGACCTCCGGCGCGTAGGTTTTCTCCCCGCAATTTTAGGCTGGTCAGTATTCTCCGTGCGGCTCATTCAGAGGGAGTGACGTCGAGCAGCGCAATTGCGCCGGTTCCTCCCAGCCGGCGGTGGTGGCTCCCGCAGGGCCCGGCCTTGCAGCGTTACTTTTTCGGCTCGTGGACCCTGGCGGTCTTCGCCTTTCTCTACGTGCCGATCGTCTTGCTCGTCATCTACTCGTTCAACGATTCCAAACTGAATCTCTACTGGGTCGGCTTCACCACCAAGTGGTATGGGCTGCTTTTCCAGAATGAAGTTCTTATCCGCGCTTTCCAAAACAGCCTGATCATCGCAGGCGCGACCACGGCCCTCTCTGTTTTTCTCGGCACGACGGCCGCGTGGTTGCTTTACCGCTACAAATTTCCCGCGCAACAAGCGCTCGGGTTGCTCATTTTCATCCCGATGGTCATGCCCGAGGTGCTCATGGGCGTGAGTCTGCTCGTCCTCTTCGTCAATTTGGGCCTGCCGCTCGGCTACACCACGATGATCATCGCGCACACCACGTTCTGCTTCCCCTTCGTGCTCGTCGGCGTGCAGGCGCGGTTGCAGGGACTCGATCCTTCGCTCGAGGAGGCCGCGCTCGATCTCGGCGCGACGCCGCTCCAGGCGTTTTGGTTGGTCATCGTTCCCTACCTCATGCCCGCCATCATTGCCGGCGCCCTCATGGCCTTCACCCTTTCCTTCGACGAATACATCGTCAGCGTTTTCGTCAGCGGATCCGATTCGCAGACGCTCCCGCTAAAAGTATACGGGATGGTGCGGGTCGGGCTCAATCCGCAGCTCAACGCCCTCAGCGCGCTTTTCATCGCGGCGACCGCGGTCCTCGTCATTTGCAGCCAGCTTTTTACCCGAAAAAAATCCACATGAAAAAACACACCACACTGCTGTCCGCGGCCATCGCCGGAGCCATGCTCCTCGCCGGCTGCGGCAAAAAAGACGACACGTTGAACCTCTTCGCCTGGACCGAATACGTCCCGCAAGCGGTCATCGACAAATTCACCGAGGAGACCGGCATCAAGGTCGCCTTGGAGACCTACTCCTCCAACGAGGAGATGCTGGCCAAATTGCTGGCCGGAGGCGGCGACTACGATCTCATCCAGCCGAGCGAATACACGGTCGAGGCGATGATCAAAGAAGACCTGCTCACACCGCTCGACCACGCGAAGATTCCCAACCTGAAAAACCTCGCGCCCGAGTTCCGCGCGATGCCCTTCGATCCGGGCAACAAATACTCCGTTCCGTGGTTGTCCGGCTTCGTCGGCATCACCTACAACGCGGAGACCGTCCCGGGTCCGGTCGTCGGCTACGGCGATGTCTTCACCCCGCAGCATGCCGGACGCATCGTCACCCTCGACGACTCGCGCGAACTGGTCAGCTGGGCCATGGCCGCCTCCGGTTTGCCGGCAAATGAAGTGACCGACGATAACCTGGAAAAAATCAAACCGCTGCTCAAAGACTGGATGTCGAAGATCAAAGTCTACGACTCCGACAGTCCGAAGACCTCGCTCAGCAACGGCGACGTCGACATCGGCGTGATCTGGAGCGGCGAAGGCGCCATCCTCTTCAACCAGAACCCGAAGTTCCAATGGGTCCTTCCCGCCGAAGGCTTCCACATGTTCATCGACAGCCTTGCCATCCCGAAAACCGCGCGCAACAAGGACATCGCCGAACAGTTCATCAACTTCATCCTCCGTCCCGAGATCAGCAAAATGATCCTCGACGAATTCCCCTACTACAGCCCGAACGCCGAAGCGCGCAAACTGCTCTCCGAAGCCGAGCGCAACAACCCGGCGAGCTATCCGCCCGGGCTCGACATCACCAAGGCCCTGCTCTTCAAGGATGTCGGCGAGCAGGGATCCAAGGTGGATGAACTCATCACCTCGCTGAAAGTGCAGCAGTAAATGGCGGTCACGGCCGCGGCAGCAGCTCTGGGTTCCGGTTCGTCGCACCAGCGGCGGGCCGGACTCGGGCCGTGGTTTTGTCTCACCCCGATGCTCGGGTGGCTGCTCCTCTTCGTCATCGTTCCGACACTGATGCTGGTGGTGGTCAGCTTCAGCGAGCGCGACGCCCTCGGCCGCGTCATCTATAACTTCAATGTCGAGAACTACATCCGCGCCTTCGATTGGATGTGGCTGAAAATTCTCGGCATCTCCGTGTGGTATGCCTTCCTCACCACGGTCATCTGCCTGATCCTCGGGTATCCCGTGGCCTACTTCATCGGACGCTCCGACGAACGCCTGCGCGGACTCCTCATCATGCTCGTCATGATCCCGTTTTGGACGAGCTTTCTCATCCGCACCTACGCTTGGATTTCCATTCTCTCGCAGGAAGGCTTGCTCAATGCCGCGTTGATGGGTGCCGGCCTCGTCTCCGCGCCGATCGGCTTCATGTATACGCCCTTCGCCGTGGTGCTCGGGCTGGTCTACAACTTCCTGCCCTTTATGATCCTTCCGATCTACACGAGTGTGGAGAAACTCGACGGCTCGCTCATCGAAGCCGCTTACGATCTCGGTGCCCGTCCCGCGCGCGTCTTCGCGCAAGTTGTGCTCCCCCTCACCCAACCCGGCATCGCCGCGGGAATTCTCCTCGTGTTCGTTCCGGCCATCGCCATGTTCGCCATCACCACGCTGATGGGCGGCGGCACCAATCCGACGATCGGTGAAGTCATCCAGAACCAATTCACCAAAGCCCGCAACCAACCCTTCGGCGCCGCCCTCGGCGTGCTGCTGCTGATCTTGTTCCTGGCCAGCCTTTGGCTGAGCAGCCGCTTCCGCAGAGAGCAAGAAGCGTAAAAATGGAGCCGAAGAGGGGACTCGAACCCCTGACCCGCGCATTACGAATGCGCTGCTCTACCAACTGAGCTACTTCGGCGCGAGAGCGCCTCCACATAAGAGGCAAAAGGGCGTCTTGGCAAGCGCAAGCCGCTCTGTTCCTTGCTTAAAAGACGCCTTCAAAGCATAGTCGGTTGACAATTTCAGCCATGGAACCGCTTCTCCGACTCTTGCAGCAAGACGCCGTCGCCTCGCGCGAGGACCTCGCGCGCCAGTTGAACCTCCCGCTCGAGGAGGTCAACCGCCGCATCACCGAGTTGGAAAAAAGCGGCGTCATCCGCGGCTACCAAGCCATCGTCGACCGCGAGCGCCTCGACAAAACCAACGTTACCGCCTTCATCGAGGTGCGTATCACCCCCGAACGCGGCGGCGGGTTCGACCGCATCGCCGAGCGCATCGCCAAGTTCGACCAAGTGGCCGGATGTTACCTGATCAGCGGAGGCTACGATCTGCTCGTCGTGGTCGAGGGCGCCAGTCTGCGCGAGGTGGCCAGCTTCGTTTCGGAAAAACTCAGCACGCTCGAACCGGTCATTTCCACCGCCACGCATTTCCGCCTCAAAACCTACAAGGAAAACGGCGCGCTGCTCGTCGGCGACACGGCCGAAGAACGGCTCGCCGTCAGTCCGTAATTCTCTGCCGCCATGGACGACAAAATCGCCGCGCACGTGCGCGACATCCCGCGGTCCGGCATCCGCGACTTCTTCGAGATCGTGCAGTCGATGCACGATGTCATTTCGCTCGGCATCGGCGAACCCGACTTCGCCACGCCGTGGCACATCCGCGAAGCCGCGCTCTTCTCGCTGGAGAAAGGCCGCACCGGATACACCTCCAATCTCGGACTGCCCAAGCTCCGCGAAGCCATCGCCTCGTATGTCGCGCGGCATTTCGGCATCATGTATCACGCCCCGTCCGAAGTTCTCGTTTCGGTCGGCGTGTCCGAAGCGATCGACATCGCCCTGCGCGCGCTGGTCAACCCCGGTGACGAGGTTCTTTACCACGAACCCTGCTACGTGAGCTACAGCCCGAGCGTGATTCTGGCCCACGGCACGCCCGTGGCCGTGCCGGTGCACGAGAAGGACGACTTCCGCCTGCGTGCCGACGAGTTGGAAAAACGCATCACGCCGAAATCGAAAGTCCTGCTCCTTAATTTTCCGACCAACCCGACCGGTGCGACCATGCCGCGTGAAGCGCTGCAGGAAATCGCCGAGGTCTGCATCAAGCACGACCTCATCGTGCTCTCCGACGAAATCTATGCCGAACTGACTTACGACGGCGCGGAGCATGTTTCCATCGCTTCCCTGCCCGGCATGCGCGAGCGCACCGTCTTCCTGCACGGACTGAGCAAAGGCTGGGCCATGACCGGATTCCGCATCGGTTACGCCTGCGCGCCCCGCCCGCTCATCGAGGCGATGATGAAGATCCACCAATACGCCATCCTTTGCGCGCCGATCATGGCGCAGGATGCGGCCATCGAAGCGCTCGAACACGGCGAACCGGCCGTGGCGCACATGCGCGAGAAATACGAGCTGCGCCGGAACTTCATCACCTCCGCCCTCAACGAGATGGGACTGCGTTGCCATCTGCCCAAGGGCGCGTTCTACGTTTTTCCCGAGGTCCGCTCGACCGGACTTTCCAGCCGCGACTTCGCCATGCGTTTGCTTGAGGGAGAAAAAGTCGCCGTTGTTCCCGGTCCGGCCTTCGGTCCTTCGGGCGAAGGATTCGTCCGCTGCAGCTACGCGACGTCGCTCGAACAGATCAAAATCGCCATGGAACGCATGGCCGAGTTTGTGCGGAGGATTTCACGCAAGGCTGCTTGAGGCCGCTCGAGCCTCAGATCGTCCCTCTTCCTGTGGCATCGCGGTGGATCGCGATGTCCCATCGAGATTGCTCGGGTTCGATACCGCACCGGGACGGCGCGATCCACCTGGGGAAACGTTCACACCGTATTCATAAACGAGGACTTGCTTTGACCATGCGCCCTGCCGGGCGTAAAGAGAACACATGACTGGGGAGATCACCTGGCCCAAAGCCCGCGAGTATTTCTCCCGCGCCATGCTCCTGCGCTGCCCGGTCTGCGGCACCAAGCCCATCTTTCCTCCTCTCGCCCGCACGCGAAACCTGCACGATTGGTTCACTCCGCTCGACGGATGCCCCCGCTGCGGCTACGCCTACGACCGCGAACCCGGATACTTTTTGCTCTCCGTCTGGGCGATCAACTACGGCGTGGCCGCGCTGCTCGGACTCGCGCTCTATCTCGTCTTCGAATGGTTTTACGACTGGCCGGTCTGGACGCTCATCGCCGCAGTCGTCGTGCCCGTGGTGCTATTCAACATCCTCTTCGCGCGGCATTCGAAATCGATCTTCATCGCGTGGGATCATCTTTTCGATCCGCATGAACGCGAAGGCGGCGACGATGGCGGGAACGTGCCGCAGCATGACGCACCGGCGCCGGTCCGGCCGCCGCGCCGCGCGCGTCTGCCGGTCGACGCGGGGGTGTGAGTTTTCCGCGCCGGCGCCTATAAACTTCGCTCATGCCGGAGCTGCTCAACGCCCTGCTGGTCAGCGCCTCGCTCGGCGCTCTCCTCGGTCTCGAGCGGCAGTGGAGCGGTCAGCGCAACCACCCGAAAGCGGAAACCGTCGCCGGGGCAAGAACCTTCGCGGTCTGGGGAGCCTTGGGAACCCTCTGCGCTTGGATCGATCGCGGACACCAACCGGGAATCTTCCTCGCCGGATTCGTCGGCATGGTCCTTCTCGTTTCTCTTTTCCTTTACCGCCGCGCCATCCGCGACCGCGACATCGGTCTGACCACGGGCGCGGTGAGTTTGGCGACTTACCTGCTCGGCGGGCTGGTTTCCTACGGCGAGGTGAAAACCGCGGTCGTTGTCGCCGTCTCGCTTGTCGTCTTGCTCGCGTCGAAAGACTGGCTGCACAAACTTTCGCGCAAGTTCACCAGCACGGACGTCTACCAGGCGCTGCAGTTCGCCGCGGTCACGGGCATCGTCCTTCCGCTCGTGCCGGATCATCCCTACGGGCCCTACGGCGCATTCAATCCTTTCAATATCTGGCTGATGGTCGTGCTTGTCTCGGGCTTGGGCTTCGCCGGATACGTCGCCGTGCGCATTTTCGGGGAGAATCGCGGCTTGGCCATGACCGGACTTCTCGGCGGTCTCGCCTCGAGCACGGCCACCACTCTGGCCATGAGCCGCGAAAGCCGCGAGCGTCCGGAACTGGGCCGTGTCTGCGCGTTGGCCGTGATCCTCGCCTGCACGGTGATGCTCGCACGCGTGGCTTTTCTCGTCGGCGCGGTGAGCCCGGCACTTTTGGCCGCGGCCGCACCCTGGCTCGCCTTCATGGCCGTGCCCGCCATTGTCTTCGCGGCGTGGAGTTGGCGCCACTTCCGGGGAGAGCACGATGCCGGCACGTCGCGCGCGCCCGAGGCGCACAACCCGCTCAGCCTGCGCGTGGCCATCCAATTCGCCATCCTCTACGCGCTCATCGTTCTCCTCGTCAGATGGGCGCAGGATGTGTTCGGCGGGGCCGGACTTTATGCCGCGAGTTTTCTTTCGGGTCTGACCGATCTCGACGCCATTTCGCTTTCGCTCGCCCAGCTGCAAAAAGCCGGCCATGTCGTCGTCAACGAGGGCACACGGGCGCTGCTCGTCGCCGCCGTCGCCAATGCCTTGCTCAAAGCCGGGCTGGCCGTGTCACTCGGGAGCGCATCGATGCGCCAACTGGTAATCTTGGTGCTCGGCGCCACGGCCGTTCTCGCCGCCTTGGCCGCGTGGTTCGCCTGACCTGACTACTGGACCGCCGGGCCTTCGTCGCCTGCAGCGGCCGGCGGTTGGGCCTGCGCCACACTGCGTTCCTGCAAGGCGAGCAACTGGCTCACCGTGGCAAATCCGTAGCCCTTGGCCTTCAAATCCTGGATCGTTCCAGGAACCGCTTCGATTGTTCCGGGGTGAATGTCGTGGGCAAGAAGGATTCCGCCCGGTGTTGCGCCATCGACCAGACGACGGCGCACCACTTCGGCGCCGGGGCGCTTCCAGTCGAGCGGATCGACCGACCACATGATGACGTCGAGTCCGTGTTCGCGCAGCATGGAGGCGCGCACCCGGTCGTTGATCGCGCCATAAGGAGGACGCATGTTGGTCGGACGGCGCCCCGTGACGCGCTGGATAACCTCTGATGTGTTGGCGATCTCGCTATTCAGCCGGCCCGCGCTGAGCGAGGTCAGAGCCGGATGACTCCAAGAGTGGTTCGCGATCTCGTGTCCCTCGGCCACGATGCGGCGCGCGATGTCGGGATACGTTTCGACATTGCGTCCGATGACATAGAACGTGGCGCGCACGCCATTCTGACGGAGGATATCGAGAAGCCTAGGGGTCAGTTCGGGATGCGGGCCGTCGTCGAAGGTCAGCGCGACGATGGGACGCGACATATTGACCGAGTTGTATTGCGCGGGCACGCGCGGCGGCCGCGGCGCCACGCCTTCAGAAGTCACGCTGATCGAGGGGGAATGCGGATGGAGAGCGGAGGATGATCCGGACCGCAGGGCGACATCGGACCTTTCCTGCGCGCACGCGGCCACGCAAAGCGCGGGAACAACGAGAACGGGCGAGAGCAATTTCATGAGGCGACGCACGCAGGGGGACACTAATCTTTGATCCGCGCGGCTTTGGCAAGCCTGCCCGAGGGCTGGCCGGCACGCAGCAGTTCGAGGAACTTCTGCAGGGCCGGCGAATTGGACCGGTTGCGCCGCGTGATCACCCCGACCGGACGCCACATTTCCGCACCCGCGATCTCGATCGGAACCAAAGATCCGACCCGCCGCTCGTTGGCCAAAGTGGTCTCGGGCAAAATCGACACCGCATCACCGATCTCCACCGTCCTTTTGACCGTTTCCACATTGTCGAATTCCATCTCGGGCCGGATGGAGACGCGCGAGGAGCGCAGGGCGCGGTCAAGCGCTTTGCGCGTCGGCTGGTCCGCGGCGAAAGCGATGAATTTCTCCCCGCCGAGATCGGCCAACGAGACCCGCGCGCGGCGCGACAAGCGGTGCGAGGGAGCGCAGACCACGACCAACCGGTCGCGCCAAATGATCTCGGAGGCCAAACCGCGGCGCGCCACGGGATAAGCAACGAAGCCGGCATCGGCTTTGTCCAAGGAAACCGCGGCATAGACTTCAGACGACCGGAGGTAGTCCGTGTGGATTTTGACTTGCGGATGCTGGCGCGTGAACTGGCGGGTGTAAGGCGGCAGCTCGTGCAACCCCACGCTGAGCACCGCCGCCACGCGCAAATCTCCGGCCACCGTTTCGCGCATTTCGCCGAGGCGGGCGTCGAGATCGCCGACCACGGCGAGGATTTCCCGCGCCACCCCGAGGAAGACACGGCCTTCGGCGGTGAGGGAAAAATTCTTTTTGCCCCGCTCGATCAGTTGCGTGCCGAAGCGCTTCTCCAACGCCTTGATCTGCTGGCTCACCGCGCTCTGCGTCACCGCGTTGAGCTTGGCCGCCTGCGAAAAACTGGCGGTTTCGGCCAGATCGCTGAATACTTTGAAGAGAAGCAGCTGCATGGAAGCTATGAGCAGGATTAATGACATACCGCGCGTGCATAAGCAAAACTAATGAACCAAATCGCCGCCAATCTCGGAACCATCCGCAGCCAAATCGCTTTCGCAGCGCAAAGGAGCGGACGCAATCCCTCCGATATCCGCCTGGTTGCCGTTTCGAAAACGCATCCGGGCGGGGCCGTCGCCGCGGCGGTTGCCGCCGGACAAAGCGTTTTCGGCGAAAGCCGCGTGCAGGAAGCGCGGGAGAAAATTCCCGCCTGTCCGCCCGGACTCGATTGGCACTTCATCGGGCACCTGCAAAAAAACAAGGTCCGCCAAGCCCTCCCGCTTTTTTCTTTTTTCCACAGCATCGACAGTCCCGTCCTCGCCCAAGCCATCGATCGCATCGCGGGCGAAACGGGCAAACCGGTCGAAGGTCTGCTCGAAGTGAATGTTTCCGGCGAAGAAACCAAGCACGGCTTCACCCCCGACGAACTGCGCAAAGAGTTCGCCGCTCTGGCCAAGCTCCCGCATCTGCGCATCCGCGGTCTCATGAGCATGGCGCCTTACAGCGACAATCCCGAGGATGCGCGGCCCGTTTTCCGTGCCTTGCGTCAACTGCGCGACGAATTGCAATCGTCACACGGTCACCCACTCCCCGAACTTTCCATGGGCATGAGCGGGGATTTCGAACCGGCCATCGAAGAAGGCGCCACGCTCGTGCGCGTCGGATCGTCAATCTTCGGCGCGAGGCCGCAGCCGAACGAAAAGTGATGAATGCAGAACGCAGAATTTCCTGGCATGCCGGAATTCCGGAATTCTTCCTTCTGCCTTCTCCCTTCTACCTTTCGCTATGACCCCGCAGATCAAACAGCTCCAGATCATCGGCAAGGAACTGGCCATCGCGTGGAGCGACGGACATGAGACTTTTTTGTTGCTCAAGGATGTGCGCAAGGCCTGCCCGTGCGCGGTTTGCAATGGAGAACCCGACGTCCTTGGCCGCGGCGACAAGCCCGAGGTGAAGCACACAGATGCCAGCTTCGACCTGACCTCCCACGAATTCGTCGGCGGCTACGGATGGCAGCCGAAATGGGCCGACGGCCACAGCACCGGGATTTTCTCGGTCGGTTACCTGCGCCGACTCGATTCCTCCGCGCCCTGAGGCGGGATTTGTTTGAACCCCACCCGTCTTTCCATGCAGGATGACGGGTTTTCACCATCATGAGCGACGCAAAGAAACACCACGTGACCATCATCTACGGCGACGGCATTGGGCCCGAAGTCGTCACCTCGACCCGCACCCTGATCGACGCGGCCTGCCCCAACATCGACTGGGAAACGGCCGAGGCCGGGGCGGAAGTTTTCAAAAAGGGCATCGCCTCGGGCGTCCCGCAGGAAACGATCGATTCGCTCAACCGCACCCGCGTCGCGCTCAAGGGCCCGCTCGAGACCCCGGTCGGCTTCGGTGAAAAAAGCGCCAACGTCACACTGCGCAAACTTTTCGAAACCTTCGCCAACATCCGCCCCGTGCGCGAATTCCCCGGCGTCCCCACCCGCTTCTCCGGCGCGGGCATCGACATGGTCATCGTCCGCGAAAACGTCGAGGATCTTTACGCCGGCATCGAGCACATGCAAACGCCCGACGTCGCGCAATGCTTGAAACTCATTTCCTCGAAGGGTTGCGAGAAAATCATGCGCACTGCTTTCGAGTTCGCGCGTTCCGAAGGACGCAAGTCCGTGGCCTGCGCGACCAAGGCCAACATCATGAAGAAAACCGAAGGCTTGGTGAAATCCACCTTCGAGCGCGTGGCCAAAGACTATCCCGACATCGAGTCGTGGCATATCATCATCGACAACTGCGCCCACCAGTTGGCCAAAAAGCCCGAGCAATTCGACGTCATCGTCACGACGAATATGAATGGCGACATCATTTCCGACCTCGGTTCGGGACTGATCGGCGGACTCGGCTTCGCCCCCGGCGCCAACATCGGTCACGACGTGGCCATCTTCGAAGCCGTGCACGGCTCGGCTCCGAAATACGCGGGCAAGGACACGATCAATCCAACAGCCATGATCCTTTCCGGCGTGATGATGCTCCGCTACCTCAAGGAATTCGAAGCGGCCGACAAGATCGAGAACGCGTTGCTCTACACGCTCGAATCCGGCGTGCACACCCGCGATGTGGTCACCGACACCCCGCCGATCGGAACCAAGGCCTTCACCGAAGCGATCCTCGAGAATTTCGGCAAAAAGGCGGCCAACTGGAAAACGCGCGAACGCACCGCGATGAAAATCCCGGCGCGCCCCGCGACTACGCGGATCAACAAAGCCGACAAGCGCGAGACCATCGGCATGGATGTCTTCGTCGAATTCGACGGCACCGCAGCCGAACTCGGACCCAAGCTCGAAGCCGCCTGCAAAGGCACCGGTTTCAAGCTGAAGATGATCTCCAACCGCGGCACCGTGGTTTATCCGCTGACCGGCACCTCGCCCGACGTGGTCGACCAATGGCGCTGCCGCATCTACCTCGAGCAACCCGTCACCGAGCCATCCATGGCGCAGGTGAACAAACTCCTCGAATCGATCGAAGCGCAAGGACTCCGCTGGATGCACATCGAAAAGCTCTGCAAATTCGACGGCGTCGACAGCTTCACCAAAGCACAGGGCGAAAACTGATCGCGCCGAAGCGGGCCGCGCGGGATCCCTCATGCCATTCCGCTTCGAACGGGGAACTTCACCCGCGCTGCTCCTGTTGCACGGAACCGGTGGGGATGAGAACGATCTCATCCCGCTCGGTCAGCTGATCCGCCCGGGCGCGGCGCTGCTCAGTCCGCGCGGCGAGGTCGATGAAAATGGACAACTCCGTTTCTTCCGGCGCTTGGCTCCGGGAGTTTTCGACCTGGACGATCTGATCCGCCGCACCCACGCGCTGGCCGATTTGGTCGAAGAGCAAAGCGAGCGACATCATCTGCACAAGATTGTCGCTGTCGGCTATTCGAACGGCGCCAACTTCGCCGCTTCCATGTTAATCCTGCGCCCTGGAATTCTTTCCGGCGCGATTCGTCTCCGCGCCGGCCGCCATGACGCCATGATCCCGCAGGAGAGCACCCAACGCCTCGCCGTCCTCCTCGAACAAGCCGGAGCCAACGTCACTCTCGAATGGCGCAACACCGGTCATGGCCTCGAACAACACGAATTTGCCTTCGCTCGCGACTGGCTGGCCCAGCGCTTCCCTCACCAATTGTAGCGGCGGTCAGCCGAGGCTTGGGGAGACAGGCAAAGCCAATGACCGTCGGTGCCTTAAGTTTTTCACGCCTTTTTCCCTTTTCTATCCGTTGCGACCGCCCTACACCAAAACTCATTGTTCCCAACCAACCCAAACCCAAACAAGAAAGGAACTCCCATGAGCTGGTATCTCGACGCTTGGAAAAACTACGTGAACTTCGAGGGCCGCGCGCGGCGCAAGGCATTCTGGATGTTTGCTCTCTTCAACATCATCGCGATTGTTGCCCTGACCTTCGTCGAGGGCCTCATCGGTCTTCGCAGTGACGGTGGTTACGGAATCCTCTCCGGAATCTACTCGCTCGCGGTCATTCTTCCGGCGCTCGGCCTTGCCGTGCGGCGCTTGCATGACACGGGCCGCAGCGGATGGTGGATCCTCATCGGCCTCGTCCCCCTGATAGGTGGCATCATTCTTCTCGTTTTCTACGCGCAGGACAGCCAGCCGGGCACGAACCAATACGGCCCCAATCCCAAGGGCGCCTAGGTGCAGAGCCCTTTACTCGCCAGCCGGGTTCGCCCGGCCGGTTTTTTTTATTGCGCGGACAATCCGAAGCCTGCGTGCACGGCTTTGGCCGCGTCGGCGATGCGGTCTCCGTCGAGGATGACGGCGATCTTGATCTCGGAGGTGGAGATCATCTGGATGTTGAAACCGCCTTTGGAGAGCAGGTCGAAAAGCTTCGCCGCCACGCCGGAGTGCGAGCGCATACCGATGCCGACGACGCTCAGTTTGGCCACGCCGGCAGTTTGAGTCACTCCGCGCGCGCCGATTTCCGCAGCCACCGCTTTGAGCACGGGGTCGGCTTTCTGCATTTCGTCTTTGTTCGTGGTGAAGGAGATGTCGGTTTTGCCCTCGTGCGGCGCGGTCTGGACGATAACGTCGACCACGATGTTGGCCGCAGCCAAGGCGTTGAAGATTTTCGCAGCGGTGCCGGTTTTGTCGGGCACGCCCTCGATGGTGACTTTCGCCTGGTTGCGTTCGATGCTGACGCCGCGGATGACGACGTCCTCCATGCCTGGTGTTTCTGCTTTCACGATGGTTCCCGGGTTTTGGTTGAAACTGCTGCGCACTTCGAAGAGCACGTTGAATTTGTTGGCGAACTCGACCGAGCGCGATTGCATCACTTTGGATCCGCTCGAGGCCATCTCGAGCATTTCCTCGTAGCTGATCGTCCCGATCTTCGCGGCACCGGGGACGACGCGCGGGTCGCAGGTGTAGACGCCGTCGACATCGGTGTAGATCTCGCATTTGTCCGCCTTGAGCGCGGCGGCCAGCGCGATGGCGGTGAGGTCGGATCCGCCGCGGCCGAGCGTGGTGATGTCTCCTTGCGCGGTCTGACCCTGGAACCCCGCAACGATGACGATCGATCCTCCGTCGAGATGTGCGTGGATCTGCTTCGGGGTGATGTTGAAAATTTTCGCCTTGGTGTGGACACCGTCGGTGACAATGCCGGCCTGCGCGCCGGTCAGGGAAACCGCCTTGGCGTCCATTCCTTGCAGCGCCATGGCGAGAAGCGCGATCGTCGTTTGCTCGCCCGTGGCTAGTAGCACGTCCATCTCGCGTTCGCTCGGCTGGGCGCAGACCTCGCGGGAAAGTTTGATCAGCGAATCGGTTACGCCGGACATGGCGGACACGACCACGACAACTTTGTTGCCGGCATTTTGCGTTTCCAGCACGCGATGCGCGACATTTTTGATCCGCTCCGGATCGCCGACCGAAGTGCCGCCGTATTTTTGGACGATGAGGGCCATATCAATCGACGCCCAACACCTTGGCCACCGCTTCCATCGTCGCGTCTGCTTCGAGCGCCTTGAATCCGTGAACCATCGGAGCTTCGGGATCTTTCAATCCATGACCGGTCACGGTTAGGACAATCTTCGCGCCTTCGGGATATTTATGGAACGGACACGTGGCGCAGCGGTCACTGGAAAAACATTTGAGCAACCCCGCAACCGAGGCGGCGCTGGCTGGTTCGACGAAGATACCTTCTTCCGCGGCGAGCCAACGCTGCGCTGCGAGGATTTGTTCGTCGGTGACCTTGTCGATGCAGCCGCCGGAGTCTTTGACCGCATCGCTCGCCCCCTGCCAACTGGCGGGATTGCCGATGCGGATTGCCGTGGCCACCGTCTCCGGTTTGTCGACGACATGACCGAAAAAGATAGGAGCCGAGCCTGCCGCTTGGAATCCGGTCATGCGCGGACGCTTGGTCGCTTTGCCCAACTCGTGGTATTCGCGGTAGCCCTGCCAATAAGCGGTGATGTTGCCCGCGTTGCCCACGGGAAGAATGTGGATGTCCGGCGCATCACCAAGTTCCTCGATGATTTCGAAGGAGGCGGTTTTTTGTCCTTCGATGCGGAAAGGATTGATCGAGTTGACGATTTCGAAGCGTCCGTCCGCGCCGAGTTCGCGCACAAGGCGCAACGCGTCGTCGAAGTTGCCGCGGATGGCCACAACCTTGGCGCCGTAGATAAATGCCTGGAGCAATTTGCCCGCGGCAATTTTTCCGGCCGGAAGCAAAACGGCACAGGAAAGATTGGCCCGCGCGGCGTAAGCAGCTGCGGCAGCCGACGTATTGCCGGTTGAAGCACAGATAACCGCCTTGGCCCCGCGCTCGACCGCTTTGGAAATGGCCATGGTCATGCCGCGGTCTTTGAAGGACCCCGTGGGATTGAGTCCTTCATACTTCACGTAAACCTCGGCGCCGCGACCGACGAGTTTGCTCAGCTTCGGCGAGTAGATGAGCGGAGTTGATCCCTCGTTGAGCGAGACCACGGGCGTTGCGTCGGTCACCGGCAAATACGTGCGGTAGCGGCTGATCACGCCGCGGTCGTGGAGGTTTTTCACGCCGAGGCCTCCACGCGGTAGAGCGCCGGTTCGCCGTGCACGCAATCAAGCGCGCGGATCTTCTGCAACGCGGAAAGGACGCGTCCGCGCGGCGAGTCGTGGATCATGAGAACGAGCACGGCCAACTCGCCTTCGCTCGTTTCGGGTTGGATGACCGAGGAAATTCCGATGCCTGACTCGCCGAGAATGCCGGCAATGCGCGCGAGGACGCCCGGTTTGTCATCAACGCCGAGGCGCAGATAAAACGGGCTGACCACTTCGTCCGCCGGACGAAGTTTTCCGTAGAGCGCGTGAGGAATGAAACCGAAGGATTCGCGCGGCGATTCGAGCGCGAGTGCGGCATCGGCCAGATCGCTGATCACCGAGCTGGCCGTCGGGTCTTGTCCGGCTCCGCGTCCGTAGAAAAGCGCATCGCCGACCACGTCACCACGCACGGCGACGGCGTTGAAGACGCCGCGGACCGAAGCAAGTATGTTGTCGTTCGGCACGAGCGAGGGCTGGACGCTGACTTCGACCGATCCGTCGGAGCAGGCGTCGATGAAACCGAGCAGCTTGATCGTGTAGCCGAGTTGCGCGGCGAAGCGGATGTCACCCGGCGTGATCTTTTCGATCCCTTCGACGAGGACATCTTTCGACGGCACCCAGAATCCGTAGGCGAGCGAAGCAAGAATGATCGCTTTGTGCCCGGCATCCCAGCCGTTTACATCGAGCGTCGGGTCGGCCTCGGCGTAACCGGCCGCCTGCGCCTCGGCCAAAGCGGAGGCGAAATCGAGTCCGCTCTCCGCCATGCGGGTGAGGATGTAATTGCTCGTGCCGTTGATGATGCCGCGCACGCGCAGAAAATGATTGGCCACGAATGCTTCGCGCACCGCCTTGATGATGGGAATGCCGCCGGCCACGGCCGCCTCGTAAAAGACCGGGACGCGTTTTTCCGTGGCGAGTTGAAAAATTTCCGCGCCGTGTTCGGCCAAGAGGGCTTTGTTGCCCGTGACGACGATCTTGCCGCGTCGGAGCGCTTCGAGGATGAGTTCGCGCGGTTCGTCGATCCCGCCCATCAATTCGACCACGACTTCGACCGAGGCATCCTCGAGCAGGTCGCGCCAACTTTCGGCCAAAAGGGCCGGCGGAACCGGGATGGCGCGCTTTTTGGACGGATCCTTGACTGCAACCTTGCGGACCACCAGATCGCGGCCGGTCCGTTCACGAAGGAGCGCCCGGTTTTTTTCCAGATTGTGGAAAACCCCGGCGCCGACCGTTCCGAACCCGGCCAAACCTATGCCTATGGCACGCATAAATGCAGGCCGCGCATCCTGCCTACAGAGGGCGACTTGGGCAATTCTTAAGGGTCAGCCCGGATGCCCCACTTCGGCGTCGATGAAGCGACGCAGGGGCTCAAGGCCGTCCTTCTTTTGGGCCGAGATGGCGATGAGGGGGACACCGGGGAATTCCTGCTCGAGCCGCGGGATATTTTCCGACGCGCCGGGCAGGTCCGTTTTGTTGGCCACGAGGGCCCAAGGACGCCGCGCGAGCAACGGATCGTACAGCCGCAATTCCTCGCGGATTTTTTTGGCGTCTTCCACCGGATCGCGTCCCTCGCTCCCCGCCGCGTCGACGACGAGCAGCAACATTCGGCAGCGCACAATGTGGCGGAGGAAATCGTGGCCAAGCCCGACGTCGCGGTGCGCGCCTTCAATCAGTCCGGGAATATCGGCCACGGTGGCACGCCGGAATCCGGGAAAATCCATCACCCCGACCATCGGATGCAAAGTGGTGAAGGGATAGGCCGCGACCTTGGGATGCGCGGCGGAGAGTGCGCCGAGGAGGGTCGATTTGCCCGCATTGGGATATCCGACCAGTCCCGCATCGGCGATCATGCGCAGTTCGAGGAAAAACCAACCCTCCTCGCCCGGCGTGCCCTCGGTGAATTGGCGCGGGGCGCGGTTGCGCGAGCTTTTGAAGTGGATGTTCCCCTTCCCGCCGCGTCCGCCCTGGGCGAGAAGAAACTCCGCATCGGCCGAATCGAGATCGGCGAGCAACTCGAGATCCTTGGGGTCGATTTTCTTCCGGCGCGGCGACGGGTCTTCGTCTTCATCCTCGAATTTCAGCGGATCATGCGGCGCGACATCGGGCAGGCGATAAATCAGCGTGCCGACGGGAACGGGAACGATTTTGTCCGGCGCGGACTTCCCGTATTTCTGTTTTCCCATGCCGTTCTCGCCGCTTTTGGCCCGGACGATCGGTTCGTAGTAAAGTGTGACCAGTGTGTCGACCTGCGGGTCGGCACGCAGGATGATGCTGCCGCCGTCACCCCCGTCGCCGCCATCGGGTCCGCCTTTGGGGACAAACTTCTCACGGCGAAAGCTCGAGCAACCATTGCCGCCGTCGCCGGCTTTGGCCTGAATGCGGATCTGATCGACGAACATGACGTAAAAAGCGGACGCAAGGACGGTCCGCGCTGCTTACTCCTCGGAACCTTCCTCTTCCGCCACCTCGCCGCCCTGCTCTTTGGAGGTTTCCAATTGCTTGAGCGCGTCGGAAGCATCGTCGACCTCGTCGAGCACCACGCGACTGACGAGGATCGGCGCCTTTTGCTGGATGGCCATGGCGATGCAGTCGCTCGGACGCGCATCGAGCTCGATGATTTTCTTTTGGTGCAGTTCGTTTTCCGCCGAGACGATGAGCCGCGCGTAGAACGTGCTGTTTTTCACGTCGTTGATCACCGCGCGGTCCACCTTGGCCCCGAAGGCGGCGAGCACATGCGCCATGAGATCGTGGGTCAGCGGACGCTCCTTCTCCGTTCCGGCGAGGAACATGTTGATGGCGTGACCCACCGTCGCGTCGACGTAGATGACGAAGGTTTTGTCCGGCGTGCCGAGAAAAAGGGCGGCCCCGTTGGCCGTCGGGATAACGGCTTTCAACTCGACCTGCACCACCTGCTGTTGAGCCATGGGCGAAAACTACGCGCAGGACCTGCGCAAATCCAGAGCAACCGCATCTCCGCGCTCGCCCTGTCGCGCAGGGGCAGCCATGATCGCCATCATGACGCAGGCCATCGAATTCGTGCAGGCGCACTGGACCCACGGGGTCGAGATCGTGCTGCTCGCCGTCCTGCTTTACTACGGCTACCTCTATTTCCGCGGGACACCAGGCGCGAAGATCCTCGTCGGGCTGGCCCTTATCTTCATCAGCCTCACCCTCGCCTCGCAGTTGCTCGACCTGCACGTCATAGGATGGTTGTTGCGCAGCTTCTCCGTCTTCCTTGCCGTCGCGCTCGTCGTCATTTTCCAGCCGGAGTTGCGCCGCGCGCTGACCGAACTGGGCAGCCAGCACTTTTTCCGGTCCGCGTTGCAAAAAAAGGAATCGATCGACCAACTGGTCGAGACGGTTTTCGATCTGGCGCGGAGGCAGTTCGGTGCCCTCATCGCGCTGGAGCGCGATATCAGCATCCGTCAGTTCGCCTCGACCGGAGTCGATCTCGACGCGGTTTTTTCCAAGGAACTCATCGTGACGATTTTTCATCCCAAGACGGTGCTGCACGACGGCGGCGTCATCGTTCAGAACGACCGTATCGCCGCGGCGGCCTGCATTTTTCCGCTCACTTCGCGCGAGGATCTCGATCGCAGCCTCGGACTGCGCCACCGCGCGGGCATCGGCATCACGGAGGAATCCGACGCAATCGCCATTCTTGTCTCCGAAGAGACCGGGCACGTTTCGCTCTGCCACCGCGGGATCATCGAACGCAATCTCAACGCGGAAAAATTCCGCCGACGCCTCAACCAACTCCTGCTGCTCGAACGCTATGAAGCAAATCCTCCTTCATAATTGGAAGATCAAGCTGATCTGCCTCGCGCTGGCCTTCGTCGTCTGGTATGTCATCCGGCACAATGTGAACCCGGCAGGGGAACCACGGCCGCGCGCCAAGACCGAGCAGACCAAGAAATGAAGCGCCGGTATTTCGGGACCGATGGCGTGCGCGGGCGCTTCGGTGAAGATCCGATCACGCCCGCTTTCGCCGAAAAAATGGGGCGCGCCCTGGTTCTCGCCCTCGGCGGAAGTCCGACCATCGCGATCGGACGCGACACTCGCGGATCCGGACCGGCGCTGGAGCAAGCACTGGCCCGCGGCATTGTCTCGGCCGGAGGGAACGTGAAACTCCTTGGGGTTTTGCCCACCCCCGGCGTGGCAGCTTTCGTCACCTCGCAAAAAATGGATGCCGGCGCGGTCATTTCCGCCTCGCACAATCCCGCGCAGGACAACGGCATCAAATTTTTTTCCGCGGACGGATTCAAATTACCCGACGAGGCCGAAGCAAAAATCGAGAGCCTGCTCGAAGGACAGTCCGATACCCGATCAAACGGAAAGACGGAGACAATCGAGGGTGCCGGCGCCATGTTTGTCGACCACGCGCTGCGCTCGCTACCAAAGGGCTTTCGTCTCGACGGACTGAACATCGCGGTTGATTGCGCCAATGGTGCTTCTTTCGAAACAACTCCCGCCGCGCTGCGCACGCTCGGAGCCGAAGCCCACATCTTCCACGCATCGCCCGACGGAGCGAACATCAACGAGAACTGCGGCAGCACGGTGGCCGGCGAAATCAGCCGCCTGGTCAAAGAGACCGGAGCGCAGGTCGGACTCTCCCACGATGGCGACGCGGACCGCTTGCTCCTGTGCGATGAGACGGGCAATCCGCTCGATGGCGACGAACTGCTCGCCATCGCCGGCCTCGACCTGCTCGAACGCGGGGGACTGGCTGGCAAGACGATCGTCGCCACCGTGATGAGCAATCTCGGATTGGACGAACTTTTCGAAGCGCGCGGCGGCAAAGTCGTGCGCACTGCGGTGGGCGACCGATACGTGCTTGAGGCAATGCGGGCGGGCGGTTACGCGCTCGGCGGCGAACAAAGCGGTCACATGATTTTCCTGCGCCACGGCACGACGGGTGACGGACTTGTTTCCGCGCTGCAAATCCTTCGCGTCATGAAAGAAAGCGGAAAGCCGCTTTCCGAATTGCGCCGCGTGCTGACCAAATACCCGCAAGCCCAACGTGCGGTGAAAGTCTCGTCCAAACCACCCTTGGAGGAACTTCCTCAAGTGCAATCCGCCATCCACGCGGCCGAGGAAGCTCTGGCTCCGCGCGGACGCGTCCTCGTCCGCTACAGCGGAACGGAACCCAAAGTGCGCATCTTGCTCGAGGGACGCGAGGCAGGACTTCTCGAGGACCACGCCGACCGCATCGCATCCGCACTGCGCGCCGCGGTCTGACGCCGAAGAAAGAAACCGCAGAGGGCACAGAAAACACAGAGAGGCAGAGGCAAACTTTTCCTCTGCGCCCTCAGTGTCCTCTGCGGTTAATTAACGAACTACACCGCCACCCAATCGCGATAGCGGATCACGCAGCGCATAGACGCATTTTCGCGCGTCAGGCGCAGGGCATGCGCTTTGATTTTTCCGTGCCGCCAATCGGGAGGATGGAGTCCGAGCCGGACAAGCGGATTGCCGCACAGGCGCGCGTTGAGCCACGAATTCCAGAGCAGACTGCAGCTGCGCCGCCACGCGCTCCGCACGCTGTAGACCAACGACTGCGAATCGGTGCGCGCACTGGAACGCAGGTCGAGCACGCCACCGAGCCGCGTGGTGTAAGCAAAACCCTCGTCGCGCACCGCCCGCTCGGCATCCGAGCCGAGCAACCAAGCCGGGGCGATGAATCCTTTCAGTTCGAAACCGGCGAGCATGTCGCGACCGCGGGCCAGGCGCCGCCGCGCCTCCTCGTAATCCAAATCGTAAAACTCCCCCTCGCCCGCAGTGTAATGCTCGGTGATCAAACTCTTGGCCAACCCGCCGCCGGATTCGCGCCGGTGATAAAATCCGTGCAGCACGATTTCGTGTCCTTCCCGCTCGCGGGCGCGCAGCCATTCGAGAAATCCGGCATCGCGGCCGATCGGCGCTTTGTGATGGTGGTCCGGGACCACGAGCAATGACACCGTCCCAACCCCGGCCTCGCGCAGGTCCGCCAGCATAGCGTCCACCGTCTCCAGGGTCAGAGGACTGACGTCATGGATGGAGACGGCAAAGGCCTCCTCTCTGCCGGACTTGATTTGATCTTCCCCCATACCGTGCTAGTATTTCATTCTTACACGCTCGTGTCTCAAAACGACTCCAATCAGCAAAACAATCGCCCCCGCGGGGGCGGCGACCCAGACCCGCAGTTCAACTGGAGGGGCCTCCTCCTCTTTGCCGTGGCCTTCGCCCTGATCGGCGGCGCCTTCATTTTCCGCGGCGGGGAACTGGCCCAAGTCGACGAACTTAGCTACCCGAAATTCACCGAACTCCTCAAAGAGGGCAAAGTTGTCTCCACGGCCGAGCGCCCGCTTGAACTGGTCGTCGAAGAGGGTCGCAACACCCAGACGTTGTCCGGTTACTACCGCAAGATGGTCGCGGTCCCGCCCAAGAAGGAGGAAGAGGAACGCATCGTGCCGTTCAAGACTCCGGTCTTCATGCCCTTCAATGGCGAGTCGGTCGAAAGCCAACTCAAAGAAGCGGGCATCACGCCGGCTGTCCGCGCCGAATCGAACCTGCTCGCCACCACCTTGATCGGCTTTCTCCCCATCGCGGTATTCCTCATCCTTCTCTACTTCATCTTCCGCTCGCAGATAAAGATGGCCGGACGCGGCGCTTTCAATTTCGGCAAGAGCAAGGCGCGCATGATGGCGCGGGACAAAAACAAAATCACTTTCAAGGACGTGGCCGGCGTCGAGGAAGCAAAGGAAGAAGTTTCCGAACTCGTCGACTTCCTCAAAGATCCGAAAAAATTCCAAAAGCTCGGCGGACGCATCCCCAAGGGCGTGCTCATGGTCGGACCTCCGGGCACGGGCAAAACTCTCCTCGCCCGCGCCATCGCCGGCGAAGCCGATGTGCCGTTCTTCAGCATCAGCGGATCCGACTTCGTCGAAATGTTCGTCGGCGTCGGCGCCTCGCGCGTCCGCGACATGTTCGAACAAGGCCGCAAGAGCGCACCCTGCCTCATTTTCATCGATGAAATCGACGCCGTCGGACGCCACCGCGGACACGGCATGGGCGGCGGACACGACGAGCGCGAACAGACACTCAACGCGCTCCTCGTCGAGATGGACGGCTTCGATGCGCAGGACGGCGTGATCATCATCGCCGCAACCAATCGCCCCGACGTGCTCGACCCGGCGCTCCTCCGCCCCGGTCGTTTCGACCGCCAAGTCACGGTCAACTTGCCCGACGTGCGCGGACGCGAAGAAATCCTCAAGGTGCACTCCAAGAAAGTGAAAGTCGCCGACACGGTCGACCTCGCCGTCATCGCCCGCGGCACACCTGGATACTCCGGCGCCGAGCTGGCCAACGTGATCAACGAGGCCGCACTACTCGCCGCGCGCAAGGGTCTCAAGGCCATTACCACGCAGGAACTGGAAGAGGCGCGCGACAAGGTCCGCTGGGGCAAAGAACGCCGCAGCATGGCGATCAGCGAGAAAGAAAAAGAAGTCACCGCCTACCACGAGGCCGGCCACGCGCTGCTCCTCGAGCTCCTCGAACACACCGCGCCGCTGCACAAGGTGACCATCATTCCGCGCGGACCTTCCCTCGGCTCCACCATGTGGCTGCCGGAGGAAGACAAATACAACACGCGGCGCAAAGAGCTGCTCGATCACCTCGTCGTCATCATGGGCGGACGCGTGGCCGAGGACATCGTCTTCGGCGACGTGACCAGCGGAGCCCGCGGAGACATCAAGCAAGCCACCGGCATCGCCCGCAAAATGGTCTGCCAATGGGGCATGAGCGAGAAGATGGGCATGATCGAATACGGCGAGGGTGACGAGCATCTCTTTCTCGCCCGCGACTTCAGCCGAATGCGCGACTACAGCGAGTCCACCGCGCAGGCCATCGATGCCGAGGTCAAATCCCTCATCGACGAGGCCTACACCCGCGCCACCGATTTGCTCAAAGCCAACCGGCAAAAACTCGACGTCATCGCCAAGGCCCTCCTTGAATTCGAGACGCTCGAAGGATCGCAAATCCGCGATCTCATCGAGCACGGCGAGATGAAAAACCCGCCCCGACGCGAACTGCCTCCGCCGCCGCTCCCGACCGAACCCGCGCCGGTATCCGCCGCGGAGGACAAAAAAAACGACGGCACTCTGCCCGGAGAGCTTGCGCCCGTCCCGGCGTAAGAATTTTCACCGCGGAGGGCGCAGAGAAAACGGAAAGCTAAGAGGGTTTGCTTCGAGCGCAGTTCGCTGCTGGGGACGTGCGCATATTTTTGTAAAACCAGCATCATCGAGTCTTCTTCTCTGTGCCCTCTGCGCTCTCTGCGGTTTTACTTTCCCAGCGCAGCGCCAAAATTCACGCCTTCCGCGCGGGACATGATCACTGATACGGTTCCGTCACTTCGGAATCCGTCAGCTTCGAAAAATACCGCGCCTACCTCGTCAGCCAGGAAGACCGCCCTCCGGGAGAGCGCCCGCACCAACCCTTCGCCACCATCTCGCGCCAAGCCGGCGCCGGCGCCGAGACGGTCGCCCGCCTGCTCGCGGAGAAACTCAACGCGCAAGGCCCGAAGGACGCGCAGCCTTGGACCGTGTTCGACAAGAACCTGATCGGCAAGGTCCTCGAGGATCGGCACATGCCGCAAGAAATCGCGCGGCACGTGCACGAGGACAAAGACACCACGCTCAAGGCTTTGGTCGGTGAGTTGCCCGGCATGCATCCGTCCATGCGGACCATTTTCCATCACACCAGCGACACCATCATCAAACTCGCGCGCTGCATCATTGTCGGTCGCGGAGGCAACATCATCACCGCCAAACTCAAAGGCGGACTGCATGTCCGCCTCGTCGCCCCGGAAACCGTGCGCCTCGCCCATCTCAAGTCCCATCTCAACATGGACGGCAAAGCGGCCGAGAAATATCTCCATGACGAGGACGCCGGCCGTCGCCGTTACTTGAAGTCGAACTTCGAGAAGGACATCGACGATCCGCTGCTTTACGACGCGGTGTTGAACACCGCGTCGCCCGGATTCGACCGCACGGCTGACATTCTGGCCAGGATGATCGCGGCGAAGAGCTAGCGCGGATAACGCGCGACCAGTTCTTCCTGTTCCAAGCCCGACAAGATCCACTGCCACGGCCAAGAGCCGGACTTCTGCCAGCGGAAGACGAAGGGTTCTTCCAACTCGTGCACCGCTTCGATGATGGCGTGCGCCATGGGCGTGCCTGAGCCATAAACACCGAGTCGCGCGCTGACCGTCGCCGCTCCCGCTTCCGATTGCACGGTCAGCGGCTCGACCGGACCGATGCGCAGCGAGAAAAAATGCCGTCCGAATTCTTCGGCATCGGTCAGCGCCTTCTCTTTGTCGTGTCCCCACGCATCGCGATACTCCGGCGCCATCATGTTGCCAGCCGCGACCCAATCCTGTTTGGAAGCGCGCGCCAGCAGATTGATCGTGTGAAGCTCCGCTTGCTGTTCCGGCGACCAGAGCCGCACCAGCCAGACAATCCACACGAGCGCAAGAATGGCGATTGCCCAAAGGACGGCGTTGAGCGGCAACCTGACCATTAATCCAGCTTGTCGGCAGAGCTTCGTCAGTCCACCCGATTTTTTCCGGACTCGCATAGTTGCTTGCTCCGCATGCCTTGCGGGGTGATCTTGCCGGTCGACATGCCTCGCAACCCGCGCCGGCCCAAACCGCAAAGAAGCCGGAAATCCGCACCGCCACGGCGGGACAAGAAGCCGCAAACAGCCGAAAAATCCATTCCCGGTCCACGGCAATCGCCGCCGGGAACAGGAGATCAAGGTCTGGCCTCCAAAGTCATCGCTTTGGTCAAAAAACGCCGGCAAGCCCCGCCTTCCCTTCCGCAGCTTGCCGCGGCGCTGAACATCAAGCCCGGCGCGGCCTCCGAGACCTTGGCCAAAACACTGCACGATCTGGAATTGGCCGGAGAGGTCGTGCGCGTCCGTCAGGATCAATTTGCCCTGCCCGCCGATGCCGACCTCGTCGTCGGCACGATCCAGACACATCGCGACGGATCCGCACACTTGCTGCGCGACAAGCCCGGCGATCAGGAGTTCTATCTCACGCCGGAAAACACGGCCACTGCGCTCCCCGGCGACCGCGTTGTTGTCCGTCATCTGCGCGACCAACCCCCTTACCGCGGCTACCAACCCTGCGGCCGCGTCATCCGCATCCTCAAACGCGGCACGACCACCGCGGTCGGCACGTTGGAAAAATCGGCGCGTTTCTGGCACGTCGTGCCGGACGACAAACATTTCGTCCACAACATCTACGTCCCCCAACCCGCCGCGCCGCTTCGTCCGAACCAAGGCGACAAGGTGGTGGTCAAACTCGGCGAATGGAAATCGCGCCACATCAATCCCGAGGGCGAAATCGTCGAGGTGCTCGGACCGGCAGACAAACCCGGCGTCGATATCGAGTCGATCATCCGCAAGTTCGACCTCCCGACCAGATTTCCCGAAAACGTGCTGGCCGAAGCGCGTGCTTTCCCGCCGGAGGTTCCGTCCTCCGCGGTGCGCGGACGCCAGGATTGCCGCGGGACGCTTGTTGTCACCATCGATCCGGACGATGCGCGGGATTTCGACGATGCGATCAATGTCGAGAAGACCAAGGACGGCTGGAAGTTGACCGTCCACGTGGCCGATGTCTCGCACTACGTTCTGCCGGGAACACCGCTCGACCAGGAGGCCTACAAGCGCGGCAACAGCGTTTATCTTCCCGATCGCGTCATTCCCATGTTGCCCGAGGCCCTGAGCAACGGGCTGTGCAGTCTGCGACCGGACGAAGACCGGCTCACTTTCGCCGCGTTTCTGGAAATTTCGCGCGACGGCAAGATCCGCAAATCGCGCTTCGCCAAATGCATCATCCGCAGCGCGCGGCGGTTCACCTACAAAGAAGCTTTCGCCCGTCTGCAGGTTGCGCCCGCCGACAAATTCGACCGCATGCTGCACGAAGCGTGGGCCATGGCCTCGACTTTGCGCAAAAAACGCTTCGACGAAGGCTCACTCGATCTCGATTTTCCCGAGGTCAAGGTCTGGCTCGACGACCAGGGGCGTCCCGCCCGTCTCGAGCGCATCGAGAACGACATTTCTCACCAGTTGATCGAGGAATGCATGCTCGTGGCCAATGAAGCGGTGGCGCGGCTTTTCCGCATGACGCCCGCGGCGGCCATCCACCGCGTGCACGAGAAGCCGGACGAAACCAAACTCAACGAATACCGCGAGCGCGTGCAGATGCACGGACACAAAGTCGGCAACCTCGCCGTGCGCAAGGAGCTGACCCGTTTTCTCAAGATGCTGCGCGGACAACCCGAGGAATACGCGCTGAAGACCGCGCTCTTGAAGAGCCTGAAGCGCGCCTCTTACTCGCCCGAACCGGCCGGACACTACGGACTGGCCAAGACCGACTACACGCACTTCACCAGTCCCATCCGCCGTTACGCCGACCTCATTGTCCATCGCGTTCTCTCCGACATCTGCGGCTATACCAAACCCAAGGGGCGCATTCCCTTCGCCGAAATCGCGCGACATATCTCGACGACCGAACGCAACGCGTCCGAAGCCGAACGCGAAGCCGTCCGCCTCAAGAAGTTCGAATTTTTCCGTCAGCAATTGGCCAAACGGACCGGACAGGCCTTCAAAGCGATCGTTCTCGAAGTGCGCAACTTCGGCATGTTCGTCGAATTACCCGAGGTCATGGCCGGCGGACTTGTCCATGTCTCCGCGCTGGGCGACGACTTCTACACTTTCGACCAGGCACGCCAGCGATTTGTCGGACGAAAACGGAAGAAAGTCTACCAAGCCGGTGACGAAATCGAAGTCGTTGTCTCCCGCGTCGACCCCTTCAAACAGCAGATCGACTTCGCGCCCGCCAATTAGCAACGAACAGCCTAGGCCGCCTTGCCGATCTCGGCGGCTTCTTTGATCTCTTCGAGTTTCCCCGTCTTCACGTCGTGGAGGTAGCCGTAGACAGGAATGGATTTCGGGATCAGCGGGTGATTGCGGATCTTTTTCACGTCATCGATCACATCTTGGCGGTCGTCGGTGAAAGTCAGCCAGTCGATCTTCGCGCCCTCGGGCGAACCGGGCTCCTGCCCCACATCGCGCCAGCCATTCTCGTCGACCACCGCTTGCTCGAGACTCTTGGAGAGCAAATCACCCATGATCTTGTTGTTGAAGAGCACCATGCGGCAGTCGGTGTGGTGGATGACGAAAAATTCTTTTGTGCCGAGAAGTTTGTAGGAAATAACCGGCGAACGGATGGCGTCATCGCTCGCCCGGCCGCCGGCATTGCGGATGACGTGCGCGTCGCCTCCGGAAAGTCCCGCGTATTTCGCCGGATCAAGCCGCGCGTCCATGCAGGTCAGCACGGTGAAGTGGCGTCCGGGAGGCAGCGGGAGTTTGCCTTTCTCGCCGAAATTGGCGGCATAGTCGGTGTTGGCTTTTTCGACGCTCTGGACCACGGGGGATTTGCTCATAGGAATGTCTTCCTAGGGCGGACGCCCCAAAAAGAAGAAGCGGCATCTTGCCGCTTAACCTCCGACGAAAAGCGGCGGGGACGCCGCTTTTTCTTTTCCCCATCCGCGCATTGACCGCACCGCCGAATCCCTGTGCAATCCGCTACATCGACCATGGATTGGGGCCTCGCCATCACCAACGTCCTCAATCCCGCCGCGCTCTTTTTCGCGCTCGGGTTCGCTGCGGTTCTGTTCAAGACGGATCTCGAAATCCCGCACCCACTGCCCAAGCTTTTCTCGCTCTATCTCATCATCGCCATCGGCTACACCGGCGGCACCAAACTCGCCGATTCGGGACTGACCGGCAGTGTTTTGCTCTACATCGCGGCGGCGATGTTCATGGCCGTGCTCGTGCCGGTCTGCGTCTTCTTCGTCCTGCGGAGATTTCTCTCGGTCTACGACGCGGCGGCCATGGCGGCGACTTACGGTTCGATCAGCATCGTCACTTTCATCGTCGGCACCGAGTTCCTCGCCCGCAATGACCAACCTTACGGCGGTTACATGGTGGCCATCATGTCGCTCATGGAATCGCCGGCCATCATTGCCGGCATCTTTCTCGTGCGCATGTTTGCCCCGCGTCGTGTTCTCGCCGCGCCGAAAACCACCGCGTCCTCGCTTCTGCGCGAATCTTTCCTCAACGCCTCGGTCTTCCTCCTTCTCGGCAGCCTGCTCATCGGCTGGGTCACCGGCCCCGCCCACGGCGAATCGTTGCAACCGTTCATGTATGGGCTGTTCAAAGGCATGGTCATTTTCTTCCTCCTCGATACCGGCATGCACGCCGGACGCCTAGTCGGGTTCTTGAAAAAAACCGGCGCTCCGCTCGTCGCCTTCGGTCTCGTCGCACCCGTGGTCAACGCCGCCCTCGGCATCCTTGTGGCCAAAGCCATCGGCATGGCCCCGGGCGACGCGCTGCTCTTCGCCATTCTCTGCGCCAGCGCCAGCTACATCGTCGCCCCCGCCGCCATGCGCCACGCCGTGCCCGAATCCAATCCGGGCCTGGTCGAACTTCTCTCCCTCGGCATTACCTTCCCCTTCAACATCACCCTCGGCATCCCGCTTTATTGGGCAGGCATCCGCTGGTTGTGGGGAATGGCCTGAAAAATTCCGGCTACCTCTGGTTGGAACGCCCGCCGCTGTGCGCGTGCACCCATTCGAGCAGTCCGCCCACGCTGCAATGGTGCTCGAGCGGATGCCTTAGCTTGGCGGAGCGGAGAATGCGGTAACGGTTGCGCCGGCCGATCTTCTCGATCCGGATCACACCGGCATCCTCCAAATCGGCCAGGATGCGTTGCACGGCGCGCTCGGTGATCCCGACCAGACCGGCCAGATCGCGGACCCGCAGCTCGGGGTCGGTGTCCAAGGCGACCAGCACATGGGAGTGGTTGGTCAGATAAGTGAAGGGATGCGCCGGGGCCGGACCGGATTTTTTCGGATTTTTTTTCATCGGAGGGTTGACAGGCATAGGCGGCATATAATACATGACAAATATGTCGTGTATTGAATGACGTGACTCATTATACCACAAACAAGAAACCAATCAACCACGCGCAAACCCATGGACGTCCTCAATTCCCTGCTGATGGGCCTGCTCACCCCGATGGTCCTCGCCTTCATTCTCGGCGTGGTGGCCAGTTTGGTGAAAAGCGGCCTGAAGATCCCGCCGGAGATTTACACAGCGATGACCATCTACCTGCTCTTCGCCATCGGGCTGAAGGGCGGGGCCAACCTCGACGGGGTCACCTTCGGTGAGTTCTGGAGACCGCTCACCGCGGCCCTCGTCCTCAGTCTGGCCATCCCGGTCTGGTGCTACTTCTTGATGAAAAAATTCGGCCGGCTCGACTCCGTCAATTCCGCCGCTTTGGCCGCGCACTACGGTTCGGTCTCCGCCGTCACCTTCGGCGAGGCGCTCGCTTTCCTGCAGTTCGCCAAGGTCTCTTACGAGCCTTATGTCGCCGCGCTTCTCGCGGTGATGGAGGTGCCGGCCATCATCCTCGCCATTTTCCTCGTCGGCAAAACAACCATCGCGGCCGGCGGCGGGAACATGAAGAAAGTCCTGCACGAATTGCTGACCAGCAAATCGATCGTCCTACTCATGGGCGGCACGGCCATTGGTCTGCTCGCGGGCAAACAGGGCGCCGAGCAAGTCGCCCCGCTCTTCAGCGATCCTTTCCGCGGCGTCCTCACCCTCTTCCTGCTCGAGATCGGCTTGGTCACCGGGCGGAGGCTCGGCGATCTGCGGCATGCCGGATGGCGGCTCGTCGCTTTCGGCATCGTCATGCCCTTCCTGGACGGAATCCTCGGCGTGACCCTCGGTTACTGGAGCGGCATGGGTGTCGGCGGATCGACCGTGCTCGGCACCTTGGCGGCCAGCGCGAGCTACATCGCGGCACCCGCTGCCGTGCGCGTGGCCCTACCCGCCGCAAGTCCGGCCATCTATCTGACTTCGTCCTTGGCGGTCACCTTCCCGTTCAACGTCGTCGTCGGCATTCCGCTCTATTTTTCCTTCGCGCGCTGGCTGATCCCGTCGTGAATGTCGGGCCGTAAAGATCACTGGGAGCTATGGTTGAGCCGACGATCAACGCACGACTAGATCAAGGGCCCTACGCGGGCGCGTCTTCCGCCCTTTTGACCAAGCACGCCAAAGAACAGGCCATCGTCCCGCGCTTGGCCCGCGCGCTCGGTGCGAAAATCTCGCTCATCGACACCTTTGACACCGACACACTCGGCACCTTCACCCGCGAGGTCCCGCGCTTCGGCAGTCAGCTTGACGCCGCGCGCAAAAAAACCGAGCTGGCCATCGAAATGTCCGGCTGTCCGCTAGGCCTTGGCAGCGAAGGATCATTCACCCCCGGACCCTTCGGCTTCGGATCCTTCAACCTCGGAGTGATCACCCTCGTCGACCGCGTGCGCAGACTGGAAATCACCGGCGCCATCCGCGAAGTCGGACACCAAGCTTCCGGCACCTTCGAAACGTGGGAGTCCCTCGCCGATTTCGCGCAAAAGATGAAGTTCCCCTCGCACGCATTGATCATGCGGCCGAACGACGCAAACGATCCGCGGATCCGCAAGGACCTCACCGATTGGGACAAGCTTCGCGCCGCCTTCGACGACTGTCGCGCTCTTTCCAAAAGTGGCGCGGTCTTTGTCGAAATCGATCTGCGAGCGCACCGCAATCCGACCCGCATGCGCAACATCGGCGCCGCCTGCGGAGACCTCATCGCCCGCATGCTGCGGTTTTGTCCGTCGTGCGAATCTCCCGGCTTCGGCCTCAGCCGGCTCGAATCAGGCCTCCCGTGCTCATGGTGCGGCGCGCCGACCAATGATTGGAAAGCCGAAGAATTCCGCTGCGTGTCCTGCACCCATATCGAGTCGCGCCCACGCCAAGACCTCACCGCCGCCGACCCGGGCCACTGCCCGCGCTGCAATCCGTGAGC
>Ga0208048_1000138_pt1 | contig 37335 bp, 39 predicted proteins | sample Malawi_45m_30L_FD_184163 | JGI IMG/M metagenome (GOLD analysis project Ga0208048, IMG submission 184163) | Freshwater microbial communities from Lake Malawi, Central Region, Malawi to study Microbial Dark Matter (Phase II) - Malawi_45m_30L... | ecosystem: Environmental > Aquatic > Freshwater >...
GATGAAAGCATGATGAAAGCAGGTGGTGGTTAGATGTTTAAGAAACTTCTGGCACTATTTGCTGTTGGCGCAGGAGGGTATGTACTTTTCAAGCGCTACAAGCAGGTTCAGAACGAAGAAGAAAACTGGTTGGATATGACTAGTTCTGAAGATTCAACCGAAGATTCAGAAGAGTTCTAACCGGATAACAGGAGAACCAGATATCTGAATAAGGGGACTTAGCTCAATTGGTAGAGCACCTGCTTTGCAAGCAGGGGGTTAGGGGTTCGATTCCCCTAGTCTCCACAGAATCAAAATCCTCGCTCATATGGCGGGGATTTTTTATTTTAACGAAAATAATTAAGCGTAATTAGGAGCCAATTAGGGTAATGTCATGGTACGGATCGAGGGCTTGGATATGGATTGAAGTACGACCAAAGCTTCAAAACCACACATTTGGGTTCTCTCAAAAAACCCAAATAATCGTGATTTCTAATATATCTAATCAAAAAGTTCCGAGTGACTCCCTAAACGTACTAGAACCAATTTTGTTACTTTGTCTTTGAAGTAAATTAGTAATAAATCAGGTTTTATATGACATTCGCGTGTTTCTGAATATTCACCTCTTAAAGGGTGATCTTTATATCGTATAGGGAGCAATTTGTCGGTACACAACAAATCTAAAACAGTAGAGAGTTTTTCATCCAAATCCCTATTTCTAGAAGATTTCTTTTCGCGAGCGTAATCTCTTTCAAATTGACCTGAATAATCAATTTCACGCATTTAATTGTTTTATGAGTGCCCTTGAATTTTTAGCTCGCTTAGTTTTCCCAGCCTTAGAAGCTTTTATAGCTTTCAAAGTCTTCTTGTTTGGGCGAGTCGGATCAAATGGAAGCGCTCCATCCTCGATAACACGCATCAAGAACATACGGACAGCGACAGATGTATTTAAACCAGAAGCCTCCAAAATTTCAGAAGCCCTTATCTTCACATCCTCGTCAATTCTGACATTGAGAGTCGTCTCGGTAGCCATTTTGCCTCCTGTGCGCACATTGTATACACAAAATTATGTCCGTGCAACATGGTTCAAGCCTAAGGTGAAGACCCGACACGCGAGAGGTAAAAGAAAAAGGACTGTGGAAAAAGCTTCGTCCAACCGAGTGAAATATGGCGTAATGTGACTAGAAACCTCAAATTCTATCGTGAAAACGGGAATGGTTAGAGGCCAGGAGTCTCCACAAGTACTATCACTTCATGTCCTCGATTAATGAGTTAGCCGAAAAATATCATCAGGCAACCGAAACGTTCCTAAACCTTGCCAAGTCATTATCAAAAAATGATTTGGACAAATCTGATCATGAAGGTTGGACGCCACGCCAAGTTATTCATCACACGGCTGATAGTGAAGCGCAATCTTTCTCTAGCCTGCGCCGTCTAATTGCAGAGCCAGGTTCAGTAATTCAAGGTTATGATGAAGCTAAGTGGGCTAATAGTTCGACTTTGGGTTATAGCGAATTACCGGTTGCCGATTCATTTGAAATTATTGCTGCGGTACGTAAAGCATCTTATGAACTGGTGAAGAGGATTACTCCGGAACAACTGGAAATTATTGGAGTCCACTCGGAATCGGGTATTTACTCTGTTTTACGATGGATTGAGACATATTCCCGACATCCAATAGATCATGCTAATCAAATTAAGAATCAGATTTGATGTTCTTTGGTAAGCGATCACGTTTGGATAAAAGATAGAAAGTCACCGCAATTATTGATGCAGGCAAAGCGTTTGTTCGCTCCTGTGGTGAACGCGAAATTAGTTGAACGAATGTACTCGCGATAAAGACATAGCTAACAATCCTAGATAGACGTATCCCGGCTGCATCAAGTGGAATTGCCCGGTGGCGTTGAAGAAAGAGCGCTAAGAAAATCATCCCAATACACATTCCCAGGTAGATAAATCGGATACCGATCGGAAAAGTTTCGAATTGGCCTCCAGCAGCTCGTGTCTTTGCCCAATCTAAATTTAGAGCAACCGATATCAAGAGAGCGGCGTTGTACAGAAGTGCCAATTGAGCGAGCAGAGTCAAAATATGTAGACGCTTCATACTCAGGGTAGGATACCGACTTCTAGAACTTAAGGAGCTAATTCATGTCTAGCAAAGCCACGCTACATACCAATATGGGCGATATCGTTGTTGACCTCTTTCCTAACCATGCGCCTAAGACTGTTGCTAACTTCGTTGAGTTAGCAACCGGTCAACGGGAATGGACCCATCCAAAGAGTGGCAAGAAGAGCAAAGATAATCTTTACGACGGCACAGTCTTTCATCGTGTTATCTCAGGTTTTATGATCCAAGGCGGCGACCCAGCAGGTAATGGAACTGGTGGACCGGGATATAAGTTTGCTGATGAATTCCATCCAGAGTTGGTCTTTGATCGCCCTTACCTACTCGCGATGGCCAACTCAGGGCCTGGAACCAATGGGTCACAATTTTTTATCACCGTAGCGCCGACAACATGGCTCAATCGGAAGCACTCGATCTTTGGTGAAGTTACCGATTCAGCGAGCCAGGCGATTGTGGATGCCATCGCTGAGGTTGAGACCGGCGCCCAGGATCGTCCGAAAAATGAGGTAAAAATTAACTCGGTGACCATCTCATAAGCTCGTAAGCTCATAGGAGGGTAAGAAGTTATCCACAAGGGATACCCACAGAGTGGATAATTACATGAGTGTAATTAGAGGTTAGCGCCAGCGGGTGGCAAGGCCAAAGCCGATGCCTATAAGGCCAAAGCCGATCGCCATATTCCATGCCCCAACGTTGGGGATGGGGTAACGCGTTTGCGAGATGTAATAGGTCACGATCCACGCAAGACCGATAAGAAAAGCGGTGAGCATCGTTGGGACGAGCCAGCGTGGGCTCTCCTTCGGCTCAGGAAGAGCGGTCGCTACCTTCTCGGGAAGGTACTTCTTCTCTTTCTTACGGATCCGAGACTTTGGCATGTGAGAAGTCTACCCCACTCCGGCAGGATAGGCACATGGCGACCAAGATTCTCGTAGTCGATAACTACGACTCGTTCGTCTTTAATCTCGTCCAATATCTAGCGCAACTTGGTGCCGAGTGCACCGTTCTTCGCAATGACGAGGTAGAGATCTCCGATGCGCGCTCTTTTGACGGCGTATTAATTTCTCCCGGCCCGGGAATTCCTGAAGAAGCCGGAGTGAGTGTTGAACTAGTGAAGTTTTGCGCTCAGGAAAAGATCCCACTCCTCGGTGTTTGCCTAGGGCATCAAGCAATAGGAGTTGCATTCGGTGGTGTTGTCTCGCGCGCACCTGAATTGCTCCACGGAAAGACTTCACAAGTACATCACAATGATAAGAGCGTACTTCATGGTTTACGTGATGGATTCACTGCTACTCGTTATCACTCGTTAGCCATTGAACGCGATTCAATTGAAGGCAAGTCAGACTTAGAGATTACTGGTTGGACTGATAGCGGAGTGGTGATGGCAGTTTGTCATAAATCTCTACCTATTCACGGTGTGCAATTCCATCCGGAATCGGTACTTACCGAAGGCGGACACCACTTACTCGCTAACTGGTTAGAGATTTGTGGCGATAAGAATGCGTTAAAGAAATCTGAAGGATTAGCTCCCGTTATCGGTCGCTGATATCAACTTTCACTTGGAGTTGGTGAAGGGGCAGGCTCACCCTTGTAGGTATTAATAGTAATTGTCACTGAAGAACCGATCTTTGCTGATTCATCTGCAGCTGGCGCTTGCGCGAGAACAACCCCACTAGGTTGTTCTGAATCTTGAGTCTCAATCACATTTGGAATAAATCCCGCCTGAATAAGAATTGTTGTGGCTTGGATTCGAGATACTCCGAGTACGTCTGGTACGAATACTTTTCCACTTGCGATATTAAATACAACGCCACTACCAGCAGCGACCGTTGACCCAGGTTCAGGCACAACGCCGACGATTGTTCCGGGCGCCTCACTTGATTCAACCGCATTAGTTTTAGCAAGAATCAATCCAGCTCCATCTAGCAATAATTTTGCTTCATCGAGAGTCTTACCAATCAATGTTGTGGGTACCGATGTCTTACCAGGGCCATCTGAAAGGATTATCTGTACTTGGCTTCCTGGTTCAACTTTTGTTCCTGCACTAGGAGTTTGTGATGCGACCCGATCTGCTGGAACTCGTGGGTTAGGGGCACGTTCGACGATGATCGTAAATCCATCCAAAGTCTCACGGGCTTGCATCTCGGTCAGGCCTGATACATCGGCAAGGAAAATCAAAGTTATTGGGGTTGGAATTCGGGAAATCAAATAAGCGCCAGAGGAGATAAGGACTACCGCAGCAACAACCGCTGCGATGACTAGATTACGTCGTTTAGGGTTTGCAATCTTTTTCTTTACCTCTTCGCCACGATCTAACCGATTGATATCTTCTAACATCTCACTTGCACTTTGATAACGTGCAAGTGGATCTTTTGATAGCGCACCTGAGATGATGTTATCGACACCGGGTGGGAGTTCCTCAGTTAACTCTGAAACGGGAGTGAATTCTGCCGAAACATGTTGATAGGCGATAGCTACAGGAGTGTCGCCAAGAAATGGTGGGCGTCCGGTAAGTAATTCATAGAGGAGACATCCAACAGAGTAGATATCACTCCGTGAGTCCGCTACTTCGCCTCTTGCTTGTTCCGGGGAGAGATAATTCGCTGTTCCAACAACAGTCCAGGCATGAGTGACCGTCGCGCTTGCATCATCAAGAGCCCGTGCGATACCAAAATCCATCACCTTGACATCGCCTGCCGATGTCAACATCACGTTGGCTGGCTTGATATCTCGGTGAACGATTCCATTTCTATGTGAATACTCAAGGGCTTCTAGGATGCCGCCAATTACTGCAATTGCTCTCTTAAAAGGTAAACGTTCTCCGGAACGAATAACTTCACGAATTGTCTTGCCATTTACCTGTTCCATAACGATGTAAGGGAGAACTCCATTTTCAGTTCCTTCTTCGCCCGTGTCATAAACCGAGACAATTGCGGGATGATTAAGACCGGCCGCCGCTTGCGCTTCTCTTCTAAAACGAGCGAGAAAGGCAGGATCGCGAGCAAGATCACTTCTTAGAATCTTGATTGCAACTGGCCTGGATAATCTGGTGTCGCGACCTTCAAATACATCAGCCATTCCGCCAGCACCGATGAGTTCGCCAACTTCATATCGATTTGCGAGGATACGTGTCACTTCTCACCACTCTCTCCACGCGCTGCACCAATAAATCCAGGATGGGAATTTTTTTCTGAGGAAACAGTGGCAACAATAATGGTTACGTTATCGGGCGCACCTTTTTTGAAGGCCAATCCTTTGAGTTCACTGAGAGTCGCCTCGCTAGCCCCATGAGAGTCGATGACCTTTCGTATTTTTGTTTCATCAACCACTCCCGCTAATCCATCAGAACATAAAAGGAGGCAATCGCCTTCGACAATCTCTAATTCAGTGAAGTCTGGCCGTTCATGTTGTACCGCACCCATAAGGGCCTTGGTCACAAAGGAGCGTTGCGGGTGACCATCAATCTCTTCTGGAGAAATTCGCCCTTGATCAAGCAGCTCTTGTACAACAGTGTGATCTTTGGTTAGTTGTGAGATTTTTCCATCGCGAATCAGATAGGCACGCGAATCCCCTAGGTGGGCTAAAAATAATCGCTCTTTACCAATAATGATTGCGGTGAGCGTTGTGCCCATGCCCTGTAATTCATTCTTGTTCTTCATCTCTATCGCGAGTGAATTATTAATTTCAAGAAAAGTTTCGACGAGCGTGGTCTCAGCATTTCGCTGATTAAGCGAGAGCTTCTCCAATTGTGAGATCTTTTTGATTGCAAGTGAGGAGGCAATCTCACCTCCAGCATGACCGCCCAAGCCATCGGCTACTGCCAGTACTTTGGCGCCAGCCCACCCAGAATCTTCGTTTTCGGTGCGATGCAAGCCAACATCGGAGAGCGCAACGCTCTGAAAATACTGGCTCATGTTCGCCATGCTACCGGGGCTCTCAAGCCCCCTGAGCGAGCGCTTATCGCGTAGAGTTTTCTATATGTCCCGCTATACCTATCTTGGCCCAGCCGGCACCTTCACAGAAGCTGCTCTGGCGCCACTTCTTAAAAGTGGTGATAGCTCAGAACCGGCGGCAAATGTCACTGCCGCATTGGAGTCGGTTCGCAATGGGCAGAGCGATTATGCATTAGTCCCAATTGAGAATTCGGTCGAGGGGGTTGTAGCACGAACTCTTGATGAATTAGCGATGGGGCAACCTTTGATGATTATTGGGGAAGAAGTTCTTCAAGTTTCATTTGCGCTGATGGTTAAGGCAGGCAGGAGTAAGAAAGAGATAAAGCGTCTAGCAACTCACCCACATGCCGAAGCGCAATGTCGGGAATACATCGCCAAACATTTACCTCATGCTGAAGTTGTCTTAACAAATTCAACTGCTGCGGGCGCTGAAAGTGTTTCCAAGGGTGATGCAGATGGCGCAATTGCTGCAGAGGTGGCGGCAAAACATTATGGTCTTGAGGTTATTGAACGGAATATCGGTGATCGTGAGGGCGCAGTAACGCGATTTGTGGTTATATCTAAACTAGGAGAGATTCCTGCACTCACAGGGCACGATCGCACTTCGTTGGCGATTTTTATCGCAGCAGATCATTCAGGTGCATTGTTGGAGATTCTGACTGAGTTTGCGGTGAGAGGAGTAAATCTCACTTTCATCCAATCGCGACCTACCGGTGGTGAGCTTGGTCAGTATCACTTCATAGTCGATGTCGAGGGACACATTCTCGAGGAACGCGTAGGTGATACTTTAAAGGCGCTTCATCGAATATGCGCCGAAGTTCGTTTCCTTGGTTCATATCCACGAGCCGATAAAATCACTCCAACATCTACTACAGGAATGACTGACCGAGCATTCAAATCTGCTGAGCAGTGGTTAAGCACAATACGAAGCGGCAAGCAGGGTTAAATGATAGATCTCAAAGTCCTTCGAGAGAGCCCTGACCGCGTCCGCGAATCGCAACGTGCACGTGGGGCAAGTGTTGAAATCGTCGATGCAGCGATTGCTGCTGACCAGCAACGCCGAAATGCGATTGTTGAATTCGAACGAGTCCGTGCAGAACAGAATGCGCTCTCGAAAAGTATTGGTGGCGCAAAAGGCAACGAGAAAAATTCATTATTAGCAAAGGCAAAAGATTTAGCCACCGCTGTAAAAGAGGCCGATACTCGTCGGGCTGAGGCCGAAGCACATGCCGACAAGGTCTTAGGAGAATTGGCAAATATTGCCGATACTCGTGCGCCTATTGGTGGCGAAGAAGATTTTGTAGTTCTTGAAGAGATAGGCAAACCACCTCAATTCTCCTTTCAACCGAAAGATCATGTCGAGTTAGGGAAAATTCTGGGGGCTATTGATACCGAGCGAGGTTCAAAAGTCTCAGGCTCTCGTTTCTATTATTTAACAGGAAATGGTGCGCTACTTGAGTTTGCACTTATCAATCTTGCGATGGCAAAGGCGGTGGCTGCTGGATTTATCCCAGTAGTCCCACCAGTTCTTGTAAAACCTCATGCCATGGAGGGCACGGGTTTTCTTGGCCAAGCTGCAGAAAATGTTTTTCATCTTGAGCAAGATGATTTCTATTTAGTTGGTACGAGTGAGGTGCCTCTTGCTGCGTATCACATGGATGAGATCCTCGATAAGGAGAGCTTTCCACTTCGCTATGCAGGCTTCTCCTCGTGTTTCCGGCGCGAGGCGGGAACATACGGGAAAGATACGCGTGGAATTATTCGAGTGCATCAATTCGACAAAGTTGAGATGTTCTCATTCTGTGCTCCTGAAGATGCTGCTGCAGAACATGAACGGTTGCTGGCATGGGAGAAGGAATTTCTCAATGCTCTAGAGATTCCCTATAGAGTAATAGATGTTGCAACCGGAGATCTTGGCTCTAGTGCAGTCAGGAAATTTGATTGTGAGACATGGATTCCTACCCAAAATGCATATCGTGAAGTAACTAGTACCTCCAATTGCACTGAATTTCAAAGTAGACGATTAAATATTCGGTATAAAGATGAAGCGAGAACTCGACCGGTAGCAACGCTCAACGGAACTCTTTGTGCCATTCCTCGAATCATTGTCGCGATTCTTGAAAACCATCAACAAGAAGATGGTTCAGTAAATATACCGAAGGCGTTAATTCCGTTTCTTGGAAAATCTAGATTTGAACCGGTGTGATTTCCGGATTGAAACGCCCGAAGTTAATCGCAACTGATCTTGATGGGACAATCGTCCCTTTTGATCGCCCAATCTCCCAGCGAACAATCGATGCTTTTACTGCCGCGCACAATCTAGGCATCCACATCTATTTTGTAACAGGAAGACCTCCCCGATGGATGAAAGAAGTCCGAGAAACTTTTGAGTTTGGTACTGGAATCTGTGGGAACGGTGCGCTGCTTTATGATTTTCGAGCCGAAACAATTCTGGAGTCGTGGCTTATTGAGAGCGATGCGCTAGTAAGAGGTGCGCAGATGCTTCGAGAGGTGATTCCTGGGGCAACCTTTGCCGTCGAAAACTTTGATGGTTTCCATCGGGAACGAAGTTATAACCCTCGTTGGGATAAGGGTCAGGATGATCAGGGCGTTTCAATGATCGAAGCCCATTTAAATCAACCGGCCATTAAATTCCTGGTACGGAGCAAGGAAGAAGTAGTTACCGCCGATGAGATGCTCGCGCTCGCTGATACGACTGTCGGCGAATTCTTGACTGTTACTCATTCAAATCCTCACGAATCTCTACTAGAGATCTCTGCGCGAGGGGTAAGCAAGGGGAGCACTCTGGCAAAAGTCGCCGAAAGATTAGATATCTCAGCCGATGATGCGGTGACCTTTGGTGATAACCCAAATGATCTTACGATGCTTGCCTGGTCGGGTCGTTCTTACGCCATGAAGACTGGCCATCCTGCTACCCATGCAATAGCAACTGGGATTGCCCCAGAGTGTAATGACGATGGTGTTGCCCAAGTTATCGAAGAACTCCTTGCGCTTCCGGAGTGAATGTCCGAGAGTATGGATATGAAATCTGGCAGCGCAGTAATTACAGGTGCTTCACGAAATATCGGGGCAGCTATCGCTACTCGATTAGCAACCGACGGTTTTCCAGTTGCGATTAATTACTATTCCAAAAATGAGCATTCAGATGCTCAAGCTGTCAAAGAAGAGATTGTGAAATCTGGCGGGAAAGCTGGAATTTATCAATGTGATGTCTCGCAAAATGATCAGATTGAAGCGATGTTTCGCGCTGTTACTGCCGACTTAGGAGCACCAAGCGTTCTTGTGAACAATGCAGCTACCTCGGTGGCATCTGCGATAACTTTCCGTGAGATTGATGAAAGCGCTTGGGATGAAGTCAGCGATACTAATTTGAAAGGCGTCTTTCTCTGTTGTAAGGCATTTGATAAATACAGCATCCCGGGAAGTTATCGAAGCATCATCAATATCTCATCGATCCGAGTATCAATTGGGATGGAAGGAAATAGCCACTACACGGCAGCGAAGGCAGCTCTAATTGGATTTGGCCGAGTGCTCGCTCGAGAATTAGGACCATCCGAAATTCGCGTCAATGCAATCTTGCCTGGAGCGATTACTACTCCCGATCAGGCTGCTTATGGAGATGTAGCAGCGCTACATAAAATGATTTTGGATTCACAATCTCTCAAACGTTTAGGGATGCCTGTAGATATTGCGAATCTCGTTTCGTTCTTGGTGAGTCCCGATGCCGCTTTCATCACCGGCCAATCGATCCTCTGCGATGGTGGCTGGGCTTTTCAGTAATTGGCTCGCCCCCAGCATCATCCGGTAGATTTTGCGGTGGAGGGCTCGCATAGCGGCCGAGTGCACCGGTCTTGAAAACCGGCAAGGGAAACCTTCGAGGGTTCAAATCCCTCGCCCTCCGCCAGAATTCTCCCCCTTGTGGGCAACTTCACCCCAATGCACCCCACCATCTGTATGGCGTTAACCCCTTTAGGAGCGAGAAAATACTCGCGATTGATAGGTTGAAAACGACAGAGTAACGACAGAGTGGGGTAGGTAAAAGATGGCTGGAGTTCACGCCGAACACCGAGCGCAAATCAAAGAGCGAACGCTGCGCACGGATCGTTGGTGGTTGCAACCTGCGGCGACTGTATTCGTCCTCGTCAGTTTCATCATTTATGCAACATTCCGCGCATTTGAGAATAAGTACTACTTCGTAGAGAAGGGTGAATTGATTTCACCTTTCTATTCGCCATGTCTTTCCGATGCTTGCGTCCCAGGATCACAATTATTTGGCTCACTGGGGCCCTCTGCGCTCTGGGGATTTGCAATCTCACCAGCGCTATTGATTTTGATCTTCCCACTCGGATTTCGTCTTACCTGTTATTACTACCGCAAGGCTTACTACCGTTCCTTCTGGCAATCACCACCAGCATGTGCTGTTGCTGAGCCGCACAAGAAATACACAGGTGAGACCAAGCAACCTCTCATCTTGCAGAACGGTCACCGTTGGTTCTTCTATGCGGGATTAATCTTCAACGTCATTCTCACCTATGACGCATTCCTTGCGTTCCACGGACCAGATGGTGGACTTGGTATGAGTGTTGGCACTTTAGTGCTCCTTGCCAATGCGACTTTGCTCTGGCTTTATTCACTCTCATGTCACACCTGTCGACATACAGTTGGCGGTCGTCTCCGCCATTTCTCCAAGCATCCACTCCGTTACAAACTTTGGACGCGTATCTCAATTCTCAATCACCATCATGCGAAGTTCGCCTGGGTCTCACTCTTTGGTGTGGCGCTCGCCGATCTTTATGTTCGTTTAGTTTCAACAGGTGCAATCACGAATTACTTCTTCTTCTAGGAAAAACGGGGATTAATAGATGAGCATGGAACGCTATTCATACGATGTAGTCGTCGTGGGTGCGGGTGGCGCCGGACTTCGCGCTGCGGTAGAGGCGCGTGAAGCGGGCTTTAAAGTAGCCATTATTTGCAAGTCGCTCTTTGGTAAAGCACATACAGTTATGGCCGAAGGTGGAATTGCTGCAGCGATGGGCAATGTAAATTCATCCGATAATTGGCAGGTTCACTTCCGTGACACGATGCGGGGTGGAAAATTCCTCAATAACTGGCGGATGGCAGAGCTGCACGCCAAAGAATCCCCTGAGCGAGTATGGGAACTTGAGATGTGGGGTGCGCTCTTTGATCGCACTCAAGAAGGAAAGATTTCCCAACGAAATTTCGGTGGACATGAGTATCCACGACTGGCTCACGTAGGAGATCGCACTGGTTTGGAATTGATTCGCACAATGCAACAGCGAATCGTTGCGCTACAACAACAAGATGGAAAGAACCACGGCGATATGGAATCTCATATCCGCGTATTTGCTGAAGTCACTATCACCGATGTGCTCGTAGAAAATGGGAAGGCTGTTGGTGTTTATGGATACCGTCGCGAGAGCGGATCTGAATTGCTCTTTGAAGCGGACGCAGTGATTCTTGCAACTGGCGGTATCGGAAAGAGCTTTAAAGTCACAAGTAATTCTTGGGAAGGTACTGGCGATGGCCATGCGCTAGCGCTTCGTGCTGGTAGCAAACTCATCGATATGGAATTTGTCCAATTCCATCCAACGGGAATGGTCTGGCCACCTTCGGTCCGTGGAATTCTTGTTACTGAATCGGTTCGTGGAGATGGTGGCGTTCTCACCAACTCCGAAGGTCGACGCTTTATGTTCGACTACATCCCAGAAGTATTCAAAGATAAGTATGCAGATACTGAAGAGGAGGCAGATCGTTGGTATAAGGATCAAGCCAACAACCGTCGTCCTCCAGAGTTATTGCCTCGTGATGAAGTGGCTCGAGCAATCAACTCCGAAGTTAAAGCGGGGCGGGGTTCACCACATGGTGGAGTCTTCCTCGATGTCTCAAAGCGTTTGCCCGCAGAAGAAATCAAGCGCCGGTTGCCGAGCATGTGGCATCAATTTAAAGAGCTTGCCGATGTTGATATCACCGAGCAACCGATGGAAGTTGGTCCAACCTGTCACTACGTGATGGGTGGAGTTCAAGTCGATCCAGATACTGCGGCTGCCGTTGGATTACAGGGGCTATTTGCAGCGGGTGAAGTCGCTGGTGGTATGCATGGCTCTAATCGTCTCGGCGGAAATTCCCTATCTGACTTACTCGTCTTTGGACGACGCGCAGGAATGGGCGCAGTTGCTTACTTGCAGAGCAATCCTGGGAGACCATCGCTCTCTGATGGCACAGTGAAGCGAGCGCAGGAGCGTTTAAATGCGCCGTTTACTCACACCGGAGGCGAGAACCCCTACACGATTCACCAGGAGTTGCAGCAGACCACCAATGATCTAGTTGGCATCATTCGCACCAAGAAAGAGTTGGAAGAGTCCTTAGAGAAGTTGGCGAAGTTCCGTCAACGAATCAAGAACGTTTCAGTAACTGGCGGCCGAGAATTCAATCCAGGTTTCCATCTTGCACTTGATCTCGAGAACATGCTTCTAGTCTCTGAAGCGATGGCGCGCTCAGCTCTCATTCGTGAAGAATCACGAGGCGGACATACACGTGAAGATTTCCCGAAGATGGATTCAAAGTGGCGGCAAGTTAATAACGTCACCTCTGTTGACGGCGAGGCAATCAAGTGTGAACAAGTCAAGGCGAAGTTACTACCCGATGAGTTCTCCAGTCTTTTTGAGAATAGCGAACTATCAAAGTACTTCACCGAAGAAGAGTTAGCCGGAATGAAAGGCGGGTCCAAATAATGGCACGTCCAATTAATCTACGTATCTGGCGCGGAAATAATAATAGTGGCGACTTCCACACTGTCACTGTTGAGGCTAACGAAGGTGAAGTTGTACTCGATGTGATTCACCGCGTTCAGGCAACACAACTTCCCGATCTTGCGATTCGCTGGAATTGCAAGGCAGGTAAATGCGGATCGTGTTCTATGGAGATCAACGGAAAGCCACGCCTAGCTTGTATGACTCGAATGAATACCTTTGCAGAGGGCGAAACAATCACGGTCACCCCGCTTCGAGCGTTTCCGGTGATTCGCGATTTAGTTACTGATGTCTCTTTTAATTACAAGAAAGCGATGGAAATCCCCTCATATGCGCCACCAGCAAACCTCAAACCTGGTGAGGCGCGTATGGAACAAATTGATGTTGAGCGAAGTCAAGAGTTTCGCAAATGCATAGAGTGCTTCCTCTGCCAGGACACTTGCCATGTCATTCGCGATCACGAGGAAAATAAGAAGTCATTTGCAGGTCCACGTTTCTTCATTCGCATCGCAGAGCTAGATATGCATCCACTCGATACGCTGCGAAATCGTAAACGTACTGCGCAAGAGAGCCATGGCCTTGGCATGTGCAATATCACCAAGTGCTGCACAGAGGTCTGCCCTGAGCATATCCGTATCACTGATAATGCAATCATCCCAATGAAAGAGCGCGTGGTAGATGTGAAATACGATCCGGTTCGCTGGTTGGGTTCGAAGATTCGTAAGCGTGAGGATATTTCGTAAGTGGAATCACCACCTCTTCGCCACCTGCTTCTAGTAGGAATAGGCGGAGCGGTGGGTGCGTTATCGCGCTATGGTGTAGATCTAATTTTTGAGATTTCCCTAGCAACTCTCATAGTTAATCTATTTGGTGTTGCTATTGCAGCTGTTTGTATCTATCGCTTATCACTCACCCATGAGCAACAACTATTCCTCGTAACTGGTTTTGCGGGTGGATTCACCACCTATTCAGCTTTTGCACTCTTGCTTTATGACTTGACTCTGCCTCAAGCGGGGCTGTACATCGCAGCATCGCTTCTACTTTCCCTTGCGATAATTCGAGTGATTCGTGCAGGTGTGCGATGAAAACTGCGCTCTTAGTAAGTCTTGGTGCATTTGCAGGCGCGCCATTGCGCTACTACATCGATTTTCAATTACGACGCCGATTTGCTTTCCCTGCAGGAATCTTGTTAGTCAATGTTCTGGGTTCGTTTATCGTGGGGTATATCTCTAAAGGGTCAGATGCGCTTCTCACTTTAATGGGGGTTGGTTTTGCTGGCGCCTTCACTACCTGGTCAGCGTTTGCTATTGACCTCAACCGAGAGCAGCTCTATCCACGAAAGTTCTTGGCCAATATCTTTGCGACACTCATTTTAGGAATACTTGCTGCAGGGGTTGGGCGGGCTCTAGCTGGTTAACAAATTTCTTATCCACGCTTCAAGTGCATCGGGATCGCGCGGAAGTTCGCGGCTAAGCACTTCCACCCCATCTTCAGTAACGAGTACATCATCTTCAATGCGGATTCCGATTCCACGGTACTCCTCTGGGAAGAGCAGATCATCAGGTTGAATGTAAAGGCCTGGTTCAACAGTAAGCACATGTCCTACAGCTAATTCGCCATTGAGATATTGCTCGCTCCGAGCCTTTGCACAATCATGAACATCAATACCGAGCATGTGCCCAGATGCATGCACGCTCCATCGACGATGTAGTCCAACTTCAGGATCAAGGGTTTCCTCCGCGGTGACAGTGAGCACTCCTAGACGTTCGAGCCCTTCAGCGAGAACCCTCATACAGGCGTTATTAATATCGCGATATTTAGCTCCAGGTTTCACTGCCCGGATTCCTGCCTCTTGTGCAGCAAGCACGATTTCATAAATCTCTCGTTGCGCTTTAGTGAATTTACCGTTGATAGGAATCGTTCGCGTGATATCTGCGGTGTAGTGGCTCTCGACCTCTACTCCCGCATCGAGCAGCAACAAATCCCCGGAAAGCGCTGGTCCATCATTTCTGATCCAATGTAGAACGCAGGCGTGTGCACCAGCGGCAGCAATCGTGTTATATCCCAATTCATTTCCATCAATTCGTGCTCGCTTATAGAAGGTGCCATCGATTACCCGTTCACCGCGAGGGTGGTTCATTGCATCGGGAAGGGATTTCACAACATCCGTGAACCCACGAATAGTTGCATTAACTGCTTTTCGCATTTCGCCAATTTCAAAATCATCTTTTACTAAACGAAGCTCTGATAAAGCAATTGTAAGTTTGCCATCACTCTCGTTGACGGGAATTAAAGCATCGAGTTTAGAATCTTCACCACGATGAACCAAAGTCTCTTTCTTCGAAAGTAAGAATTCATCTAGCTCTGTGATATTCCGCGTGCTGATTTGATATCTCTTCTTAATTTCAGCGAGCGCAAGATATCGTCCGACCCAGAATTCACCATGGCGTCGATCGCGATAAAAAGTTTCTAGATTCCGATCATTCTTCGGGTGTACGAAGAGCATTTCCTCGTGCCCTGTTGCGGTTGGCTCGAAGAGCAGAATGGATTCGGGGACGATATCTCCAGCAATCATTCCAGTGAGGTGGATGAATGCAGAGTTGGCCCTAAATGTGTAATCACAATCATTGTTGCGAACCTTAAATTGGCCAGCAGGAATAAGCAGGCGCTTACCCGGAAAGAGAGCGCTCAGCGCAGCCCTTCGCTGTCTCGACCAGGGTGCGCTCTCATGGATGGCAGCGCTCTCACTCTCGCGCTCACCCCAGCCACGGCGCATCAATTGGCGCAACGGTTCAGAAACGGGCAGGTCATAGGAGGTAGTGACGGGTTTTTCGCCATCAAAATTCATCTGAGATAAACCTCCTAAAACTCAAGTTTATCTCGGGGTGCGAACTTGGCTAATCTGCTCACATGAGCCGAGTAATCACCAGCACCAGTCCGCAAAAACCTAGCGATGTCGTTCTCGAAACACCCGCGCTAACAGCCCCAGAGGTTGCCGCCGCGGTAATACGCGCTCGCGCCGCACAGAAGGGGTGGGGCGGGAATGCGATGGCTCGCGCCGCTGCACTCCGTGGCTGCGCTGAGGGACTTCGCGTGAGAAGCGCTGAGATGGCTGCGCTGATCACTCGTGAGGTAGGTAAGCCCATCGTCGAGGCAAAAGGCGAAGTTGCTCGGGCAATTGCGATTTTGGATTACAACGCACAGGCAGCAATAGATCCAATCGGCACTGTCATTCCCCCGACTACACCGGGATACCTCATGGCAGTTCGTGAACCGTATGGCGTCGCTGGATTAATCACGCCATGGAATTTTCCGATTGCAATTCCGGTATGGAAGGCGGCTCCCGCGCTCGCCGTTGGAAATGCTGTTGTTATGAAGCCAAGCGGAATGGCAATCGGTGTTGCTAAATTAATTGAAGAAATTTTCGCGCAGTCACTGCCAAAAGATTTATTCCAAGTATTAGTTGGTGGCGCTGAATGTGGTCAGGCAATTATCAAATTCGCAGATGTCATTTCATTTACCGGTTCATCTGAGGTCGGCTCACAAATTGTTGCTCAAGCAGCAAAGTGCGGAAAGCCAGTGCAGGCGGAGATGGGCGGACAGAATCCAGCAATCGTCCTACCTGATGCCGATCTTGCACTGACAGTTGCTCATCTATCGAATGCGTCAATGAGTTATGCCGGGCAGAAGTGCACCGCTACAAGTCGGATCATCGTTGTTGGCGATGATGCACGGTACAAAGAAGTTATAGATGCACTTGTCGCGGGAGTTGAGAAGCTTTCGCCAAATGATCCGGCAACTGAAGGTGTTCTTGTTGGTCCGGTTATTTCTGATAGTGCGCGTGCAGATGTTGAAAATGCTGCAAAAGGCGCGGTTGCTCGTGGTGGAAAAGTTTTGATTGGTGGCGCGCCAGTTGATCGTGATGGATGGTTCTATTCACCGACATTAATTGCAGACCTTGGCCCTGAAGACCAACTTAATCAAGAGGAAACATTTGGTCCGATTGCTGGCGTCATCCGCGCGAAGAGCGTTGGCGAGGCAATTGATAGCGCTAACTCGGTCCGTTTTGGTCTTACCGGCAGCGTGCATGGCCGCGACCTAGAGGCGACAATCCGAGTGGCTCAGTCACTTAAAACCGGAATGGTCAAGGTAAATGCGCCAACTGCAGGCCTTGATTTCCATGCTCCAGTTGGCGGGACTAAGGATTCCTCGTATGGCGAGCGCGAACAAGGAAAGGAAGGTCTGGCCTTCTACTCCTTCATTCGTACTATCACTTTAGGTGCTGGCAGTAGACGATTCGAATAGTTAGTGAAGAAAGTGATGCCTAGAAAACTTGTTGTTCTTCTTGCATCGGCCGTACTTTTTTCGCTCTCAACTTCTCTTCCTGCCGCACAGGCGCTGACTCCTCAAGAAGTCACGCTGGAGGCGCTGTCAGAAAAAAGCTTTAATGGGTCTGATTTAAAGTTAATTAAGTTATTGAATCAAACGAGCAGATACACCAAACACTCAATTACCTATCGAAGTGATGATCTTCGGGTATCAGGGGTGTTGTACACGCCAAAAGGTAAAGGACCTTTCCCTGGTGTGGTGTTAGGACATGGATATATCGATACACGCATCTACCAAAATGGTCAGGGGATGCGTAGCGAACAGGATTACTTAGCATCTCGAGGTTATGTAGTTTTGCACACTGATTATCGAAATCATTCCTTTGGTGATAATGACCCAGAGAGCCAATTGAAATTTCGGATGGATTACAGCGCGGATGTGATTAATGCAGGATTAGCGTTGAAGAGTTCAAAGATTCGCACTCTTAATAAAAATAGAATTGCTTACATGGGTCGATCCATGGGTGGTGGCATTGGATTTAATGTTGCTGTCGCTAAAAGTGCTGAAGGAGTTTTTTCTTCTTACACACTTTTCGCACCGACGAGCTCCAATTATGTTGAGAATTTCATCAAGTGGGGACGAGGTAATGCAGATCGTGCACACCCGCTTATAAAGTTTGTTGGGTTACCTGAAGATAATCCCGCCTTTTGGGCGAGCGTTTCTCCTAAGAATTATTGGGCCCAGGTGAGTGCGCCGATCATGATTCACCACGGCGATAAAGATAAAAGCTGTCCGATTCGCTGGGCGCGGGCTGCTACTAAGGGGCTCAAAGCGGCCGGTAAAGATGTGACGCTCCATATATATAAGGGTGAGGGGCACAATTTGGCAGCGGGTTGGGCCAAGGCGATGGATCGGAGCATCGAATTTATGGGGCGAAACTGGCCCTCCCAGGGCTAATTCCCTCTTCAAGGCTACGACCAGCCATTTTCAACACGCCCGAGCGGGCTCTGTGCGGAATCTCCGCTATTTAGGCGGGCTCTGGGGCTATGGTTCAAGTCAATGCCTTTTAGGTAAGGCCATCTTCTAGCAAGGAGAGATACATGAACAAAGGTGAACTCGTCGCAGCAGCAGCAGAGCGGACCAAGATGCCAGCCAGCCAGGTCGATAACGTCCTCAAGGCGATCATTGATTCGATTCAGGCCGCACTCGTTAAGGGCGACAAAGTAGCCATCCCGGGCTTCGCCTCATTTGAGGTCGTATCCCGCCCAGCACGCCAGGGACGGAATCCTCGTACCGGTGAGACGATGACGATTGCCGCCGGCAAGAAGATCAAAGTCTCTCCATCGAAGGCTTTCAAGGATGCAGTCAACTAAAAACTAGAAATTGAGAAATCCCCACACCAAGGAGTTTTAGTGTGGGGATTTTCTTTCTCAGTATATTCACACACTTAAATTCAGAATTAAGAATATATATTTGAGATGATAATAAAGTGCGTCCTAGCCTCGCAGTTCTCAAAGCGCTTGAAGAAGAGTCAATAGAAATCCTTCGTGAAACTGCGGCCTGTTTTGCCAATCCAGTGATGCTTTACTCAATCGGAAAAGATTCTTCGGTCTTGCTCCATCTAGCGAAGAAAGCATTTTATCCGGCAGATATTCCATTTACTTTGATGCATATTGATACTACATGGAAATTCAAAGAGATGATTTCATTTCGTGATCAGATTATTGAGAAGTACGGGGCAAAACTTATTGTAAATACTAATCACGATGGAATTAAAGAGGGTGTAACTCCATTTTCAACTTCCATATCTGAATACACCCGAATAATGAAGACTGTGGCGCTTCGCGAAGGACTAGATAAATATAAATTTGATGCTGCTATAGGTGGTTCACGTCGTGATGAGGAGAAGAGTCGAGCCAAGGAACGGATTTTTAGCGTTCGCGAGAGTGGACATCGTTGGGAACCCCGGGCTCAACGTCCTGAATTATGGCGGACATACAACACACGGCTAGCTCCAGGGCAGACGATGCGAGTCTTTCCTATTTCTGACTGGACTGAAATCGATGTGTGGGAGTACATCTATCAGAATAATGTCGAGATAAATCCGCTCTATTTTGCGAAAGAACGCCCCACGGTTATGCGCGGGAATCAGTTAATTATGGTTGATGATGATCGTTATCCGCTGCAACCTGGTGAAGTACCCGTTAGTCGAAAGATTCGATTTCGCACCTTGGGTTGCTATCCATTGACAGCCGGAGTTACTTCGAATGCCGACACTCTTGAGTTGATTTTAGAGGAGATTTCAGCGGTAAAACTTAGTGAAAGAGCGACTCGATTAATTGATGGAGAAAAAGAGGATTCCATGGAGAAAAAGAAGACAGAAGGGTATTTCTAATGTCTTCGGCACTCACTCGACTCGTGACCTGTGGGAGCGTGGATGATGGAAAAAGCACCCTAATCGGTCGACTCCTTGTTGAGACCGATAGCGTGCCACACGACACAGTTGATTCCGCAAAAAAGATTCGTAGAACTGGATCCACGATACCCGCCGGAGAAATTGATTTTAGTCTTCTTACTGATGGATTAGAAGCAGAACGGGAACAGGGAATTACCATCGATGTCGCCTATCGTTCCATGAATCTACGAAACGGCAGTCGACTGATCATTGCTGATGCACCGGGGCACGAGCAGTACACGAGAAATATGGTTGTAGCTGCTTCTCGAGCAAACATTGCGTTGGTATTAGTGGATGCTACTCGTGGTATTCGGACTCAAACTCTTAGGCATGCATCCATCTGCTCTCTTGCAGGGGTGGATCGAGTCATTATTGTTATCAATAAGCTGGATGCAGTGAACTACAGCAAAGATGTGTATGACAATCTTGTTGCGGAGTTAGAGAGCAAAATCTCTCATCTGACAATCAAGGAGTTAATCTCAATTCCAGTGAGCGCTCTGGCTGGTGATAATGTCTCTAGCAGTAGTGTGAATCTATCCTGGTATCAAGGCCCGACCCTGCTTGAGGCAATCGAGAATTGGCAATTTGCCTCCAATTTAAACGAAGAAAAACATTTTCGAGTTCAATCTATTGCGCGTGCTGACAATTTTCGAGGCATCAGCGGGACACTCGAAAGCGGAAGTTTGTGGGTCGGCGACCAGATGAAAGTCTTGCCTGGCAAAGTCGAGGTCACAATCTCCGAGATCATCAAGTTTGAGGAGAAAATAGCGGAACTGTCGGTTGGCGAGAGCGCAATTCTCACATTTACCAAAGAGGCGGATGTTGCACGTGGAGACGTTCTCGTAAATAAAGATTCCAGTTTTGATGGTACCGATAGATTCACAGCGAATCTCGTCTGGTTGGATGAGGAACCCTTAGTTCTTAGCCGTTCCTATTTACTGCTGGCAGGATCAACGATGTCGCCAGCGATTGTCACGAAAATTAGAGGGAAGCAGCGAATTGTGGAAGGGGGGAGTGAACCTGCTCATTCTCTTCAGATGAATGAAATTGGTGAGATTGAGATTGCGACGGATAAGCCTTTGGTCTTACGTAACTATGGAGAATCTCGAAGTACTGGAAACTTTATTCTTATAGATCGAAAAACCATGCAGAGCAGTGGCGCTGGAATGTTTCTTCATACACTTCGACGGAGTTCTAACATCACCCGCCACAATTATGAAATTACATCTGCCGACCGAGCCTTACAGAAGAACCAGAGAGCGAAGGTAATTTGGTTTACCGGGTTAAGTGGTTCTGGAAAGTCAACTATCGCAAATCAAGTAGAGAAGGAACTTTTCACTCAAGGAAAGCATTGCTACGTATTGGATGGCGACAATCTACGTCTAGGTATCAATAAGGATTTGGGATTTACTCCTGAGAGTAGAGCGGAAAATGTACGTCGTGTAGCTGAAATTGCTCGCCTAATGGTCGATGCCGGATTGATAGTGATTGTGGCTTTGGTGAGTCCCTTTGAAGTTGATCGCCAGGTTGCCAGGGCGCTCTTCGATGAGGATCTTTTTAACGTGGTCTGGGTTAACACCTCCGCAGAGGTATGTGCGGAACGAGATCCCAAAGGGTTATATAAAAAGGCCAAAAGTGGGGATTTACCCAATCTCACAGGGGTGGGACAGGATTATGAACCACCTGTAAATCCCGAGTTAGTGATTGATGGAACTGAGGATCTAACCGCGAACGTGGCTGCAGTTTTGCGGTTGCTCTCATGACAATTTTAATATTTGTATTAGCGGGCTCGATTGCGCAACTAGTTGATGGTGCGCTCGGAATGGGCTTTGGGCTCACAAGCTCAACGCTGCTCATCACCTTAGGCGCATCGGCAGTTGTTACCTCGGCCGCGGTACATGTTGCTGAGATTGGGACCACTTTTGCCTCTGGTATTGCACATTGGAGACGAGAAAATGTCGATAAGAAAATCCTACTTTGGTTGGCTATACCGGGTGGTATCGGGGCATTTTCCGGTGCAACATTCCTTGCATCATTGAGTTTAGAGCGCGGAAAGGTTTTTATCTCGACAATCTTGCTAATTCTTGGCTTTCTTTTGCTCTTTCGAAATATTTTTTTCGGACAGGGAATGCTTTTTCCTAACGCTCAAATTAACTCGCGCTACATCAAGTTCTTAGGGTTCTCTGGAGGTTTCGTTGATGCAGCAGGTGGCGGAGGCTGGGGACCTGTTGTCACCCCAACGCTATTAGTCAGTACTCAGACCGAGCCACGTAAGGTAATTGGCACGGTGAGTGCGGCTGAATTTGTCGTTGCATTGTCAGCCACCGCTGGATTTGCGCTACAACTCAGTCGTCTTGATCTGGATTGGGAAGTGATTGCAGGGCTTGCTATCGGTGGTGTTTTAATGGCGCCAGTGGCTGCTTTGTTGGTCAGCAAGGTGCCAAGAAAACCTTTGGGAATTGCGATCTCGATAGCTATCATCGTGATCAATGGATACAGGTTGGTGGCCGGGTAGTGGTTAAAAAAGTTTTTATTCACGCAGGATTTCATAAGACCGGAACCACTGGAATTCAAACGATTTGCAAAGAATCAAGAATCGTCTTGCGCAATGCGGGAATTACCTACCCTTATGCACGTGGTGAAGGGCATCACCGTCCAGCGTTGGCCCTCCATGAGCGGATTTGGGGTTGGAAAGATAAAGGCGGCAAGAAGACACCGATTTCGGAGTGGAATCATTTGGTAACACAGGTTAAGAAGGCGAAAGATTCGGCTCTCATCAGCTCCGAATTCTTCTCTGAATTGACTATTGAAGAGATTGATACGATGAAAAACGCTTTTGGTAAGGCTGAAAAGACGGTGATTTTCACTTGGCGCCCTTTACATAAACTTCTCTCTTCCTCATACCAGCAATATTTAAAGTATGGGATCAAGGCTGACTACGAACAATGGCTACTTGGAATCTTCAAAGAAAGCGAAAACAAGAATCACACTCCCTCTTTTTGGGAGCGACACAGACATGGGGAAGTGCTTTCAAAGTGGGTCGAAGTTTTTGGAGCAGAAAATGTCAAGGTGATTGTGGCAGATGAGAAGAACCCTAATTTTCTTTATGACTCGTTCGCTAATGTATTAGGGATTGAGCAGACACTGATTCGGGCTGATGAGAACACCCGGAAGAATCGTTCATTGACATCTGAAGAGACGGCGCTTTTGCTCGAAGTGAATAAAAGATTTCCAAAGGAGCGCGAATGGGCCGATTACGAGATGTTTGTCCGTGAGGGTGCGTTTTTTCGACTTACAAATAACGATTACCCTGGAGATATAGGGACAAAATTGCGGACGCCAGCGTGGGCGGTGGATGCCGCGCAGGTGGAGAACCAAAAGTCCATCACCCAGATTCGGGGATTGGGAATCCAGGTTCTTGGTGACATGGAGCGGGCAAGTAGCGAGGCAATCCCGGTTGGAGATAATCAGCCGGTGACAAGTATTCCGCTTTCGGTCGCGGCAGAGGCGATTCTGGGTTCGAGTAGTCGTTCTGTAAAACGGATGGCAGGTTCGGTTCTGCTTAAAGAGTTGCGCCGAAGAGCGAGATTTAAGGTACTACGCATCAAGCGGAAAATAATCTAGATTCTGGCTATGAAAATTCTCCTTACAGGAGCCACAGGGCTCATCGGTACCGAAGTTATGAAGACCCTCGCTGTAGCAGGTCATCAGGTAACTGCTACTGATCGTAAAGGTGGCGATATTCCTCCGGGAGTCAATTTCATACTAGGTGAGTTAACTGATGATGCCTTCGTCAATTCCCTAGATTTTCACGTGGATGCGATTGTGCATTTAGGATCGATTCCGCGCCCATTTGCTGATCAAGATTTTGAAGTTTTTGATAACAACGTCTCGTGTACATATAAGGTATTTTCTAAAGCCGCTGCAAACAATGTGAAAGTTGTAGTTTACGCATCGAGCCTTTCGATTTACGGCACTGCGTGGTCTGGTCCATGGACCTCTCCCGAGTTTGCACCATTCGATGAATCACTACCCTTGCATCACTATGAAAGCTACGCACTCTGCAAAGAGGTAAATGAGCGAACTGCAGATATGTGGGCTAATCGCTCGAAGACTGCTTATGTGGGATTGCGCTTTCCTTTCTGCAATACGATGAAAGCAATCGAAGAGCATGCCAGCGCTCAGCGGGATGGCAATGAGGAGACTGTGACGGTAGCGGCAAAAATTCTCTGGGGCTATCTCGATGTGCGCGATGCTGCCCATGGAATCCTTGCAATTCTTGCTGGTAAATCGACTGGATCAGAGACCTACAACTTCACTGCACCTGATACCACCGCGCCACATCCAACGAAAGAGATGCTGGCCAAATTCCATCCGACCACAAAAGTTCTGAGAGAGATTCCTGGGTATGGCGCGTTAACTGATTGCTCGCGTTGGATTGCTGCCTATGGGTATCACCCGGTACACCTGATTGACCGGAAAAAATTGGGTATTTGATAGGGGGTAGACTTACCCCTAACACTTGGAGACGTCGCATAGCCCGGTCGAGTGCGCCTCACTGCTAATGAGGTAACCATGAAAATGGTTCGGAGGTTCAAATCCTCTCGTCTCCGCCCTCGCGTGGTTGGTTAGCCAAACATCCCCTAGAATTCATGCTGTTATCGGGGTCGGTGCAAGTCCGAACCGGCAGTTAAAGTCTGCGACCCGCACACAGCCAGTGGGCGGTGGACTCAGTGAAATTCTGAGACCGACGGTTAAAGTCCGGATGAGAGATAACGAATGTAGTGAGCGCTGCTTATATTTAGGAGCTGGCGTTCGCTTTCGTTCTCTTTTTCGTACCCCGAAAACGCGCTCTTACTAGGCGAGGGGGTAGCAAGTGAAGTCCACTCTTGAGATCTTCAATGATCTTGCTTCGCTTTCGCGCGCCGCATCAGGTTGGTGCGTGCATAACCCCAATGTCTCGGCAGCGGTATATGACCGTGATGGCAACTTTGTCGCAGCAGGTGTTCATAAAAAGAAAGTTTCCAACGACCATGCAGAAGTTGTTGCCTTGAAAGCTGCAGGTTCCCGTGCGCAAGGCGGCACGCTCTATCTCTCGCTAGAACCATGCAACCACAGTGGGACAACGCCTGCATGTGTCGATGCAATCAAAGCAAGCGGCATTAAAAAAGTCGTGTATGCAGTTTCGGATCCACATCCTATCGCGCGTGGTGGCGCAGAAGCGCTGAAAAAATCTGGAATTGATGTCGTCCACGAAAAAAGTGAAATCCTTGAATTTGAACAGCGAGGTTGGTTACATCGAATTACTCATGGCCGACCATTAATTACTGCAAAGGTTGGAATCACTCTGGATGGTTTTATTGCAGCGACCGATGGAACATCGCAATGGATTACCAGCGAAGAATCGCGACATGATGTCCAATATCTTCGCTCCCAGATGGGCGCAATCATCACCAGCACCGAAACCTTCCTCAATGATCACCCATCACTTTTGCCGCGAGTAGCGGGAGCGGCTGCACCTCTTCGCCTTGTAGTGGGGGAGCGAGATGTACAAGCGACAGGGTTTACTCACATCAAGTCGCGCGAGAGCGCTCCATTGATTGATTTTCTCAACAAAGAAGGGATAAATCACGCTCTCGTTGAGGCAGGTGGCGTATTTCTATCTGCTCTCTTCCGTCAAAACCTCATCGATGAACTAGTTATTTATCAGGCGCCAAAGCTCCTCGGAAGTGGAAAGAAGTGGGTAGAAAACCTGGGTATCGCCTCACTTTCACAGGCAATGGAATGGGAATGCATCGACAGCCATCGAGTCGGTCCTGACGTGAAGTCACACTACAGACGGGTGGTTAAGTGATGTTTACCGGATTGATCCAAGAACGTGGTGAGGTAATTGACATTCAACACGGTGAAACTTCAGCAATTATCACGATACGTGCTCCACGAAGCGTTGAGCGAGTAGTGCTAGGTGATTCGATTGCAATCAATGGCGTCTGCTTAACTGCAATCGAAGTAAATGAAGAGAGTTTTGCTGCTGATGTCATGGTGCAGACCTTGCGAGTGACCAATCTTGGTCAATTAACACCAGGTGCCCCAGTAAATGTTGAACTCTCGGCACGACTTGATTCACTAATGGGTGGCCATATCGTGCAGGGACATGTCGATGGGATTGCTGAGGTAATTGAACATACCCCGGGTGAGAAGTGGGAGAAGTTCGTTCTGAGAATCCCTCAACATTTATCTCCATTTATTGTTAATCAGGGATCGATTGCACTCGATGGGGTTTCACTTACTGTCGGTGAGATCAACGATGTAACAAGTGCGGTAACTGTCTGGTTGATTCCTGAGACTCTTGCAAAGACCAATCTCTCCAACAAACGCGTGGGTGATAGCGTGAATGTCGAAGTTGATGTACTCGCCAAATATGTACAGCGATTAATAAGCAAGGCGGTGCGCGATGAATAAAGCGGGAAATCTCCTGGAGGCAATAGAACGCTATCGCTCCGGCGGTCTTGTCATTGTCACTGACGATGAATCGCGAGAGAACGAGGGCGATTTAATCGTACGCGCTGATCTCATCACCCCTGAACAGAGCGCATTTATGGTCCGATATACAACAGGAATCTTGTGTGTAGCAATGACCGAATCGAGCGCGCGTCGCTTAGATTTACCGCGCATGCTCGAACGAAATGAGGATCAACGCGCGACTGCATTTACTGTTTCAGTCGATTTACGCGAAGGGATCACCACCGGAGTAAGTGCAATCGAGCGGACAATGACAATTCACGCTATAGCCGACGAGAATTCCACCCCTTCCACATTCTCAAGACCTGGCCACATATTCCCACTCATTGCACATCGAGAGTTACTCAATGGCCGGAAGGGTCATACTGAAGCTGGGGTTGCGCTCTCGCTACTTGTGAAAGCACCTGCCTTTGCCGTGCTCGCCGAAATAGTCAACGACGATGGCACGATGACCCGTGGCGCGCAGTTAGCAGAGTTTGCGCAAACGCACCAGATCCCCATGATTACCGTCGCCGAAATAAGCGTACTAATGCAGGAGCGTGGCGTGAGTGCTCCGACAGAGGCGCTTGCCTTCAATTGGACCGAACTGCCCACAGCCGATGGAGATTGGCAGATAGCAACTTTTGATGCTCTCAAATATCGGGAACATGTCATTCTCAAATACGGTTCTGGTATTAATCCCAAGATTCGGATTCACTCTGAATGTTTCACTGGCGATGTTCTAGGTTCACAGCGTTGCGACTGTGGTGAACAACTAGAACTCTCACGGGAAATAATCAAAGCGCATGGAAGTGGCTATCTGGTCTACCTTCGAGATCATGAGGGGCGAGCAATCGGTCTCGACAAGAAACTCCAGGCATATCAATTACAAGATCAGGGGCTAGACACTATCGAAGCGAATCTCTCCCTTGGATTGCCCATCGATGGTCGTGAGTGGGCCGATGCTGCAGATATCTTGAATGCCTTAGGAGTCAAGGAATTTACCCTTCTTACGAATAATCCGGAGAAAGCCAAACACTTAACTGAGGCTGGATTTGCTGTAGCTATTGAACTTTTCGAAACAACAGTCAATCCATCGAATAAGCGTTATCTCCAGACGAAGGCAGAACGTCTTGGCCACTTACGAAAGGTTGAATAATGGCAGGCGCCGCACCGCAAATCTCCATTCCTCAGGTACCGAATGCAAAAGTCGCCATCATTTCAGCGTCGTGGCACATGAATATTTGTGGGGAATTAGTCTCGGGCGCTCGCCGCGCATGTATTGCGGCGGGAATTTCTGATATTTCCGAGCTCTATGTACCTGGTTCTTTCGAACTTCCCCTCGCGGCACAACATGCATTTGAACGAGGCGTGGACGCAGTGATTGTTCTTGGTCTCGTCCTTCGAGGTGAAACTCCACATTTTGACTATGTATGTCAGGGCGTCACCCAAGGAGTCATGGATGTGCAGTTGAAATTCTCGAAGCCAATTGGTTTTGGAGTGTTGATGTGTGAGACTCTGGAGCAAGCTCATGCCAGATCTGGCGCTCCTGGAAGTAAAGAAGATAAAGGATACGATGCTGCAGTCGCGGCTCTTACCTTTCTATAATTTTAGTATCATGAAGTAGTGAAGACATATCGCGTCGCAATTGTTGGTGCTGGTCCTGCAGGTTATTTCACTGCACAAGCGCTAAACAATTCCTGCGATAACGAACGGAATTTTCTTATCGATATGTTCGATCGTTTGCCTACTCCATGGGGTTTAGTGCGAAGTGGTGTTGCACCGGATCATCCAAAAATCCGAACAGTGACGAAAGTATTTGAGAAGATTGCAGCAGAACCAAATTATCGTTACTTTGGAAATGTCGAATTAGGACGCGATGTACATATTTCTGATTTAGAGAAACTTTATGATGTTGTGGTGCTAGCAACTGGAACTTCTCTCGGAAAGAAATTGGGAATCCCGGGTGAAGATCTCCCAGGCGTTATCTCTGCTGCCGATTTTGTCCCTTGGTATAACGGTCATCCCGACTATGTCGATGTTAATCCGTCGCTAACAGGGAAGTATGCACTCGTGATTGGCGCCGGGAATGTGGCTATGGACTGCGGACGGATGTTGGCTCTTGTGCCCCATGAGTTATCTTCGACTGATATTGCCGATCATGCGCTGGAGGTTTTCCATAATAGCTCGATTAGAGATGTCACCATTGTTGGTCGGCGAGGACCAGAACATGCCGCCTTCACTTCACCTGAATTACGTGAACTTCCGAAACTTGATCAAACCGATGTCCTTATAGATAGCCAACAGGTAACGGAAGCAATTGCTCGAGTGGGAAATCGGATGGAGAGCGAGAAGGATCTTCGCTCAAATCTTGAGGCGATGCGAGAGATTGCTCATGCTGAACATAGAGGTAATGAACGGAGACTCTCACTCGCATTCTTACTCACTCCCCTTGAAATACTCGGGGATGGGAAAGTCGAGCGGGTGCGGTTCTCCGTAAACAAAGTGATAGACGACAAAGTTATTGCTACCGATGAGCGTATCGAGTTGCCCTGCGATTTATTAATCTCTGCAATCGGATATGAAGGTTTGGAAATCCCGGGTGTTTCAAATGAGCGTGGTCGTATTGCCAATAACGATGGCAAAGTCCGCGAGGGGGTTTACGTTGTGGGCTGGGCAAAGCGAGGTCCTTCGGGTGTTATTGGAACCAATAAGAGCGACTCCAGCGAAGTAGTGAAAAAGATAATTGCAGAGTTGCCCGCTACTCCCAAAGGTGCCGTTGATATCTCAGGGAGTTTGAGCGGTGAAAAAGTCGTAACCCACGATGGGTGGAGTGCAATAAATGCAGCAGAGTTATCGGCTGGCCAGGCATTAGGTCGTCCACGACGCAAGGTCGTTTCCTGGTCAGAATTATTGAGTTTGGGAGGGGCCAAGGCCACCTAGTAGGCTCTGCTCCGCTCCAAAAGTAACTGCGCCCGTAGCTCAACGGATAGAGCATCTGACTACGGATCAGAAGGTTAGGGGTTCGAATCCCTTCGGGCGCGCTGGCTATCTCGCACACTCGGTACCATTGCGTCCAGATAAGTTTGCGCCCGTAGCTCAACGGATAGAGCATCTGACTTCGGATCAGAGGGTTGGGGGTTCGAGTCCCTTCGGGCGCACCATCGTAAATGTGGAGATGATCGGAGCGGGAAGTTGGCTTCTAATAGTGGAGCACGTGAGGTGTATTTCCCGGCTATAGAAAAGAAGTACGGCGAGAAAATCTCTTACTGGATCACGCAACTAAAAAAGTTAGAAGATGCTAAGTATCCGGAGCAAATCGCCCACTTGCGAGAGAATTATGGTTTCTCCCAAGCGCACGCAAATGCCTTAGTGATGTATGTGCGAGGCTCAAAAAGTTCTAAGCGTTTTGACAAACCAAGAGATTTCTTTGATTCTCTCGATCCCATCGCGGCAAAGACTGCAAAGAAGATTTTCAAAGAGATCAAAAGCAAATATCCCCAACTTGAACTTGTCATTGCTTGGAATCAACCCATGTTACGCGCTAGAAAAAATTACATTTTTGGATTATCTGTCGCAAAGAACCATATTTTGCTCGCCCCATGGAGCGTCAAAGTATTGGAGGCTTTTCGACCACGCCTCAAGGAATATGTCGTCAACAAGAAGACCTTTGCAGTCCCTCTTGATTGGAAGGTAGATAGCTCCTTGCTAAAAGCCATGGTCAAAGCCACTCTTGCCGAGGTCGCCTAATTGTTCGTTGGCAATTTAAACTTCAAGGGCCTATAGTTAGGTAAGTGCGTTTTCTCACTAATCCTCAAAAAGACCAATCTTTCGATCTCACCTATGACGATGTCTTCATGGTGCCAAGCCGATCCGGAGTATCCAGTCGGATGGAAGTCGATCTCACACCCCAAGACGGAACGGGCACCACTCTTCCAATAGTCGTTGCAAACATGACTGCTATCTCCGGGCGGAGAATGTCCGAGACAATCGCGCGACGTGGTGGTCTTGCTGTTATTCCTCAAGATATTCCGCTATCGATAGTGAAAGATGTTATTGAGTATGTGAAGTCGCGCCATTTATTTTTTGATACCGCAATCACCTTAGATAAGAGTTCTACTACTGCAGAAGCGCTCTCGCTGATTCATAAACGTGCTCATGGCGCAGTCGTTGTGGTCGAAGATGGTAAGCCAGTAGGTATTGTTACTGAAGAAGATTGTGAAGGGGTAGATCGCTTCACGCAGCTCCATCAAGTGATGAGTAAGGATCTTGTAACGCTCACCGATGATGTGCAACCACGAGCAGCATTTGATTTCTTAACTGAGAATCGCCGCCGCCTTGCACCCGTGGTAGCACGCGATGGCCAGCTAGTAGGAATTTTGACTCGAGTGGGTGCGCTTCGGGCAACGCTCTATTCCCCAGCCGTCGACGCCAATGGCAAGTTACGTATTGCAACTGCGGTTGGAATAAATAACGATGTTGCCGACCGTGCAGCTCAACTCATCGAGATGGGCTCAGATTGCTTAGTTGTTGATACCGCACATGGCCATCAAGAGAAGATGATTGAAGCGTTACGAGCGATTCGCGCAATTAACCCAAGCGTCCCCGTTGTGGCCGGCAATGTTGTAACTGCTGATGGTGTGCGGGATTTGATTGAAGCAGGGGCAGATATCATCAAAGTTGGAGTAGGCCCAGGAGCCATGTGCACGACTCGTATGCAGACCGGGGTAGGGCGCCCACAATTTTCCGCTGTATTGGAGTGCGCTGCTGAGGCGAAAAAGTACGGCAAACATATCTGGGCCGATGGTGGCGTTCGCCATCCACGTGATGTCGCGCTTGCGCTCGCTGCAGGAGCATCGCAAGTCATGATTGGCTCGTGGTTCGCTGGAACGTATGAATCACCTGGCGATTTACAACGTGATAGCAATGGTCGGTTATTTAAAGAGTCTTTTGGCATGGCTTCGGCACGTGCCGTACGTGCTCGTACCTCTCATGAAGATACATTTGATCGGGCGCGCAAAGCGCTTTTCGAGGAGGGCATCTCCACTTCACGTATGTATCTGGATCCCGAGCGTCCGGGCGTTGAAGACCTAGTCGACAACATCATCTCTGGTTTGAGATCTTCGTGCACTTATGCAGGCGCAAAGAATCTTGAGGATTTTGCAGAGAAAGCGGTTGTGGGAATTCAATCTGCTGCTGGTTATGCAGAGGGGCGACCGCTCCACTCTTCCTGGAAGTAATTACAGAGTAATTACCAGATAGACCAACCACCATCTACCAAGATGTCTGTTCCAGTAATCCACTTTCCAGCATCAGAGGCAAGTAGCGCGCAAGCCCCCTTGATATCTTCTGCCAAACCAGTGCGGTGGAATGCATTCATAGTTCGGAACTTTTCTACCTGCTCTTTATTGGTTAGGTCATTTGGGATCTGGCCAGGACAGATGCAGTTCACACGAACTCCATGAGGTGAATACTCGGCAGCAAGGGCTTTGGTGAGTACTAAAACACCTGCCTTTGCCGCCATATATGGCGCCCCCGATCTTTTAAATTGTTCATTATAAATACGGGGATCACTTGCTAATCGAGAGGCAATCGAACCTAAAGTGATAATTGATCCACTCTGCTGCGGGATCATCACTCGACCAGCAGCTTGAGCGCATATAAAGGTAGAGGTGAGATTTTTTTCGAGCGTCCATCGAAACTCATCGACATTGCCATCTGGTGCATGTGCGGTAGTAGCGCTACCACCAGCATTAGCAACAAAAACATCGAGGCGACCCTCACTTCTCATGACCTGATCTACAAGGGCATTGACGCTCTTTTCATCTGTGACATCGCAGGTGAGTGCGTTGACTTTGAGATTTCTCGAGCGCAATTCCTCGGCAGTCTGCTCGCATAGCTCGGCGCGACGAGAGGCGATGTAGACCTGTGCACCTAACTCCGCCATAGATTCGGTGAAGGCAGTTCCGAGGTGAGTACCGCCACCAGTAACGATTGCGACTTTCCCCGTCATATCAAAGAGATTAGTCATGCTCCGATTAGCCATATTTGTCCGACTCTCTCGTAGGTTCTTATCTCAATCAATCCTATTTCACAGGGAGTTCACAACGTAAGAGGCGAATATAAGAGTGTCCTTCCGGAGACAGTATTGAGGCGGTTTGCAGTTTTGGGAACACGTGCAGCTGCAGGGATCACTCCCCCGCCTCAATAAAAATTAGAGTAAATCTAATCTTCCGCTTTTGACATCGTAGAAGCCACCAGCAACCTTTAAGTCTTTGGGTAGTAGCGGATAGGTTTTAATCCGAGTGATATCTAATTCAAGTGCAGCACGTTGATCAGTCACAGTTCGAATCTCCATGCTCCGGGTATCTACTCCGGATGCTTCGAATATCGCCCGGTGAATCTCTGGTTCAGTACCAGAGGCCATTCTGCAGTCAGTATGAGGCATTACTAACACTCGATTGACGGCGAGTAAATGAGTCGCAAGAACAAGGGTGCGTAGGACATCTTCGGTCACTCGCGCTCCAGCATTACGGAGAATCTTTGCATCGCCAGGCTTCATCCCCACAATGGCAAGGGGTGCAATTCGTGAATCCATACAAGTGATAATTGCCAAGCCCTGTGCAGCACGCCCGCTCAGCCCTTCCGGGACGAAGTTCTTTACAAACTCCTGATTGGCTTTAAGAAGGTCAGCGAAATCAGCGGCCATGTAGGTAATTCTAGTCTGGAGTGCGCATCCAAGGGATTTGTGGGGATTTCCATAGGAATCGCTGGTCAGACTTCCGTTTTAGCCAGAGCCGTGGCGATAATTAGCCATGCGCAAAAACCCTGTCCGCGTTCTTAGTGCCGCGATCCTGCTCGCCCCCTTTCTCCTCGTTGTGAGCACTCCTGCTCAAGCTGCGGTGGATCCTGACTCCTATGTAGTAATGCAGTTCCGTGATGACATTGATCAGATTACCGGACCTGGACTTTATAAGTACGTCGGCGCGAAAGGCACTCCTTGTGGTGCCGAGTATGAAGACCTTTGGGATGACCCAGCGTGCGCACCAGCCTCCAGCACCTTGCAGGTTTATAACTACTTACCACTCTGCGCAAATGAGAAAGTATTGAATTGCATCGAATCAGCAACCTGGATCAAGAGTGATGGCAGTGAGGTTAAGGGATCATTTAAGGAGTCACGAGGTTCTGTAGATCCTGACTTCACTTTTTCTCGCCAAGAGAAATTCAATGTGGGCGCATCGATAACTCCGCAGATCTTCACATTTGCAGGTTTGTCGCATAGCAAAGGGAGCTCATACGCGGTTACTGGGCATGTTACTCAAGATATAGTGAAGGGAACGCCATCAGCACCAAAAATTGTTGCCTCTATCGCACCTGTTTATTCAGAGAATGTTTCGCTAGACGATAAAGAGGCACGAACTGATTGCTTTAACGTGAATGCAAACGATGTTAAGTGTTGGAAGTTTGCAAGTAGCGATTCCGGAGTGACATTTAAATTGAATTTGAAGCTACTGTTAAAGCCTCAGGGGTGGATCTCTGGGCGGGTTACTTCGCCAAAAGTTGCCATAGGCGCTGTAGATGCCTCAAAGCGATTTGAGGTGAGTATCTCTGGTGCCAATCTTTCGATTCCAATTCTCACCAAGCGCTATGACTATGGTGATGCATCGGAGCAATCCTCGTGGAAAAAGATTGCAGGAGCTATCAAAGATTTAGGTGCCTATACCTGGGAAAAAATCAGCTCTGTTGGTGGAGAATTAATAGTTCCTTATGGACCAAATTTCTTTAATACCTTTAATCAATTGGTAGCAATAGATCGTCCTAGCGGCGGTAAACCAGCTGGAGTTGGTAAAGAGTACGATGTGGCTGATCGCTTAGCGCAGGTGTGGCGAGTTGTTCTAGACCCTACAAATACCCCAAGCGGGGTGAGTGGTTGTGCTGCTACTGATTTTCAAGGTTTTGTTAGCTCTAACGCCATGACCTATGGAACTGCACTCCCGAAATACGATGGATCAACGATGAGCTATGACGTTGCCTCTCCCCACTACAACCCAGGTGGCAAGGATTACGATGCGGATGCATTTAAGGGTCGCTACGACCTTCTCTTGACTGAGGCGTATGCCAAATGTGTATGGAGTTTGAAGGATGGCGTTCCTAGCGTCTCGGTCGAAGTACAGAAGACTGACGGAACTCTTGATAACAGCGTGAAGGTGACTGGAGCCCTCAACTCAACGACAGGACTCTACGAGTTCAGCGCAATCGGTTTTACCTTTAGTAGTCCTAAAATCAAGATCAAGCTCTCCGCACCACCTACTAAAGATGGCACCCCCACTGTTACTCAAGCAGATCCTGCTACCAGCCAAGCAGCTCCTGCGGCAAAACCAAAGGCCACAGTGAAGAGCATTAACTGTGTAAAAGGAAAGATAACTAAACGGGTAATGGGTGCTAATCCAAAGTGTCCAGCAGGTTTTAAGAAGAAGTAATCTTCATAAATTACGCTGCAAAGGTAACAGTTTGAAAAGCAAGCGTCGCTATCTTTCCTGAAACCTTGCCACTGCTATCTACGCGAATAACTTTATTCTTGTTATCCACTAGAGACTTTGTCCGTCCATCGAAGTAGATGGGGGCGCCAGTTGCTGTGACGATGGGGTTACCCTTTGAGTCAAAGAGTTGCGCATTTAATCCAAGAACAGCGGTCTTTCCCGTTGGATCTTTGACTGTGGTTTTTGCAGTACCAACTTTGACTGCCTCAAAAGTCTCCCATTTTCCGAGCACCATAGGCTTGCCATCAGTGCCAAGAATGAGGCGACCGGAAGAATCGGTTACCTGACCTTTGTTATTGATGCGGCAAGTTTTTCCGTTCTTATCAACGAGCGGTAAGCCATTTGTCATCAAAGGTGCAGCACTGACGCTGAGGATGGTTGGTCGACCATCGGGGCCAAGCACAGTATTGCCACCTTCATCTATCAAAGTGCCACCGAAAGCAAATTGGAGATCCTGTCCTTGTGCGCTTCTAATCTGTTGCAACTTTGAGGTAGTAACAGGCATACCGGCTGCGCCGGTGTAGACCGGTTGGCCAGCGACTGTAAGAACTTGATTATCAGCGTTGAGGATCGGCTGTCCCATGAAAGGCTTTTTGTTGGCGCCGAGGGCAGCATTGCCATCAGCATCGGCCATTGGGGAGGCTAGCACCGGCTGTTTAGTCTTTTGGTTGATGATCGCTTCACCAAGAGCATTTGTTAGTGGAGGTGCGTACAGCACCTCACCATTTTTAGCTATGAGCGGCTTACCATTCTCATCAAGAAGTGGGACCGCCATGATGGCATTTCCATCTGCATCAGTGAGCGCTTCTTGTCCGGCAATAGTGACTAGCTTTGTGTAGAGGACTTTGCCTTGATGCTCAACTGGCTTTCCGCTCTGATCCAGAGTTGGCGTTGCCATAACTGGTTTGCCGTTGCGATCGGAGAATACAAAATTTCCTTGTTTGACTACAGGTGCTGTGGTGAGCGCCTTTCCTGAAGAATCCTTCACTTCATCGCCATTGGCATCAGTGACGTTCAACAAAATTACTGGCGCAGTAGATGCCTTCTTCTTTGGTGCCGGCGCAGCTTTCTTTCCTCCAGTTGAAGGAGTTGCAGCTGGCGGTGGTGGTGCAGCAACGGAGAAACTTTGACCTGAAGCACTTCGCGCTAGTTGGCCGATTGTTTGCCCGCTTTGGTCAAGCGCAATTCCATTCTTAATCTGGACCGCATTGGGATCAAAAGCAGTGAAGTTTGCTGCTTTTGCCATCGTGGCATTTTTTTCAAAGGTATTTACCGCCTGTCCCAAGCAACTTGCAGGTGGTGGATTTGCTGCGCATTCAGCCCGATACGTTCCGGCATTCGCATTTGTGCCACCAGTGGTTGGGTAGATGCAATAAGTGCCACTTGGAGCGACTACCTGATTAGCAGGGCAGGTCACGGCAACACCAGCAGAACCTCCGCCGACGTTATCGCACTCAATTGCAGTGACACGAATTGATCCATCTTTACATTTGATGGTTGCTACCTGATTGACGACTCCTCCAGCAGCACCTGTGCTCTTGCAACCTTTAATACTTTCGTCGTAGAAGAAGCCGACACCGCAATTAATCCAATTATTAGCGGTATTTGCTGTTGCAGTTGTTGGCATTTGGACTGTGACATTGCCACCACAAGCAGTGGTAATTTTATTTGCTGCAGCGGAACAATCAATTTGGCCGGTATTAGAGACAATAGGTGCAATGCATACACCGTTCGCATCGCGGATCATTCCACTCATGCAACCACTTGCATTCATGACTCCAGCTGTTGTGGTAGTCGTACCAGGGCCTCCACCACCACCCGCGCTACCTGCATTGGGCGCTGTAGCGGTGGTAGTACCAGTGGTTGCCGGACATGCAGGAGGTCCCATTCCTGGCATACATACAATTCCAGTTCCCGTATTTGCATTGGGCGCTGTAGTGGTGGTAGTCGTAGTGGTTGCGGGACATGCAGGAGGTCCCATTCCTGGCATACAGATAATTCCAGTCCCTGTACCTGGGGGTTGAGCGTTGTTGGTACCTGGGGGTTGAGCGTTGTTGGTACCTGGGGGTTGAGCGTTGTTGGTACCTGGGGGTTGAGCGTTGTTGGTACCTGGGGGTTGAGCGTGGTTGGTACCTGAGGCCGGCAAAGCCGTTGGCGCAAGTAATCCAAAAGTTGAGATGCCAAGCGCTACTAACAAATTAGCAAGGGATCGAAATCGCTTCATGCCGACCTCCACTCGATCTCCATACACGGGGAATCTTTACGAAAGGATACTCCCGCACCTATATATATGGAAAAGCCCCAAGGGGGGTTTTCCCTTAGGGGCTTTCTGAGAGTTTTGCAGAGGCGTTTACTCCATCGGCCCGATGACGATTGCTTGGTCGCCTGGCTTGGCTACAAAGCGAGCATCCTTAGAGGGGTTGAGGTGGATGCCGGCCGTTAGTCCGGCGCCGGCCTCGTTATCTCGGTACCCGATGATGACTTCACCACGAGCGCGACCTGCAGCGACAAGCTCTGCGTAGCTGACCTCGCCTGATGTGACGTAGTAGTTAATTGGTTTGGCGCTCAAGTAAACCCCGCCAGGGCCAAAGAGTTGCTGGAAGATTGGCGAGAGATGTGGTGATTGCGAAAGTTGCGTCATCATCAAACTTGTAAGGCGATCGCT
>Ga0208048_1000139_pt1 | contig 37291 bp, 37 predicted proteins | sample Malawi_45m_30L_FD_184163 | JGI IMG/M metagenome (GOLD analysis project Ga0208048, IMG submission 184163) | Freshwater microbial communities from Lake Malawi, Central Region, Malawi to study Microbial Dark Matter (Phase II) - Malawi_45m_30L... | ecosystem: Environmental > Aquatic > Freshwater >...
ACTACTTGTACCCATCCCGATGCATCGCGAAGATCGATGAAAGCAACACCGCCATGATCTCGCCGGCGCGCGATCCAACCAGCCAGAACTACCGGCGCTCCCTCTTGAGAGAGTGAGAGTAAACCTGCCTTATGTGAACGCACTAGTTCCCCTTCGATCGCTTAACCGCGTTACCGAGTAACGTAGCCAAATCCGCGAGCCTAACTGATTGAACCTGACCAGTACCAAGTTCCTTTAATTCAACGGTTCTGCTCTGACTCTCCCGTTCACCAAGAACAAAGGCAAATGTAGCCCCAGATTTATCTGCAGCTTTCATCCCACCTTTAAGCGAACGATCGCCAAAAGCGAAGTCGATACGTAAGCCAACACTTCGCAGCTCTGCCCCAATTCGAAAAGCCTCTAACTCCCACTCTCGTGCAAGGGGAATGATGAAACATGCAAGGGGTATCTCTTGGGAAATGTCTATTCCTTCGGCTTGGCATGCCAACATCACGCGGTCAATACCAATCCCAAAACCAATCCCCGAGAGTGGCTGACCACCTAGTGATTCCATTAATCCGTCATAACGTCCACCACCACCTATTCCCGATTGGGCTCCTAATTGTGGATGGATAAATTCGAAAGTGGTTTTGGTGTAATAGTCGAGGCCTCGAACCAGTCTCGGGTCGATCTCATATGCAATTCCTAGAGCATCTAAACCTTGTTGAACTTTTGAGAAATCTTCGCGTGATTGCGGATTGAGCGAGTCAAGGATATTTGGCGCCTTGGCAAGCGCACTAATCATCTCTGATCTCTTATCATCAAGAATTCGAAGAGGATTGATCCGAGCTCGTTCTCTGGTTGCTTCATCTAGATCAAGTGTGCTCAAGAATCTCGATAACTCTAATCGGTATGCATTTCTGCTCTCGAAATCTCCGAGTGAATTGATTACTAACTTAAATCCGCGAAGACCAAGGTTTGCAAAACCTTCCGTTGCGATCGAGATAACCTCAACATCTACCAGCGGATCATCGCTACCTATTGCTTCAATGCCCACTTGATAAAACTGGCGATAGCGTCCTGCTTGAGGACGTTCTGCACGGAAGAAAGGGCCGTTGTAGAAAACTTTGACCGGAAGTTGCCCTCGATCCATGCCACTTTCGATAACTGCACGCATCACGCCAGCCGTTCCCTCAGGACGCAGGGTGAGCGATCGATCTGCGCGATCGGTGAAGGTATACATCTCTTTGGAGACTACATCGGTAGATTCTCCAACTCCGCGAGTGAATACTTCGGTCTCCTCAAATATGGCAAGTTCCATCAATTGATAATTAGCTAATCGGGCAGGAGCAAGTAACGCCTCACGGACGCGCTCAAATTGCGCAGATGCCGGGGGTAAATACTCTTTTACCCCTTTTGGCGCTTGATACTTCATCCCAGTCGTCCCTCCATAGCAGCGCGCAGGAACCAGTTGTTTCGACGCTCCGCTCCGATGGTTGTTGTTCGGCCGTGTCCTGGCAGAACTTCCACCTCATCGGGCAAGGGGATAATTTTCGCACGCAAACTAGATTCCATGTCGCTCAACGAACCCAGAGGTAAGTCGGTTCGCCCTATGGAGCCAGCAAAGAGCACATCCCCCGATACCAGATACTCACTATTGACCAGCGCTACGACTGAGCCCGGGGTATGGCCTGGTGCGTGGTGAATGGTCAGGCAGAGGCCCGCCAATTCAATCGATAACCCATCGGAAAGTTCCACTACCTCATCAGGTTCGGTGAAGGTGATCTCTCTGGGAATCATCGCTTGAGTACTCTTGGTCAACGCCCGCTCGGGATTGGCCAGCAACGCTCGGTCATCGCTATGAATAAAGGCAGGAATCCTCTCGCTTTCGCATAAGGGGGCGATCGAGAACATGTGGTCAAGATGGCCATGAGTGATGAGGGCAGCAACCGGGCGAAGTCGCAGCTCCCGGCATCGATCTAGTAACGCCTGATGTAGGTAGGGATCTCCAATTCCAGGATCTACGATCAGCCCTTCGCCGCTGCCAGCCTGGGAGAGAATCCAGCAATTGGTGGCAAATGCCTTGGCAATCACCCGATCGATGAGTACCCCATTGCCGGTAATTTCTGCCATTTGAGAGCGACCACCTCTTCCCACTACTCTAAAGCACCCTCACGGTTAGCCATCCCGGCAGACCAGATGAAGAACTCGAATCGTACTTACTACAGCGAACCCATAGGTGGGCCCCGCGCAAAGGAGCAAGAGATGTCAGATGGATTGGTTTCGGCAGCAAGCGCCCTCATCGGAGATCCCGCTCTCTTTGGTCGCGTAGGCGATGATGGAACGGTTTATGTATGGACTCGCCATGGCGAGAAACCAGTCGGCTCATATCCAGGAAAGAGCAAAGAAGATGCCCTGGCCTACTTTGTACGAAAATTCGAGCAACTCGCCTCTGAGATTGCTCTGACCGCAGCGCGTGTACGTAGTGGTGCGGTGGTCCCTAGCGATGCAGACCAAGCGGTAGCGCGTCTTCGTGAGCAAGTAGCAACAGTTAACGCGGTAGGAGATCTTGCCGCTCTTGCAATGGCGGTAGAACAGATTCCACCGCTGATTGATGAGCAACGCGCCGCTTATGCGACTAAGAAGGCTCTTGCGGCGCAGGAACGTGCAGCGCAACGGGTGGCAACTCGCGAAGCGAAAGAGAAACTTGTCGCCGAAGCAGAGGAAGTTGCCGCGAAAGATAATTGGAAGATTTCCGGCGATCGTTTAAAGGAATTGCTCGATCAATGGAAATCATTGCCACGTATTGAGAAGGCGGCAGACGAAGCGCTATGGAAACGTTTCTCCGCTGCCCGTAACGGCTTTGACCGTCGACGTCGTACCCACTTTGCAAAACTGGCAAGCGCGAATGATGCCGTCGCCCAGGCCAAAGAGGCAATCGTTGCTGAGGCCGAAAAATTGGCTACCTCTCGTGATTGGGTAAATACTGCAAAACGTTACGCGGCGCTGATGAATGACTGGAAGAACTCGGGGCGTGGTTCCAAGAAGAGCGATGATGCGCTGTGGGCAAGGTTTCGAGCAGCTCAAGAACAATTTTTCAATGCGAAGAAAGCAGACCTTGATAAGCGCGACTCTTCCAACGCGACAAATCTTGCTGCTAAGCAAGCGCTCCTCGTGGAATTAGAGGCCCTGCTGCCAATTACTAGCGCCAATTTTGCCGAACAGAAGCGGAAATTCCGCGATCTTCTGCAGAAATGGGAGCGAGTTGGCAATGTTCCTCGCGATCAACGCGATGCCCTTGATCTAAGACTTGGCGCGGTCGCTGGCGAAATTCGCACCTTTGAAGATGAAGAGAAACGCAAGAGCGATCCGAACGCCAAGGCGCGCGCAAATGATGTGGTTCGCCAACTGAGCGAAGCGATTGCGAACTATGAAGCAACAGCGCTCAAGGCTGAAGCGGCCGGAGATACGAAAAAGGCTCTTGCTGCGAGGGAATCAGCAGCTGCGCGACGAGTCTGGCTTGAAGAGGCCCAGCGCTCGCTCGCTACCTTCTCTTAATTAGTTGTTAGTTACTCGATGAACGTCATATACACCAGCAACGGCTTTCACTGAACGCAACACTGCATCGAGGTGACTTGCATCTGCCATTTCAAAGGTGAACTTCGAGAGAGCGGTTCGATCTTTTGCAGTTGAGACTGAAGCATGCAGAATATTCACCGCATTATCCGAGAGCGCTTTTGTAACATCAGAGAGCAAGCGTGCTCGATCCAATGCTTCCACTTGGATATTTACGAGGAAGACAGAATTTGCTCCCGGACTCCATCTGACTTCTACAAAACGATTTCCCTGATTCAATTGGAGATCAGCAACATTGATGCAATCTTCGCGATGTACTGAAACTCCGCTTCCTTTTGTTATGAAGCCAGTTATGGCATCACCAGGTACGGGTGTGCAACAGCGGGCAAGTTTCACCAACAGATCCTCTGTTCCCACGACCTCTACGCCGCAATCGCTTTTGCGCGTCCGCTGTTTAACGGGTTCGAGATTGGTATCTAAACTGGCAAACTCCTGTTCGTCGCTACCCAGCAAGTGCAATAACTTCTCCACCACTGATGCCGCACTGACATGGCCATCCCCTACTGCTGCGTAGAGCGCAGTGATGTCGGGATATTTCATCTCATGGGCAAGTTCTAAGAGTGAAGCGCCTGCGAAAATCTTTTGTAGTGGTGCGCCCTGTTTTCGAAGCTGACGCGCAATCGATTCCTTGCCTGCATCGATTGCCTCTTCTTTTCGCTCTTTAGTGAACCATGCTTTGATCTTAGAGCGAGCCCTTGGGCTCTGCACAAAATTGAGCCAATCTCTACTTGGCCCGGCGTTCTCACCCTTATTGGTCACCACTTCGACAACATCACCATTAGCCAATGAGGTACCTAGAGAGACAAGTCGACCGTTAACTTTCGCCCCAACGCAACGATTACCTATCTCGGTATGGACCGCGTATGCAAAATCAACGGGTGTAGAGCCGGCAGGCAACGCGATCACGCTCCCCTTTGGCGTAAATATGAAGACCTCTGGAGTCCCTAGGTCAAACCGTAACGATTCGAGAAATTCCTCAGGATCTGCCGTCTCTTTCTGCCATTCGTGAAGTTGCTTGAGCCATGCCATCTCCGGTTCATTCGAACCACGATTTCCTGATTTGTACTTCCAATGTGCAGCAATACCAAATTCCGCACGACGGTGCATTTCATGGGTTCGAATTTGAATCTCAATAGCACGTCCATCCGGTCCAATCACTGTTGTATGTAATGATTGATAGAGATTAAATTTTGGCATTGCTATGTAATCTTTGAAGCGCCCTGGGACCGGGCTCCAATGGGCATGTATTGCACCCAAAACCCCATAGCAATCCTTCACATCATTGACCAACACGCGAACTCCGGTGAGATCGTAGATTTCGTTGAATTCGCGTCCGCGCGCCACCATCTTTTGATAGATCGAGAAGTAATGCTTGTATCGACCAGTGACTACTGCTTCAAACTCACCTGATAGCTGCCCACGAATTTCCGCAATCACCTTGTCGGTATGCTCTTTCCGCTCGCTTTGCCTCTGAGCTACCAGGCGTGTGATTTCCTCGTACTTCTTAGGCTCTAGCGCTGCAAAGGCAAGATCCTCTAGCTCCCACTTGATGGCGTTCATACCCAATCGATGAGCTAGAGGCGCGTATATGTCGAGAGTTTCGCGCGCCTTCCGAGAGACCGTCTCCGAATCGAGATGCTTCCATGTTCGTGCGTTATGTAGTCGATCAGCTAATTTGATTACCAGGACCCGTATGTCACGAGACATCGCAATAACCATTTTGCGCACAGTCTCTGCCTCTGCATCTGGACCATAGACCACTCGATCCAATTTCGTCACGCCATCGACGAGATCTGCTATTTCAGTACCAAAGTCTTTTCGCAATTGGGTGAGGGAATATGGGGTATCTTCCACAGTGTCGTGTAAGAGAGCAGCGATGATTGTTTGGGTATTCATGCCAAGTTCGCTCAAGATCTCTGCTACTGCTACTGGGTGGGTGATGTAAGGCTCCCCAGATTTGCGTGATTGACCCTGGTGTGCACGCTCTGCGATTTCATACGCGCGCACGATTTTCTCGCGATCGCTACCTTGTGATTCCAGCGATGCGAGTAGTGGGGCAAGCAGTGTTGCGGTCGCCATGGTTACAAGGGTACGCCGATGGAGTGGTTACCGCTTTTTCTTCGCTTTAGCGCCTTTGCTCGCTTTACTCTTCTGTCGCTTTGGTTGGTTACGTGGACCTCGGGCTGCCTCGCCCGCCACGCTAACTTCAGCTTCAACAACCTGTCCTGAGGCGACTTTGTTGCTCCGATTTTGAACCCGTTTTGCCAGAGCTTGCATTGCCGGTTCACGTTCACGCATTGCTGCCAAGAAGGGCGTTGCTACGCAGATTGACGAATATGTACCAACAGCCAAACCGATAAGGAGCGCTAAGGAGAGATCCTTGAGCGTTCCAGCGCCAAGGACTCCCGCTCCGACGAACAAGATAGCGCCAACCGGAAGAAGTGCCACAATCGAAGTATTGATGGAACGAACCAAAGTTTGGTTAACCGCAAGGTTTGCTGCTTCGGAATAGGTCGAGCGAGATCCGCCAGCGATTCCACGAGTGTTCTCTCGAACCTTGTCGAAGACCACAACTGTGTCGTAGAGCGAATAGCCAAGAATGGTGAGGAATCCGATAACTGTTGCTGGAGTTACTTCAAAGCCCACCAGCGCATAAATTCCAATAGTGATGAAGACATCATGGAAGAGCGCAATAATCGCAGCGATTGCCATTTTAGGTTCGAATGCAATAGATAAAAAGATAATGATCACGATGAGGAAGACCACTAATGCAGTTGCTGCCTTTCGCGTGATTTCTTGCCCCCACGAAGGACCAATCAATCTCGTATCGATATCAGCCCTGTTAACTCCAAAAGTTTTCACGAGGACATCGAGCACCTTGCTAGACTGAGCAGATGTGAGTTCACCAGTTTGAATTCTGACCTTTGTATCTCCCACTGTCTGAATAATGGGATCGCCTGGCACATCCGCTTGACCCATTGCAGTGCGGACTTCTGGGACGGTTAAGCCAGACTTGTTCAGTACAAATTCGGAACCACCTTTGAATTCGATTCCCAATTCAAGTCCGCGAACGCCCAAAACGAGTATGGATGCAATCATCAAAATCGCAGAGAGCCCATACCAACGACGACGGTTCTCTACAAAGTTAAAGGATTTCTCGCCGCGATAGAGGCGGTCTCCAAAAGACAACTTGGTCGTCATGATTGCCTTCCTGCCGTAGTTCCACGAACGACTTTGTGAGAGTCAAGTCCTGACAGCTTGTGCCCTGAAGCAAAGAAGTTCACATTCGCCAACAGAGTAATAATTGGTTTGGTGAAGAGGAATATCACTATGAGGTCGATCAATGTGGTCAAGCCCAACATGAAAGCAAAGCCTCGAACACCGCCTATAGCAAAGATGAAGAGGAGGGCTGCCGCAATCAAGGAGACTACATCCGAAATAATGATTGTTCGTCTTGCTCGTATCCATGCACTCTCAACAGCCGAGCGAAGCGAACGTCCCTCTCGAATCTCGTCACGAAGACGTTCAAAATAGATAATGAAAGAGTCGGCTGTGATACCCACGGCGACAATTGCTCCAGCAATACCCGCCAATGTGAGGGTGAAGCCGAGATTATTACCGAGAATTACAGCGGACATCCACAACATAAGCGCGGCCAAACCAAGTGAGCCTAGAGTCACCATTCCAAGAGCCCGATAGTAGAAGAGTGAGTACAGAACAACGAGGAGCAATCCAAGGGCTCCCGCCAAGATGCCTGCTCTTAATTGATCGCTACCCAGAGTTGGAGAAATTTGTTGCACCTCGCCACGATCGAAAGCAAGGGGCAAAGAACCATACTTGAGGACATTTGCTAGATCGCTAGCCTCTAGTTGGGTGAAGTTTCCTGTGATTTGCGCTTGGCCACCGAGAATCGCATCGATGATTCGTGGCGCTGATACAACAAGGCCATCGAGCACGATTGCTACCTGGTTTTGTGGCGCGGTTAACGAGACAACTCTCTGAGTAATCTCACCAAACTTCTTCGTTCCCTCTCGATTGAAATCAAGGGAAACAAACCAACCACCGGTTCCCTGTTGATCGATTGCCGAGGTCGCTCCCCGAACTTGACGACCGAGAACTTCTGCTGGCCCGAGTACATACCGAGCAGTTCCATCACGATCACAGGTCACTAATGGTTGATCAGGATTATCGCCACCGCCAACGAGGTTCTTTTCATCTGTGCAATCTAACGTGGCAAACTTCTGGGAAAGTTCATCGCTTACTTGCGCAGCGGCTGGATCTGCAGAGCCTTCAGGAGCAGCAGTGGTGTTAGGAGTAACAATTGGCTCTGGTGTTGCTGCAGGAGCAGGATCTGAATGTCGAATAGCGCTCTTTGTTAACTTGCTCCCCGATGGAGCAGGAGTCGCTGCTGCGCCACCCGAAGGCGAGGCTGCTGGTGAGGTGGAGGGTGCTGGAGCCGGTGGCGCTTCAACTGCGCTTCCTACTGCAAGTACTTGTCGGAAACGTAACTCGGCAGTCTGTCCAACAAGGTCTACTACTCGCTCACCAGTTTCACCAGGAACGGAAATCACAATCTGACGGTTGATGCCACTGCCTTGCGCGACAACTTCACTCTCGGCTACACCGAGTGAGTTCACGCGCTGGCGAATAATGTCGACCGCTTGATCTATCGCCGCAGCGGTAACGGTGCCAGAGGTGCCATCGATTCGAGGCTGGAGAACCACGCTTGTTCCACCCTGGAGATCTAGGCCATAACGAATCTTGCTCTCCCCTTGGAGGAAGATGACCGAAGCGCCTGCGATCAGAATGACCAGAAGGGCGACAATGGCGCGACCTGGCCGTGAGGTGGAGGTAGACACAAGGCGGGAGTCTAGGGGCCTTTTCTAGCCCGGTCTAATCACCAAAGGTCAGAGGAATCTCCAAAGTTGACGGTGGAACTAATCCCAGATGCTTCCATGCGCTCGTCGTTGCCATTCTCCCACGGGGGGTCCTCGCCAAGAAACCAGAGCGGAGGAGAAAGGGCTCACAAACGCTCTCTATCGTCTCGCTCTCCTCCCCGACCGACATCGCCATGGTCGTCAATCCCACAGGCCCTCCGTTAAATCGCTCGATAATCGCGCGCAAGAGAGAGCGATCAAGTCGATCTAATCCCCGCTCGTCGATTTCGTAGAGCTCGAGCGCCGATCGCACGTCCTCACAACTGAGCGCTCCGCCGGAGCCATGTACATCTCCATAATCACGCACTCGTCGCAAAAGGCGGTTGGCTATCCGAGGTGTGCCACGCGAACGAGAAGCAATCTCGCTAAGTGCAGCGCTCTGCATTTCAATCCCGAGCAATTGTGCGCTTCGGGAGAGAACCTCCTCTAACTCTGACTCTTCATAAAAATCTAGTTGCGCAGTGAAACCAAAACGATCACGTAATGGGCTCGGCAATAACCCTGCTCGAGTCGTTGCTCCTATCAAAGTAAATCTCGGCAACTCAAGTGGTATCGCGGTAGCACCTGGTCCTTTACCTACGATGATATCGACCCGAAAATCTTCCATTGCCAGATACAGCATCTCTTCAGCAGGGCGCGACATTCGATGGATCTCATCGATGAAAAGAATCTCCCCCTCTGTAATTGAAGAGAGAATCGCTGCAACATCACCTGCGCGTTGCAGAGTTGGACCGCTCGTGAGCCTGATACCAGCGTCAATTTCCTGTGCAACGATATGCGCCAACGTAGTTTTACCTAATCCTGGTGGACCTGCGAGAAGTATGTGGTCAGTTATGTGCCCGCGCTTCTTCGATGCGGATACAACAAGATTAAGTTGATCTTTTATTCGTTGCTGACCGATGAACTCTGCAAGCCTTTTCGGGCGTAACGCTCCCTCTGCGCTTTCTTCACCATCGGAGTGTGGTGAAAGGATCATCTCGTCAGCCACGCGGACCACCACTATGAAGAGCTGCTAAGGCAATCTTCAGTTGCTCTTCTATTGAATGCGCTCGGGAATTCTTCACGATATCCAATGCATGTTCGATCTCGCGGGAGTTAAAGCCCAACCCAGAGAGCGCCTGAGCAAGAGATAATCCATCAGCGCTCACCTGAGTTTCATCCTTCGCTGTGCTGTTACCGAAATGAGCGACCTTCTCTTTTAATTCTAAGATGATGCGTTGCGCACCCTTTTTTCCTAACCCTGATACCTGCTCCAGCGATTTACTCTCTCCTGATGTAATTGCACGAACAATCTCCGCAATAGTCAGTGTGCTCAAAATTGCATGGGAAACCTTTGGTCCAATACCGGAGACAGTTTGAAGGAGCTGAAAAAGATCCCGCTCTGCCGAACTCTGGTAACCAAAGAGAGTTAAGCCATCCTCACGGACAATCAAGGAGGTGTGGAGGAAAATCTCGTTACCTAGCTCTTTGGATAAACGGACGTTTGGGGTTGTGTTGATCGAGAACCCCACGCCACTGACATCAATTACAAGGCCGGTATCGGTAGAGGAGAGAACCTTTCCTCTCAGAGTCGCAATCACTTCTTCGCCAGTTTCTCTAGTTTTACTTGTTTTACTCGCGAAGCGATTGGGCTCTGATATATATGACAGATCGCCAGCGCTAACGCATCAGCAGCATCAGCTGGCTCGGGAATGGCCTTCAACCCAAGAAGTCGACGGACCATCTCGCCTACTTGAGCTTTGTCAGCCCGACCCGAACCGGTGACTGCCGCTTTGACTTCGCTAGGAGTGTGCAAGGTGACGGGAATGTTTCGCGATGCAGCAAGAGTCAGAGCCAACCCGGCCGCTTGTGCAGTCTCCATCGCAGATCGCCGGTTAGATTGAGCAAAGACTCGCTCTACTGAAATTTCATCAGGCGCATGCCTATCGATCCACTCAGCCAGTCCAATGTTTACCTGATGAAGGCGTTCTGCCAATGGCGTGGTTGCGGGGGTACGGATGACTCCCAACTCGATGAGTGCGAGTGGCTTGCCAGGAAGGCCGGAGAGAACGCCCACGCCGCAGCGGGTAAGACCTGGGTCAATTCCCAACACCTTCATTGCTACAGAGTAGCCATCACTTCGTCAGAAATGTCGAAGTTTGCGTAGACATTCTGTACGTCGTCGCAATCCTCAATCGCTTCAATCAGCTTGAAGACTTTAGCTGCTCCCTCATTATCGAGCGGGACCGAAACCGTGGGCAGGAATGGTGTATCAGCAGAGTCATATTCAATTCCCGAGCTATCGAGGGATTTGCGCACCGAAGTCATCTCCGAAGGATCAGAAACAATCTCAAAGTTCTCCCCCAGGTCATTGATCTCTTCTGCCCCAGCATCAATTACGACATTCATCAAAGACTCTTCTGTAACATTCGAAGTTTTCTTTACGATTATCACGCCTCTTCGCGCGAATAGATACGAGACCGAACCAGGATCTGCCATCGTGCCACCATTCCTGGTAACTGCAAGTCTTACTTCGCCGGCAGCGCGATTGCGATTCTCTGAGAGGCATTCGATGAGAAGTGCGACGCCATTAGGTCCATAACCTTCATACATAATCGTTTCCCAATTCGCACCGCCCGACTCCAACCCAGCGCCACGTTTGACCGCACGATCGATGTTATCGGAGGGCACAGAACTCTTGCGAGCTTTTGCTAACGCATCGAAGAGAGTGGGATTGCCGGCAGGATCAGGTCCACCCGTTCGAGCAGCAACTTCAATTGCTTTGATTAATTTTGCAAAGGTCTTTGCTCGGCGGGAATCGAGAATTGCCTTCTTATGTTTGGTCGTTGCCCATTTGGAGTGACCTGACATCGTGGTTACCTACTTTGCTTACCTATTAACGGACCGGACTTTAGTCTAACTCGAGTCTAACTCGCGACTTCGCGAATGAAATACTCATGTACTTCATAGCGCTGACCCTCAAGAATTTCTGGATGGAATGAGGCAGCCAATTGCCTATCTTGGCGAGCCAGAACTACATGAGACTCTCGGTGGGATTCGTTACCGCTCTCTACCGAAGCAAGAGCCTGCACATTCGAACCTTGTTTTTCGATCCACGGAGCTCTGATAAATACTGCGGTGAGAGATCCAGCACCGATATTTGAGAGGTCAAGGGATTTCTCGAATGAATCTACCTGTCGACCGAATGCATTCCGTCGCACAGTGATGTCCATAGTTCCAATGGTTTCTTGATCGTGACTGCCATCAATTACATCCTTAGCTAGCAAAATCATTCCCGCACATGTTCCAAAAACTGGTAAACCCTCTGAAATTGATTTCTTCAATGGGTCAATGAGATCAAAAATTCGAAGGAGTTTTCCGATAGTGGTTGATTCGCCACCGGGGATAATTAGCGCATCGATGCTTGCCAAATCCTCTTGTCTCTTTACTGAAACAGAGACCGCCCCAGATTGTTGAATTGCTTGAGAGTGCTCGCGCACATCACCTTGAAGCGCGAGTACTCCAACTCTCTTTTTCACCAACCGCGTTCTGCGAGACGATGTGGTACGGGGATGTCAGAGACGTTGATTCCCACCATCGCATCACCTAGTCCGCGTGAAACTTGCGCAACCACCTTCGGATCATCAAAAAAAGTAGTGGCTTTCACGCATGCGGAGGCGCGCTCTGCAGGATTACCTGACTTGAAAATTCCTGAACCGACAAAGACGCCATCTGCACCCAGTTGCATCATCATCGATGCATCTGCTGGTGTTGCGATACCTCCTGCGGTGAAAAGTACGACTGGAAGTTTCCCGGTTTCAGCTACCTCTTTTACGAGCGCGTAAGGGGCTTGCAACTCTTTCGCCGCAACATAGAGTTCATCCTCCCGCATTGAGGTCAACCGTCGAATCTCACCCGTGATCTTTCGGATATGGGTTGTCGCGTTCGAAACATCGCCTGTGCCTGCTTCGCCCTTGGAACGGATCATCGCAGCGCCCTCGTTAATACGACGGAGCGCTTCGCCAAGATTTGTTGCGCCACAGACAAATGGCACGGTGAAGTTCCACTTGTCGATGTGATTCTCATAGTCGGCGGGCGTGAGAACTTCTGACTCATCAATGTAATCGACGCCAAGTACTTGAAGGATCTGCGCCTCGGCAAAATGCCCGATGCGCGCCTTAGCCATAACAGGTATCGAAACCGCACGCTGAATCTCTTCAATCATCGAAGGATCAGACATTCTCGCTACGCCGCCTTGAGCTCTGATGTCAGCAGGCACGCGTTCGAGAGCCATCACGGCAACTGCCCCCGCATCTTCGGCAATCTTCGCCTGTTCGGCATTGACAACGTCCATAATGACGCCGCCTTTGAGCATCTCTGCCATACCGCGCTTGACCCGCGAGGTGCCAATTACTTCGCTCATCGCACTTCCCAACTTTTCTCTCTTCACAAAGGTCGAGGCTGCAGTCTACTTGGAAGGTGTTGGCGAGGCGCTCCCAGAGAGTTCGGGCTTTACTGGATAGGTGATTTTTGGCTCTTGGGCGACTAAGGCGAACCAGATTTGGCCACGAGCGAAGGTAATTTCCTCCCCTGTTTCGGTTGTAAAGGAGGTGCCATCTTGGGCGGTAAGCCGGTTCCACTTGCCCGTAATCATCCGACCATCGCGGAAGATAAAGGCCTTGCCCGCTCCTACCGTTGTCATCAAGGGTGTTCGTTCACCGAATTTATCTCCGTACTCGGAATCGGTAATACTCACGAGTTGAGCGATGAACGTGCTTGCGACAATCGGTACTCCTCGCGCATCATCCTTGCTCGTTCCATCATGAGTGATTAACCATCCCGAGTACTCTTCGGACCACGAAATCTCGTATCTGCTTGCAGGCCATCGCATCTGAGCGGAGATTATCTCTCTGCCTTGCTCTGATTTTTTCGAAAAGTTCCAACCTCGATTGCTCGCAAATGCCACATCGAGATTACGTTTATCTATTCTTGTAAGAAGTTCCCGGGTATTAAGAATCATGTTCCACGGGGCGCGCCGATCCTTATCACGAGAATAAACAGCAATTCCCTCGCGCTCTGCTCCAACATTAAAAAGATTTGCACTATTGATCACCGGACGCAATTTGCTCTGTGCACCAGAAAAAGCAAATGCGACTTTTCCATATTGTTCAAGCAGTTCCATATCACTGATGCGCGCGCTACGAATGGGGCCGATTTGCGCCGGGAGTCGAGAGCTATAAATCGCGGCCAAACGAGTTACTCCTCCCTCTACCTGCTCCACGTAAACAACATCGGCCTCTGTAAGTCCTATCTGCGGTCTCGCTTGTTTCGTATCATCGATTTTCACTGCAATCACGCGATTGTCATTTCCAATCCGACCGCTCAGTGAGTTATAGGTGATCGTAGGAGTAGGAGTAGGAGCCGGGGCGGGAGGTATCCAACTTTTCTTGGAGCCCCGTACGTTATCCATCACAGAACATGAAGTAAGCGTTAGAGCGAGCATCAAAGTCAGACCTAACTTCTCTCGCAGATTCATCTCACACCTGGATCTCTTCAAATGGATATTTGACGGGTAGCGGTGCACGCCCTGCAAGGCGGAATATTCGAACTATGGGGCGCTTGCGTTGCGCTTGAGTTCGAGAGACCGCCTCTAAATGCAGAGCGATTGCAATACGGAGTCGGTCTCGTGCCGAGTTTAACTCGCGGAATATTTCTCCATCAGAATCCAATGCTTTTTCCTCTAAGAGTGAGAGTAGAAGTTGGGATAGCTCTTCTTCTGCATCAGCTCGCTCGGATTGCTCTGCAACCACGGCGACATGCGCCGCAGCTAAAAGCAACATTGATGTTGCAGGATCTACGAGATTTGAGCGAGCAATCTCCAAAGTAAGCGCCGATCGCGTCTTTAAGGCTGCGTCAAGATTGCCCCATGAAGTCTCTACTCGATGATGAAGTCGATCGAGTCGAGTTGCGGTAAAGGATAGATACCAAACCATCACGAGCATCACGATCAACAAGACAATTAGGAGCGCGCTCATGGATTTTTACCCACTCGATTGAATCGAAGTTCACTTCCCAAACGCACTTTCTCCCCCGTTGCGCTCACAAGTCGGTAGACATCAAAAATAGATTCGCCAACAACCGACCAATCGAAATCTCTCGCGCGCTCGCGGCCGATCTCTTTCAGTGAGCTTCTTCGTTCGTTATCGTTAAGAACCTTTTCGATTATCTCGGCTAACCGCTGGGAATCCTCGTTAGGAAAGAGAACTCCAGTGCGGCCATCCTTCAAAACATCACGAAATGCTGGAAGGTCACTTGCTATCACTGGCGCCCCCGCTGCGAGCGCTTCAGCAAGAATGATGCCAAAGCTCTCTCCTCCAGTGTTCGGGGCCACGTACAACGCGACCGACCGAAGAAACTCTTGTTTTCTAGCGTCAGTAACGCGACCCAAGAAGTGCGTTCGCCCTCGCAATCGCTCCGACATTCCTTCGAGGAAACTACTTGAATCACCAGGCCCTGCGACGACCAGGCAGAAATCAACTCCTTGTTCAACCAGTCGTTCACAACTGTCCAAGAGGATGGCGAGCCCCTTGCGTGGTTCATCAAATCGACCAACAAATCCAATCGCTCGATTACCAAACTCTTCAGTGATGCCACCATTTGCAAAAGCATCAACATTGATTCCATTGGGGATCACTACAGCATCTGTTTCAAGATGTTCAGTCAAAGTTCCACGTGCAGTCTGACTAACTGCGATGCGCGCGTGCAATTTCTCGATGGCCGGTTCCAGGATTGGACCTATCGCATAGATGGCTCGTTGCTTCGGCGCTGAAACGTGAAAGGTTCCTACAAGTGGCCCTTCAGCCGCCCAGCAGGCCAGGAGCGAGAGGGAGGGAATTGCAGGTTCATGGAGATGAAGAAGATCAAAATCTCCCTCTTGTATCCACTTACGCACCCTCCTGTTTGCTACCGGTCCGAAGGCTACCCGCGCCACTGCGCCGTTATAAGGAATCGAAACTGGACGCCCCGAACTCTGTACCCATGAAGGCAGATGATCATCATCCATGACTGGAGCTAAGACCGAGACTTCGTGGCCCTTCTCCATGCAATAGAGAGCTAAATCCTGAATGTGTGCTTGCACCCCACCTGGCAGATCCCAACCGTAAGGAGAGACCATTCCTATCCGTAGTTTTCGGTTCTGTGGGGCCATCATCAGGCAATCCATATTTTCTGCAACATATGCCAGTCTTGAGGAGTGCGGGCGATGCCCTCTTGAAATATTCGTGCACTCTGCTGAATCAGATCTTTTATCTGCTCCTGTTCACCTACCGCATTCGAAGTCAATGGTTCCGAAAACTCAATGTGTATTCCTTTTTTCGTATACGTCACGTGAGCCACAATGAGATAGGAGTTGTTTCGCAGTGCTAGTAATGCAGGGCCACTAGGCATTTTGGCCACGCCATCAAAGAAACGGACTTCGATGCCACTCTTTGAGAGATCTCGGTCTGCAACAAGTGCTACGACCTCCCCTTTAGCCAGATGAGCATGAAGGGCAGGGATTACATTCTCCACAGCCGAATAGATTCGCATCCCAATTCGTTCGCGATACTTGAGAAAGGCCTGGAAAACTCGCTCAGGTTTCAGTTTCTCCGCAACGCTAATAATTGGAATCCCGGTTGCCGAGAAATATGCTCCGGCGTGATCCCAATTTCCGGAATGTGGGAGGGATACCACCACCCCTCTCTTTTCCGCCACACACGCTCGAAACATTTCTTCACCTTCGGTGGAGACTGTTTGGGTGAGCCGGTCGTGGCTCCAAGAGGGCAGACGAAATGCATCACACCAATAGCGTAGGTAGCTTCGCATTCCAATCGTTGAAAGTTGACGTAGCTCGCTCTCTGAGAGATGGGGTTGGACTCGGCGAAGATTCTCACGTAACCGTTGGTAGGACTTCCCTTCTTTTCGAGATGTTCTATCTGCGATTCTCTTAAAGAGTCCATACGCGAGTGGTTCAGGTAAGGTCCGGACAATCTTCCAGCCAATTAAATAGGCATAACTACTCAAGTTTTCAATCATCGTTGTCGCCACACTTGAATTACGCGAAAGCCCACCGTCAAAAAAGATGTGATAGCGATAAACCAGATTCCTGCGGCAAGGATGTAGCCAACCCCTAAACCAGCGAAGCCAGTTGAAACAAGAAGAATGATGGTCCGCTCTGGGCGTTCGGCAAAGCCTCCTTCACAGGTGAAACCAGAAGCTTCCGCTCGAGCCTTCACATAAGAGACCAAGAAACCGCCAGTAAGGGCAAACCACGCCACTAACTGAAGTGAATCATCGATGGTGAAGAGGTGGTACGTGATGCTTCCGATAAGAGTCGCATCGACGACCCGATCGGAAGTGGAATCCAAGAAGGCTCCGAATTTCGAAGATGCACCACTTAATCTCGCCATAGTTCCATCGACCAGATCACTGAAGATGAATATCAACATTGCAATGGTTCCCACAAAGAGCTCTCCACGAGTAAAGAAAATAAGTGAGGTAGCACATGTGCCAATCGCTCCTACAAGAGTCACTTGATTGGGTGTGACCTTGCGCTTTGTCAGCGCGCGGGCAGTCGGCTCTACAACACGAGTGACCGGGGCGCGCAAGAAGGAGCTAATCATGATGGTTACATCGTAGGCTCTCTACGTGGGTTCGCCATTAAGCGGTACGCGTATTGCGGTTATTGGCCACCGCTCCGCAAATCTCGAAGGGGTGACTGCCGCCATACCTGATGCTTTCGCCACCTCCATCGCCTTCGATGAGAACCTCTCCTATGAATTCGCCGAATTCGCAGCGGTGGTTCTTGCGATAAGTGCGCATGAGGGCGCCCCAAATACGTTAATAAAGGCATGGGAAGAGATTGCCGAGTTCCAAGTTCCTCGAATGATTCTGGTTACCAAGATTGATGAACCGGAGGCCGATTTCGATGAGGCGGTGCTTATAGCCCGCCGAATGTTTGGCGAGGGGGTAACCCCGTATTTGGTACTCCACGATGACGAGGGCAAGCCATGCGCATTGATTGATCTTGAGAATTTGACTATTCGCGATTACTCATCGGGAACTTTAGTGATTAAGCCAAGCGATGAAGATCATCGGGCATTAGTCCAGGAATTTAGCGAGGAGTACCTTGAGGCGATTGCGGATCTGGATGGTTCACGATTTGCCACAGGTCTATTCGTTCCCATCATCCCTTTTTCACATACTTTGCATTTGGGTGAGGTGGAACTCTCCACTTATCTCAATGAAATTCTAGAGAGATAAAAAGCTTTAGAATTACTTCGGCCAGAGATTTACGAGAATTTCTCTCGTCTCGTCCAACATCTGCGAAAGCACTTTGGTTCCACCAATTACCGGCATGAAATTCGAATCTCCTTGCCAACGTGGAACAATATGTTGATGGAAGTGTTCCGGTATTCCCGCACCTGCAATTCTTCCCAAATTAATACCGATATTGAAGTTGACGTTCGAACTTATTCCCCGCAGCGCCCTGATTGCATCTTTAGTAAAAGATGAGATTTCATTTAATTCACCGGCATTGAGATCTAAGTACTCCCCCATGTGGCGATAGGTGCATATAAGAAGGTGGCCCGGGTTATAGGGATAGCGATTAAGAACAACGTAGGTAAATTCTCCTCGAGCAAGGATCAGAGATTCTTCATCTGATAGTGAAGGGATGTGACAGAACGGGCACTTCATTTCGCCGCCGGCCAGCAGCTCGTTGTACTCCTTGCGATAGGGCGACCAGATTCGCTCCCAGTGATCAGATATTCCACTCACGCTATACCTGTATTCGAGTGTCGATTGCGTTCTGAATCTCGGCTATCGCTTCTGCAATTGGGATGCCATTCTTCTGTTCGCCATTTCGATAGCGAATAGAAATCGCCTGGGCCTGTTGGTCAACTTCACCAGCGATGATCATAAATGGAATCTTCTCCATCTGTGCATTGCGAATCTTCTTCTGCATTCGATCGTCACTTGCGTCGACGTCAATGCGAATCCCAGAGCGACGCATGGTCGAAGCAATCTCATTCAAGTATGGCAAGAAAGCGTCCGCTACAGGAATTGCGCGGACTTGAATCGGAGCAAGCCATGGTGGAAATGCACCGGCATAGTGCTCAGTGAGAACTCCAAAGAATCTCTCAATGGAACCGAAAAGAGCGCGATGGATCATGACCGGTCGTGCGCGTGAACCGTCGGATGCAACATATTCGAGATCAAAGCGGGTAGGAAGTTGGAAATCGACCTGAATCGTCGACATTTGCCATGTGCGACCGATGGCATCCTTTGCTTGTACAGAAATCTTCGGCCCGTAGAACGCCGCTCCCCCCTCATCGAGAATCAATTCAAGATTCTGGCGCTGCGCCGCTTCGCGAAGTCGTTCGGTTGCCACCGCCCAATCATGATCCTCTCCCACATACTTTTCGTCGCTGCGAGTGGAGAGCTCGAGATAGAAGTCATTAAGTCCATAGTCACGAAGTAAGTTGAGAACAAAGGTCAGCAGATTGTCGAGTTCTTCGGGCATCTGTTCGGGCGTGCAATAAATGTGTGCATCGTCCTGTGTAAAACCACGAGCACGAGTTAATCCTTGGATCACTCCAGATTTTTCGTAACGATAGACAGTTCCAAATTCGAAGAGGCGTAATGGAAGTTCCCGATATGAGCGTCCACGCGATCTATAAATCAAATTATGGAAAGGGCAATTCATCGGCTTCATGTAATAGGAGGCGCCTGCCCTCTTGATGCTTCCATCGCTATTGCGCTCTTCATCAAGGACCATCGGTGGATACATTCCTTCGGCATACCACTCAAGGTGTCCTGAAGTTTCAAATAGCGCTGATTTCGTCAGGTGAGGCGAATAGACGAATTGATAATCCTCTTCCTCGTGTCGCTTGCGCGAATAATCCTCCATTGCCCGGCGGATGATTCCACCTTTGGGGTGGAAGACTGCAAGACCGGAACCGATCTCCTCAGGGAAGGAGAAGAGATCAAGTTCAGAGCCCAATCGTCGATGATCACGTTTTTCAGCCTCTTCTAGGAAGTTGAGGTAGGAATCTAATTCTTCCTGGCTAGGCCAAGTTGTTCCGTAGATTCGTTGCAACATCGGATTCTTCTCTGAACCTCGCCAGTATGCCCCTGATGAGCGCATGAGTTTTACGGCAGGAATTAACTTTGTAGTGGGAATATGAGGCCCCCGACAAAGATCTTTCCAGGCAATCTCGCCATCTCGGTTGAGGTTGTCATAGATAGTCAATTCACCAGCGCCAACTTCGACGGCAGATTCATCATTCGCTTCAGATTTGATTCCGATGAGTTCACATTTAAATGGTTCGTGCGACAACTCTGACAGAGCCTCTTGTTCAGTTACTACGCGACGACGAAAACGTTGATTGCCCTTGATGATCTTATTCATCTCTTTTTCGAGCGAGAGCAAGTCCTCAGGTGTAAAAGGCTTAGCCGAATCGAAGTCGTAATAGAACCCATCTTTTATCGGTGGTCCTATTCCAAGGCGCGTGCCAGGAAATAGCGTCTGAACAGCTTGCGCTAAGACGTGTGCGCTGGAGTGGCGCAAGATTGCTAAACCATCGGGTGAGGAGATTGCTATCGTCTCGACAACATCACCATCTTTTAACTCGGTATTAAGATCGCGGAGTTCACCGTTGATTCGAAGGGCAATTACCTCGGGGCGGTCCTTGAAAAGTTCGCCGGTGTACTTCTCTATTGTCACCGTAGAGTGCGCGCCATTGAGCGTGATTGCAACAGGAGCCATAATTCGAAAGCCTATCGCGAGCAGCTCTTATCTAGGCGAAATTGCGGCGGATGGCTAGGAGCGCAAGAACAATGAGAATGAGTAGCGCGACTGCGAGGGAAATATAGAGTCGGCGCTTTCCTGGTGGTAAGGCTTTTTGGGCCGCTCGCAATGCAACCACCTTCGTCTTAATGAGCGCACGCTCAGCCCACGCAAATTCAGAGGCGAGGATTCCAAGTCCGGCAAAGATGATTAACCAACCAGGACCTGGAGTGATGAGAAAGACCGCACCGAGGGCTGTGATGGTCCCTCCAAGTACGGCGACGCCGATTCGCCACGCCAACTCCCCTGCTGGAGTGGTTTTCGCTTTCGCTCGGAATCGCTTGATCACGGGTTTAGATTACCGGCCAGAGACCTTTTATATAAAGTGGAGATTTCCTCCACCTTCCCTCCGGTCTTGTATTTGCGACCGTTTATCTCGCCGATGGGTTGAACGCTTCGCAAACTCGAGATTAACGCTATCGACTCACACCTCTGAATCTCCTCGAAAATCAATTCACGTTCAGTCAGGTGGCCCCATTCGATGAGTAATTCGCGAGTGATGCCAGGCAGTGGCCCTGCAGATAGCGGCGGGGTTACCCACTTCCCACCGATGAGCGCGATGATGTTTGCGGTGCTGCTCTCCATTACGGAATCTTCGGTGTTGAAAAGGAGCGAGTCATCTGCATTTCGATCTTGCGCGTATTTAAAGGCTAGGAGATATTCGCCGTAGGAGGTGGATTTCACCTTCTGTAGAGGTGACTTAGCATTGAAAGGATGTGGGTAGGTGACGATTCTCGCAGGTTCGCTCCACTCCTTATAGGGCTGGTGGGTGACAAGAAGCGCACCAGAACCTGAGATGGTGATGCGCATCCGCCCCAGGCTGATCTCAGAGGTGCTCTGCAAGAGAGCCGTTACCGCTACAGCGAGAGCGTCTCCTGTTGGAGCGCTAATTCCTAGCACTGCTGCCCCGTTATGTATCCGTGCAATGTGTCGATCGAGGGCAACGGCTTTAGCGCCAATTGTGAGAATCGTTTCAAAGAGCCCTTCACCAAGAAGAAAGGAGCGATCAGAGAGGGGAATGAGGGAGGAGTTCTCCCGTTCATCGACTAAACGATCATTGAACCAGAGCATCGTTGCGAACTATCTCTTTCTCTAAAGGTGGGCCGGCGCTGAACTAACGGTGATTAACAATTGATAGTAAACGACTGGCCTTAAGTTCAGTCTCAGCCCACTCCAATTCTGGATCTGAGCCCCAGGTGATGCCAGCGCCGGTGCCAAATTTGAGGGTTCCAGATTGGAGCCAGAAGGTGCGAATGCCCACTGCTAGCTCGGCTCGCGCTCCGTGCACCCATCCAATCGCTCCGCAGTACGGTCCGCGCTCTCCATCCTCTAGTTTTTCTAGCTTCGCTATTAAATCGATGGCAGAGGATTTTGGTGCGCCACTGATGGAACCGGCAGGAAGAATGGCGGAGAAGATCTCACCCCAGGAGATATCACTTCGAAGCGTTCCTTGAATATCAGAGACTAGATGAGCTAGACCTGGATGTTCTTCTACGCCAAGTAGTCGAGGGACGTGAATTGAACCTGTTGTGCAAATCGAACCAAAGTCGTGGCGAACTAGATCAACAATCATCACATTTTCGGCGCGATCCTTCTCCAGAAATTCATCAGGGTTCTTCGCAGTTCCTTTAATCGGGCTTGAGGTAATCAACGAACCCTCTCGCTTGAGTAGTAATTCAGGAGATGCCGACGCTATGGAAATCTCGGGAAGTTCTAACGAAGTGAGATACGGAGCGGGATTGCCTCTGCGCAGGCGCGACATCACGCCGAGGAGGTTTGTGGATTCGGTAGATGTGGTGAGAGTGCGACAGAGATTTATTTGATAGACCTCTCCGCGCGCAATCGCGCTTCGCACCTGCGCTACTGCCTCAACATATTCCTCGCGAGAGAGCGAGCTCTGCCAGGATGAGGTGGGGTGTTGCCACGGTTGGGTATCGGCAAATCCAAAAAATGAACCTTCGGAATTACGTTCCACATCTGCAAAACGTGCGAAGGTCATCTTCCCTTCGTACGTGATGAGAACGGCCCAAAAATTTCCATCACCGATAGATGCGGGGTCATCGGAAATTTCCACCAAATCACGGGCCCACAGCCCATTTCGATAGAAGCCGAACTCCATACTCCCCACCGTAGCCCACGCCCCCTCAATCGAGACGGGTTCGCCCTACCCCCTGCCCCTGCGGTAGATTTCCCCCTGCATAAATGCGGATGTAGCGCAGTTGGTAGCGCATCACCTTGCCAAGGTGAATGTCGCGGGTTCGAGTCCCGTCATCCGCTCGAAAGTGGTTTACCAACAGGTGAACTCCTTTGGTGGGATGGCCGAGAGGCGAGGCTCAGGACTGCAAATCCTGCTACACGGGTTCAAATCCCGTTCCCACCTCGATAAACAACTACACAACCCGGACGATTGGCGCAGCGGTAGCGCACTTCCTTGACATGGAAGGGGTCACTGGTTCGATCCCAGTATCGTCCACAGCACAGTTTGAGCATCACTTTACGATGAGTTTTACTTTATAGACCTTCGCACCAATTTTGATCGGAACAGTTGTGGTACCAGCTGTCGTTGGCTTCAGAGCAACTCCTGACGTGACACCTAAGCCCTTTGGTAATGGCGAAGTCTGAATGAGTCCAGCAGTATCCCCACCAACAAGCCACCGGCCTTTCACTGTTGATTTAAACACCAAGAGATCTCCGGGACTTGCGATGATGGTGGCGCCATTTTTGAGGGTGTAAATACGAGTCGAATTCCGTTTTGAATTCGGCATTGAATTATCTGCCGAATTAGAGCCCGATGTGTTGCTAGCTGACTTATTTGAGGGTGGCGGCGTTTCTGCCTCGGCCGGCTTCTTTAGTGTTATGGCAATCTTTGTTGAAGAGAAAGTAAAACCCAACCCCTTTATCTCAACTTTATCTGTGACACCCTTGTATTGCGTTGTGAATGTTGCGGCTTTCGGACTTCCCGCATTATCTGTGACTTCGACAATCGCCTCTTGCATAGTCTTTGGTTCTAAACCGAAAACCTTTCGGATGAGATCACCCCGAATACTCGCCTCGAACCATCCGTCAATGACATTCTTAAAAACATCGTAATGCGGCCCCGTAGACACGACGATTATCTTGTTGTTCTGCCTATCGAACTTCACTTCGTATGCGCAGCCACCGTTTGTATTCAAAAACATTCCACCCGGCGGGGTACCTTGCAGATTGGCATACTTCCCCACATAGGGATCGATGTTGATTGAATACTCCACCCGATAGTCGTTAGCAACGAGCTCGTTCTTTGTATCTTGCATGCAAGGATTCTTATCCCACGGACCATCGTGTCGATAGGAATGAACTTCTTGAACTGAGCCGGATGTAATCAACCTCTGCTTGCCATCTTTACCAGTTTCTATATCGATGCTGGGATTCTTCATCCACGCCCAAGCAAGACCTGCCCCTTTGGCAACTTTGTCGGCGATAAGAGTCATCCGCCACGTTGTCCCTGGTTTCAGTACTTGCCAACCATTCGTTCGCGAATCGAGTGGTTTTCGCGGGTCGACCCCATTCAAGGGTACAAACGAATTCTTGATGCGTGGAAAACCAGGTACCTCCTCTTTCGAATAGACAATAGCCGCAACATACTGACTACTACCGTCGATTGCTGCTCCGGGGAATTCATAACAAACATCGTATTCGCTGGTGTTACCGGTTCCGCAGACGAACTTTCCGGACGGGTCTTCTTCGCGCAGGGGCAGTGATGCACCTTGTTTGTACCAAGAATTCTTTAACTCAACACCCTTGATCCAAGTTTTATTTTTTTCATCAAAAAGTTCAATCGATTCAACACAATCATCGGTTTGATTAAGCGTTGAACATGCAAGCCAGTAGGGCGGATTATGCGGTTCAAATGTTCGACCGGGTATGACATCGCCTACTGCCGCAATGGAAGGTGATGCTCCTGCGAGAAAAAAGAGCGTGGTGAGAGTTAAGGCAATACCAATATTTTGCCTCGCAGTAACCTTCATAAGAAAGGAGTCTAAACGAAAAATCTCCCTGCGCTAGACTCGAAAAGTGAAGATTGAAGATTTCAGTCATTTTCTAGATACGCGACGAACAACTCGCGAATTTTCCCGGACCCCCATTTCACCTGAGGTTCTCCATGAACTCATCGCCGATGGCCTCACCGCGCCAAGTTGGTCGAATACTCGGCCATTTAAAGTCTGTATCGCGACCGGTGATGTTAAAGATCGGATTAGTAGTGAATTTGGCGCTCGATGGAAAAAACTCTCGCAATTTCGCAATGGAAGTATCTTCACCAAACTACGACTACTTCTTTCGGGGGCTGGCTTACCAACTAGCCATAGATTGATGGCCCGACCCTATGTTGCAGAACTCAAACCACGCGCAGAGCGAGTGGGCAGAGAGTTGTATACCTGGATTGGAATTGAACGGGGCAATCGCAAGGCACGGGATGAGCAGTGGGGAAAAAATTACCAATTCTTTGGCGCACCGGTAGAGCTCTTCATTTATATCCATAGGAGTTTGCATATTTTTGCAGCGAATGATGCAGGTTTGATGTTGCAGAACCTCATCCTCTCTGCACATGCTCGTGGATTAGGTACTTGCCTTCAGGGTGCGGTAATCATCTGGGACGATGTCATAAGAAAAGAGTTCGAAGTACCAAAGGATTACAAGTTGCTCACTGGTTTAGCGATTGGCTATCCGAAAGATTCTCACGTCAATAAATTTGGTGCGCATCGTCTTTCTCCAGAGGAGATCATCATCGCGCCGCGCAAAAAAGACTAAACGCTTAACAACATTCGCGCGCGGTTGATAATTTCACCGCGATACTCCTCCACAAGCGAGATATGTCCATGACCTGGAACAAAATTCAATTGCGCAGTAGGGATGTGTTTTGCCAGCCAGTTGCTATGCGCCTTGGGCACCATGAAATCATCATCACCTTGCCAAACTAAAATCGGCTTAGAAACTTTCGATAATGGAAAACCAAACTTCTGCACGAACGCTAGATCATCATCGAGCCAACCGGAGTAACCCTTCACCAGCGAACGTCGATATGAGCTCGCGTAATTCTCAGCAACTTGCGAGGTGAGCGCTCGCTTGTCCGCATCACCAATGAGCCCACCAAATGCTTCAATCAGTTCCGGTCCAGTGACAGCGGCAAATCCTGGAGCGTTCGAGGCCATCCATTGATCAATGGAGTTCTCCCCATTGAGAGCAGTGCCAAACTCCTCATGATTCTCAGGGCCCATCCCATCGAGGAAGTCAAGATCTGAGTGGCCCCACTCTCCAACGCCAGCAAGCGTGATTGCGCCAACGCATCGGCGATGACGGGTCATATTGATCGCATGCGGTCCTCCCCCAGACCACCCAATCGAAATAAATTTCTCTACCTCCAGGAAATCAAGCAACTCCGATTGATCATCCAAATCGTCGGCAACAGTTCTTCCTTTCCGCCGATCACTGAGCCCATATCCAGGCCTGCTCGCTGCAACTGCAAAAAGGTCTGAAATCTCATCAATCCATGGAGCCCAGAGCGTGCACTCCCCTGGCGTGCCATGATGAAAGAGGATTGCATTGGTGTTCTTCGCGCCGTTGGTGATGTAATCAAACGCGCGCCCGTTGCGAAGAGTATGAATCACTTTGTTAGCTTTGCAAAGACTGCTTCAAAGAATTGCGCAAAGACCAGCGACTCATCAAGAGACATAATCCAGCAGTCACTACGCCCGCGCATCTTCTTTGAAAAATCATCTGCCATCAATTGATAGGGGTCGCAGGCATCAAATTTCTCTACACGTTTACCATGCTTGCCGTAAATCTCAAGGGTGCTGGGTTGATTATGAGAATTGAAAGCATCATTACCACCCATCACTACCGCACCATCACTTCCGAATACTTCAAAGTAGAGCGTGGAAGGAACGTTCATCGATGTGATGGCCTCTGCTTTAGCTCCCCCGATAGAGAATTCCACGCGGACCGTTTCATCACTTCCCACATGGTGCCACGCCACCTCTGCCTTGGTGATCTCGGTAGGTGCGAAATTCATTAACCAGATGGGAGCTGCTACAGAATATGGCCCCAAGTCATACAAACCGCCTCCGCCAAGTTCCGGAAATGCGCGAATGTTGTCATCGGGTAATCCATCGTAAGTAAAACAAGTTTTAATCCGCTCAACTTTTCCGACCTCCCCTGAGCGAACTATTTCAGCAAGACGTTTGGTCCGCGGGTGCCATCTATTCCACGATGCTTCCATGAAAAGGCGACCTGTTTCTTTCGCCACTGCACGCGCTTCGCGCACCTCCTGGGCATTCATCGCAAGTGGTTTCTCGCATAAGACATCCTTACCTGCACGCATCGCTTTGATTGACCATGGAATGTGAAGTGAGTTGGGCAAAGAGATGTAGACAGCTTCAACATTGGGATCATCGATGAGTTCCTGATAATCGGTATAGAAGCGACCGCTAGGCGAGAGCGCTTTAGCGCGATCGCCATCTTTTCCGGCCACCGCGTAAATCTCACCCCACTGCGAGTTGCGTAGCGCTGGATATAGCGCCTTCTTTGCAATCATTCCGGCGCCGATGAAACCCCAACGAACTGGGGTAATTTTCTCGCTCATCAATCTCCCCTAACCACCGCAATGTCAGACCGCAAATGTCAGGATGAGAACATAGGCTTACCGCATCATGAGAGCAAGTACTTCCGCCCCCGCCCAGCCGACACTTGACGAGATCCCATTGCCACTGCGGTTGGGCACCTTTGTCATAGTCGATCTCGAAACCACCGGCACTTCGCCCGCTTCAGGGGCGATGATTACCGAGATTGGGGCGGTCAAAATCCGCGGTGGTGAAGTTCTCGGTGAATTTCACACCCTCGTCAATCCAGGATCGCCCATCCCGCCATTTATCACCGTGCTCACCGGAATCACCGATGCGATGGTCGCCCCCGCCCCACTCTTTGAAGAGGTTTTGCCAGCATTCCTCGAGTTCTGTGGCGGAGCTGATGAGACAATCTTGATTGCCCACAACGCTCCCTTTGATATTGGTTTTCTCAAAGCAGCAGCCGATGCCCATTCCTATCGTTGGCCAAATTACCAAGTGCTCGACACGGTCAAGATTGCTCGACGCACTCTCACCAAAGATGAGACTCCAAATGTGAAACTGGGAACTCTCGCACAATATTTTGGCCTTCAAGAGCCGCCGACGCACCGCGCGCTCGATGATGCACGGGCAACGGTTGAAATCTTTCATCACTTACTTGAGCGCTTAGGAAATGTTGGCGTTGAAACCCTCGCCGATCTCCAAAACTTCTCCCACCCCTTAAGCCCTCAAGAGCGAGCCAAGAAATCGCTTGCTGAGAACCTTCCCAACTCAATCGGCCTCTACATTTTTCGCGATAGCGAGGATCGACCTCTCTATATCGGAATCTCCAAAAATATTCGGAAGCGAGTGTTGACCTACTTCTCCCCATCCGAAACTCGCTCTCGAATGCGCGAGATGATTGCGCTCACCTCCCGGATAGAGGCTCTGCCTACCCCCACTCTTATCGATGCTCAAGTTCGCGAGCTCCGTCTTATTCAGCAACATGCCCCTCGGTATAACCGTCGCTCGCGATTCCAGGAACGGACTCTCTGGCTCACCCTCACCGATGAAAGATTCCCACGCTTGGTTGTCGCCAAGGGCCATAGCGCTCTCACCCACCAGCAGAGCGCTATCGGCCCCTTCGGTGGAAATATCGATGCGACCCAAGCGCGCGAAGCGCTTCATAGCGCAACTGCGATTCGCCAATGTACGCCGCGAATCACTTCGGCAACCATCAAGAAAGCAAGCGCCTGCATCCTTTATGACATTAAAAAGTGCTCCGCACCTTGCATTGGCGCCACTAGTGACGATGAATATTCGAAGGTCTCCGAGAAGGTCTCCAATCATCTCTCAGTGCAGGCTGGAGAGGTAGTTGCGCATCACTTCGAGAGAATTGCCACGCTCTCTCGTGAAGAGAGATTTGAAGAGGCAGCCGAATTACGTAATCAGATCACCGCATATCTTCGCGGGTTTGCTCGAAGCGAGAGTCTGCGCGCTTTTTCAGCCCTTGAAGAGTTGATTGTTGCAAAATTCTCCGAAGGGAGCGAAGAAATTGAGATTGCTCGAATTCGAAGAGGACGGCTTGAAGCATCGCTTACCGTCTCCACTGTCAATCAACTATCGAGCGGAATCAATCTCCTGCAATCACAGCAATTAGATTTCGTTGATCAGGAGTTAATCTTCCCGCACTCCACTCCTGAAGAGGTGGAGATGCTGATGCGCTGGGCCTCTGACGAATATGCCAGGCCCATCCACATCATCGGTAATTGGCACTTGCCAACGTATGGCGGCGCATTTCATAAAAACAAGGTCGAAAAATTAGCTAAACCAGATGTGAACGCTCACGCCAACGCTCTAGAAGAGTAACCGCTCTCCCACTATCTATCGCTACAGAAACTCTCTCGAGCGCGTTGATGAAAAGATCGTTAATCTCCACTTGTGAAACTTCTCCATCAAAGGCAATCAGCGCAGCAGCAGCATTAAGCAAGACAACATCGCGCATCGGTCCAGACTTTCCTTCGAGGACCTCCCGTAATAGCGCAGCATTCACTTCGCTACTTCCACCGCGCAAAGACTCAAGCGGATTGCGAGGGATCCCCCACCTCTGTGGATCGATTTCATGGAGAGTAGAGCGATTTTGGCTAATCAGAAAAATCTCAGTCGGTTCGGAGAGGCTTATCTCATCGAGACCATCTTTACCTCGAAAGACAAGCGCATCAACTCCACGTTCGCGCAACACCTCCGCAACAATCGGAAACATTTGAGCTTTCGCTACCCCAATTGCATATGCGCTCGGTCGTGCCGGATTAGATAGCGGTCCAAGAATGTTGAAGATAGTGGGAAACCCAAGAGATTTACGGGCAGGGGCTGCATGACGCATCGCGCTATGAAACATCGGAGCAAAACAGAATCCAATACCTACCTCAGCAACAAGTTGTGCAACCTGCTCCCCATTGAGATCAATCTTCACACCAAGTGCTTCGAGAACATCGGCCGCTCCTGATTGTGAGGTTGCGGCCCGATTGCCATGCTTAATAACTCGTGCGCCAGTAGCTGCTGCCACAATTGCAGAGGCAGTCGAGATGTTAATGGTGTGAAATCCATCGCCACCTGTTCCGACAGTGTCCACTGCACGACCGTTGACGGTAATTGGCGCGGCATGTGCATACATCGCATCAATGAAGCCAGAGACTTCGGTTGGGGTGCCACCCTTTTCTGTGTGGAGCGTTAGGAACTCGGCAATCTCCTCAACACCGCATTGCCCGGAGAGAATCTCTTCCATAATTGCTCTGCTCGCATCGAAGGAGAGTTCACTTTTCATTCGAAGTGCGCTTAGAGCAATCTCCCACGAAGCGCTATTCATTCTGCGAATCTCTTTCTAGTGATGCGGCGCTGCAGTCGCGACTGCAGTTGTTTTACGCAATAGCGCAGCAACTTCTCCCGCTAACGCGCGGGGATCGATTGGATGGAGCGCAATTGCATCAAGGCGCGCCCAGGTAGCTAACCAGCGATCGGCTTCGCGGGCGATGATGCCGACAATCGGCGGGGCGTTGTAGACCTCATCCTTAATCTCCCGTGCCAGGCCCAGGCCGCCAACTGGAGAAGCCTCGCCATCGACAATCAGCAGATCGGCTCGCCCTTTATCATCGAAATAATCCTTAAGAGCAGGCGCAGTTGCGAACTCTTTAATGGTGAGTGCGCCCAAACCTGTCGCTGGAGCGGGAGAGATGGCGCGAACCACCGAGGCTCTGACCAGTGAATTGTCAGAGTAAATCAAGACTGTCAGCGAACCCTTTTCGGCCATGTCGCTATCCTAACTGGCCTGCCTTGCCCTGTTGACAAGGCTGCCGAGCAAGGCACCTCACGCCCTGCTCGCGTGATGAGATTCACTCCAATTTGCCCCCCGTGCTCGCCCATAAAAACTCTCTATCAGAGCGGAAAATCGGGAATAATCGCACTCATGGCGACCGCGACCCACCATCAAGATTCCTTCCATGCCAGCTCCACTCGGCCGAACTTGGTTGCAGTGGGAACAATCGTCTGGCTCTCCAGTGAATTGATGTTCTTCGCCGCGCTCTTCGCGATGTACTTCACTACGCGCTCAGTGCAAGGCCCTGAAATTTGGGCCGAGTACACCGAACGACTAGCGATTCCGTTCTCCGCTCTCAACACCACAGTTCTGGTTTTAAGTTCAGTGACATGCCAATTTGGTGTCTTCGCCGCCGAGCGCTACCAACCGCGTCGCACCGGAAGCTTGATGAAAATCTCGGGTTGGGGTATGCGCGAATGGTTTGCCCTCACCTTCCTTATGGGAGCCTTCTTTATCGCGGGACAAATTTACGAGTACGCACATTTGGTGATGGAGGACATCACCTTGAGTGGAAATCCCTACGGATCAGTCTTCTACATCACCACTGGCTTCCATGGACTCCACGTCACCGGTGGACTCCTCGCCTTTCTCATCGTGCTGATCCGTACCAGTTATGCCCGAAAATTTGGCCATAAGCAGGCAACGACAGCGATCGTGGTCTCGTACTACTGGCACTTCGTTGACGTTGTATGGATTGCGCTCTTTGCGTCGATCTATCTAGTGAAATAAGGGAGCTCTAGTGTCTTTCTTCAAGTGGCTTTCAGGTAAACGTCGCCATCGAGCAATGGCTCCTGCGCTATTAGTGATTGGCCTTTTCCTCATCGGCGCCATCTATTCCATAGCCGCCACCCCGAACAACGCCACTGCAAGTAATGCGAAATCAACTCTGATCGAAGAGGGAAAGAGCATCTTCATGCGTGGCTGCTCCTCATGTCATGGCCTTAATGCTGAGGGCAGCGGAATCGCACCTTCATTGATTGGGGTTGGGGCAGCATCGGTAGATTTCCAAGTCGCAACTGGTCGAATGCCGATGGCCGATATGAGCCAGCAAGCAATGCGTAAAAAACCGGTCTACTCCCCTGAGGAAATTGCTGCGCTCGCGGCATATGTCGCCTCATTAGCTCCAGGACCTGCAATTCCCACCGCGGAGCAATTGGATTACGAACGGGATGGAAATGTCGCTGAAGGCGGAGAACTTTTCCGCACCAACTGCGCGATGTGTCATAACGCTGCTGCACAAGGTGGCGCGCTCACTGCTGGCAAATATGCACCGACGCTCATGGGTGTTGAGCCCGTTCATATCTACGAAGCGATGATTACAGGTCCGCAAGCGATGCCAGTCTTTGGTGACCAAGCGCTCACCCCAGAGGAGAAACTCTCGATCATCAAATGGGTCAAGTCGGTGGAGAGCGAAGGAAGTTATGGTGGAGCTGCACTCGGCAAAGTTGGCCCAGTAACAGAAGGGCTTCTTGGTTGGGTTTTAGGTCTTGGCTCGTTAATTGGTATCGCTGTCTGGCTAGCCACTAAGGCTCGCTAGGAAATTTGGCCACGAGAGGAATGGGTTAAGAGAAATGTCGAAAGAGATTGCCCCACTACAAGACCCAGGTCTACCTCACCATGTACATCGCAAGGCTGATACCGATCCAGTTGCAGAGAAACGTGCTGAACGACAAGTTTCAATTCTCTTCCTCCTCTCATCAGCCGGAACGCTCCTCTTCATCTACTCATTTATCTGGATTCCCACTGATGTCTTCGTGTTTCTTCCTGTACTTGGCAACACCAATGCTCATCAACTAGGGATTGGCGCTGGCCTTGGTTTTGCGCTCTTCTTTATCGGAGCAGGCGCTGTCCATTGGGCTAAGACACTTATGCCAGATGAAGAAGTAGTCGCCCAACGACATGAAATGCGCTCCAGCGATGAAGATCGCGCATCATTTGTAGAAACAGTAAAAGGCGAGGCTGCAAAAGTTCAGTTGGGGCGACGTTCGCTCATCAAGCGAAGCCTGGGGCTCTCACTTGGTCTCGTGGGGCTCTCTCCTCTTATCTTGCTTCGTGACCTTGGCCCACTTCCAGAACAGTCGCTCTTGAAAACCACATGGGACAAGGGTGTGCGTATCGTCACCGATCCAGGCAATCGCCCATTACGTCCTGAGGATCTAGAGGTCGGTGCAATTGTGCACGTTCTTCCTGAAATCAAAGATCCCGAGCACCGTAAACTCAATGACATCGCGAAAGATGCCTCGATTCTCATTCGGGTACGTCCATCGGAACTCAAACTCTCTGAAGAGCGAATGTCCTGGACGCACGAGGGAATCATCGCCTTCTCGAAAATCTGTTCTCACATGGGCTGTCCAGTCGCGCTCTACGAGCGGACCACTAAACATCTGCTCTGTCCATGCCATCAATCAACTTTTGATGTACCCACTGGCGCCAAAGTTATCTTTGGCCCCGCTGCGCGACCTCTGCCACAATTGGCAATCACAGTCGACAGTGAGGGCTACCTTGTTGCCGCTGCGGCATTTAACGAACCGGTTGGACCTAGCTTCTGGGAGCGAAACTCATGAAATCACGACGCGAGAAAGTCGCTGGTGGCGTAGCTAACTTCATCGATGAGCGCACTGGTGCAGCGAAATGGGTCAAGAAGAATCTTCAAAAAGTATTTCCTGATCACTGGTCATTCATGCTTGGTGAGATTGCGCTCTATTCCTTCATCATCTTGCTGCTCTCTGGAACATTCTTAACATTCTGGTTCGTGCCCTCACAAGAAGAGATTGTCTACGAAGGCTCATACCAAGCGCTTGAAGGCGTCAAGATGTCCGAGGCTTACGCCTCTACCTTGGATATCACCTTTGATGTTCGCGGTGGTCTGCTCATGCGCCAAGTTCATCACTGGGCCGCTCTACTCTTCTTAGCCGCGATGGTGGCACACCTCCTTCGAGTCTTCTTTACCGGCGCATTCCGCAAGCCGCGTGAGCTCAACTGGATTCTCGGCGTCGCGCTACTGACTCTCGGAATTGTTGAAGGATTCCTTGGCTACTCACTTCCTGATGATCTGCTTTCAGGAACGGGAGTCCGTATCGCGCAAGCAATCATCCAAGCGATTCCGGTATTGGGAACCTATTTGGCATTCTTCGCCTTCGGCGGTGAATTCCCGGGGACCATGTTTATTCCTCGCATCTACACCGTCCACGTCCTACTCATTCCGGGAATCATCCTGGCGCTCATCACAGTCCACTTAATGCTCGTTTGGTACCAAAAGCACACCCAATATCCAGGTGCCGGACGGACCGAAAAGAATGTTGTGGGCTATCCGCTCCTTCCGGTGTACATGGCAAAAGCTGGCGGCTTCTTCTTCATCGTCTTTGGTGTGACCGTACTTCTCGGCGCATTTGCTCAAATCAACCCCATCTGGATCTTTGGTCCCTACACGCCAACGCAAATTTCTGCAGGATCGCAACCGGATTGGTACATGGGCTGGCTCGATGGTTTAGTCCGAATGTCCCCTCCGCTCGAGACACACGCCTTTGGCTACACGATCTCCTGGAATATCTTGCTCCCCGGATTGATTCTCCCCGGAATCATCTTTACTGGAATGGCGCTCTATCCATTTATTGAAGCGTGGGCCACCGGAGATAAGCGGGAACATCATCTCTTGGATCGCCCACGGAACGCTCCAACCCGTACCGCCCTCGGTGCAATGTCACTGACCTTCATGGTGGTAGCGCTCATTAACGGTGGCAATGACCTCATCGCCACGCATTTCAACTTGAGCATCAATCAGATCATGTGGGCTACTCGAATCAGCATCATCATTCTTCCGCCTCTTGCCTACATCATCACTAAACGAGTCTGTCTATCGCTTCAACGATATGACCGCGAACTTGTCCTTCATGGTCGTGAAACTGGTCGCCTCGTGCTGTTGCCTCATGGTGAATACATCGAAGTTCATGAGCCAATCTCCCCTGAGAAGGCATATATGTTGACCCAACATGAACAACCCCTTCCGCTCCAAGCCCCCGAGGCAGATGAGAATGGGGTTGCCCCTCGTGGTGGCTTGAAGAACAAAGTTCGATCTCGTCTAAGCAAGGCGATACTGGGTGAACAAATTGCCAAGCCAACTCCAGAGGATGTCAAAGCTCTCGAGGGTGGCCACCACTAACGCTCAGCTCTCTTCGGTAGTTGCTCGCACTTGTCTGTGCCTCACCTGCAGGGTAGTTTTTAGAGGCGCATCCAGCAGGTAGTAGCCCTGCAGCGCGAGCTGCTTTTTGTGAAGCGCTGTTGAGATCGGAGATGCAGGCCTGTAACGAGCGTATCTTTGAGTCATCTTGAGCATATTGAGCAACTAACTCGATTGCATCCGCGCTTGCACCATGACCTCTGCCCCAAGGGGCAATCCAGTATCCGATTTCGGCAATACCATCATCATCAACCGTATGGATGGATATGACGCCTACTGGCGCGCCAATGCCATTTTCAATATTTTCAATCACCCAAATTTTGTATTCAGGAAACTCACCATTGGCAAAACTTTGCGCATGTTCGATTAGATATGGACGCGGAACTGTAGTCCAATATTGGATTTCACTATCTTGGCAGGCGTCAAATATCCATTGGGCATCAGAATTCTGAATCTCTCTTAGCGCGTGCACGGTTACTACTGTGACCAAAGGAGAATCGTTCGCGCTGTTAGTTACGTTCGTATTGCATGGACCAACCCATTATGGAAATCATGAGCGCTGCCGCTCCAATAAGGGTCATCCACCAGCCAAGAATCAGGCCTAAACCTGTGATTGTGGCAAAGAGCGCGACGGTTAATGGCCACCAGGAGTGCGGACTGAAGAAGCCTTGCTCTCCTGCTCGATCAGCTATTTCACCTTCGAGATTATCTTCCGGAAGCGTTGCGCCAAGACGCCGATTGGTAAACCAGAAGTAAAAGGCAATTAGAGCGGCTAGGCAGGTACTCAAGATCAGAGCAACAATTCCCACTACCTCTTCCGCCCAGAGAGCGTAGACAGCAGTGGTGACACCGTAAAAGATGGCGATGCCGGCAAATAGTTGCCATCCGAATTTCATTGGCTAACCCCTATTTCTTTCTATTGCTCGGTTACTTCTGGATGGTGCAGATCGAAGGCGGGGCGCACGCTACGAATTCGTGGAATCGAGGTGAAGTTGTGGCGCGGCGGCGGACAACTGGTTGCCCACTCGAGCGAGCCGCCATATCCCCATGGATCATCAACGGTCACCTTTGGCGCATTACGAGTGATCCAAATGTTGAGTACGAATGGGATAGTTGAAAAGGCCAGTAAGAACGCGCCAACGGTGGAGATCATATTCATTCCAGTGAACCCATCACTAGCGAGGTAATCCGCGTAACGACGTGGCATGCCAATGATGCCCAACCAATGTTGGATAAGGAATGTCATGTGGAAGCCGATAAGCACGGTCCAGAAGTGAATCTTTCCGAGCGTCTCATTAAGCATTCGACCGGTGAACTTTGGCCACCAGAAGTAGAAACCACCGAACATCGCAAAGACGACGGTACCGAAGACTACATAGTGGAAGTGTGCGACTACGAAGTATGAGGCCGACACTGCAAAATCAAGAGGTGGGCTGGCAAGGATAATTCCGGTTAATCCACCGAAGAGGAAGGTAATCAAGAAACCTAGTGACCAGATCATTGGCGTATCCATATGGACATTTCCACGCCACATCGTGCCGATCCAGTTAAAGAACTTCACACCCGTCGGTACACCAATGAGGAAGGTCATGAAAGAGAAGAAGGGCAAGAGAACTTGTCCTGTCGTAAAGAGGTGATGAGCCCAGACCGCAACTGATAGCGCAGCAATCGCAATTGTTGCTGCAACCAGACCCTTATAACCAAAGATTGGTTTCCTGCTAAAGACCGGGAGAATTTCACTGACGATTCCAAAGAATGGCAAGGCAAGGATGTAAACCTCTGGGTGACCAAAGAACCAGAAGAGATGTTGCCAGAGCATTGCGCCACCATTTGCCGGATCAAAGATCAGTGCGCCAAATCGACGATCTGCTTCAAGTCCAAGGAGCGCTGCAGCAAGGGGTGGGAAGGCAAGGAGAATCAAGATAGAGGTCAGGAGCACGTTCCATGTGAAGATCGACATACGGAACATGGTCATACCCGGGGCACGCATACAGAAGATAGTCGTAACAAAGTTCACGCCACCCAGAATCGTTCCAAGTCCACCAATTGCTAATCCAACAATCCATAGATCGCTACCAATACCCGGGGAATACTCCGCGCTCGAAAGTGGCGCGTAGGCAGTCCAACCAAATGATGGCGCGCCGCCCGGTGTGAAGAAACCAGCGATTGCCATGATTCCACCAAAAAGGTAGAGCCAGTAAGAGAGCATGTTCATTCGCGGGAATGCAACATCAGCAGCGCCAATTTGCAGTGGCATGATCTCGTTAGCGAAACCAACAAAGAGCGGTGTTGCAAACATAAGAAGCATGATGATGCCGTGCATGGTGAAGAGCTGGTTGTACTGCTCGACGCTGAGGAACTGAAGTCCAGGTCGCGCAAGTTCGGCCCGCATGAAAAGCGCCATGACGCCACCGATTAAGAACCAAATGAATGAGGTAATGAGGTAGAGATGGCCGATGACTTTATGGTCAGTGGTGGTCAACCATTTAACGACAAGACGACCTTTGCTCTGTGGCTCAGTCGGTCGGAGCGGAGAGATCGTTGGGCGCTCGGCATAAGTTGTCATGCAACACCACCTTTAAGGGAGTTAATGTAACTCTGGTACTCAGCTGGCGAGACAACTTTCACAGTAAATCGCATCTGTGAGTGGTTGCGCCCGCAATGCATATTGCAGAAACCTGGATATGTGCCCTCTTTTTGTGCTGTGAATTCAAATTTATTCTCGATGTAAGGAAGAGCTTGCAT
>Ga0208048_1000145_pt1 | contig 36413 bp, 33 predicted proteins | sample Malawi_45m_30L_FD_184163 | JGI IMG/M metagenome (GOLD analysis project Ga0208048, IMG submission 184163) | Freshwater microbial communities from Lake Malawi, Central Region, Malawi to study Microbial Dark Matter (Phase II) - Malawi_45m_30L... | ecosystem: Environmental > Aquatic > Freshwater >...
TGGCATACCTCTCGTTGTCACACGTGGCACCACCTTGTGGGACCAAGCGTCGAAATACGGTTGCGCCTTGGCATGCGACGAGGACTCGGCCGAGAGCGTGGCTGGGGCTATTCTGGCGCTGTTGGACGGATACGAAAAAGCAGCCCGGCGGGCCAAAGAGTGCCGGATCGGGGCTCTACGGCACTTTTCGGTCGCGGAGTTCCGCCGTCGGCTGATATCGAAGAAAGCCTAGCGCATGGATTCCAAAGTTCTGGCCGGAAGTCTGCTCGCCTTTCTTTACAACGGCTTGATCGGCCGTCTTCCCTCGCGTTGCTTGCGCTCAGCTTACCTTAATTTCTACTTGGCACGGCTTGGACGCGGCACCGGGGTGCAGATGGGATGCCGTTTTCTCAATGGACGGAAGGTATTTTTGGGCGATCGGAATGTGATCAACTTCGACTGCCTTTTCGACGGGCGCCGGCACGCCGTCCGTGTTGGCAATGATGTTTCCATCGGTCCCGAGGCCTCGATCCTGACCTTGGGGCACGACCCGCAGTCGCCGGACTTTGCGGACAAGGGCGGCGAGGTGACCATCGGCGACCGTGCATGGATTTGTTACCGCGCCATCATTTTGCCCGGAGTGACCATTGGAGAGGGCGCTGTGGTCGGTGCCGGCGCCGTCGTCTCTCGTGACGTCGAGCCATACACGATCGTCGCCGGTTCGCCCGCGCGTGCGGTTGGGGTGAGAACAAAGGATTTGCAATACGACTGCAACTTTACTCCTTGGCTCGTCTAATTGGCCCGCGATCTGCTTTTCCTCACCCATTTATGAAATCGACCAACAATGTTCCTGCCGAAGCCCGTCGCCTGATGGGCGAACTGCGCTCGGATTGTCTTTTTTTTCGCGGCGACTTGCCCTGCCGGCCCCATACGCTCCGCGGGGTCTCTTGCACGTGCGACGAGTTTGTCCAAGTGAAGCGTCGCGGCGTGATCATCAAACTGGGCGCCGCGGGCGACGTGCTTCGCACAACACCTCTTCTGCGGGCTCTCGATCCGATCGGCACGGGAACGAAAATCCTGTGGATTACCGACAATCCGGATCTGCTTCCTCCCGAAGCGTGCGAGGCGGCCAAGCCCACTGCGCCGGTGCTGGCCCGTTTGGCGGCGGAGGAGTGGGACTTCTGCTGGAGCTTGGACAAGGACATCAATGCCTGTGCCTTGGCCTCATGGACCAAAGCGAAATCCTACGCCGGATACCATTTGAAAAACGGCGTGCCCGCGCCGATCGATGATCGGGCGGTGCACAAGTTCATCAGCGGTCTCGACAATGCTTACAGCAAGGCAAACACGCTGAATTATGTGCAGGAGATCTTCGACACCGTGGGTTTGCCATACAACGGCCAGGAATACTGGCTGCGGGAACCGAAATCCGAATCCAGGAAGATCGCGGAGGAGATTCTCCCCGGCGACAAATGGGTGGGCTTGAACACTGGTGCAGGCGCCCGCTGGCCGACGAGAATCTGGCCCCAAGAGCATTGGGCGAAACTCATCGAGTTGCTCAAGGCAAAGGGTCTGAAGCCCGTGATTCTCGGAGGTCCGGAGGAAGTGCAACTAAACGAGCGCCTCGCAGCCGCCACCGGTTGCCTCTGGCCCGGAGTGAAGCCGTTGGATGTCTTCTATGCCATGGTCGCGCGCTGCGAATGCCTTGTCACCAGTGTGACCCAGGCTCTCCATCTCGCCATCGCCGCGAAGACTCCGTTGGTGTTGTTCAACAATATCTTCAACGCTCATGAGTTCGAGTTGTATGGTCGTGGGGAAGTTCTCGGGCCGCCGACCGCCTGCGATTGTTTCTACGATGCAAAGTGCCGCACCGGCCGGGATTGCATCAAGGAGATCAGCCCCGAGGTTGCCGCTGCCGCGGTCTTCAAAGCGGTCGGAATTTCCTGAGCGGTAATTTGTGAGTTGGCAGCACCGCTGCCATCGGTATGCGGATTCTTTTCCATTGCCCCGCCAGCAGCGGCGGGTTGGCCGAGCACGTGCACTACCAAGCGCAGGCGTTCCGGCGCAGGGGAGACGAGGTCACCGTGCTTTGTCCGGAAGATTTTCTACAGGGCAGAGATTTGTCTTACCCCGTCTTGCGCATCTATGGCACTGCGCAGAAGCGGGAAAAACCGGGAGGATTTTTGCCGCGCTGCTTTCATCTGGCGCGGAAAACGCAGGCTTTTCTTGGCGTCCAATGGCGGCTGGCATGGGAGATATTCCGGAGAAAGCCAGACCTTGTTCTGCTCGACAGTTACGCGGAGTATCTCGCGCCTCTCTGGATCTGCCCTCATGTAGCCTTGGCGAAGTTGCGCGGAGTTCTCTACGTCGCGAACATCCATGATCCCGTCCGCGACTTTGTCGTAGGACCGAAATGGTGGCATAGCTGGTCGGTCAGCCTTGCCTACTCTCCGATCAGACTAGGTGTGGTTCACCAGCACTTGACCGAGCGCGAGGTTATCCCCCCGCATGTCTCCGTGGTGGAAGCGCCGGTTGGCGTCTACGATCTGCAGGAAGCGAAAGTTGATCCGCGGGAGGTGCGCAGAGCTTGGGGTGCGGGCGAAGAGACGGTTGTGTTTTTGTCCTTCGGCTTTATCCGCGATAATAAAAACGTCGACTTCTTGATTAGGGCGTTGGTTGCCAATCCCGGGGCGATTCTTGTGGTCATGGGGAGTGCACAGTCCTCGACGAACAAGCCGCTTTCCTTCTACCGGAACTTGGCAGCCGATCTCGGCGTAAGTGAGCGGGTGGTCTTTCGCGAGGAGTTCGTGCCGGACGAAGCTCTTGCCGGATACTTCGCTGCCGCCGACTTCATCGCCATCACCTACAACCGGACTTTTCACTCCCAGAGCGGCGTCCTCAACGTGGCGGCGAGAGCTCGGCGACGCGTGCTCGCTTCGGCCGGGGAAAGCCCGCTCAAATCCTCGGTCACACGTTACAGTTTGGGTGAATTCGTCGAACCGGACAATCTTGAGGCGTTGGCCTCCGGAATGAACAAGCTTTGCCGGCAGGCCGAAGGCGCTGCGGAGATTCCAGCGCCGGATTGGGACGGCTACATGGCTTATGCCTCGTGGGATTCCAATGCGGCGATCATCTCGGATGCCGCGGAACCCTTGCTTCGCAGCCGGTAACAATTCGTGAGCTGGACGTCTATCCAACTAGGCTCGCGCGAGCACTACGCGGTTTCCCGCGCTCTTCATTCGGCGCGGAAGCTGGACTGCCTGATAACCGACACATGGCTGAGCTCTAGGGCAGCAGCGCTCATGCGCCCTTTTCATCCTTCGCTGGCAGGACGGCGGCATGACCGGCTGCCGGACTCCAAGGTTCGCTGCAACACAGTGGGGCGGTTGCTGACTGATTTGCGACTGCGGCAGCAGCGCAAGTCTTCATGGTCGACAATCCTTGAGCGTAACGCGTGGTTCGGTGCATGGGCATCCGTGCAGAGTGCCCAAGCTGCGTCGCCGATCGTGTTCTCCTACAGCTACACCGCGAGACTGCCTTTTGCCGAGGCCAAGCGCCGCGGCGCGCTCTGCATCCTCGGGCAAATCGATCCCGGTCCGCGCGAGGAAGAGGTCGTGGCGGAGCAGACCGCTGCGTATCGCCATTTGGCTCCCCCGGGCGAGAAAGCGCCCGCCGAGTATTGGCAGCTCTGGAGGGAGGAAATCGACCTGGCGGACAAGATCATCGTCAATTCGCCTTGGTCGGCGAAACTGCTGGTCGAGGCGGGGGTGGACGCCGCCAAACTCGTAGAGATACCGCTGGTTTACGCGCCGGAGGCGCGTAGTGACGAGTGGCGAGTGACGGGTGACGAGAGCGGGGAGGAAAAGCTGAAAAGCGGAAAAGCGGAAAGGCTGAAAGCGCTGTTCTTGGGGAGTGTGATTTTGCGGAAGGGGGTGGGGCAGTTGTTCGATGCGATCAGTATGCTGAAAAACGAACCGGTGGATTTCACCTTTGCCGGTCCGATCGGGGTGAGAATACCCGAAGAGATTTCACGGCTGCCGAACGTGCGCTTTCTCGGGCCCGTGGACAAAGCGACGGCGGAGGCACTCTATTGCGAGTCGGACGTTTTCCTTTTCCCAACTTTATCGGACGGGTTCGGACTGACCCAGTTGGAGGCTCTGGGTCACGGCCTGCCTGTCATTGCCTCGAGCAGCTGTGGAGTAGCAGTCGAGCACGGCGTATCCGGAGTTGTTTTGCCCGAGGTATCCCCCGAGTTTATTGCCGAGGAGATAATGAAACTGGCGAACAATCGGGATGCGTTGCATGCACTGCGTGCGGGTGTGAGACTGCCCAGCATGTGCCATCCCTCACAACTCGGTGCGAGACTGACAGACGTTGCTGCCTCGCGCAAAGCATGAACATGCAATCGGCTGACTGATGAAGACTACCAGAATCAATTGGGGCGGTTGGCTCATATTGGCGGTGTGCCTTGCTGTCATTGGTCTAATCAGCGCGATGACGGTTTCCCTTACCAAAAAAGAGGCGAACCAAGTTGCTCGAGCTTACGTTCCGAAAATGGTCGCCATTTCGCTGGCGAACAAATCGTTGTCTCAGGCATTCAACGAGACGCTGCAAGCGGTGCTGGCGCAAGATCCCGGAATGCGTCAGGAACTGATGGCGAGCGTTTCCGTCCAGTCCGAAAAGACCACAGGGCACTTGGAGGATTTTGCGCGGCTTGCGTCGGATGCCGAGGAGCGTCAGCAACTGGATGCTCTTCTTGCTGCCCGCCAGGAATATTTCGCCGTGCGCGACCGCGTTTTCGCCCAACTTGCGGCCGGTGACAGGGCGGCGGCCGAGCAACTGTATCAATCTGCTCTGCGCCCGGCCTTCGCGGACTATGAGGCGGTGAGCCTCACACTACTGCAAAGCAACGCGGATGATGCCATCGACAGAAGCCAGGCGGTGGTGAACCGCGCGCTGGTCTTGCAGGTCGTTGTTGCCGTTGTTTCGGCCGTGTTGTTTCTTCTCGGTTTCGGGCTGGGTCTCTTTACCGGGATCCACTCCGGCAGAACCAAGTAGCACGGGACTGCCATTATGCCTTTCCTTCTCCTTTCCGGGTTCTTGATCCTCGCTGCTTTGCCTTTGACGGAATCCCCGACCGTCATCTGGGTGCTGGCGGCTTCGCAACTTGCTTTGCTCGCCGGGGAGATCAAGCGCGGCCAAGTGACAGGTGCGGGGGCGTTTATTTTCATGTCTTTCCTGTTTTTCGGCGTCCGGCCGATCTATCTGGTGCTGGAGAACGACAGGTTTCTCTTCACGAACATTTACAAAATCCCTGTTGGAACTGCGCAGATTGGAGACGGCATGTGGTGGGCGTCACTCGCGCTCTTGTTCTTCGCCACAGGCGCCTACATGGCGCCGCGCGTGCGACGAGCCTGGCTGCAAAGGCGGACCAAGCGCAATGCCCTAACTGCTGCGGTGCGCCCGCTTGTTTCCAAAGGAATTGCCAACGGTTTGCTGGTTCTCCAAGCGGTGACCTTGCTCGCTATGTTCGCACTCGCCAAGTCGGGCCGGAGGCTCTACGGCGGAACACTCGGCGCTTATATCTACGATATGCCGGTGCCGATGCAGGCCGTGCACATCTTCGCGCTATTGGTGCTCCTGGAGAGGTGGATGCGCCGCAAGACGCCCGGCGATGTCGCGATGCTGGCCGTCTCCTCTCTGATGTTTCTCTATTTCACCTGGTTGATGCGGGAGGTCAGCATGTTCCGCGGGTTTTATGTCACCGGGGTCATGGTCGCGGGAATTGCCGTGCTCATGCGGCTCAAGGGGCGGGTGGGCTACATCTGGCTGATCATACCCATCGTCGGCTTGCAGCCCTTTTTTCAATACCTCGGCGGCGACCGATATAAGAAGAACTCCGAACTCGCGGAGGCGGGGATTGTCGAGGAGGTGTTCGGAGACCGGACTCTTGGGGAGGCCTATTGGAATTTCTACGACTCGAAGGGCGATATGAACATCTTCGACACTTTTGTGGCTGCGCGGATGTACGAGCCCAAGTTCTTCCCCTACGCTTGGTCGTGGGGTTACGTGCCACTGCATCTGATACCGCGGGCGATCTGGAAGTCGAAGCCGGAGAAGGGTGTAACCCAGGATATGGGTTACACCAAAGGTGCTCCGACAAGTCCGGGCATCGCCGGCTTCTTTCTCATCGATGGCGGCCTCATTTGGATGCTCCTCTGCATGGCTGTCTTGGGATACCTCGTTTCCATTCTTGATTGGACCATCCTGACCATGCGGCCCGGCTACTTGCAGTGCTGCCTCATCGCGATTGTCACGGTGAACGCCATGTTCCTGACGCGCTTCTTTCTGTGGCAGTATTTTTATCAAGTGTTGTATGCGGCAATCCCCTGTATTGCCCTCGCTTGGTATGTGAACCGTCCGGCGAAGGGTAGGCGTCGCACTGTGCCAGTGGGTTCCTACAGCCAATCTCGACTGGGTCCACAGACAGCCGGTTGAAGCGTTGGCGTCTGTTTGTTCTCCAGACGGGTAACCAGTCGACCTCGTGCCCGCCCTGTAATTCGCAGCCGCCCATACGCGCACCAAAAAGCAGTAAGAGACAGCTCCAAGAGTGAGACGTAAAGCAACAGATAAACCCACGCTTGCTGTATGCTTTGGCCAGTTTGGTCCCTACCATCATGCGCGTGTGGCGGCCTTGCAGGAGGCTGCGCAGCACCGGGACAACGAGACCACGGGACAATGGGACCCCAGGTGGAGAGTTATTCCGGTTCAGATTGCGGCGGCCAGCTCATGGTCAGGAAGTGGGGTTGCGGCAAGGGGTTCCTGAGTCTAGAGTAATACCGAATGAAAGCGACGTCACAGGATGCGGATGTTATGGGCGGCGAGTTAGTATTTGCCGGCACGCGTGTGCCGGTTAGAAGTCTTTTCGATCACTTGGAGGGGGGCGACTCCATCGAGGATTTTCTCGAGGGGTTTCCTTCTGTGCACCGTGAGCAGGTCATAGCGGTTCTCGAGGAATCGCGCGAACATGCTTTGGCCGTCCACTGATTGTGCGTTTGCTGCTCGACGAGAATCTGGATTGGAGGTTGTCACGGGATCTGATCGGGCACGAAACCGATTCCGTGCCGCTGCTGGGTTGGGGTGGGACAAAGAATGGCGCGCTACTCAAGCGTGCCGCGGAGTCGGGTTATAACGTGCTGATCACGATCGATGGGGGCATCTTTCATGAGCAGAATATCAAATCGTTGCCGCTGGCGGTGATCGCCTTGCGCGCGAGAACCAACCGTCTCGCGGACACACGATCGCTGATGCCTGAAGTCCTGCGGATGCTTGGATCGGTGCAGCCCGGGACGTTGGTGTTTGTGGAATGAATGAGGGAGGCGGCCGGTGGGAACGGCCGGGCATGCGCGGGTAACTGGTAAAAGGTGGAAACGTAACGACGGCCGAAGCCGTAGTAAGAGGCGACGAGTAAAAAGTGAAAGGCAACGGCAAAGAGCATCAAACGCTGGCGATATGCTTTGGGCAGTTCGGTCCTTACCATCATGCCCGAGTGGCTGCGCTGCAGGGGGCTGCGCAGCAATGGGACAACATGACCACAGGACAACGGGACCACAGATGGAGAGTTATTCCGATTCAGATTGCGGGTGCGACGACGACTTATGCGTGGAAGACGTCAGACCACGGGACGGCGGGACCACAGGACGACCCGACAGCCGGAGGTCGGAATTCTGCATTCTGCACTCTTCATTCTAACTTGGCCCACGGCCTTCAGACCTTATGCGAGGGGGTGGAGGAGGCGGCTTCGCCGCTGGAGGTTTTTCTGAAGGCGCGGAAATTGTTTCGGACTGAAGGAGTGAGCGTAGCTTTTTTGCCGAGTTATTCGCCGGCGCGATTCTTTGCGCTGTTTGCTGCGGCCAAGTCGCTCGGGATCCGGACAGTGATGATGAATGAAAGCCATGCCGGCACGGAGCAGGCGACCGGATGGAGGCGCTGGATCAAGCGCCAGATCGTGAAGCGATTCGATGCGGCTTTCGTCGGCGGCGAACCGCACAAGCGTCACTTTGCTTCGCTGGGCATCCCTGCGGAGAAAATTTTCACGGGGTATGATGCGGTGGATAGTGACTTCTTTGCGTCCCGCGCGGATGAGATCCGCGCGGCGGAAAAGAAGAGTGACGTGTGGCGTGTGACGAGTGACGAGTTGGGGAAGCAAGAGGACAAGGCGGACGAAGTGCGCAAGAAGAGTGACGAGTGGCGTGAACCGGAGTCTGTGGAGATGGCCCTTGGGCAAACGAGTGACGAGTTGGGAAAGCGGCTGGGTGCCGCGCATCTCTCAACCCTCATCTCTCAACCTTCAACTGAGCAGAGCCTTCGCTCTGCGTATGGGCTGCCTGAGCGGTATTTTCTGAGTCTGGGGCGGATGGTGGAGAAGAAGAATCTTTCAACGCTCGTCGAGGCCTACGCGCGATTTGCGCGTGCGAGCGGTGAAAAATCGAAGGCGGAAACTGGAAACTTGAAACCTGAGTTGTCGGAAACTGACGACGGCGTGGACGCCGCCGCTACAAAGGCTGAAAACTGTAAACTGAACACTGAACACTGCGCGCCAGCGCTGGTGTTTGTTGGGAGTGGTGAGCTTGAGGGGGCGTTGCGGGAGCAGGCGCGGTTGCTGGGTTTGCGCGTTGTGGAGAGAACGGATTGGAAGGCGGGACGGAAAAGACATGAGACTACGGGACTGCAGGACCACGAGACCAAGAGACCAAGAGACAAAGAGCCGAGTCTTCGAGACGGCGCGAGGCGGAGCCGAGGGCAAACTAAGAGACGAAAAGACCAAGAGACTGAAGACTGCAAACTGACCGCTGACGCCTCCGCAGAAAATGACCGCGGTGCGGTCTATTTCTACGGCTTCCGCCAGATTGAAGAGAACCCGGTTTTCTATGCGCTTGCGGAGGCGTTTGTGCTGCCGAGTCTCAAGGAGGAGTGGGGGCTTGTGGTGAATGAGGCGATGGCGTGCTCGCTTCCCGTCATTGTCTCCCGCACAGCGGGGTGTGCGGAAGATCTGCTTCCGGGAAGCGAGAGTTGGCAGTGTTCAGTGGGCAGTATTCAGTCCGGAGGAGAGAAAAAATCTGACGACTGTAAGCTGATAACTGGCGACTCGTTGGAAGAGCGTTCCAACGGTTTCGTTTTTGATCCGAAGTCTTGCGATGCGTTGAGCGAAGCACTTTGTCGCATCGAAGACCACGGGACAACAGGACAACAGGACTACGGGACTAGTAGGCTGGCAGAGATGGGGAGGCGGTCCCGTGAGATTGTGGCGAAGTTCAGTTGTGAGAATTTTGCGCGCCAAGCATTACGAGCCGCCGAAGCAACAGGCGCTTTGTGAAATGACAACTGGCATTGTCAGAGCCATCTCGGTAGCGGCGCTGGTAGTGCTGGTCGTTGCTTATGCTTGGATCACGCTGCGGGCGGATGGGCGGATGATGACGATTCCGTTCTTGCCGCATTGGTTGAGGTATCATTTGGAGCTTCATGCCTACACGCGTAACTTTCCGGCGTTCTTTCTTCTCTCGGTTTTGGGTGCGGGCGCGGTGGTCGGCTTAAGACCCGAGTGGAAAGCACTGTCGTTCGCGCTTTGCTTGTTTGCGCCTTTTGCCAAGGACTTCGCGCAGATCTTTGCTTTGACTCGGCACTTCAATTGGACGGCAACTTGCTGGGGAATTGGTGGAGCTTTGGTGGGATGGGTAGCAGCCTGGGCGCTGCTACGAATGGTGAATGAAAAATGATGAATGCAAAATGACTGGGGGATGAACCGAAGTCCGCGGCAGCGGACGAGATAGGTCGCCGCGGCGATCAACTGATACCGGAGGCCGGAAGACCGTAGATAGGTCGCCAGCGACCAAACTTGAAACGTGAAACCTGAGTGAAAGACGTTTTTAGCCACGGATTAACGCGGATAAACGCGGATAAGTCCGAGCGGCTTGCAGCCTATCGGACAGGGGGGAATGCCGACTGTCGGATGACCTCGACAGCCGGCGGTTGGTCCGTAGAGACAGAGAGGGAAAAGCTTTGAGCAGCATTAGCGCAGGCAGTATTCGAAGGGAGGGATGAAAACGCGGTTGGATCAGTTTGATGCGGAAAAGGGGCTCGATCGTGGCCGGTCCAAGGCCTTCGAAGCGGTGTGGTATTTGCTGAAGTGTGTGTTTTTGCTTTCAGCTCTGCCTTGGCCGATCGGCTTGAAGCGATCGCTCTTGCGTGGGTTCGGGGCGAAGATCGGTGAGGGCGTGGTGATCAAGCCGCGGGTTAATGTGCACTTCCCATGGAAGTTGGAGGTAGGGGATCACGCTTGGATCGGTGAAGAGGTGTTCATCCTAAATTTCGAGCCTGTGAGGATTGGGGCGCATGCTTGCATTTCGCAGCGGGCATTTCTCTGCACGGGTAATCATGACTACCGGGATCCGCAGTTCAGCTACCGCAATGCCCCGATCACGATCGGCAGTGGCGCTTGGATCGGAGCCGGGGCGTTTGTCGGTCCGGGAGTGGAGGTCGGCGAGGAAGCAGTGGCAGCGGCGGGGGCGGTGATCACGCGCAGCGTGCCGGCGAATACGATTGTGGCGGGGAATCCGGCGGGAGCCCGCGGTGTCCGCTGGCCGCAGTGACTGGTGGCGAGTGACGAGTGACGAGAGCAAGAAGACCAAGAGACTAAAAGACGAAGAGACCGAAAAAAGACCAAGAGACGGTGGCGCGCGATGAGCGCGCTTTTTTATTTTCGGGGAAAGTGCGGTTATGTTTTTGTTGGTGATACCGCAAAAGTGTGTATTTTCACCACTAATGAGAGCCACCCTAACCGCGTTGCGCAGGGACACGCCAAAGGTGATCCGGCCGGTCATCCATGCTGCCAAGAGCGTTATGCTGACGGAGCATGGCGAGGAGGTGGCGGAGATTGTGCCGAAGGCTCGTCCTGATCGTGCGCGGGCTATCGAATTGCTGACTGCCACCGGTCTTGTGCGACTGCCTGCGCGTCGCTGATGGCTTATTTGCTGGATAGCAATGTGGTTTCGGAATTGTGGAAGCCTGATCCAGCGGTCGGTGTGCTGACTTGGCTGCGCAAGTCAGAGTGGTTTGTGCCTGTGGTTGTCGTCGCGGAGATCCAAGAGGGCGCGGAGGCGGCAAGCTCTCCGGCAAGGCACTCGGAGGTCACGCGGAGGTTGGAGGATTTCCTGCGCGAGTGCCATGGACTTGTTCTGAATTGGAATGCGGAAACGGCGCTTCTCTGGGCGCGATTGCGTCACTCGGCCGAGGTCAAGCGGCAGCCGCGGGCTTTATGGGACAGTCTCATCGATGCCATGGCGGTGCGCAGGGACCTTGTGGTCGCTTCGCGGAATCATCAAGACATCCGGCATGCGACGGTGTTTGACCCTTGGTCGGGCGATGAGTATCGGCCTAGGAAGAGGTAGCTTCCATGGCGTGCGAACGAATTTTGGGGATTCCGTTTTTTACCGGCTCGGTGGAAGAGGCGGTGGCGGAGACTTGGCGGGGTGGACTTGTTGTGGCGCCGTCGGGTCCAAACTTGGCCAATGAGTTGCGCAACGTGCCGGATTACCGGCGGGCGGTGGAGAATGCGGACGTTGCATTGACCGACAGTGCGGTGATGGTAGCGGTGTATCGTGCTGCGACGGGCAAGAGTGTGCCGCGGCATTCGGGGCTGAAGTTTCTCGAGGCGATTTTGGCCGATCCGGCGCTGAAGGAACCGGGGGCGGCGTTTTGGGTGATGCCGACGGAGGAGGAGGGGCGGAGAATTGCGGACTGGTTGCAGGCGCAGGGATTCCCGGTGGATGAGGGGAATACGTATGTCGCGCCGTTTTACGGTGGTTATCCGATCAAGGATGAAGAGCTGTTGCGGAGGCTGAAGAGCGCGAAGCCGGGGATGGTGTTTTTGAATTTGGCGGGCGGGAAGCAGGAGGTGCTCGGAGCGTGGTTGCGTGAGCGACTCGATCCGTGCCCGGGGATCGTTTGCACGGGAGCCGCAGTCGCTTTTCTCGCGGGAACGCAGGCGAAGATTCCAGTGTGGGCGGATCGCAGTGGACTTGGATGGCTCATGCGTTGCCTTTACGAACCGAAGAAATTCATCCCACGGTATTGGAGTGCATTGCCGTTGATTGGGATGGTTTGGGGGGCGTCGCGCCGGGGACTAAGAGACTAAGAGACTAAAAGACGAAGAAGATTTAGCCACAGCCGAGTCTGCGAGACAGCCGAAGGCAAATTAACGCGGATAAGCGCGGATAAGTTTGGTCCGCAGGTAGCGGATCAAACTGGATTATGATCGCCTCGCGCGCGCTGACCCCCACACGAGGCGATTTGTTCGCCAAAACTGATCATAGCAGCGCACGAAGAGCGCGTTTTTTTTTGTTTTTACGATGCTTTGTCTTGGGTTTCGAGCCACTGCCTCGGAGTGAGGATTTGGATGCCGTTGTATTCCTGAAGGACCAGCAAGTCCTCGTCGCCTGTGATGATGCAATCGGCTTGGCCAGCGACGGAGGCGGCAAGGCCGGTCACATCGTCCTGATCTCGACACGCATCTTTCGGCAATGATGCGGGACGAACGAGTTCGACTCGCTCGGTGTAGGCGCGAAGGAATGGGATATTTTTTGCTCGGACCCGGAACTTTTCCTCGAGTTTGTCGCTCAATTCCTCGAGGAGGGGTTGCGATGAGATCAGACAATGGCTTTCGAGACGCCTGCGCACCAGATCCCGACAGAGTCCGTCGGCGACAAGGGCGGCGATAAGAACGTTCGTGTCGAGGACAAGCCTCACGAGACCGCACGAAACACGTTTTCGTCCGTATAAATGCCGCGCGCGCGGGCAGCAGGCACCAAGACATCGCGCGAATCATCCAGCGACTTCTGCCAAAGCTTGGTGCGGATGGCATCGCGAACAAACTCGCTGGCATTGCGATGTTCGGACGCGGCGGCTCGCTCCATCTCGCGGCGGAGTTTGGCCGGCAGGCTGACAGTAAGCGTGCTTCGCATGCTGTAAGAAGATTTCTTACAAATGGCAAATGTCAAACTGACTACCGAAAGTAGCCACAGCCAAGCTAGGCGAACCGAAGGCGTAGCCGGAGATAGCCCCAAGGCAAACGGCGTGAGGCGGAGCCGATGGAAAACGAAGAGACCAAGAGACGAAGGCGCGCGATGAGCGCGTTTTTTTAATGCCGGGTTCGATCGCTGTGCTCGATGATCTTGCGGCGAGACGCTGCGCCGCCGCCCTGGGCATCGATTTCATCGGCACACTGTGGCTACTGCTGGTGGCAAAAAAAGCAGGTTTAATTGCTTCTCTGCGGCACGCTCTTCGTGCAGCGGTGGATGCCGGATTGTTTGTCAGTCCCAAGCATGTGCACGCGATTCTTGAAGCGGCTAATCAGTAGCTGGATAAACCCGCCAAAAGAGGGAGGGACAGCAATTCAGGGGCGCGTGGGGAGCGCGCCTTTTTCGTTGGTGTGAAAGTTTGGTCTTGAGAAGGGGTTCCGAAATGGAGTCTATCGCGGGTTCCCCCTGCACCGCTCATGTTGACCAAAGTTTATTCCGCTGCCCTGCATGGGGCTGATGCGCGGGAGGTAGAGATCGAGGTGAATGAGGGGTCCGGTGACCCGAAGGTTGTCATTGTCGGACTTCCCGACGCGGCGGTGAAGGAGAGCAAGGACCGCGTCACCACTGCTATGGCGAACAGCGGTTACCGTTGGCCGCGGGGACGCACCACGATCAATCTCGCGCCGGCGGACATCAAGAAGGAGGGGCCGAGTTTCGATCTGCCCATTGCCATCGGGATGCTGGCCATTGCGCATGGACGCGATCTGCCGCGGTTGGCGGATTGCGCGATCACGGGAGAGTTGGCTCTGACTGGCGCGATTCGTCCGGTCAAAGGTGTCCTGCCGATCGCCATTGAAGCACGGCGGCGCGGGAAGAAAGCGCTGCTTGTTCCGGCCGAAAACGCAGCGGAAGCCTCGGTGGTTCAAGGGCTCGCCGTCTTCGGGGTGCGCAATCTTCGGGAGTGTTTCGAGTTCCTCGACGGACAAAAAGCGGCTGAGCGGTCGGAATCCGATCTGGACACGGTCTTTCGCAACAACCAGAGGGACGAGTTGGATTTTGCCGATGTGAAGGGACAAGCCTCGGTGAAGCGGGCTTTCGAGGTGGCGGTGGGGGGTGGACACAATCTGCTGGTGATCGGTGCGCCGGGCGCGGGTAAGAGCATGCTCGCGAAGCGCATTCCGGGGATCATGCCGCCGATGACACTCGAGGAAGCGATCGAAACAACCAAGATTCACAGTGTATGCGGGCTTCTCGATGGAAAGCACAACTTCGTTGCCATCCGTCCCTTCCGGTCCCCGCACCACACTATCTCCGATGTCGGGCTGCTCGGCGGTTCGACCAATCCGACGCCGGGTGAGGTGAGCCTGGCGCATCACGGAGTTCTTTTTCTCGATGAGTTACCCGAATTCAAGCGATCGACCTTGGAGGTCCTGCGCCAACCGCTCGAAGACGGGAAGGTGACCATCTCGCGCGCGGCAGGAAGTCTGACCTTTCCGGCGGATATCATGCTGGTCGCGGCGATGAATCCGTGTCCGTGCGGATTTTACGGTCACCCGAAGCGCGAGTGCCGTTGTTCCCCGGGGCAGGTGGAGCGGTATCGTCAGAGAGTGTCCGGTCCGTTGCTCGACCGCATCGACATCCATGTGGAGGCGCCGCCGGTGGAATACAAGGAGCTGACTTCGACGGCGGCGGAAGAATCGTCATCCGCAGTGCGCGCGCGGGTCGAGTCGGTGCGGGCGCGTCAGGCCAAACGTTTCGGCAGCGGGCTCAAGCCGGCGCTCAATGCAAGGATGACGCCGAAATTGATGCGCGAGCACTGCGCGATCTCGGAGACATGTCACAATCTGATGAAACACGCGCTGGACGATTTGCACCTCAGCGCGCGGGCGCATGACCGGATTCTCAAGGTGGCGCGGACGATTGCCGATTTGGCTGATGCGGACTCGATCGGCGAAGAGCATCTGCTCGAAGCGATCCAATATCGCACGTTGGACCGGTCTTTGTGGATGTAGTCAGATGCCGCTGGCTTTTTGGTCCGATTTGTGCTGTAAAGAAATTCTTGGATAATCCCGCCCACAGATGATCTCCCAAAGGGAAAAAAGCGTTTATCTGGCCGTCTGTGCGGGGCAACTCGCCCTGATGGGGTTGGCTTTCGGACTTTTCTACGTGGTCAACGACTGGCTGCGCGTCAGTTGGTTGGCCGCGCCGCAAGCCTACGCCCAGATTCTCACCGTCATGTTGCTCGCTTTGGCGGGGGAAATGGCGACGCGTCCGGATGGACTGCGGACGGGCGCGGGGCGGGCGCCGCGCAAATTGGCCATGGCCATCGCGCGGCGGCAAACCCTGTGGTTGGCCGCGGGCTTCGGCATCTTTCTCACCCTGACGCGCGACACGAGCATCTCGCGCGCGTTCCTCGTCATCTTCGTGGTGATGAGTTTCCCGATTTTCTTTTTCGTGAACCGCCGCGGGCGGCACTGGCTCTACATGGTGTTTCCTTCGGCCAGTCTGAAGTTGCGGGTGCGGGCGTTGGTGCTCGGTCCGGCCGAATGGTGCGCTTCGATCCAGGATCGGTTGGAGGATTTCCGCGAATATTTCGAGACGCAGGATCCGCTGGTCTGCCGCGCGGATGAAGCGGCGGAGTCGATTATGGACAAGGTGGCCGCGCACACGCCGGATCTGCTCGTGCTGCCCTCGCGCGAATACCCGTATGAGACGGTGACGAAGCTGTTGGCCTTGGGAGACCGGCGGGGATTTCGCTGCTGGATCCCGGTGGAGATGTCGCGTCAGCACGGGCGGAAGTTCGAAGTACAGGACCTTGGCGGTCTCTCTGTCCTTTCGCCCCCGACGCTGCCCTTGGCGGTGTCCTACAACCGGATGATGAAGCGGGCGTTCGATGTCGCGGTGAGCGTGGCGGTGATTCCGGCGGTGGTGCTTCCGCTCACGGCCATCGTGGCGGTGATCCAGCGGATCAATTCACCGGGCCCGCTCTTTTTCCGTCAGCAGCGGGTGGGCGAGAACGGGAAAATTTTCGAGATCCTGAAGTTCCGGACGATGCGGGTGGATAACGACGACGAGGCGCGGCAGGCCTCGAGCGGGGATGATCGCATTTATCGCGGGGGAGGTTGGCTGCGGCGGCTGAGCATCGACGAGTTCCCGCAGTTCATCAATGTGCTGCGGGGCAACATGAGCGTGGTAGGTCCACGTCCGCACATGATCCAGCACGAGCGGGAGTTCGAGAAATTCCACGAGCTTTACGGCAGCCGCCGCTATGTGAAACCGGGGGTGACCGGTTTGGCGCAGGTGGAGGGTTACCGCGGGGAGGTGAAAGGGTCCAAGGATGTGCGCGGCCGGGCGCGCTACGACCTCTTTTATGTGAAGCACTGGTGTCTGGGTTTGGATGTGAGGTTGGCCATGCAGACGGTGCTGCATCTGATCCAGCCGCCGGCGAAGGCTTACTGAGGTCGTTGCGCCTTAGCTGGTTGCCGTGGGGTTCGGTCGGCGGCAGGAGAGCCTAGGCACTCCCATGGCACAAGGTCATGGGCGGCGCTTACACAGGAGCGGAATCCTTAGCCAAGGGCTGGGACGAACTGTTTACGGGCGCCATACAGCCCCCTCTGAAGCCTCCTCCCATAAAATGCGAAGATTGCAAATTAAATTGAACGATCGTTTGGAACGCCTGTCAGAATCAATGTCGCCGATACAACCACCCGGCGGCACCGAATAAAATGGAATCCCCTGACAGCAACATCGGCCTCTATCTCCGAGAGATAAGCCAAGTTCCGCTCCTGACTCCGGCGGAGGAAGTGAAGTTGGCTGCCCAGATCAAGCGTGGCAACCGGCGCGCGCGGGAAAAAATGATCAAGGCCAATCTGCGCCTTGTCGTGAAGATCGCGCATGATTTCAGCACTTTCGGACTGCCGTTGCTCGACCTCATTTCCGAGGGGAACATCGGCTTGATGAAAGCTGTCGAAAGATTCGACCCGAAAAAAGGCGGCAAGCTGAGCACTTATGCGTCGTGGTGGATCAAGCAGTCGATCAAGCGCGCTCTGGCCAACCAGAGCAAGACGATCCGCCTGCCCGTCCATCTGGTCGACAAGATCGCAAAGATCCGTCGCGTGGCGAACCGCATGACCGAAGAACTCGGTCGCGAACCCACGAGCGAGGAACTGGCCGAAGAACTTGGTTTGGCCGTGGCCAAAGTCACCCACTTGAAAAACGTGGCGGTGCGCCCAGCGTCGCTGGACGCCAAGATCAGCGCCGACGACGAAACGCCGTTCGGGGATCTGGTCAGCGACGAGCGCGCGGAGGATCCGTTCGCCGCGCTGCGTGACAAGGACCTGCGCGACGAAATTGTCGACCTGCTCGACGTGCTTGATGCGCGCGAGCGCAAGATCATCTCATACCGTTTCGGTTTGGACGGCGGCCGCGAGCGCACGCTCGAGGAAGTGGGCAAGAAATTCGGCGTGACGCGCGAGCGCATCCGCCAGCTCCAGAACATCGCCTTGCTCAAGATGCGCAAGGCCTTGCGCCGGCGCGAGGAGTTGAAGGTTCCTGAAACGCAGGCTGTTGGCGTGTAGCCAGCTGCGGAAGGATTTGGCAGCAAGACGGGCTCGTTGGCAGGGGGGTGTCGGCGGGCCCGTCGCAGTTTCAGGGAACGATGCGCAACTGCACCGACTCGTGCCGGCGGTCGCCTTCGACGATGTCGGTGACAACGACCAGATGGTCGCCTGATTCGACCAAGCCCTTGAGCAAAAGCGCAGCTTCGGCTTCGAAAACGTTTTTGGCCGGATCGTTGGAGAATCCCATTCTCTGGGCGAAAACGCCGAAGGGCAGGGCGAGTTGGCGGACGACCCATTCGTCGGGCGAGAAGGCGTAGACGGGGGCGTGCGCGGGACGGAGGTGGGCTACGTGCAGGGCCATGTTCCCGTGCAAAGTGAAGACAACCATCTTGGAATGGGGGAAGCTGTTGGCCAAGTTGACCGCGGCGGCGACGGTTTTTTGGCGTGGGCCCTCGATGATGGCTTCGCGGGCGAACCCCGCGCCACCGCTTCGTTCGATACGCCGAGCCACGCGGTCGAAAATCTCCACGCAGTTGACCGGGTATTTGCCCACGCTGGTTTCGCCGCTGAGCATGATGGCGTCGGCCTGCTCGTAGATGGCGTTGGCCACGTCGGTGATTTCCGCGCGGGTGGGGAGCGGGTTCGTGATCATCGACTCGAGCATGTGGGTGGCGACGATGACCGGCTTTCCCACCTTGATGCAGGATTTGACGATGCGACGCTGGATGATGGGTAATTCCTCCATGGGGCATTCGATGCCGAGGTCGCCGCGGGCGACCATGACCACATCGGCCACGGAGATGATGTCCTTCACGTATTTGACCGCATGCTGGTCCTCGATCTTGGCGATGATTTTGGCCTCGCTGCCGAGGCGTTTGAGCTCGGCGCGCATTGCTTCGACGTCCGATTTTTCGCGGCAAAAGCTGAGGGCGAAGTAGTCGACGTCCATTTCCACGCCGACGGCGATGTCTTTGAGGTCCTTCGCGGTCATGGGTGGGAGGTTGACCTTCACGCCGGGTAGGTTGATGTGGCGGCGCGATCCGAGAACGCCCTGGGTGAGAACCTCGCAGCGGATGCGATTGTCCTTTTTCGCGAGCACCTTCATGTGGATGTTGCCGTTGTCGACCATGACGACATCGCCCTCGGAAATGTCGTCGATGAGGCCGTCGTAGTTGACGTCGACTGAGTATTCCTCCTCGCTGCGCGCGCCGCGGACGGTGAATTCGACGGTGTCGCCGGGCTTGAGGTTGAGGCTGGTGGCCAGGTCACCCGTGCGGATGGCCGGACCCTGGGTGTCCATCATGATGGCAACGTTGGCCTTGGATTGGCGGGCGACGCCGCGGATGCGCGGGACGATGGCGCGGACCCAATCGTGGGGCGCGTGGCTCATGTTGAGGCGGAAGACGCTGGCCCCGGCGGCGATCAGGGCGCCGAGCATCTCGGGGGAGTCGGTGGCCGGCCCCAAGGTGCAGACGATTTTGGTTTTGCGCATGAATCAGAAAAAGCGGGGAGGGCGCGGCATGGCAAGAGCAAGTTGTACGGTCGCCCGACAGATTAAACTTGCCCGCGTCGCCCCCGGCCGTTTTCCTGCCCGGTCGTGAAAGATCATTTTGGAGCACTCCGCCGGTTCAATCCGGGCGACCACAACGAAGCCTGGTATTACTCGCTGCCTGTCCTCGAGGCGGAGGGGTTGGGAAAAATTGCCCGTTTGCCGGTGAGCATTCGCATCGTCCTTGAGTCCGTGCTGCGCAATTGCGACGGAAAGAAAGTGCGTCCGGAGGATGTGCGCACGCTGGCGGCGTGGAATGCGAAGAAGCCGGCAGCCGAGGAGATACCGTTTGTCGTCGCGCGCATTGTGTTGCAGGACTTCACCGGCGTGCCGCTTCTCGTCGATCTGGCCGCGATGCGCAATGCGGTGGCCGCCGCGGGCAAGAACCCGGCGATCATCGAGCCCTTGGTCCCGGTCGATCTGGTGGTCGACCACTCGGTGCAAGTGGACTTTTTCGGCAGCGCCGACGCGCTGCGGCTCAACCTCGACATGGAGTTCAAGCGCAACCGCGAGCGCTATCAATTCCTCAAATGGGGACAGCAGGCCTTCAAGACGTTCGGCGTGGTTCCCCCAGGGATCGGCATCGTGCACCAAGTGAACCTTGAATATCTGGCCAAAGGCGTGCTTTCCCAGCCGTGGGAGGGATCGAAGATGTTTTATCCCGACACATTGGTCGGCACCGATTCGCACACCACGATGATCAACGGCCTCGGCGTGGTCGGCTGGGGCGTCGGCGGTATCGAGGCCGAGGCGGGAATGCTCGGCCAACCGGTGTATTTCCTCACGCCCGAGGTGGTTGGTGTCAATATGACCGGCCGCCTACGCGAAGGTGTCACGGCAACGGATCTCGCTTTGCATGTGACCGAACTTCTCCGCAAAACCAAAGTGGTCGGGAAGTTTGTCGAGTTCTACGGCGAAGGCGCGGAGACCTTGCCACTGCCGGACCGCGCAACGATCGCCAACATGGCGCCGGAATACGGGGCGACCATGGGTTATTTCCCGGTGGACGGGGAATCGGTCAATTATCTGCAAGCGACCGGGCGCACCGAGGCGCAATGCGCCGCGTTCCGCGCCTACTTCGAGGCGCAGCAGATGTTCGGCATGCCGCGCAAGGGGGAGATCGATTACAGCGTCGATCTGGATCTGGATCTGGCCACAGTGCAGCCCGGCGTGGCCGGTCCCAAGCGTCCGCAGGACAGAATCAATCTTCCTTCGCTCAAAGAGACCTTCATCAGCCTGCTGGAAAAACCGGTGGCCGACGGCGGCTACAACAAACCGGCGTCGGGCCGCGGCAAACCGGCGGAGATTATACTAACCCATCCGCGTTTCCAGATTCCGGCCGACGAGAAAAAGCAGGTCGAGGAAATGGAAGAGGACCGTCCAACGCCGGACAATGTGGCTGGACGCAAGGGCGGATCCGCCGCTCTCGCCCACGGTAGCGTGGTCATTGCCGCCATCACCAGTTGCACCAACACGAGCAATCCGAGCGTGATGATCGGCGCCGGATTGCTCGCTAAAAAAGCCGTGGAGCGAGGACTTCATGTTTCGCCCGCGGTGAAGACATCGTTGGCCCCCGGTTCGCGCGTGGTGCAGGACTATTTGGCCACGACCGGACTCCAGCCGTATCTCGACAAGCTCGGGTTCCAAATCGTCGGCTACGGTTGCACCACCTGCATCGGCAACTCGGGCCCGCTTCCGCAGGCGGTGGAGGAAGCAATCACGGGCCACGACCTCGTGGCAGCGTCCGTGCTTTCGGGCAACCGCAACTTCGAGGCCCGCGTGCATCAGAACGTGAAGGCAAATTTCCTCATGTCCCCACCATTGGTTGTGGCCTTTGCCTTGGCCGGGCGAGTCGACATCGACCTGACCAATGAGCCGCTGGGCAAGGACAAGGACGGCAAGGATGTTTATCTGCGCGATCTCTGGCCGTCGCTGGAAGAAGTGCGCGACACGATGCAGTCCGCTCTCAAGCCCGAGATCTTCCGACAGCTTTACTCCGACTTCGCCGCGCAGAATCCGAAGTGGAACGAGATTCCGGGTTCAGCAGGCCAGCTCTACGCGTGGGACGACAAGAGCACCTACATCCAGAATCCTCCGTTCTTCGAAAACTTCTCCATGAAGCCGGGAACGATCGCCGATATCAAAGGCGCGCGTCCGCTGGGAGTTTTCGGCGATTCGGTGACGACCGACCACATCTCACCGGCGGGCGCGATCAAGGCGGCGTCACCGGCGGGCAAGTATCTCGTGGAACACGGTGTCGAACCGGTGGACTTCAACAGCTACGGGTCGCGCCGCGGCAATGACCGTATCATGACCCGCGGAACTTTTGCCAACGTGCGGATCAAGAACCTGATGGTTCCTGGGGTGGAAGGCGGGGTGACCAAGCATTTCGGCAGCGGATCGAAGGATGGCGAGGTCATGGCCATTTACGACGCGGCCATGAAATACAAAAGCGCCAAGACGCCGCTCATCGTGCTGGCCGGTCAGGAATACGGCACGGGCTCGAGTCGCGACTGGGCAGCCAAGGGAACAATGTTGCTCGGCGTCAAAGCGGTCGTGGCCCAAAGCTACGAACGTATTCATCGATCCAATCTGGTCGGTATGGGAGTGCTGCCGTTGCAGTTTGAAGAAGGAACGAGCGCGCAAACGCTCGGCCTGGACGGATCGGAGACCTTCGACGTTGTCGGGTTGTCCGAAGACGTGAAGCCGCGTCAGAAACTGACCCTTCGCATCACCTGGGCCGACGGCAAAACGCAGGAAGTGCCGGTCATGCTCCGCATCGATACGCCGATCGAGGTCGAATACTACCGCCATGGCGGCATTTTGCCTTTCGTGCTGCGGGAGTTGATGGCGGCGGCTTGATCAGCCGGCCTTCAGCACCTCGATGAAGGCTTCCTGCGGGATGTTGACCCGTCCGATACTCTTCATCCGCTTTTTGCCTTCCTTCTGCTTCTCGAGAAGTTTGCGTTTGCGCGTGATATCGCCTCCGTAGCATTTCGCGGTCACGTTCTTGCGCATGGCGCTGACGCTTTCGCGGGCGATGATCTTGCCGCCGATGGCAGCTTGAATGGCAACTTGGTAAAGCTGGGTGGGGATGACTTCCTTCAGCTTGGCCGCGAGCTGGCGTCCGCGCGCTTCGGCTTTCTCGCGATGAACGATGGACGAAAAGGCGTCCACCGGCTCTCCGTTGACCAGCAAGTCGAGTTTGACCATTTTGTCGGCGCGCGTGCCGACGTGCTCGTAGTCCATCGAGCCGTATCCGCGGGTGATGCTCTTAATCTTGTCGTTGAAGTCGACAAGGATCTCGTTGAGCGGAAGCACACAGGTGAGCATGACGCGGCGCGTGTCGAGCGACTCGGTGTGATCGAGTGTGCCGCGTTTCTCCATGATAAGCTGCATGAGTGGAGAAATGTATTCGTTCGGCACCATGATGAAGCACTTTACGATCGGCTCGCGGATTTCCTCGATAACACTGAAGTCGGGCAGATATTCCGGGTTGTCCACGTGGAGGATTTCGCCATTGGTCTTGACCACCTCGTAAATGACCGACGGATACGTCGCGATGATGTCCATGTCGTATTCGCGCCGCAGACGCTCGAGGATGATCTCCATGTGGAGCAAACCGAGAAATCCGCAGCGGAAGCCGAAGCCAAGGGCTACGCTACTCTCCGCCTGATAAACGAAAGACGAGTCGTTGATCTGCAGCTTCGCCATGGCGGACTTCAGGTGCTCGAAGTCTGCCGTGTTGATCGGGTAGACACCGCTGAAGACCATCGGTTGGATTTCTTGGAATCCGGGCAGCGCCTCGGTGGCGGGTGAGCGCGTTCCGGTGAGCGTGTCGCCAATCTTGATTTCGCTCGAGGTCTTGATGTTGGCGATGACGTAACCCGTGTCGCCGGGTTCCAAGCTTTCCCGCGCCTCCATTTTCGGAGTGAAGACGCCGACCTCTTTCACCTCGTAGGGGCGGTTGTTGCTCATCATCTTCACACCGTCACCAGCCTTGAGCGAACCGCTCATCATGCGGACGTAAGTCACGACGCCGCGATACGAGTCGAAGGTGGAATCGAAGACCAAGCCCCGCACTTTATCGTCGGGCCATTGTTTCGGGGGTGGGATGCGGTGGATGACCGCTTCGAGAATGTCCTCGATCCCGATGCCCGCTTTGGCGCTGGCCAGAATGGCTTCGTCCGCCGGAATGGCCAAAATTTCCTCGAGTTGTCTTTTGACCGTGGGGATATCTGAGTTCGGCAGGTCGATCTTGTTGATCACCGGAATGATGGTGAGGCCTTGTTTGTTGGCCAGATGGACATTGGCCACGGTCTGGGCCTCCACGCCCTGTGCGGCGTCAACGATAACCAGCGCGCCCTCGCAGGCGGCGAGCGAACGGGAGACTTCGTAGGCGAAGTCCACGTGCCCGGGCGTGTCGAGCAGGTTGAGTTTGTAGTTCTGTCCGTCCTTCGCGTGGTAGCGCATGGCCACCGGGTGCATCTTGATGGTGATGCCGCGCTCGCGCTCGAGATCCATTGAATCGAGGAGCTGGTCCTGCTTTTCCCGCTCGGAAATGGTCTTGGTCGCCTCGAGTAAACGGTCGGACAGAGTTGTCTTCCCGTGGTCGATGTGGGCGATGATGCAAAAGTTGCGCGTGTTCCGCATGGCGTAGGACCGTGCAGTATCGGCAACCCGCGGCCACGGGTCAAACTCCGGCCGCTCCGATTGGCGGTTTGCACCGCGCGGGTCGGTCCTGCATCATACGGCTGTGCTTACGGAGAGGCAGAAAAAGATCCTTGTGGCGGCCGGAGTCACCGCCTTGTCCTTGGCTTTGCCTGTGGCATTGGCCGTGATCGGCGGAGCCAAAATGTGGCAGGAGAGGAAAGCAGCTCAACTCAGTCCCGAGCACAGCGCGGCTCTGCAGGAGGCGGCCGAGCGTGCGGCCGATGCCGCGTTGCCCGTTCCGACGCTCGCGGCCAATGCGGCGGTTATGGAGTGCGCGCCCGACGAGACGGAGGCGGAAGTTCAACGGATCGTGCGTCTTTCCGGCGGTGTCGGAGGAGCAGCCTCGTCGTGGAACGATGGCGTGAGCATTCGCATCATTGCCAAGATTCCCGCGGACGCCGAAAGCGTCTTCCGCGATGCGGTCACGCGGGGCATCTACGACATGAAAATCGCCAAGGGGTCGGATGAGACGACGATTGTCGAAGTGTTGATCAAGCCGACCGAGAAAAAGCCGGGCAAAGCGAAGAGAAACTAGCCGGCCGGTGGTGGCGGTATTTCCTTTTTGACGCGGCGGATTTCTTTGACCGGCTCGGGGGCGGGGACGGCGGGCAGCGGTGCGACATCGGCGGCGTTGAGCGGTTCGACGGAATATTCCCCTGTCTCTTCGTTGAAGGTGAACCGATGCGGGCCTTTGGCTTCCGCCTCAATCTTGATGGTCTGGGCCATTTCGCTGGCTGTGCCGCGGGCGGGAATCGACCCGTGATCGGCGCTGTCGTCGCCCCATTGTTTCTCGAGCGATCCGTCGGCAATGAAGACGAACTCGAGACGTTGGCGGGGTTCGAGATCGATATCCGCCTGCCAAGTGAAGTCGGAGACCATGTGCATCTGGTCGGCGTTGCGGCTGAACTCGTTGAAGTCGCCCATAATGTTGAGGCGTCCGAAGCGGGTGGCGGCTTTTTTCTCGAAGCGGTAGCGCAAGGTGCGGTCGTTGAAGGAAAGGATGTAGTCGCCGTTGAGCGGGCCACGGACAAGAATGGGCTGGCCTTCCTCGGTCGCGGTGCCGGCCAAGGGCATGACGCCGGGATCAAGCCCGGTGCTTCCGTATTCGCGTCCGGTGGCGGGGTCGACAATCTTGAGTTCGATGTTGTGTCCATCGGCAAAGCCCATTTCGCATTGCCAGATGTGGTCCTCGACCAGACCCATGCGCATGCCTTCGTTGGCGGTGTCCCAGGGACGCTCGGTGAAATTGGCGGTGACCACAAGTCGTTTGGAGTCGGATTGCAGGGCGACTTCCTCGAATTTCGGTTCATCCTGAGGAAATGCCTCTTCCTCGGCGGTCTCAGTGGCGGCCGCTGCCTCGGCCACCGTCTGCGAGGCACCATGCGTGGCATCCCACTCATCCTGCAACTCGGCTAGGTCGACCACGGAGGGTTCGACTTTGTTCAGACCGAAGATTTGCGCGCTGTAGGGCGCGAGGCTGACCGCGATTTTTTGCGTGCCATCGGTGCGGAGTGATTTGGTGGTGACCCCGGTGAATTCGCGTCCGTATTTTGGATCATCGGTATTGACCAAGATGTTCCACTCGCCGGCCTTGGGGAAGGTGAGGGGGAAATCCGACACGGGTTCCCCGGAAAAATTGATGACGACATAAATGTCATCCTTGGGACGGCCGGGAAGGTAGCGGCGGTAAGCGATGAGCTTGCGGTCGTCGTCGGTGCGCACCACGCGGGTGTGCGTTCCGGTCAGCGCCGCACTTTTGTTGTCGAGATTCCGCCGGAGATGGACGAGATCCTTCATCAATTGGAAAGCGTGGAAGGCATCCGGTCCGCGCTGCCAGTCAAGCGGGTTGCTATCGTGAAATTCTTTATCCTCGAGGAGGTCTTGTCCCATGAAAACCAACGGCACGCCGGGTGAGGTGAGAGTGAGCACAGCGGCAAGCGCAGCTTTGCGTCGCGCGACGAGACTGTGCGGATCTTTTTCATCCACATCGGTGACGATGCGGCGTTTGCCATTGAGACGGCCGGTCTCGTCGTGGTTTTCGGTGTAGATCACGCGGCGAAAACCCAACTCCGAATCAATGCGGCGACCGATGTCGTCAACTTGCGTGGCCGCGTCGGAGCTTTTGATCAGCTGTGGGACCACGCCTCCGCCGTCGCCGTGGTGGAAGGCGTATTCCCATGAACTGTCGAAGCGCGGGTCGCCCACGGAGTCCTCGGCCACGCTGATTTTGCCGGGGTATTCCTGCCGGATCATTTTGGCCAAGCGATGGAACAGGCGCTCGCCATCCTGATTGACGCTTGCCCCATTGTCGTAGGCGCGGATGTTGACGGTGGAGTCCCAACGGAGTCCGTCTATTTTGTATTCGTCGAACCACATCCGGATTTGGTCCGCGATGAAATCCCGGACCTCGGCGCGGCCGAAGTCCGGACGCGGACCCCACGGGGTGCTACCGCGCTCCTCGTCCTCGTAGAAATAGACACCCGCCTTGGTGTCGCCTCCGCCGTATCCGTCGAATTGCCAGAGGCTCAGGTTGTCCGGCCCGTAGTGGTTGTGGACGATGTCGATGTGCACAGCGATGTCGCGCTTGTGGCATTCCTTGACGAATTCCTTCAACGCATCCGGTCCGCCGTAGGTGTTCTCGATGGCAAAAAGATCGCAGGGGTTGTAGCCCCAACTGTGTCGGCCGGGGAACTCGTTGACCGGCATGAGCAGGATGCAGTTCACACCCATCTCCTTGAGGTGATCGAGCTTGGTGATGGCATCGCGCAACGTGCCCGGTTGGTCGTCGCCCGGATTCGGATCGTAAAACGTTCCGGGATGCATTTGGTAGATGACGAGATCCTTGAGCAGGGCGGTGGACTGGTATTTAGCGGTGTCGCCCCAGTCGAAGGCCGCCGCGTCGTAGACCGCGCTGTTCTTGCTGTCGGCACTGACTTCTCGTCCGCGCGGATCGCGGCGCTCGAGGTTGCCGTTGATCAGATAGAGATATTCATCGCCGGGTTTGGCTTCGGGAACGTCGGCGGACCAGAAGCCCGTTCCGCTTTCTTTTTTCAGCGCGGTGCGCGAGGAGTCCCAGTTGTTGAACGAACCGATGACGGAGACGTTTTCCGCGTTGGGGGCCCAGACGCGGAAGGTCACGCCTTTGACCGAGCCGCCCGTTTTCTCCACCATGGCGCCAAGTTCGCCCGGAAACTTTTTGGATTGGGCCAATGCGGTGGCCGAGAGTGCAAGCGATATAACGAGCGCCAGCTCCGAGAGGGGAGCAGAATGAAAACGCTGCCGAGAGCGATGGCGCATCGTCATTTTGTTTACACGGCGCGGCCGATCGCGCCAATCTTTCGAAGCGGGTCACCGCCGCCATGACGACAGAGCACCCTCCCGACCGCCACGTTTATGATCACGCCAAGAGTCTGGCGGAACTTTACCGTCTGGTTGGGGAGGTTTACGCGGACCGGGCCGCCGTGGCTTGGAAGGAATCGGGCGAATACCGTTCGATGAGCTTTGCCGAGCTTTATGAGCGCGGGGCGGCTTTGGGGACTGCGCTGATTGAACTCGGGCTCCAACCGCGCGAGCACTTGGCTTTGCTGGCGGATAACCGTCCGGAGTGGTTGGTCAGCGACTTTGCCATTTTGATGGCGGGGGCAGCCGATGTGCCGCGTGCGGCCGATGTCACGGCGCAGGAAATTTCTTTTATCGTGGCGCACAGCGATTCGGTGATGGTCATCGCCGAGAATCCCGCCGTGCTGGCCAAAGTGCTGGAAGTTCGTTCCGCGCTGCCCAAGGTAAGGCAGATCATCCTGATGCAGGGCGAGCCCCCCGCGGGAGAGGGAGTCCTGCGCTTAAGCGACTTGGTCGAGCGGGGAAAACTGCTCCGGGCCGAGGGCAATCGAACCATCGAGAAACGCATTTCCGAGGTCAGGGGAGGGGATCTTTTTACTCTGATCTACACCTCGGGAACGACCGGAACCCCCAAGGGGGTGATGCTGACCCATGACAACATGATGTCGCAGGTTCGCTACCTTCCTTTCCACCTCGATCCGGGCGACCGGGTGCTTTCCATTTTACCCGTCTGGCACAGCTACGAGCGCGTCTTCGAAATGGTTTCGGTGAGCCGCGGGGCATGCACTTATTACACAAGTATCCGCTCGATTGCGGACGATTTGCGCAAGGCGCGACCGACGTGGATGGCATCCGCGCCGCGGTTGTGGGAAGGCCTCTACAACAAAATCCTGCAGAACGTCGCGGCGCAGCCGCCGGTGAAGCGCGGACTGTTCCGCGCCGCCTATCACTGCTCGCGGGCTTTCCAACGCGCCCATTTTTTCCTCACGGGGAGGTTGATCGACGTGAAAGGACGCTCGTGGTTCGAGTCTCTCGTGCTCGCGGTGAAGAGCATCGTGCAAATGGCCATCTTTTACCTGCCCTACAAAATTCTCGATGCGTTGGTGTTGAAAAAACTGCGCGGGGTGGTCGGAGGCGAATTCAAAGGCACGGTTTCGGGCGGCGGGGCGTTGCCGCCGCATGTCGACGAATTTTTCAACTACATCGGCATTCCGGTGCTCGAGGGCTACGGCATGACGGAAACCTCGCCGGTCTTGGCCGTGCGCACCTGGCGCAAGCTGGTCATCGGAACGGTTGGACCATTCTGGCCGCACACCGAGATCCGCATCGTCGATCCGTCGGACGGCAAAGTGATTTATCCGTCGGGTGCGCTCGGCAACGGAGGGCGGGGGATCAAGGGCGAGATTCACGCCAAGGGGCCGCAGGTCATGAAGGGCTATTACAAAAATCCGGAGGCCACGGAAAAAGTGCTCAAGAACGGATGGATGAACACGGGCGATCTCGGCATGGTCACGTTCAACAACTGCCTGAAAATCCTCGGCCGTTCCAAGGAGACGATTGTTTTGCTCAATGGGGAAAATGTCGAACCGTTGCCGATCGAGGCGCAGTTGCTCGAGTCGCGCTTCGTCGAGCAGTGCATGGTGGTCGGGCAGGACGAGAAACATCTCGGAGCACTGATCGTGCCGTCCCTTGAGGCGCTCAAGGGGCAGGGGTTCACCTTCGCGACTTTGGCCGAAGCGGAGGGCGATCCGCGCGTGACGGAAATCATCAACGCCGAGATCAAACGCCTTGTTTCCCGCGAAACAGGTTTCAAGCCGTTCGAGTTCGTGCTCGGTTGGCGATTCGTGCCCAAGGCGTTCGAAGTGGGCGATGAACTCACGGCCACATTCAAGCACCGGCGTCACATCATCACCGACAAATACGCCGGACTGATCGACGCTATCTTCGAGAACTCGCGCGGCAGGCGCCGCCACTAGACCTCAGCGTTGCGGCAGGTGCTCGGCGCAGAATTCCTCGCCGGAAGCGGTGACGCGGAAATCCAAGTCCGGATGGGACACTTCGGTGCGCCCGCACGTCATGCAGCGGTGCAGGGTCGACTCGCTCGTGGCTGTCTTGAAGCGCTGCAGTCTTTGCGCGTCGCGCTGGGCGGACCAACGATTGCGAATGAAGGCCGGACCGAAGAAGAGCAGGTAACTGGCGAGGGAGGCCGCCATGGCCATTTTGGCGGAGAGGGGAAGAACGAGGAATTGCAGTCCGAAGATTCCGGCCATGACCCATGCGATGTATTTGATTTTCACGCGCGCGATGAAGAAGAGAAAAACCTCGTAGTCGGGCGCGAGGGTGGCGAAGGCGAAAAAAAGCGAAAGATTGAGAAAGGTATTCGACGGACCGCCGCCGAAAAAGAAAGCGGCCGCGGTGCAGCCGATCATCCCGACGAGGTAGAAGACATTCAGGCGCAGCGGGCCCCAGATGTCTTCGAGCATAGTGGAAAGAAACCAAAGGAAGAGCAGCGCGAAGAAAATCCAGAACATACTGCGCGTCTCGGGGACGAAGATGTAGGTGACGAGCCGCCACACTTCGCCCTGCATGATTTTGACCGGATCGAGCGAAAGGACATTGGCATAGTCGGGGGCGGCCGTGATGAGCAAAAAGGTAAGGGCATTGAGCAGGACGACGGCCTTGAGCAAGCCCGGCGTGCCGAGCCACGGCAGCCAGCGCCCGAGGAAATTCCAAAATTTGCCGTCGTCGGAGGACGTCATGACTGGCCCGATGACTTTGCCTGCCAGGGCCAGCGTCCGTTGATTTCCAACTCGAGGGAAAAGCTGAGGAAGGTGCGGATGACCACGATGGCGCCGAGCACGGCCATATTTTGCAGCGTGGGGGCCACGGCTACGGTCTTGATGATGTCACCGGCAACGAGAAGCTCGAGACCGAGGAGGATAGCGCGGCCGAGGTTCTGGCGATAGGCCATGTAACGATCGAGACCCGGTGGCGGCTGAGTAAGGAAAGCGCGCACCGTGGCGACGATAATGCCCAGGACAATGACGGCGACGCCGGCGGCGTCGACAAACATGCCCATTTGCTCCATGACTTGCTGGAAGTTGTTCATGGGGCTGCAGAGTGAACGGCCCGCGGCCCGTCGACAAGCGCGGGAAGAATGAGGATGCGCGCTGGTCAAGGTGCAAGGCGGCGCTCAGCATGGTCGCCGCAATGGGCACCGAGATCGAAAGAAAGTTCCTGGTCCGCGACGAATCGTGGCGCGCGGCCGCGGCCGACAGCCGCCGGTTGCGTCAGGGCTACTTGGCCATCGACGGACAATGCACGGTGCGTATCCGCACGGACGGCGAGGAGGCTTGGGTAACGATCAAAGGACCACAGGTCGGACTGGCACGGGCCGAGTTCGAATACCGAATCCCGTGTGAAGATGCCGAGGGGCTGCTTGGGCTATGCCGGGGCCGTGTGGTCGAAAAGGTCCGCTATCGGGTGCCGTTTGGCGGGCAGGTCTGGGAGATCGATGAATTCTCGGGAGCCAATGCGGGACTGGTCGCGGCAGAGATTGAATTGGACAGGGCAGACGAGCCGTTCGAGCGGCCGGAATGGCTTGGGGACGAGGTTTCGTCAGATCCTCGTTATCTCAACGCCAATCTCAGCTCAAAGCCGTATGGGAGCTGGCATGCGGGAGATAACTAGGCCCGTTTACAGTGTTGGCGACTATACATGACATATATTGTATGTGGTTATATGGGTAGTTGTAGGGCTTGGACTAAAGCGTCTCCGGACCGCCTTTTGCATAGCGGGCCCCGACGTAATCGGCCACAGCCTCCTGCCATGATCGGATCGGCTTCCCGATCAACTTTTCGATCCGTTGGCAGGTCATGGCGCTGTGCAGAGGTCGCCGCGCCACCATGGCCTTGATGTCGCTTAGGCAGAGCGGTTCGACCTTGGTGCCGGTTGGCATCAATCCGGCAACCTCCGCCACACGGATGGCCTCCGCGCCCCAATCCCGCCAAGTGCAGGTTCCGGCATTGCAGACGTGATAAATCCCGCCCGCAGCATCCGAGCCCATCAGGCCGCGCAGAGCTTCGGCAATATCCAGCGTGTAGGCCGGCGAAGACCATTTGTCGGCCACGGCTTTGACCGGTTCTCCGCGCATGGCGGTTTGCAGGGCCTTGTCGACAAAACTGTCCCGATCCGGTCCGAAGACCCACGAAACCCGAACCACTGCGTGTCTAGTCCCGCCAGCCAAGACCGCGTCTTCCCCGGCTAGTTTCGTTTCACCATACCATGACACGGGTTCCGCTTGGTCGTCCTCGGCATAAGGTTCCGTCTTTTCTCCGGAAAAAACATAGTCGGTGCTGATGTGAATCATCTTGGCGCCGACGTCTTCGCAGGCTCGCGCCATGGCTCCAGCCGCGTCGGCGTTGATCACGCGCGCCTTGTCGCGCTCGGTTTCGCACTCGTCGACATTGGTCATGGCCGCGCAATTGATGACGATATCCGGCTTTGCCTCGCGGACCTGCGCGGCGACGCGCTCCGGGTCGGAAAGGTCGGCTTCCTTGCGTCCCCAGGCCAGAACGTCGTGGTCTGCGGCGTATTCCCGCGCCAAAGCCGCACCGAGGCGGCCGCCGGCACCAAGAACCACGATTCGCGCCATGAAGATCCCCTCGCCCGGACGCTACCTGGCCACGGGGCTGAGGCCACCGATCATGAAAGCGGTCATTTCCTCTTCGAGCAGGTCGAATTGTTTGCTCTCGGACCGCGTGCGCAGGAACCAATCCATACTGTCGTGCATCAATCGGACGCCGAGCACCGTGGCGAAGGCGCAGAAGAAACGCGCGTAGACCTGCTGCGAAGCGAGGCCCGGAAAGGTGCGCTGCAATTCGTCGTGATAAAAGTCGATGACGTTCTGGTAAAAAACTTTGTGGATGTGGGAAAAACGGTGCGGATCGTCGATGAGCATTTGCGCGACGAGGCGCACCATGATGGCGCGGTTGCCCTTGCTCTGCCGCAGGGCTTTGAACATCGGATCGATGAGCGCGGCGACGAGTTCGGTGACGGGAATGGGCTCTTTGCCGTGTTTGTCCTTGAGATTTTTGAGGCGAAGGATGCGCTCGTTGTTGATCGGCGTGAGGCGGCGGTCGGCCATGGCGTGGATCAATTTGTCTTTCGACCCGAAGTGGTAATTGACCGCGGCCAGGTTGACCCCGGCGAGCAGGGTGACTTCGCGCAGCGACATGCCGTGGAATCCGCTGGCGGCGTAGATGCGTTCGGCGGCTTTGAGGATGCGTTCGCGCGTCGTATCGGAGGGGGCTTTTTGCGGCATACGTTTCAAACGCTCAATTGAAACGGTTTGAGGCCTCTCGTCAACCCCAGGGTTGGCTCGGTCGGCGCAAAAGCCTTAGATTTGACGGGTGCCAGATGCCGTCCGCCATCCCGATGTTGCCGAGCTTCGCCGCAATTACACGCGGGACGGACTGAGCCGCGCCGATCTCGATCTGGACCCGGTGGGGCAGTTTCGCCGATGGTTCACGCAGGCGGTCGAGGCACATATCATTGAACCAAATGCCATGGTCCTGGCCACGACCGACGGGAAACGTCCGAGCACCCGCACCGTGCTGCTTAAAGCCTACGACGAGCGCGGATTCGTTTTTTTCACAAACTACGAAAGCCGCAAGGCGCAGGAGATTGTGTCCAACGACCGCGTGAGTCTGCTCTTTCCATGGTATCCCCTGGAGCGCCAAGTGAGCATCCTCGGCCGGGCCGAGCGGATCTCAACCGCGGAATCCTTGGCCTATTTTGTCTCCCGTCCGCGCGGCAGCCGCTTGGGGGCTTGGGTCTCGCAGCAAAGTTCCGTGATCAACTCCCGCCAGTTGCTCGAGATGAAACTGGAGGAAATGAAAACAAAGTTTGCCGACGGGGAGGTCCCCCTGCCCTCTTTTTGGGGCGGATTCCGGGTTGTCCCCTCCGAGATCGAATTCTGGCAGGGTCGGGAAAACCGGTTGCATGACCGGTTCCGCTACACGCTGGCCGGGGCCGATTGGACGATCGAACGCCTCTCTCCCTGACGGCAGTTCTGGACGCTCGCTGCGTGGTTCGCTAGTTTTTGCGCCCCAATTATGGCCAAAAGCAAAGCTCCTGTCGGAAACATGGTCATCGCCCAAAGCGGCGGACCGACCATGGTGATCAACCAAAGCCTCATCGGCGCCGTCCTCGAGGCGAAAAAGCACAAGCAGATCAAAAACATCTACGGCTCGCTGCATGGCATCGCCGGGATTCTGGGCGAGAACTTCATCGATCTGCGCAAGGAAAGCGCGGCGACGCTCGAGGCCGTGGCCAAGACCCCGTCGTCGGGACTCGGATCCGTGCGCAAGAAGCCGACCAAGGACGACTGTCTCGCCATCTTCAAAGTCCTGCAGAAATACGGCGTCCGTTACTTTTTCTACATCGGCGGCAACGACACGGCCGAAACGACGCACATCATCAACGAGGAAGCCAAAGCGAACAACTACCCGCTGCAGTGCTTCCACATTCCCAAGACGATCGACAACGACCTGCGCGAAAACGATCACACGCCGGGCTTCGGCAGCGGGGCGCGCTTCGTTGCTGAGGCCTTCATGGGCGACAATCTCGACAATCGCGCGCTCCCGGGGGTGAAGATCAACATCATCATGGGACGCCACGCCGGTTTCCTTACTGGCGCCGCAGCGCTGGCCCGTGTTTATCCGGACGACGGTCCGCACCTCGTCTATCTGCCCGAGCGTCCGTTCGACGAAGACAAATTCGCCAAGGACGTGGAGCGGGTTTACGACAAACTCGGACGCTGTGTCGTCGCGGTCTCGGAGGGCATTTGCGACAAGAACGGCACGGCCATCGCGGCCAAACTGAGCAAAGAAGTCGATTCGCACGGCAACGTGCAACTCAGCGGATCCGGCGCGCTCGGTGATTTGTTGTCCGGCATCATCAAAAGCAAAACCAAGATTTCCCGCGTCCGCGCCGACACCTTCGGCTACTTGCAGCGTTCGTTCCCGGATATCGCTTCTTCCGTCGATTCCGCCGAGGCGCGCGAGGTTGGCAAGCTGGCGGTCAAACACGCGGTCGCGGGCAAGGCGCAGAGCGGATCGGTGACGATCAACCGCAAGGCTGGAAAAAAATATGCGCCAGCTTACGGGCTGGTCGAGCTGCGCAAAGTTTCCAAGGAAACTCGCCACATGCCCGACAAGTTTATCAACAAGGACGCCAACGATGTGACGCCTGCCTTCATCGCCTACGCCAAGCCGCTGGTCGGAAAGCTGCCGGAGATTGGCCGCTTCAAAGGCGTGAAGGTCAAAAAGGTGCGGTAGGAGGAATTACCGCAGAGGACACAGAGGGCGCAGAGCGGTCAGTGGCGCGCCCGATCGGAAACCTCTGTGTTCCCTGCGCTCTCTGCGGTTTCTACAAAGCGTGCTCTTGGAGCGCGTCGAGGGGGACAATGGACAAGGCAGCTTCGTTGGTTGCTTCCAGATTCACTTGGGGAGCCTTGCCTGCTTCGTAGGCTTCGAGCCAGCGGCCAGCGCAGAGGCACCAATGGTCGCCGGGTTTGAGACCGGGGAACTCGAACTGCGGCATCGGTGTGCTCAAATCGTTGCCGCGCGATTTGGAGAAAGCGAGAAATTCGGCGGTCATCACCGCGCAGACCGTGTGCGAGCCGTGGTCGTCGGCGCAGGTGTGGCAATGTCCGTCGCGGAAAAATCCGGTGTTCGGATCAAAACTGCAGGGCTGAAGAGGTCCGCCGAGCACGTTGCGGGGCTTTTTCGTCCCCTCGCCTTGGTCGAGGTCGCGGATCATTTTACCAACCGAGAATGAGGGCGAAGACCAGCGGGGCAACGATGGTGGCGTCCGACTCGATGATATATTTCGGCGTGTGCGCCTCGAGTTTGCCCCAGGTGATCTTTTCGTTGGGCACGGCGCCGGAATAGGAACCGTAGCTTGTGGTCGAGTCGCTGATCTGGCAAAAGTAGGCCCAGACGGGAATGTTCTCCAATTGCAGGTCCTGATGGAGCATGGGCACCACGCAGATCGGGAAGTCGCCGGCAATGCCGCCGCCGATCTGGAAAAATCCGACCGGTGTGGGCGAAGTTTTTTGATACCAGTCGGCGAGATAGGTCATGTATTCGATCCCGGTGCGGACCGTGTGCACGTTTTTGATTTCGCCGGTGATGACGTGGGACGCATACATGTTGCCCATGGTGGAGTCCTCCCATCCCGGAACGATGATCGGGATGTTTTTTTCCATCGCGGCAACGACCCAGGAGTCTTTCGGATCGATCTGGTAATACTGCTTGAGCTTGCCCGACTTGATCGTGCGCCACATGAATTCGTGCGGGAAATAGCGCTCGCCCGCGGCATCGGCGGCCATCCATTCCTCGAGGACCGTTTTTTCCAACCGACGCATCGCTTCCATTTCGGGGATGCAGGTGTCGGTCACGCGATTCATGTGACGATCGAGGAGCGCCTGCTCGTCCGCCGGCGTGAGATCGCGGTAATGCGGGACGCGCTCGTAGTAATCGTGGGCGACGAGGTTGAAGATGTCCTCCTCGAGATTGGCGCCGGTGCAGGAAATGATGGCGACTTTGTCGCGGCGGATCATTTCGGCGAGGGAGAGCCCGAGTTCGCCGGTGCTCATCGCGCCGGCCAGGGAGACAAGCATCTTGCCACCGTTGTCGACGAGTTTGCTGTAGCCATCGGCCGCATCGACCAGCGCGGCAGCGTTGAAGTGGCGGTAATGGTGACGGATGAAATCGGAGACGGGTTTGCTCATAGGTTCACAGTTTGACGTGGAAAGATTCGCCCGGTTTGACCGAGCGGCAGAAAGCGGCGAGCAAGCGGGCCAAGGACTCGAGGTCGCGCAGGTCGATCACTTCGACCGGAGAGTGCATGTAGCGATTGGGCAGGCCGATGCTCACGGTGGGACAACCGCCGCGTTGGAGGAAGAATGCATCCGCATCCGTCCCGGTGCGGCGCGGATTGGCTTCGAATTGCACGGGAATTTCTTCCTTCTGCGCGACGGCGACGAGGCGCTCGACCACAACCGGATGATTCGAACTTCCGTGGGAAATAACCGGGCCTTTGCCGAGCCGCACATCGCCGTGCTTCGGCTTGGAGCAATTCGGGATATCCGTGCCATGGGTGACATCGACGACGAGCGCGACATCCGGCTGG
>Ga0208048_1000147_pt1 | contig 36368 bp, 32 predicted proteins | sample Malawi_45m_30L_FD_184163 | JGI IMG/M metagenome (GOLD analysis project Ga0208048, IMG submission 184163) | Freshwater microbial communities from Lake Malawi, Central Region, Malawi to study Microbial Dark Matter (Phase II) - Malawi_45m_30L... | ecosystem: Environmental > Aquatic > Freshwater >...
CGCCGGGCTCGAGCGTGAGCTCCTTGGCGGTGAAGTACTGGAACTTGTCGATCTTGCCGTAGACGATCCACTTGTCGACCCAGCCCTTGCCCTTGGCGGAGACGACCGGCTCGAGGTAGTGGTTGTCCTTGAAGTTCGGGTCGACGTTCTTCTCCCAGTGCAGCTGATCGACGATGAAGTCCACGTCCTGGTGCTTGGACTTGGGCATGTCCTTGACGAGGAGCGCCCACGGCACTTCGCGGCCTTCGACGAGGTTCTGGTACATGCCGAAGACGTCGGAGCCCCACTGGGGTTCGTAGGTACACAGCGAGCCCGGAGCGTGCAGGATGCAGGGGTCGATCAGCCAGCCCGTGCCGGGCTCGAGCTTGTAGGCCTTGGAGAGGGCGAGGATCTTGTTGTCACCCTTGTGCCAGTTGGCGATGCACTCGCGGACCTGGGCCTTGGTCGTGCCGGGCTCGAAGCCCATGAACGTGTAGGGGAAGTTGTTGCCGACGTTGTTGTGCTGGGGCGGGAAATAGTAGGACTCCGGCTTGCCTTCGAGGCCGAGCAGCTTGGCCTGCCTGGCGTTCTGGTGCATGTGGTGCGGGATCGGACCCATGTTGTCGAAGAACTTGGAGTACACCGGCCACTTCTTGTACTTGTTCCAGATCTTGGAGCCGATCAGCGCGGCGCGGCATTCCTTGACCGCCTGCTTCAGGGTGAAGCGGGTCTTGCCGATGACGACGTAGGACAGGCCTTCGTCCGGGGTGCGGTTATCGTTGGCGGCTTCCGTGGTGGAGGCGAACCAGCGCTCGTCGATGCCGCCGCGGCTCAGTCCGAAGGCGTAAAGGTCATCAGGGTGGAGCTTGAGGCGCTTGCCGGGCTGCAGGAAGGAGCGCGGGACCCAGCACGGGGCCAGGCGGAGCAAGCCGCCGGTCTTGGCGAGTTCCTTCTCCACGAGCGAGGCGACGCCCTTCTTCTTGGTGGAGAGATCTTGGACAATCTGAGGGGAGGACATGTGTAGGGGAAAGGTGGGTCGGGGAGGTCGGATTTAGGCGACTCTGCATGAAGGGACAAGAATTGAGTAAGCCGACTTACGACTTCAAAAACTGCCAATTAATGGGGCAGGTGACGGACCGGCCGTTTTCGCCCGTGATCCGAACGGCCGCTGGGCCGGCAGGGACGATGCTCTGGACCTGACCGAAATCGGCCGGGACCGCGGCAGCGGCCTGGATCGTGGGCAGGCGGACGCGCTCGTCCTTGCGGAACAGGCGGCTGGTCGGGATGCCCTTGGCGGCCAAGCGGTCTTCACGGGCGACATCGACGCCGTCGCAGAAGTGAGAGCAGACCTCCTCGAGGCCGAGCCGACCGAGATGGCGTTTCTCCCAGGGGTGGCCGGGGCGTCCGCCGTTCGAGAGCCAGAACAGGGTCGATGGGAAGTCGGCGACGTCCTTGAGCGAGAACCAGACGTAGCCGGGGAAGGTGACGGCCGTCCAGGCGAAGGGCTGGGCCGCGCTGGCGGGTTCGTTGACGAGCATGATCAGGTCGTCGCTGCCGGCGCGGGCCGGGTAGCGGGTCAGGTCGGTGCGCGAGCCGTCCTTCATCGGCACGGACGTGAGCGAAGCGAATTCGGCCGAAGGCTTGAGCACGCCGGTCTCGCCGGCGGCCGGGTTCGAGAACTCACCGGCATAGACGGAGCCGAAACGGAAGGCGCTGGTGGCGATCCGGGCCGCGCCGGCGGGGACGTTCGACAGATCGAGCACGGGATGGTTGCCGTAATTCCAGCGGCCCTCCAGTCCCGTGATCAGGTGTTCGCAGTAGATCGCGTGTTGACCGGGGATCAGCGTGAAGTTCTTCGTCACCGTGGCGCCGGTGTCGGTGCTGGTCTGCGTCAGCGTCAGCTGATGCGTCGAGGCGGAGACCAGCTGCCAGGCTGCGTTGGCGGTATCGCCATGAGGCGGTCCATTCTGCTGCCCACCGAATGGCAGGCAGAGGAAGTCGCCGCGCAGATAGGTCAGGAGATTCGGCAACGACTGATCGATCTGCATGGGCGTCCAAGGCGAGAGCGAGTAAGGCGATGCCTTGAGGCCGGGCAGATGGAAGGTCACCGGCGCGAGGTGGCCGGCGGTCTGGGTGACGGCCAGTTCGACCTCGGTGGTCTTCAGGGTGTAGCTCGGGGCGCCGTGAATGGTATTCATGGGGTGTCTCATTCCCAGCGGGCCGTCGGCGGGTGTCAACGCCTTGGGCGGGTCGTCCTCTCCGCTTGCCATTCGCGTGAGGCAACGCTTATTTAGGTCATGCCACAGCCTCTGCCGATCCTTTACGTCAAGCCTGGTTGTCCTTGGTGCACCGACGCGCTCGATTTCTTCGCGAAACAGGGGGTCAAGCTCGACGTCCGGGATGTCCTCGCCGACATGCACCAGATGCGGCAGCTGGTCTCCTTGACCGGCCAGTCCAAATGCCCTTCGTTCCGATATGGCGACTTCATCGTGGCTGATTTCGGGGTCGATGAGTTCGTCAAGAAAGCGCGCAAGCATCCCGCGGTCTGCGCGGAGCTGGGATTGAAGGTCAACTGACCTGATAATAGTCGTTGGAACCCGGGGGCTCACCGTATTTTAAGGGTATGAGGTTGTCCCCGACCTTGGCCCTATTGCTTTGCGCGACCGTGTTCGCCGCCAAGCCGAACATCGTGCTGATCATGTGCGACGACATGGGCTGGGCCGACCCCGGCTGCTATGGTTCGAAGCAGAACCCCACCCCGAACATCGATCAGCTCAGCAGGGAAGGGATGCGCTTCACGAATTTTCTCGCCACGCAGGCGGTCTGTACTTCCTCGCGGGTCGCCTTGCTGACCGGCTGTTATCCCAATCGTCTCGGCCTCGGCGGGACGGCTCTCCGGCCGAATTCCAAGATCGGCCTCAACGACGACGAGCAGACCTTGGGCGCCTTGCTGCGTGAGGCCGGCTATCATACGGGCGTGGTCGGCAAGTGGCATCTCGGCGACGCGCCTAAGTTCCTGCCGCCCTCGCATGGCTTCGACGAATCCATGATCACGCCTTACTCCAACGACATGTGGCCTCTCGGCTACGCGTTGGGCGATGAGAGCCGGAGCAAGATCTATCCTCCGCTGCCTCGTTTCGTGAACGGACACCTCATGGGTTACACCCGCGATTGGGTCGACATGGACGGGTTGACCTCCTCCCAGGGATTGCGCGCGGTCCGTTTCATCACGGATAGCGCGGGCAAGGCCAAGCCCTTCTTCCTGTATCTGGCGACTTCGATGCCGCATACCCCGCTGGGGGCCTCGGCCGAGTTCAAGGGCAAGCATGCCACCCCTTACGCCGACACCTTGGCCGACCTCGATCATTCCGTCGGCGCCATCCTGCGCACCTTGCGGGAGAAGAAGGTCGAACGTGAGACCATCGTCATCTTCACCAGTGACAACGGTCCTTGGCTCAACTTCGGCCGACATGCCGGCTCGGCCGGACCGTTCCGTGAGGGCAAGGGAACGACCTTCGAAGGCGGCGTCCGCGTGCCCTTCGTCGTCCGTTGGCCCGGCGTGGTGAAGCCGGGAGCCGTCACCGACGCCTTGGCCGCCAACATCGACGTCGTCCCGACCCTCCTCGCGGTGACCGAAGGCCCCGCCCCGAAGAAGGAGATCGACGGCGTCTCTTTCCTGCCCGTCCTCAAGGAGGGCAAGGAGGCCCGCCGTGAGTCCTTCGCTTACTACTACGGCGATCGTCTCGAGGCCGTGCGCAAGGGCAGGTGGAAGCTGCATCTCCCGCACGCCTACTACAGCTACGTCGACATGATCCCCGCCGAGCGCGACGGCCTGCCCGCCAAGACGCACCAGCGTCAGATCGGCCTGTCGCTTTATGACCTGACGAAGGATCCGGGCGAGAAGGACGAGGTCTCCGCCGCTAATCCGGACGTGGTGGCGGAACTCAAGGCGTTCGCGGACGGCGAGCGCAAGCGGCTCGACGCGGGCAAGCGCCCGGTCGGACGGCTCTGATCACCCCAGGCCGAGCAGGCGCCAGACGAACACCCCGAAGCCGACCATGGCGACCGCCAAGCTCAGGCTGTGGCGGAGTTTCGCGTCAGGCAGGGTGGTTTTCCGGATAATCCAGAGCCCGGTCGCGGCGACGCCGATGACGCTGGCTTGGGCGGCTTCTACGCCGAGGTTGAAACCGACCAGGATGAGGATGATGTCGCCGGCCGACCAGCTGGCGAGATTGTCGGCCACGGCCGCGGCGAAGCCGAGGCCATGCACCAGCCCGAACACCATGGGGAGCAGCAGGGCCGATTTTTCCTGCAGCCGGCCGCGGAAGGCCAGCCAGGCGCTGATCCCGATGGTGAGGGCGATGAAGGGTTCGATCCAGGCTCCGGGCTGGCCCAGCCAGCCCAGCGCGACGGCCGTCAAGGTCACGCTGTGGCCCACGGTGAAGACCAGCGAGCGTCGCAGGGCCTGACCGACCGAGGCCGCCCCGAGGAACATCGCCACCATGAACAGGCAATGATCCCAGCCGTCGGGCACGACGTGACCGAACCCATCGAGGAAAAGCGTCCGAGTGGTCTCGAGCGCGGAGTCCCGTGGCTGCTCGCCGAGCGACAGTTCGGCGGGCGCGGCGGGCGTCGCGGCCATGATCACCTGGTATTCCATGCCCTTGCGCAGGTTGACGAAGACCGTGCCGAGCGCCGGGGGGAAACTCAGCCTGAGCCGCGTGGCCTTGGGCGGGATCGTCGCCGACAGTCGGGCGTTGAGCATCACCGGATAACGGTCGGCTTCGCCTTGCCGGGCCGACGTCGCGGCGATGGCCTCCGCCGACGGGAAGGCGGCGAGGACGACCGGCGTCTCCTGGCCGTCGACTTCGAGGCGGAGACCGTCAAGCAGGCGTCGCCGGCCGGGTTCGATCGCTGCGTCGAGCCGGCCAGGGGTCCGCATGAGCTCATCCAACGCCGGGATAGTCGCGTCCTTGGACGTCTGGCCGACGAGGAACGACGGGACGTCGAACTTGATCGTCAGCGTCAGCGCGCCGCGCTCATCGACCACGCCGAGACAGTTGGCCTCCTTCCACTCGGGATGCGCGGACAGCAGGCCGGGGCAGAGCAGGGCGAGGCAGAGTAGGGCGAGGCGCCGCATGCCAAGGTCCATAGGCCGACGGACGGAGGGCTACCATCCCAAACCGAGGTTCGTTCCCTACTCGGAACTGACGTCGGCCTCGCTCCGGCGGCGCAGCGGGCGCGGATTCCGTAGCGAACCCGGTTCGAAGAAGACCCTCTCCATGAAGAGTCCGCGGGCCGGGGCCGTCGGGACTTCGGAGGTGATGACGCGCTCCTTGCGGTATTCGACGAGGCGTTCGGGCGGCATCTTGCCTTCGCCGACTCGCAGGAGGCCGCCGACGAGCCGTCGGACCATCTTGTAAAGGAAGCCGCTGCCTTCGGCGACGATCGTGATCCGTTTGCCCCGGCGCCGGACGTCGAGCCGCCGCAGTTCCTTGACGGGGTGCTCCTTCTCCATGCCTTGGCCGTGGTTGGCGCTGAACGCGTAGAAGTCGTGCTTGCCCAGCAGCCGTTTGGCGGCCTGCCGCATGAGCCTCACGTCGACCGTCTTCTTGCCGAGTCCGAGGCAGTAGCGGGCCTCCCAGGGCGGCGGGTAGCCGTCGCAGACCTCATAACGGTAGCGTTTGCCGTTGGCGTGCCAGCGGCAGTGGAAACCGGGGGCCACGCGCCGCAGGTGCGTGACGAGGATGCCGTTCTGCTCGCAGGAGTTGATCGCGTGGACGAGGTAGCTGCAGGGGTGCGGCCAGAAGGCGTCGAAGTGGAAGCGCTGGCCGACGCTGTGGACGCCGGAATCGGTGCGACCGCTGCCATGGATGTCGATCGGCGTCTTCAGGATGCGCGAAATCCGCTCCTCGATTTCGCCTTCGATGGACAGCCGTCCGTTCTGCACCTGCCAGCCGATGTGGTCGGTCCCGTCGTAGGCGACGGTCGCCAGGAAGCGTTCCAGCTTCGGCGTGAAGGGTTTCTTGGGTCTGGCGGGCGGCATGGTCAGGCGCCGATGTCCCGGCTATTGAGGAAGTCCTGGAGCAGCACCGCGGCGGCGCGCGAGTCGCGTTCACCGGTGCGGGCCAGCTGCTTGCGTTCGTGGGCGGACCGCGCCTTGCGTCCGCCCATCTCGTCGGCCGCCTGACTGGTCAGCGCTTCGTCGACCTTCTCGATCGGCAGGCCGAAGCGGCGGGTCAGTTCCTCGGCGAAGGCGTCGACCTCGTCGCAACGCTTGGTCCGTTCACCTTCGACCGAAAGCGGGTAACCGAGTATGAGCAGGGTGACCTTCAGCCGGGCGATCTCTCTGCCGATCTGGGCGAAGCGGGCCTCGGCGTCTTCGGCCACGGCGGCGGGCAGGGGGAAGGCGAACCCGAGTTCGTCGGCATGGCTCAGCCCGACCCGTCGGGAGCCGTAATCGATGCCGAGGAAGACCTGTGCCACGGGGGGAAGTTGGGCTACCTTGGACGATTATTCAACCCGACACGTGGAAGGGGCGGTTTGACACCGTCCGTCGCGGGGGTTCGACTGAAGCCATGTCCGCGGAACCGCGCCTGACTGATCATGAGAGGGCCTTGTACTCCCGGCAGATGCGTCTGCCCGGGGTCGGGGAGGCCGGCCAGCTCCGTCTGCGCGAGGCCAGGGTGCTCGTCCTCGGGGCCGGCGGCCTGGGTTCGCCCGTGGGCCTTTATCTCGCCGCCGCCGGCGTCGGCCACATCGGCATCGCCGATCCGGATAAGGTCGAGGTCTCGAACCTGCACCGTCAGATCGTCCATGGTTTCGATACCCTGGGTCTGCCCAAGACGGTCTCCGCGGCGGAGGCCCTCGGCGAGATCAACCCCGGCCTCGAGGTCGCCTTACACCCTGAAGGGTTCACCGTCGAGAACGCCGCCGACCTCGTCGCGCGCTACGATCTCGTCATCGACGGTGCGGATAATTTCGCGACCCGTTTCCTCGCCGCCGATGCCTGCGTGCTCGGGCGCCGTCCGCTCATCCACGGCAGCGTCCTGCGCGCCACCGGTCAGGTGGGGGTGTTCCTCCCCGGGGGCGGTTGCTACCGATGTCTGTATCCCGTCATACCCGCCGCCTCCTCCGTGCCGACCTGCACCGATGCGGGGGTCTTCGGGGCGACCTGCGGCGTCATCGGCTCTTGGATGGCCTCCGAGGCCCTCGCCGTCATGCTGGGCCGACGAAACCAATCCCGGCTCCTCGTGGTCGACGTCGACGCAGGCTCCTCCCGCCCGCTGGCGATCCTTCCCGACCCGGCCTGTCCGTGTTGTGGGACGTCCGCAACGATCCGCACCCTCGAAAAGAGCGCCTACGCCCCCGTGGTCTGCACCCATGCTTCTCCCGCCATGTCCGCAACCCCGCTCGAGATCTCCGTCGAAGAGGCCAGCCGCAGGTTGGCTGGCCCGAACCCGCCCGTCCTGCTGGACGTCCGCGAACCCGATGAACATGCGGTGTGCCGTATCGAGGGCTCCCTCCTGATGCCGATGAACACCGTCCCGGCCCGCCTAGCCGAAATCCCGGCCGACGCCTGGGTGCTGGTGCAGTGCCACCACGGAGGCCGGAGCATGAAGGTCACCCAGTTCCTCAGGTCCAAGGGATTCACCCGCGTCAGCAATCTCCAGGGCGGCATCGATGCCTGGTCGCTGAAGGTCGACCCCGATGTGCCCCGCTACTGAGGAGACAAGGCTTGCCCAGTCCCGCCCGCCATTCTTTTATCCCCGCACACCATGAAGCGTCTCACCTTCCTTCTCGCCCTTTCCGCCCTCGTCGTGGGTTGCACCTCCCGCATCCCCGCCGGTTTCCAACCCCTGTCCTCCGGCAAGGGTGGTAACGGTTTCGTCGGCGAAACTCTCGACACCCGTCCCACTGGCTACGACGCCATGGCCAACGCCATCCGCAACGGCACCATCCCGCCCGAGGCCATCCTCGCCACCGTCTACTTCGACTTCGACCGTTACAACGTCTCGGCCTCCGAGCGTGGCAAGCTCGACGCCGTCGCCGCCCGCGTGAAGGGCACCAAGGTGATCATCGCCGGATACACCGACCATTTCGGCACGGAAGAGTACAACCTCGGTCTCTCCGACCGCCGCGCCCAGGCCGTGCGTGACTACCTCGTCGGCCTCGGCGCCAACCAGGCCAACAGTGAGATCATGGCCCTCGGTTCCCAGCAGGCCGACAAGTCCGCCGCCGGTCGTCAGTCCGGCGCCAAGGATCGCAAGGCACTCGTCGTCGACGTGAACTACGGTGGTGCCGCCGCGGCCAGCCGCCCCGTGGCCGCTCCGGCTCCCGCTGCCGGAGCCGGCGCCGCGCCTGCTCCGGTCAATAATCTAAGCCCTCTCTGAGCCTGACCTGATCTGGACAGGAAGGCCCGCCCTCCGGCGGGCCTTCCTGTTGGACGGCATCATCCGACGATCACGGCAAAGTCGCGTAGAGATATGCGAGCGTGCCGACGAACAGCGCGCCCGACGTCAGCCTGGCCGTCAGGCGTTCGCGGTCGGTGCGATGCAAGGCGCCCCAGCGTCCGAGCGCCCAGCAGGCCGTGGCGATCAGCGTCAGGCCCAGCGAAGCGTCGCGCACCCAGGCGGATTCCTCGACGAGCGCGTTGAGCACCCAGAGCAAGTAGAGCGCGTAGCCGAAGAGCGGGAACGACATGCCCTGCTTCAGGGACTCCATCCACTCGCCCGGGCGGGGCAGCAGCGCCGTGAGGCGCGGGAAGACCGAGAGCAAGAGGTAGGGTAGGGCCATGCCCAAGCCGATGACCGCGAAGAAGCACAAGGTCTCCGCGGTCGACCGCTCCTTGTCCAAGGCGAAACCGAGGGCCGCGCCGAGTCCCGGCGCGGTGCAAGGCGTGGCGACCGCCGTGGCGAGCACACCCGAAAGGAAGGTCGTCGTGCGCCCTTCGCCCTCGCCGGCAGAGAGGCCCCCAAGACCGACGCCGATCTCGAAGACGCCGACGAGGCTCAGACCGAGGACGATCATGAGCACGCAGGTGGCGAGGACGAAGCCCGGCGACTGCATCTGGAAGCCCCAGCCGACGGCGGAGCCGCCGGACTTGAGCGCGATGATCAGCAGCGCGAGGGCGAGGAAGCTCACGATCACGCCGGCGGAGTAGAGCAGTCCGTGGAGGACCACGGTACGGCGCGAGGCGCCGGCTTCCTTGGCGAAGCCGAGCACCTTCAGTCCGATCATCGGGAAGACGCAGGGCATCAGGTTCAGGAGCATGCCGCCTCCGAAGGCCAGGAGCAGCCAGATGAAGAACGAGTGCGACGTCGTCTCGGCCTGATAGGCCTCGCCTTCGGCGACGGACTTCAGGGCGGCGAGCACTTCGTTGCCCGTGAGCACCTCGGAGAGGATCGCCGGCGGCTGGCCGGCCTTCAGGAAGACGTTCAGCGGGATGCCGGTGCGGCCATACTTGCCGAGCTCCCGCGCGATGAGCTCGTCCTTCTTGGTCCAATCAGCCTTGAGCATGACCACGCCGGCGGAGGCCAGCGCCTGGGCGACGTCGCCCTGCGAGTAGACACGTTTGTTGACCTGGCAGGTGGCGCACCAGCGCGCCGTGAAGTCGACATAGACCGTCTTGCCTTCGGCCAAGGCCTTCGCCTGGGCTTCCGGCGACCAAGGTTGCCATTCGCCGGTGACCTTCGTCGGCGTGGCCGTCGGGCCGGGCGCGGCTTTGGCCGGCGCGCCGCCGAGCACGGCCTTGATGTCGACGAAGCCGCCGTCGGCCGATCTCGTGGTGAAGATCAGTTCTCCGGAATCCAGCTTCTCGGTGGCGTCGGCGAGCTCGAAGACGATGTTCGCGCCGCGGCGCTGCTGCTTGGCCGTCGCGGTCGGGGCGAGGAAGTTGCGTTCGGGGAACCAGGTTCCGGGCAGCTTCACGTCGGCCGGGATCGCGACCGTGAGCGACTTGCCGTCGCTCGTCGCGGTCGTGGTGAGGCGAGGGCGGAGAGCCGGGTAGAGCTTCGGGTCGTATTTGTAGGCCGCGTTGCCCGCGCCGACCTTGACGGTGAGTTCGACCAGCTTGTCGTGCGGCCAGCAGCCGGTGTCGTCGCACTCGAGCCACTCGGCCTTGCCTTTGAACGTCAGCGCGCCTTTGGCGCCGGCCGGGACGGCCACTTCCATGAGCAGCAGGGTCTCGTCCTCGTAGACGAAATTGTAGACGCCCGACTGGTCGAGCAGCTTGGGACCGGGCCAGACGAAGTCGCCCACGGAGGCGCCGGACTTCTCCTGCCATTCTACCGTGGGAGACTGGCCGGCGTCGCCGGGATTCTTCCAGTAGATATGGAAGTGCGGGTCGCAACGGAAACGCATCGCGATCAGCGTCTTCTCTCCCGGACGGACGTCGGGCGTCAGGTTGACCAGGTCGACCTTGGTGCGGACGGCGGCAGCGAGGCCGCCGGACAGGCTGAGGAGCGAGAGCAGGCCGAGGGCGAGGAGTCTCATGGGCTTACCTTGGCCGCAAAGCCGGCCGGAAGCAAGGCGAGGCAACCTCCTCAGCCGACCACGTGGCACGGCAGCAGGGCCGCGTCGCTCATCCCGTGGATGATCTTCTTATCCGCCGGACAGAAGGTCGCCAAGATGCCGGAAAGCTCGGCGGCGTCGCCGTTGACGAACAAGTAGGGGCAGAGCCGGACGCGCCCTTCGGCGGGCACGACCGTGCCGTCGTCGGCGTAAACCGGATGGGTCAGGCGCGAGGGCTTGTGGTAGGCCTGCATCACGTGGAAGGTCTCGTTCTCGGGGTCCAGCGCGTCTTCGATCGCCTCCAGCCATTCGTCCCGGGAAACATCGCTGCCAAGGGTCACGCTGCGGGCGCCCCACGCGGTCTCGTGGAAGCCGCTCGCCTTGATGATGAGGTTGCGTTCGCGCTGGGAGGCCTCCGCGAGTTCGGACCATTCGCGGATCGGCCGGCCGTTGACGCCCGGCGCGTGGAGCACGGCGGTCGGGGGCAGCTCGGTCCTCTCCATGATCCAGGTCTGCGGCACGATCCGGAACAGGGCGTCATGGTGGTCTTCCGGCAGGTTCTCCTTCCAGAACTCGGCGAGCTGCGGGTGGTGGAGCAGGGCGAGGCCGAGCTTCTCCTCCTGGAACGCCTTCATCGGCGGCGTCAGGGTGAGCGTGCCCGCCTCGACCGCGTTGAAGACGCCGTCGGCGCCCTTCACGTTGGCGAGGTCGAAGAGTTCGAAGAAACGGTAAAGGATGTCGACGCGGCGCGGGGCGCCGTCCACGGGGATGTAGGAGCCGTCTCCCATCTGCATGACCTGCGAGGGTTCGACGACATGGACGTCGTTGCCCTGGGTGCGGAGCTTCTCGCCGAGCCACTCGAACTCCGGCCGGTAGGTCGCGCCTTCCTCGCTCACGACGATGGCCACCAGCGGGAACTTCTCCTTGGGCGCCAGCCGCGACAGGGCGGCCATGAAGCGGTCGGGCATGGCGTTGCGGCCGATGACCGCCGGGAAATCGTCGGCGTAGACTTCGTTGAGGTAGGCCGTGAGGCCGACCCCGCCGGGCACGCTGTCGAGTTCGGTCATCGTGAAGCCTTGTTCGGTGATGAGCAGGTCGGGACGGAGGACGACCGGGCACTGGTTCTTCACCGCACGGTGACGCCCGTGGGCCACGAGTCCGGCGGGCTTGTAGCGGTCGAGGTATTCGGCGACCCAGGGGGCGTAGACCTCGCGGTTACGCAGGATCTTCCTGCCCGAGAACGTGCGGACGTAGAGCCGCTCGAGGGCCCGGTGGTAACTGAGGCAGGCAGCCCCGATGCGCCTCAGTTCGCGCAGCTGGGCTTCGGTGAGCGCCCAAGGCTCGGGCGACAGCTTCCAGATCTTCTCCGCGAAGAGCGGGGTATCGAGGAGTTTCTGACGGAGGACGTCCCGGGTGGGCATGGCGCGGAGGACTCAGTCCTCGATCTTGATGTCCTTGTTGCGCGTGCGGGGGCCGCCGGCGCGGAGCCAGCCGTTGATGAAGGCGTCGATGTCGCCGTCCATGACCGCCTGGATGTTGCCGGTCTCGACCCCGGTCCGGAGGTCCTTGACCATCTGGTAGGGCTGGAAGACGTAGGAACGGATCTGGTTGCCCCAGCCGATGTCGCCTTTCTCGCCGTAATATTTCTCCATCTCGGCGCGCTTGTCGTCGAGGGTCTTCTCGTAGATGCGGGCGCGCAGGATCTTCATCGCGAGGGCGCGGTTCTTGACTTGGGAGCGTTCGCGCTGGCAGGCCACGACGATGCCCGTCGGGATGTGCGTGAGGCGGACGGCCGATTCGGTCTTGTTGACATGCTGGCCGCCCTTGCCGCTGGACCGGTAGACGTCGACGCGCAGATCGGCCTCGTTGACCTCGACGGCGATGTCGTCGTCGATCTCGGCGACGACGTCGACCGAGGCGAAGGAGGTGTGCCGACGGGCGTTGGCGTCGAACGGCGAGATGCGGACGAGGCGATGCACGCCGCGCTCGGCCTTGACGTAGCCGTAGGCGTTCGGACCTTCGAGTCGGAAGGTGGCCTGGCTGATGCCGGCGCCTTCGCCTTCGGCGATGTCCTCCACCTCGACCTTGAAGCCGCGGCGCTCGGCCCATCGGGTGTACATGCGGTAGAGCAGGTCGGCCCAGTCGTTGGACTCGGTGCCGCCGGCGCCGGCCTTGACGGTGACGATGGCGTTGGACTTGTCGTGGGGGCCGGAGAGGAAGGAGGCGATCTCCAGGTCGCCCACGCCGGCGAGCAGGTCGGCGGCGAGCTTGCGAAGTTCCTCGAGTTCGGCGTCGGCGGTGCCGTCGGGGGACTCGGCGATGAGTTCGGCGAAAGTCCTCACGTCGTCGGTCCGCCGGCGGAAGGCGACCTGGGGGCCGACGATGTTCTTGTAGCCGTTGCACTCGCCGATGACCTTCTGGGCGGCCTTCTGGCTGTCCCAGAAGTTGGCGGCGCCCATCTGCTCCTCGAGCTTGGCGATCAGGGCCTGCTTGCCGGGCACGTCGAGGAACTTCCAGAGGTGGCCGGCGCGGCGCTCGACTTCTTCGATCTGGGCGCGGATTTCAGGCGGAATATACATCGAAAGGAGCGGGAGGAGGGAGAGGGGGCGTCGGCACGCGAAGGAGGAAGGTCGGTGATACGGAGTCCGGCCGCTGTTTTCAATGTCAGACTGCTCCGTCGTTGGGCCGGGTCGCGCTTGCGCCCCGTCGGGGGAAGGGGCATACATCCACCCCATGTCTACCCTCGAAGGCCTCAGCATCGCCCAGATCGCCGGCCCCTTTCCCGAACGACGGGTCCTCGCCAACGGCCTCGAGGTGATCTACGCGCACCGTCCGGGCATCGGCCTTTGCACCGTGCAGGCCTGGGTCCGGACCGGCAGCATCCACGAGGGACGTTGGGAAGGCTCGGGCATCTCGCATTACCTCGAGCACATGGTCTTCAAGGGGACGGGCCGTTTCACGAACCGCGAGCTGACCGAAGCCATCCACCGGAGCGGCGGGGCTTCGAACGCCTACACGACGTTCGACCGCACCGTCTATTACGTCGACGCCCCGCAGGAAGGTTTCGAAGTCGCGATGGAGGCCGTCGCGGACATGGTCTTCGACCCGCTGATCACCGACGCGGACGCCCGGATGGAGCGCGAGGTGATCCTCCGTGAGATCGCCATGTGCGACGACGAGCATGACCAGGTCCTGGCGAAGTCGGTGCTCGAGGAGGCCGTGCGCGCGCATGCGTTCCGCCAGCCGGTCATCGGTCATCGCGACCTCTTCATCCGCCTCACGCCGGACGACCTCCGGGCCTATCATGCCGGCCGTTACGTGCCCCCGAACGTCGTGCTCGCGCTGGGTGGCGGCATGCCTCCCGAGGAGGCCTTCGCCGCCGCCGAACGCTGGTTCGGCCGCTTCGCCCGCCGTCCGCTCGCCGCGGCGCCCGACCTGTTCGAGCCCCCGCAGGGCGGCGCGCGTCGCACGGACCTCGTGCGCGAGGTCAGCACCGTGAAAGGCGTGGCCACCTGGCGCATCCCCGGTTATTTCGACGAGGGCCGCCTCGCGACGGACCTCTTCCTCGGCGTCCTGGGCGCCGGCAACAGCTCCTTGCTGTGGAGCGAACTCCGCGAACGGCGCAAGCTCGTCCACGCCATCGACGCCTCCGGCTTCGGCACCCGTGACCTCGGGCTGGCCTGGTGCAGCTGGAGCGGCGAGGCCGGCGCGGAGTCGTCGCCCGTGGAACGGGCCATCGCCGAGGTCGTCGACGGCCTGCTGCAGCGCGGCGTCACGGCCGAGGAATTCGCGAAGGTGCGCCGTCAGTCCGTCGTGGGGATGGTCAACGGACAGAAGAACATCCATGGACTTACCAGCCGACTCGCCCATGCGGCGGCGATCGGCCATGACCTCGCCTGGCCCTGGCGCGGAGTCGAGCATCTGGCCCGCCTCGGGGCGGAGGACCTGACCCGCGAGGCGCGCCAGTGGCTCCGCCCCGAGAACGTGACCTTCGGCACCATGCGCTCGGCGAAGGCCCCGGCCGCCGCCTCGACGGCTACCGCCGCCGTCACGCCCGACCGGTTCGAGACCTTGACGCTGGACAACGGCGTCCGCGTGGTGCTCCAGCATGACGACACCATCCCGAAGGCGGGCTTCGGCGTGTTCCTGGCGGCCGGGGTCGCCTACGAGGAGGAAGCCAAGCGCGGGACGACCGGGTTGCTCGGCACGCTGTTCGCCCGCGACGCCGGCGGGCGCAGCAAGGAGGAGGTCGCCCGCTTGGTCGACAGCCTCGGCGCGACCTTCGCGGACCATGGCTCGCAGGTCTCCTGCGGGCTCTGGGGCGAAGCCTTGAGCTCGGACTTCGGCCAGCTCGCCGAACTGGTGGCGGACGGCGTCCTGGCGCCGCAGCTGCGGCCAGGCACTTTCGTCACCGAGCAGGCCGCCTTGATCAGCGCCTGCCGTGAGGCCGAAGACGACATCGTCGAGAAAGCCAGGCTGCTTCTCCAGCGCCGGTATTTCGGCGCCCACCCCTTGGCGGTCGACGCGTGCGGGACCCCGGAGACCTTGGCCCGGATCGAGGCGACGGACCTCGCCCGGCTGCATCGCGAGCTCGTCGTCGCGGACAACGTCGTCGTCGGCGTGAGCGGAGCCTTCGACCACGCCATGGCCTTGGACTTCGTCCGTCGTCGTTTCGGAACCTTGCCCAAGGCGTCCCTGGCCCGCCGGACCCTGCCGTCGCACGTGCCGGCGCCGGCTTCCCGCCTGCAGGAGCAGGCCCCCGGCGAGCAGGCCGTCGTCGCGCTCGCCTTCCCGCACTGCGGCTTCGCGCCGGACGAGGTCGTCGCGGCGAACGTCACCGAAGAACTCCTCAGCGGCATGTCCAGCGGTCTTTTCCGCCGCGTGCGCGAAGAGAAGGGGATGGCTTACTTCGTGGGCGCCACCCGCGTCGAGGTCGTCGACCAGGGCATGTTCTACCTTTACGCCGGCACCGCGCCCGCCTCGGCCCAAGACGTCATCAAGGAGATGCGCCTGGAACTCGAGCGACTCCGGGCGGGCAGGTTCGGCGCGGGCGAGATCGAGGACGCGAAGCGCCGCATGCGCGTCTCGCGCCGCCAAGGCCGTCAGTCCGCCGGGGCCCGCATGCAGGGGGCACTGGTGCGCGAAGTCGCGGGGCTCGGGGCCAACTTCGACGCCGAGTGGGAACGCCGCATGGCGCTCACCGACGCCGCCGCGGTCCGGGCGTTCGCGCGTCGCTTCCTCGATCCGCAGTTCGAACAGGAGCTGGTCGTCCTGCCGAAGGCCTGACGGACTAGGCTTCCGTGAAGCGTCGCTTCGCCACCCAGGCCGCGACAAGGCCGGGCACGGCGAGGGACAGCGCGAAGAGGAAGTAGCGCGCGTAGCCGAGGCTCTCGGCCAGCGCGCCGGCCCAGAAGCCCGGCAGGTAGTTGGCGAGCAGCGCGACGGTCGAGAGCGCGGCGTAGCGCACGGCGGCGCCCGGGCCCGCGGCGAGCTTCATCATGGCGAGGACCAAGGCGCAGAGGCCCGCCCCGTAGGCGACGTATTCCACGACGAACACCCCTCCGATGACGCGGAGGTCGCGGGAGCCGTCGAAGGCCAGCCAGGCGAAGGCCGCCAGCGGCAGGTGCATCATGACGCCGAGCGGGAACAGCGAACGCGCGAGCCCGAGCCGGGCCACCACGCAGGAGCCGAGGACGCCGCCGAGCGCCAGTCCGCCGACCGCGGACAGCATGCGCAGCACGGCATAGGTCTCATTGTCGAGTCCGAGTCCGCCGTGGTCGACGGATTTGGCGAAGACCTGGATGACGCGGGCCATATGGATCTCGCTGGCCCGGTAGAAGAGGATGAGACCGAGCACCGCGGGCAGGCGCGGGTCGCCGAGCAGCGCGCGCAGGCCCTCGCCCATCACCGCGAAACGTTCCCGGACGCTGCTCCGCTCCGTGTCGGCGGGGGGTTCGGCCGCCAGGCCGAAGGCGTTGGCCCCGAAGGCGAGCAAGGCGAGCATGGCCGCGGCGGCCATCGCCCAGGACCACGCGTCGGCGGTCTGCGGACCGTGGTCCATGATCCGGCCGACGAGCCAGACGAGGCCCGGGCCGGCGAGCACGGCGCCGACCTTCGTGGCCACGTTCAGCACGCCCGCATGCGTCGCGCGGCGGCGGTCGTCGAGCGCGGCGACGAAGTAGCCGTCGAGGGCGAAGTCGTGCGCGGCGGCCAGCAGGGACAGCAGGATCAGGCACGCCACGACGGCGTTCGTCGCAGCGACCTCGCCGCCGAGGAACGTGGCCAGCAGTCCGAGCACGGCCGCGATGCCGAGCTCGGACGCGAGGATGAAGCGGCGGGGCTCGAAGCCCGCCACCAGCGGCGACAGGAGGATCTTGCAGCCGACGATCAGGCCGAACACGGCGACGGCCCGGGTGTTCTGGGCGTCGGAATAGCCGAGGTCCTTGAGCGCGACGGGCAAGGCTTCGTCCCGCACCGCCGCGGGGAGGGCCTGGAACAGGTAGGCCGCGAAGACCCAGAGCCAAGCGCGCCGGGCGATCATCGCGGGCTCGCTCATCGCTCAGGCCCCGTCGCCGAGCTGGGCGCGGCCGAAGTGATCGACCGAGCGCAGGAGGCCGTCGACGAACTTCGTGACGGTGATGTTGAGGCCCAGCAGTTCGGTGTCGGTCAGGTCGAGGATCTCGCCGGGCTTGAAGGTGCGCGCCGTGTCGCTGAGGCGGGCGATGGTCCTGGGTTTGCCGACTTCGCCGGTGCCGTGCACCGTGACGCCGGGGGGCGGGGTCGGCTCAGCGGCCTCGCCGGCCGTCTCGGGGAGGACCTCGACATCCCTCATGGCCTTGAATTCCAAGGTCAGCGCGCCGTCCGGGGCGATGTCGTCGTTGGTGACGAGCCCGCCGCGGGCCAGCACGCGTAGGGCGGCGGCGAGGCTGAAGATGCCGTCCTCGAGCTCGCAGACGATGCCGAAGTCCGCCTCCAGCGCCGTGAAGCGGGACTGCAGGCTCATCTTAAGGAAGGCCTGGTGCTTCTCGCCGATGATCTTCTCGACGAGCGGGTCGCGGCGCGGGTTCTTGCCTTGTTCGCGGATGAACAGGCAGAGCAGGTAGCACTGTGACATGCACTCCGAGGAGAGCGTCAGCAGGTCGTTGATCGTCGTACGCAGCATCAGGCCGCGGGCGTAGGCGAGCATCTGCTCCGGCGGCAGGTGGGCCTGCGGGACGGGCATCACGCGTGAGACCGACGAGAAATGTTCGTAGGCCTTCGGGTCAGCCGTGTGCAGGCCGGCGATGCTGAAGGCGAGCATGTCATGCTGGCGTTGCAGCGCGGTGAAGAAGGTGCGGCTGATGTTCTGGAGCGAGAGGACGTTCTCGCCTTTGCCGGGCGTAGGTTGGGACATGGGGGTCAGCTGGCGGGATTGGAACCCTTGTCCTTGGCGTGGCGAGCCCTTTTACGGGCCAGGAAACCGTCGGCACGGGGCTGGGGGGTGGAGGCGAACCAGGCGAGCGCGAGAGGCGCGACCTCCGCGAGACGGAGGGACGGCTGGCCGACGAGTCCCGGGAAGCGATAGCAATGTTCGACGCGGGGCTGCAGTTCCGGGTCGAGCCTTCCGCCGGGGATGAGCAAGGCCAGATGGCGGGCAGGAACCCGGACGGGGACGCCCAGGTCGATCTTGCGTCCCATGTCCGGCGAGAGGGCCACCACGCAGCAGCGGTCCTCCACGAGCTTGAGCAGGCCGCCCAGGGCGCCGGCGCGCATGAGCCGGAGCTGTTCCATGGCGCTCCGGGAGAGGTGCCAGGCTTCGGCGTCGTAGGCGAGTTTCTCGGTCCCGCCGGATAGCAGGAGGCGCCTGAGTCCGAACGCAGCCATCCCGCGGGCAATGGCCGCGAGGTCGGCCGGGTCGGCGACGCCGTCGGCGATGACGACGCTCTCCTTGGTCTCACGCCATTCCGCGAAATCGGAGACCCGCGCCAGGCCTGGTTCGGGTCGCATGGTCAGGGCGCATACGTCGACGCAAGGGCCTTCGGCGGTCTGGGCGAGCTCCACGGGTCCGACGATGCGGGTCCGGACCCCGAGTTCGGCGAACGTCGCGTCATGCTCGGCCAGCGACGGCGCGAAGGCGGCCGTCGCGACGATCTCCCGCAGCGCCTTGGGGTGATGCTTGAGGCAGGCGCGCAGCGCAGCCTGGCCTCGGAGAATCAGGCGGTGGGGGTGCGGGTCGGGATTGCTCACGGGATACGTCCTTCGTCGAGGTCGATCATGTCGGCGAACGAGACGATGTCCGTACGGTGCGCGGCGTTCATCTTGCGTTTGGCTTCATCGAGGGCCTCGCGGCCCATCTCGCTCATGCCTTTCTGGACCAGCTCGCGGTTCCAGACATGCACGCGGAGATCGGCGGGGAAAAGGGCCTTCAGGCGAGCGTCGAGGTCCGCCTCGTCGCGGGCCTCGCGGACGCCAGCGATCACCTGCTCGGGGTCGACGCCGAGGTGCACGCAGAGGAACCGGTCGAAGCCTTTGCAGAAATTACGCTGATAGGACTTCGGGAGTTCGCCCTTCAGGTGCTTGCGGATCTTGGCCAGGAAGCGCGGCAGGTGCAGCAGCCCGGTGGCTGGGTGCGGGAGGTAGGACGACGGCAGGTCGTAGCAGATCTCGCCGGTGGCTTCGGAGAAGCCGTTGGGGCGAGGGGTGGAAGGCGTGGTCATTTCGAGGACGGGGGTGGCGCGGGCAGCCATCGGGCAATCTCGTCCGTGAGTTCCGCCAGGTTGGCGGACTGGGCTTGGACGAACTCGACGGGTGCGCGCTCGCCGAGCGGACGGGAGCAGGCGAAGGTCTTGACGGACACCGGCGTGCCGTCGGCTTTCTCCAGCCGGCAGGTCAGCTGCAAGGAGGCGGCGGAGGGCCTGGCGGTCCCTCCCGGCAGGGAGAAGAACCGGCGCTCGGCGATCGCCGGCGCGGTGATGTCCATCTTGTCCACGGTGAGCAGGAGCACGAGGTGATCCTCGGAGGGCGTCTGCGTGGCCGTGATGATACCCGCGCGTCGGCGGAGGCGTCGGGCGACGGTCTCCGGGACGGCCCGGTCGAGCGGGGCGATCCAGCGGTGCGCGTCCTCGATGTTCACCCGGCCTGCGTCATCGAGCAGCACGACGTTGGGGCGGCGAAGCGCGGCCGGGATGATCGCGCGCGGGATGAAGACCGGCGGGCCGTCGGCGTCCCGCGCCGCGATCTCCGGAGCCGGCGCGGCCAGCTGATGGAAGACGACGGCCTCGCTTTTCTGGTCGAAGATGATGCAGCCGCTGAGCAGCGCGGCCAGGGCGACGACGGAGGCGCGGAGGATCATCGGGCGGGCGGGGCTTCCTTGGGCGTGGCCGACTGCGCGGGCGCCTTGCTGCGGCCTTGGATGATCGTCTCCGGGTTACGTTCGAGGAAGTCCGCCAGCGAGCGGATGGCCTGCGCGGCCTCGGAGACGTCGGAGAGCGCCTGGTCCAAGTCCCGTCGCGCGGGTGAGCCGGGCTTGGTCAGCGTGCGGATGTGCTCGGAGGCCTCATTGAGGCGCTCGAGCGCCTTGCGGCCGGCGGCGGCCATGCCGCGGATGTCGTCGGTGACCGGGTCGACCTTGGACGAGAGCCGTTTCACCAGGGCGTCGACGCCCTGCATCGCGGCGGAGAAGTCGGCCACCGCGCGCGGGATGGTCGGGTCGCCGGTGATCTTGGCGATGTTGGCTGACGCGGCGACGAGGTTGCCGTTGATCTTGTCGAATTCGATCTGGGAGGCGCCTTGGTCGATGCGACCGAGGATCGAATCCACCTTCTTGGTGATGTTGACGAAGTCGATGCGGCTCAGCTGGTCGAGCGTCTGGGAGATGGCCTTCGTGAAGGCGCCGAGGTTCGACGGTTGGGTCGGGATCTCGGGGAGCGGGCCGTCCTTGGCGTGGAGCCGGAACGTGGAATCCGGGAAGTAGTCCAGCTCGACGTAGAGGACGCCGGTGACCACCGACTGCTGCTGGAGCTTGGCGCGGAGGCCTTTGCTAATCGAACCGGCGAGGCCTTCCTTCTGCAGGAGGGCTTGGTCGAGTCCGCGGCGTGTCAGCAGGTCGGGCGAGAATTCCATCACGACCGGCACCGAGTAGTCGGCGGCGGACTGCCCGGAAGTGTGGAGCAGGACCTGGCTGACCTTGCCGACGGTGACCCCGCGGAACTTGACGGGGGCGCCGATGTCGAGCCCGCTCACGGAGTCTTCGAAATAGGCGATCGCCTCGGGCTTGGCCCCGGTGAAGGAGCCGGCCCCGAGGAGGATGACGGCCGCGATGATGAGCAGGACGCCGCCGGCCACGAAGGCCCCGATCAGTGTCATGTTGGCGGAACGGCGCATGGTCAGTCGATACGTGCCTGGGTGAAGAAGGCGTGCACCTTCGGCGATTGGCCAGCCTGAAGGAAGCTTTTCGGCGGACCGTAGGCGGACATTGTGCCGGTCTCTGGGTCGAGGTAAATGCAGAAGTCCGCCGTCCGGAGGATGCTCGGGATCTCGTGGCTGACCAGCACCACCGTCGTCCCGAAGGCTTCCCGCAGACGCAGGATGAGTTCGTCCAGCCGACCGGAGCTCATCGGGTCGAGGCCGGCGCTGGGTTCATCGAGGAAGATCACCCGGGGGTCGAGCGCCATCGCCCGGGCGATGCCGGCGCGCTTGGCCATGCCGCCGCTGATCTCGGAGGGCAGCTTGTCCATGGCGTCGGCAAGTCCGACGAGCGCCAGCTTGTACTCGGCGAGCTGGCGTATCTCCTTGGCCGGGCAGCGGAGGAACTCGCGCATGGGCATCTCGATGTTCTCCCGCAGGCTCAGTGAGGAGAACAACGCGGCGCTTTGGAACAAGAACCCGCTGCGCCGGAGGATGTCCTGCCGGGCGGATTCGCCCGCCGTGGCGAGGTCGACGCCCAGGAGCCGGGCGCACCCGCCCAGCGGGGCGTCCAGTCCGCCGAGCGCTCGCATGAGCGTGCTCTTCCCGCAGCCGCTCGGTCCGATGATGGCGAGGATCTTGCCGGCGGGCAGGGCGAAGGACAGTCGGTCCATGATGACCTTGCCGCCGTGTCCGATCGCGAGGTCCGCGCAGCTCACGATGTCCGTCGGGTCGCTCATAGGTTGAAGAGGTTGAAGATGACCGCGAAGAGCGCGTCCGAGACGACGATCAACGTGATGCCGAGCACGGCGGCGGAGGTCGCGGCCTCGCCGACGCCGAGCGCGGAGCGTTTGGCCACGGCTCCGCGGTAGCAGCCTGCCCAAGCGGCGATGAAGCCGAAGACCACGGATTTGATGAGCCCCACCAGGAAACTCTCGAAGGTGATGGCCCGGATCGCCTGCGTGAGATATTGGTCGACGCTCAGGTCGCCGGCGCAGGCGACGACCATGCCGCCGAAGACGCCGACGAAGGTCGCGAACACGGCGAGCAGGGGCACCATGAGGGTGACGGCCAGAATCCGCGGGAGGGCGAGGTATTCGACGGGCTGGATGCCGAGCGCGCGCAGGGCGTCCGTCTCCTGGCTCACGTTCATGCTGCCGAGCTGCGAGGCGAAGGCCGTCGAGGTGCGGCCGCAGGCGATGACTCCGGTCATCAGGGCGCCCATCTCGCGGGTCATGGCGAGCGAGACGAGGTTGGCGACATAGACGGTGGCCCCGACCTGCCGGAGCTGGATGAGACCGACGTAGGCCATGATCAGGCCCGTGAGGAAGCCGAGCAGAGCGACGATCGGCAGGGCGTCGACGCCGGCGGTCTGCAGTTGCAGCGAGAAGTCAGCCCAGTTTATCTTGGCTCGGCCGACGAGCATCCGCGCGAAGCCGAGGGCGGTGTGGCCGATATGCTCGAAGGCCCGTCCCCAGGAGGAGCCGCTTTCGACGCCCCAGGAGCCGAATTGCTCCAGAACGCCGAGCTGCTCGTCGCCCGGCTCCTGGACGGAGGCTTTTTCGGCCATCCGCACCAGGGATTGGAGCCGGGTGGGCAGGGCCGAAAGGTCGAATTCCCGGATGTTCTTCCCATGCGCGTGCAGCCAGGCCGGGAGCGAAGAATCGAAGTCGCCGAGATCCTCGGCCACTACCTTGACGCGGTCACCCCGGACGACGACGGAGGGCAGGACGTCGTCGAGCGTCCACCGACCCCCGACGGTCACCAAGGCGAGGCCGTCGGCGCGGACTTCCGTCCGGGCACAAGGCGAGCCTGAGGGCAGTTGGGACATCCTGATGGTCAGATACTTGGGCAGCCTCGGCTTCACAAGTCAGAAAGGCGTTGTCCCTGCCCGCGGACGTCGCTTTTCTTTCCCTTCGTCGATGTCGTCCGCCCGTCCAATCGTCTTCCTCGGTCTCACCGCCCTGGCCTCGGCCGCCGAGTCCGCGGACGCCCCGTGGGTGGTCGCGATCACGGAGGAGAACGACAAGTTAACCCCGGCGAACAAGGATCGCTACTACACGCAGGGACTCAAGGTGTCGGTCAACCGCGACGATGGCGTCTTTTTCTCGCTGACGCAGGAGATCAACACGCCGGCGGACACCGAGAATCCGCCTCCGGTGAGCCCGCCTTACACCGACCTGCCTTACTCGGGTGCCCTTTATTTCGGGTGCGGATACGGCCACGTCCTCGAGCGCGGCGGCCGCCGCGACTGCTTGTTCTCCGTCGAGGCCAAATTCGGCTTGATCGGGCCTTCGGCCGGCGGCGAGACGGTCCAGAATAAGTTCCATCAGCTGATCGGCACCCCCCAGGCGGTCGGCTGGGGCACGCAGCTGCCCGACGAACTGCTGTTGAATCTCGACGGTGAGTTCCGCCGTCGTTTCGACCTCGACGGTCCCGATCAGGACGGCCGCGATCTCATCGCCCGTGCCATGTTGTTGCTCGGCACGATGCGCACCGAGGCCGTCTTCGGCGCGCAGTTCCGCTGGGGCAAGGAACTCGGCCGTTCCTGGGGGCACAGCTTCATCCGACACTCGAACGGTTACGACCCTTTCTCCGACCTGCGGACGCCGGCCAAAGGTGGCCTCGCCTTCTGGGGGTTCGCCGACACCCATGTCGAAGTCGTGGTCCGGAACTACTCGACGGACGGCACCAATTTCCGTGATTCGCAGGCGGTAACCCGCACGCCTATCGTCCTGCAGGCCGCGCTCGGCTTCACGACCCAGGCCTCCGGCTATTCGCTGTCCTACTTCTGCGCCGCCCGTACCAAGGAGTTCGAGACGCAGGACGGCTTCCATCTTTTCGGCGGACTCAAGGGCCAATTCCTTTTCTGAACATGTCCGTCATCGCCGTCGTCGACGTAGGCTCCAACTCCATCAAGGTCGCGGTCGTCGCGGCGGCCGACCGCCGGGAATTCGGCCGTAAATCCGAGCCCGTCCGTCTCCAGCCGGTGGCCGGACCGGGCGAGCCTTTCTCACCGGAGGCCCGGGCCGCGGCCGTGGCCGCCATCGTCCGGTTGCTGGCGTATGCGCGTTCGCACGGGGCCACGCGCTGCTGCCTGCTCGCCACGAGCGCCGTCCGCGAGTCCGTCAGCCGGCAGGCATTCGCCCGTGAGGTCGAGGTCGCGACAGGGGTGCCGCTGACCATCGTCTCGGGCGAAGTGGAGGCCCGCCTCGCCGCGGCCGGCGTGCGTACCGATCCGGCCTACCGAGGCTACGCCGACATCCTCTCGTTCGACCTCGGCGGCGGCAGCCTCGAGGTTTCCGTGCTGAGCGGTCAGCGTTGCGCTCTGGCACGCAGCTTCCCTCTGGGCTCGGTCCGCCTCACCCATGATTTCCTGCGTGGAGGCCACGGGCCCGTCGACGAGCACTACCAGCGCTCCATCCGCACCCATCTGCTGGCCTCGCTCCAGGCCGTGGTGCCGGCCGGTGCGGCGGAGAAATTACTCGTGGTCGGCGCAGGCGGCGCCTTCGTGGCGGTGGCCCAGCACCTGGAGGCCATCGGCGAGGCGCCGGTCGAGGGGCGTCTGCCAATGCTGCGGATCCGCGAACTGCGTGACCGCATGTGCGCAAGCGACCTCCCCGGACGCCGGGCCATCCCGGGCATCCCGGAAGAACGCGCCGACATCATGCCCGCCGCCCTGATCACCATGGGCGTCCTGGCTGACCTGACCGGCGCGGAGGCTTTCCATCTTTCGCACTACGGCGTTCGACATGGCATGATAGAGCTGCTTCTTAGTTCTTCTGGCGAACACCTCTGAACATGAGCCGTCTCCTTCCTCTCTGCCTGGCCGTCGTCGGGCTTTCCGCCGCCCCCGAGACTGGGAAGGTCTTGTCCGTCTCCGCGGACGGCTGGGCGAAGATCGTCCAGCCAGCTGGCGCGACGACTCTGCTCCGTCGCTTCTCCGAAGGTGACCGCAATGTCGGCTGGGCGGGCCGCTTGGTCCGCTATGAGGCCGCGACGGAGGGCGGCGTGACCTTGGCCCGCGGCGTCGTCCCGGCCGACCCGGAGGAACTCCGGCGCGTCGCCGAAGTCACCGACGCCCTGCGCCGTGAGACCGTCGACAAGGGCCGGTTGGTCACCCGGATGCCCAACGAACTCATGCCCAACATGGCCCTCTGGGATCAGGGCGGCCGCCTGATGACCAAGAAGGATCTCCTCGGGCATGCCCTCGCGCTGAACTTCATCTTCACCAGCTGCCGGGTCGCCCGCATGTGCCCGGCTTCGACGGCGTGCATGAAGTCGCTCGGCGACCAGCTCGCCCAGGATCCCGCGGCGGCCGGCATCCGGCTGGTCACGATCACCTTCGACCCGGAAACCGATACCCCCGGCCAGCTCCGTGCCTACGCCGACGGCTACGGCATCGACCATGCCCGCCATCGGTTCCTCACCGGCGACCCCGGACAAATCAAGGACCTGATGCGTCACTACGGTATCCAGACCCTGCGTGAAGACGGCACGATCGTCCACAACGCCGCGCTCATCGTCATCACCCCGGAAGGGAGAATCGCGTTCCGTAACGAAGGCGCGGCCTTCGACGTCGGCGACATCGCCCGCCGTCTGATCGCCCTTGAGGGAGGCGCCGGCGCCCGTCGTTGATGTCGCCGTCCCGACAGGTGCTGGTCATCACCCTGGTCGCGGTCGGCGGCTACTTCGGCCTGCGCGCGCTGCCCGACACCCAATGCACGTTCCTGCACGCCGACCATCAGCCGGTCGTCGTCGACGGCCTGGAGTTCTGCGGTGTCAATGAGGAGGCCAACTTCTATTCGCCGAAGGCGCTCCGTTTCCCCGTCGACCTCAAGGTGGCGATGACCCCGGACGGGGCGGCCGGCGAGCTCCGTCTGCTGAAGGACGACGGTCACCCCTACTACGCCCATGAGATCGCGGTATCCCATACCCAGCGCGTGCACCTTCATCTTCGTCAGACCGGAGGAGACCGACAGTATGCGCACCTACATCCCCAGCCGGCCCCTGACGGCTCCTGGCGTTTCGAACTGCCCCCCTCCCTGCAGGGCGTCGGTCTCCGCGCCTACGTCGACTTCAGCGACGTCCGCACGGGGCGGACCATGCTGGCCGAGACGGACGTCGCGCCCGCTTTCTCGCCGGCCGCGCCGCCGGCCGCTCCGGCCCTGCGTAACCGCATCGTGGCGCTGACCGCCTCGACGACGCAGACCGGCTCCTCCGCGATGCTCCGCCTCCGCCTGGCGGGGCCCGCCGGCAAGTCCCTCCGTCTCAAGCCCATCATGGGTTCGCTCGGCCATGCGGTCGTCTTCGCGGCGGACCGGCCGGACGCCGGCTACGCGCACATGCACCCCACGCTCGAGGGCGGCGAATACGCCGAAGACCCTACGCTCGCGTTCCGCCTTCGCCTGCCTGCGCCGGGAACTTACGACTTCTGGCTGAATTTAAATGACGGGGAGGACGAACTTCTCCGCGCCACCCTGACCGTCACTCCGTGAGCGCGCGAAAGTAGGCGATGGTCTCGGCCAGACCGGCGCTGACCGAGGACCGCGGCTTCCAGCCGGCTTCCAGAAGCCTTCCCGTCGCGGCGAGAGAATGACGCACGTCGCCGGGCCGCGGCGGCAGGTGTTCGATCCTTGATTTCGAGCCGGTGAGGGCGATGATCTCCTGCGCGAGGGCGAGGATCGACCGGCTTCGGCCGTAGCCGACGTTGTACGTCCCCGTCATGCCGGCGGAGGCGCCGGCGTGCGCGAGCGCCCCGACGACGTCCGTCACGTGCACGAAGTCCCGGGTCTGTCCGCCGTCGCCATGGACGCCGACGGGGTCGTCGCGGAGAGCCTTGGCGATGAAGATCGGCACCGCGGCGGCGTAGGCCGAGCGTGGGTCCTGCCGGGGGCCGAACACGTTGAAGAAACGCAAGGACGCCGTCCCGAGCCCATGCTTCCGACGGTATTCCTCAAGCAAGCGCTCGCCGGCGAGCTTGGTCTCGGCGTACGGGGATTTCGGTTCCGGCGGCATGCTTTCGAGCTTGGGCACCGTCGGGTTGTCGCCGTAGATGGCGGCGGAGGAGGCCAGGACGACCTTGCGGGCGCCGGCGGCGAGGGCGGCGTCCAGGACGCGCCGCGTGCCCTCGGTGTTGAGTTCGGCGCACTCCGTCGGCTTGGCGACGGATTCAGGGACCGACACCATCGCGGCGAGATGATAGACCTCCGCGGCTCCGGAGGCCGCCTCGGCCAGGGCGCCGGGGTCGAGGATGGAGCCGCGGATGAAACGGCACGCGAGGCCCGCGAGATTGCGCGCGTGACCGCTCCGGAGGTCGTCGAGGACGGCGACCTCGGCCTGATCGGCGAAGTGGCGGACGAGATGGGAGCCGATGAAGCCGGCTCCGCCGGTGATGAGGATGCGACGGCTCATGCGCGGGCGACGATCTCCCGCATCGCGGGGAATTGTGTCTCGATCGAGGCCACGAGCGCGAATTGGGCGCGACAACGGTCCAGATTGTGCCCGGGCCGCTTGATCCCGAAATAAGTGTCGCCTTCGAGCCAGTCGGTCAGGAACCGCAGGCCGATCTCAAAAGTGATGAGCTTGCCGGCGAAGGGCAGGAGCGCTTTCTCCCGGGGCGTCAGGAAGCCGCGGGCGGAGGCGAGGTAGCCGCGGACCAGGGCCTCGAACATCGGGAGCTGCATCCGGACCAAGGAGAGGTCGGTCTCGTCTTCGGCGGCGGGCGAGGTCGAGGTGCGCACCAGGTCGCCGAAGTCGTAGAGCGCGGAACCCGGCATCACCGTGTCCAGGTCGATGACGCAGATCCCTTCCTGGGTGATGTCATCGAGCAGGACGTTGTTCAGCTTGGTGTCGTTGTGGGTGACACGCTCCGGCAACGCGCCCGTGCGCAGATCCTCGACGACCACGCCCACCTCGTGAGCCCGGGCGAGGGCGAAGGCGATCTCGGGGCCGGCGGCCGCCGCCCGACCATGTCCGTCCTTGGCCACCGCCGCCTGGAAGCGGGCGAAGCGGGCGGGGGTGTGATGGAAGTCCGGGATCGTCTCGTGCAGGCGCTCGCCGGGCAGGTTGGCGAGCAGGGCTTGGAAGGCGCCGAAGGCCTTGGCGGCGGCCTCGGCCTGGGCGGGGGTGCGGACGACGTCGTGCCCCGTCGCCCCTTCGATGAAATCGTAGCAACGCCAGCGGTTGCCGGCGGGGTCGACCTGCCAGGCCTTGCGTCCGCGCGTGGGGATCAGGCGGAGGGCGCGGCGATGGGCGTCCGGCTCGCCGGCGGCGCGGAGCTGGGACTGGGCGTGGGCGCAGACCCGCTCCACGTTCTCCATGAGCAGGTCCGGCTGCCGGAAGACCTGATGGTTGATACGTTGCAGGATGAAGCGCCGCGGGCCGGCGGCGGTCTCGACCGGCGTCAGGAAAGTATCGTTGATATGCCCGCTGCCGTAGGGAGCCGCCGAAACGACCCGCCCGCCGAAAGCGAATTCGGCGGCGACGGCGAGGGCTTCGGCGACGGTGGCGGCCATGTCAGGTCCAGAGCGACGCCGGGTAGGCGCCGGAACTCACCTGGCGAAGGATGCTGGCCTGCACGACGGGTTTGTCCTCGCGGTAGGTGACGCCGAACCATTCGGAGTCCGTGCGCAGGACCTGGCAGGTCGCCTGACCGGAGCGGATCAGGTTGCCGACGGACAGCGGGATGTAGGCTTCGCTCTTCATCTCGCCGCCCTTGGCGCGGAGGAAGGCGTCGAAGTCGGCGGCGAGCTGCGGGAAGATCGCCGGGGTGAAGCCCCACATGTTCATCGAGACCGGTTCTTCGCCCGTCAGGCCGACGACCGAACCGTCCTCGGCGCGGTGTTCCGCGCCACGGGGCAGCTTGGCGATCTTCGTGAGTTCCTGGATGTCCTTCAGGCGACCGGAGGCGTCGGTCTGGCAGACGCCACGCGCGACCGTGCCGTGTTCGGAGAGCGTGTGCTTCAGCGTGAAGCCGACCATCGAGTAGGCCGTGGAGCCTGCGTCGAGACCGCGCAGGTAGCGGCCGAGGACGGCGTAGGAGTCCTGCCCGTAGAAGTCATCGGCGTTGATGACGGCGAACGGCGCGTCGACGGCGTCACGCGCGCAGAGGATGGCGTGCGTCGTGCCCCAGGGCTTCTCCCGACCGGCGGGCACGCGGAAGCCGGCCGGCAGCTGGTCGATGGTCTGGAAGGCGAAGCCGACTCCGAGGCGCCCGGCGAACCTAACGGCGATGCGCTTCCGGAAATCCTCCTCGAAATCCGGACGGATGATGAAGACGACCTTGCCGAAACCGGCGCGAAGGGCGTCGAAGACGGAATAATCGAGGATGGTCTCGCCGGAGGGGCCCATCGGGTCGATCTGCTTGAGACCGCCGTAGCGGCTGCCCATGCCGGCGGCGAGGACGAGAAGGGTGGGTTTCATGTCAGAGGGATTGGCGGAGACGGGCGGTGACGTCGGCCTTCAGCCGGTCGATGAACCCGGTCACGTAGGCGACCGGATCGAGCGAATCGTCCTGGATCAAGGGGGTGAGGTCCATCGCCCATTGCATGGCGGACTCTTGGTCGGTCGCATGCGCCTGACTGAAGGTCGCGTTGGCCATGCGGCGCCCGATGACGGCGAGGTCGTAGCGTTTACCGCCTGCGATTTGGGTCGCAAAGACTTCGGTCAAGGACCGGGCGAGTTCCGGCCGGCCGGACACCGGCATCGGGGTCTTCTCCGCATCGACGAGCCAGTCGAGGTCGCGCCAGACTTCGCAGCCGTATACTTTCCTCGGTCGGTCGCCCTGAGGGAGCATCCGCAAGGCCTCGAGGCAACGCAGGGCGCATCCGACGTGCGTGTCATGCTTGTCCGCCAGGTTGTGCAGATAGACGAACTCCGGACGGGCGGCCTCGAGCAGGCGAAACAGTTCGTCGCGGACGACCGTATCGCGGGTGTCGCGGACGGACCGGCTCGGATGCCCGAGCTGGGCCATGAACGCATACTGACCGATGACGGCGGCGGTTTCCTGTTCGCGGATGCGTTCCGCGGCGATTTGGTCGTCCGTCCAGTCCTTGAACCGACCCGCGCGGGAGCTGCCCCTTCCGTCGGTGATCGTGATGCCTCCGAACCAACGGTCGGCATGGTCGTAGCAGGCGAGGATCCCGTGGAACGCCATGAATTCGAGATCGTCCTGATGCGCCCCGATTCCCAGATGCGTGGTCCGACGCAAGGCCTCCGGGCCGGCCAGGCCGTCGGGGATCATGAGGCGGGCCCGGGGGTTGAGCGGGATCATCGGCGGAGGGAGGGAAGGGAGGCGGCCGCGACGGCCTGACCATGGCGTTTATCTTCCTCCGCCGGCACGACGAGGTCGATGCGAAGTTCGGGGAATTCGTCCCGCCGGACGGTCTGGGCGTGGTCGATGATGGCCGTGCCGCCTTGGCCGGAGGTGATCCGGCCCATGATGAGGAGGCGGGTCATCTCGTAGAAGCCGGCGAAATGGGCGACGGCGTGGCCGAAGGCGATCCCGATGGCTTGGTAGATGCGCCGGGCACGCGGGTCTCCGGCGCGCGTCCAAAGGGAGGCCGGTACCAGTCCGGGGTCGAGGCTCGAGCGATGGTGCGGGGAGACGTCCATCGGCGTGTTCAAAGGGATTGGGCCGCGGCGGCGTCGAGGTGGAAGACGCAGTCGGGGTGGCGCTGGAGCCACGTGGCCGGGCAGTCGGCGGAGGGCGCCTCCTTGACGGCGCGGGCGACGATCCCCGCCTTCGCCGCGCCGAAGGCGAGCAGGGCGACGCGACGGGCTTCGAGGATGGTCGCCACGCCCATCGTCAGCGCCCCGCGGGGGACCTGGGCGAGGTCGCCGAAGACCACGGAGTTGTCCTGCCGGGTCACCTCGTCCAGATGCACCCGACGGGTTCGGCAGTCGGCGGACGAGGGGGGCTCGTTGAAACCGATGTGCCCCGTCCGGCCGATGCCGAGGACCTGCAGGTCGATGCCGCCGGCGGCGCGGATGGACGCTTCGTAGGCGCCGCACTCACGGGCGGCGTCATCCGTCAGTCCGTCCGGGATGTGGATGTTGGCCGCGGGGATGTCCAGGTGGCGGAAGAGGTTCTCCTCCATGAAGGTCCGGTAGGACTGCGGGTGGTCGGCGCTGAGGCCGGCGTATTCGTCGAGGTTGAAGGTGACCACCGAGCGGAAGCTCAGCCCTTCCTCGCGGCTCAGCCGGACGAGCTCGGCGTAGAGCGGCAACGGCGTGGATCCCGTGGCGAGACCGAGCACCGTTGCCTTGCCTGATTCCGAGCGTAAACGGATCAGGTCGGCGATCTCGCGGGCGATCGCCTGCGCGGCGGAATGCTTGTCGGGATGGAGCCGGACGGAGATCATCTCAGCCGAGCGTCGAGAGCATGCGCGCGATCTCATCGCGCTTCGCCTTGGCCTCGTCGAGCTGCTTGCGGGCGCCCTCCAGGATCCTCGGCGGAGCCTTTGAGACGAAGGCCTCGTTGGTGAGCTTGGCCTCGCCCGCGGCGACGGCTTGTTCGAGCTTGGCGAGTTCCCTCGCGAGGCGGGCCTTCTCGGCGGCGACGTCGACGCTGCCGGACAGCTCGAGCATCACCGTGCCGACGGAGGTCAGCGAGCCGGTGCGGCCGCCCGCGTCCTCGGCGAAGCCGAGTTCGGCGAGACCGGCGAGGCTGCTCAGCTTGTCGCGGTTGGCGGTGAGGAGCGCCTTGGCGGCGGCGTCCTTGGCGACGACGGTGGCGACGGAGTCGCGCCGGGTCGCCTGGTTGGCCTGGGACTTGAGGGCGCGCACCGACGCGACGAACTCGCGGAGCAGCGCGACGTCGGCCACCTTGGCGGCGCTCAGCTTGATGCCGTGCTCGCGGAGGACGCGGAGCAGGTCGCCGCCGGTGCCGGTATGCTGGTTCTGGATGAAATCCTGTTCGGCGCCGTAACCAAGCAGGTGCCAGAGCTCCTCCGAGATGAACGGGGCCACGGGGTGGAGCAGCAGGAGGAACTGGCGCAGCACCAGGTCCTGGACGGCGAGGCAGTTGCCGACGAGCGCCGGGTCGCGCAGGCGGGCCTTGGAGGCTTCGACGTACCAGTCGCAGAAGTCGCCCCAGAAGAAGGAGTAGAGGCCTTGCGCGTAGGCGGTGAACTCGTGTTCGTCGAGATGCTTGGCCGTGCTGTCGGTGAGTTCCGCGAGGCCTTGGAGGATGGCGAAGTCGTCGTCGTCGAGCTGGGCGGCCTTGATCCGCCCGACCACCGCGGCGAGGGTCGAGTTGTCGGCCGTCGGGCCGGACATCTGGCGGAAGCGCGCGGCGTTCCAGAGCTTGTTGCAGAAGTTGCGGCCTTGGGCCACGCGGTCCTCGTCGAAGAGGATATCCTGGCCCTTCGGGGCGATCGAGAGCAGGCCGAAGCGGAGACCGTCGGCGCCGAACCTCGCGATGAGGTCGAGCGGTTCCGGGGAATTGCCGAGCGACTTGGACATCTTGCGGCCCAGCTTGTCGCGGATGATGCCGTTGAAATAGACGCGCTTGAACGGGATGCGCCGGCGGATCTCGTCGTCGGTCAGCGTCTTCTTCGCCGGGCCGTGCAGCTCGAGTCCGGCGATGATCATGCGGGCGACCCAGAGGAAGATGATGTCCGGACCGGTGGCGAGGGCGCCGGTCGGATACCAGTGCTTGAGCTCCTCGGTCGTCTCCCCTGGCTTGCGCCAGCCGATGGTCGCGAGACACCAGAGCCAGGAAGAGGCCCAGGTGTCTAGCACGTCGGGATCCTGCTCCCAGTTCGCGGCGTCGGCCGGGGCGGCGAGCGAGACGTGCAGGTTCCGCGGGTCGTCACGGTCCGCGCCCTTGCGGTACCAGACGGGGATGCGGTGGCCCCACCAGAGCTGACGGCTGACGCACCAGTCCCGGATGTTCTCCAGCCAGTGCAGGTAGGTCTTCGTCCAGCGTTCCGGATGGAAGCGGATGATGCCCGCGGTGACGGCGCGCTTGGCCTCCTCGACCTTCGGGTAACGGATGAACCACTGTTCGCTCAGGCGGGGTTCGATCGGCACGTCGGCGCGTTCGGAGAAGCCGACCGTGTTCTCATACGGCTCGGTCTTGACGAGGGCGCCGAGCTCCTCGAGCAGTTTCCCGGCCTTGGCGCGGGCCTTGAAGCGTTCGATCCCGGCGAGCGGCCCGGCGTCGGCGTTCATCGTGCCGTCGGGGTTCATCACGTCGATCACCGGCAGTCCGTGCCGCTTGCCGATGTCGAAGTCGGTGCGGTCGTGGGCCGGGGTCACCTTCAGGACGCCCGTGCCGAACTCTTTCTCGACCGCGGCGTCGCCGACGATCGGGATCTGCGCCCGGGGGAAGGGACGCCAGACGTGCTTGCCGATGAGATGCTGGTAGCGTTCGTCCTCAGGGTGCACCGCGACGGCGGCGTCGCCCGGGATGGTCTCCGGTCGCGTGGTCGAGATCTCCAGGAAAGTGCCGGGTAGCTCGGCGACCTCGTAGCGCATGCGGAAGAGGGAACCCTTGCAGGGCTTCATGATCACCTCTTCGTCGGAGAGGCCGGTCTGGGAGACCGGGCACCAGTTGACCATTCGTTTGCCGCGGTAGACGTAGCCGCGCTCGTGGAGCGTGACGAAGGCCTGCAGGACCGCCTGCGAGTAGCCGGCGTCGAGCGTGTGGACCGTGCGGTCCCAGTCGCAGGAGGCGCCGAGCTTGCGGAGCTGGCCGAGGATGATGCCGCCGTGCTTGTCGCGCCAGGCGGAGGCGGCCTCGATGAACTTCTCCCGGCCGAGGTCGTGGCGCGTCTGGCCTTCCTTCTGCCGGAGTTCCTTCTCGACGCGGGACTGGGTGGCGATGCCGGCGTGGTCGGTGCCGGGGAGCCAGAGGACGGACTTGCCTTCCTGCCGGGCACGGCGGACCAAGATGTCCTGCAGCGTGTTATTGAGCAGGTGCCCCATGTGCAGGACGCCGGTGACGTTGGGCGGCGGGATCATCAACGCGAACGATTCGCGGGAAGGGTCGACCTTGCCCCGGAAACAGCCGGCCGAGACCCAGCGGTCGTACCACCGCTGCTCGACACCTTGGGGTTCGTAGGATTTGGGGATTTCAGCCATCGGAAAGAGGAATGATTAGGGGTTAAGTTGGGGATTGAAAAGAACGGACTAGGCGGGCATCAAGATAGGCAAGCCAGGCCCCATGCAACGGGTGGCCGACGAATCCCGCCAGGTCCGGAAGGAAGCAACGGCAGTCAGTCCGTCCGTGTGCCGTGGCAAGCCTGGCCCCTTGCTTTTCAATCGACGCCTTCCCTTCAATTGGGAGGACGTCCCTCTTGTTGATGGTCCGGCAGTCAAGAAAGGATGCGACCAGCGCCCTTCCGCCAGGAGGCCTGGACCGGGCTCAGAGCGAGTGGAGGCTCGACTTGCTGACGGCCATCGCGGCTTCCTTGAAGGACTCGCTGACGGTCGGGTGGGCGAAGCAGGTCCGGGCCACGTCTTCGGCGCTGCCGCCGTATTCCATGTGCGCGCAGGCCGCGGCGATCATCTCGGAGGCGCCCTTGGCGACCATCTGTACGCCCAGGAGCTTGTCGGTCTTGGCGCAGGCGACGACCTTGATGAAACCGGCGGTGCAATCGGAGGCGATGGCGCGGCCGTTGCCGGCGAGCTGGAACTTGCCGACGGCGACCTCGAGGTTCTTGGCCTTGGCTTCGGCTTCGGAGAGGCCGACGCAGGCGACTTCGGGGTCGGTGTAGATGACGCCCGGGATGACGCCGTAGTTGACGTGACCGTGCTTGCCGGCGAGGTTCTCGGCGACCGCGACGCCTTCTTCTTCGGCCTTGTGGGCGAGCATCGGACCGGCGACGACGTCGCCGATGGCGTAGACGCCGGGCAGGTTGGTCTGGAAGCGGGCGTCGATGACGATGCGGCCGCGCTCATCGAGCTTGAGACCGGCTTCCTGGGTGCCGAGGCCGGTGGTGTTGGCCTTGCGGCCGACGGCGACGAGGATCTTGTCGGCGGGGAACTCGAGGGCCTTGCCGTCGCGTTCGGCGGTGAGGGCGGGTCCGGCGGTGGTCTTCTTGACGCCGGTGACCTTGGCGCCGAGCTCGAACTTGAGCCCCTGCTTCTCGAATGCGTTCTGCGCGGCCTTGGCCACGTCGACGTCGTAGGCGGGGCCGCCGATGCCGGGGAGCATCTCGACGACGGTGACCTGGGAGCCGAGACGGGCCCAGACGGAACCCAGTTCGAGGCCGATGGCGCCGGCGCCGACGACGACCATCTTCCCGGGTACCGCCTTCAGTGAGATGCCGTGGTCGGAGGAGATGACGGTCTCGCCGTCGAACTTCATGAACGGCAGTTCGACCGGCACGGACCCGGTGGCGAGGAGGATGTTCTTGGTCTCGAGGGTGCGGTCGCCGGCGGTCGAGCGGACGAGCACCTGACCGGGCTTCACGAGGCGGCCGAGGCCGCGGACGACCTCGACGTTGCGCTTCTTGAGCAGCGCGCCGACGCCCATGTTGAGCTGGGCGACGACCTTGTCCTTGTTGGCCAGCATCGCGGCGACGTCGAAGGTGAGCTTCTCGGCGCCGACGAGCCCGTGTTTCTTGCCGTGCGCGGCGTGCAGATAGACTTCGGTGGAGTGGAGGAGGGCCTTGGAGGGGATGCAGCCGACGTTGAGGCAGGTGCCTCCGAGGGAATTGTCCTTCTCCACGAGGGCCACCTTGAGGCCGAGCTGGCTTGCCTTGATGGCGGCGACGTAGCCACCGGGGCCGGAGCCGATTACGACGAGATCGAATTGAGACATTGAGTTGGGATGATGAGAGGGGTCAGACGCCGAACAGCAGGCGCTGCGGGTCTTCGATGTACTGGCGGACCTTCACGAGGAAGGTCACGGCTTCCTTGCCGTCGATCAGACGGTGGTCGTAGGACAGGGCAAGGTACATGATCGGTCGGATCACGACCTGACCGTTCTCGGCGACCGGGCGCTCGACGATGTTGTGCAGGCCCATGATGGCGGCCTGCGGGTGGTTGAGGATGGGCGTCGAAAGCATCGAGCCGTAGATGCCGCCGTTGGAGATGGTGAAGACGCCGCCTTGCAGCTCGGGCAGCTGGATCTTGCCGTCGCGGGCGCGCTTGCCGAAATCGCCGACGGCCTTCTCGATGCCGGCGAAGTTGAGCTGGTCACAGTCGCGGACGACCGGGACCATCAGGCCCTTGTCGGTGCCGACGGCGACGCCGATGTCGAAGAAATGGTTCTCGATGATGTCCTCGCCATCGAGCTGCGCGTTGATCGCCGGCACTTCCTTCATCGCCTGGACGGCGGCCTTCACGAAGAAGGACATGAACCCGAGCTTGACTCCGTATTTCTTGAGGAATTCTTCGCCATGGCGCCTGCGGAGCTCCATGACCGGGGCCATGTTGACCTCGTTGAAGGTCGTGAGCATCGCGGTCTCGGACTTCGCCTGCACGAGACGCTCGGCGATCTTGCGGCGCAGCGGCGACATGCGCTTGCGTGAGGTGCGACC
>Ga0208048_1000152_pt1 | contig 35813 bp, 36 predicted proteins | sample Malawi_45m_30L_FD_184163 | JGI IMG/M metagenome (GOLD analysis project Ga0208048, IMG submission 184163) | Freshwater microbial communities from Lake Malawi, Central Region, Malawi to study Microbial Dark Matter (Phase II) - Malawi_45m_30L... | ecosystem: Environmental > Aquatic > Freshwater >...
TGTCCACTTCCACGTCGGTTCGCAGATTCCCGACATCGGAACGATCAAACGCGCCGTGCGCGAGGCCGCGCGCTTTTACGCGAAGTTGCAGAATCTCGGACACGACCTCGGATACCTCGATGTCGGCGGAGGACTCGGTATCGACTACGACGGTTCGCGCACCACCTTCGATAGCTCGGTCAATTACTCGCTGCGCGAATACACGCGCGACGTCATCGCCGCCGTGCAGGAAGTTTGCGACGAGGAAAAAGTCGAGCATCCGGTGCTGGTCAGCGAAAGCGGACGCGCCATCGCCGCGCACCACTCGGTCCTCGTCGTCGAGGCCTTTGGCGCGATCGAAAAAGTTTCCCGCGGACCCGAAGTCACCGCGGGCGAAGGCGATCCGGCCATAGTCCGCGACATCATCGCGATCTACCAATCGCTCGGCAGCAAACACCGTCTCGAGAGCCTGCACGACGCGCAGGAAATCCGCGAAAAAGCCGACTCCATGTTTTCCCTCGGACTCCTCGATCTTCCGGCCAAAGCGAAAATCGAAACCGTCTACTGGCGCATCGCCGCCAAGGTGGTCGAACTTTTCCGTGGCGTGCGCTACGTTCCGGAGGAAGTGAAGGAATTGGAAATTTCCCTCGGCGACCAGGTGATGTGCAATTTCTCCGTCTTCCAATCGCTCCTCGACCACTGGGCGCTCGGACAACTTTTTCCCGTCATGCCGCTGCATCGCTTGTCCGAAGCGCCCGACCGCCAAGCCACGCTGGTCGATATCACCTGCGACTCGGACGGCAAAGTGGCGCGCTTCATCGATCTGCAGGACGTGAAGCCGACCCTGCCTGTGCATCGTCCGGAGGAAGGTAAACCCTACTACCTCGGATTTTTCCTCGCCGGGGCCTACCAGGACATCATGGGCGACATGCACAACCTTTTCGGCCGCGTCAACGAGATGCACATCTTTTTGGATGAGGATGAGGAGAGCGGCTACTACATCGAAGAAATCATCGGCGGCAACACCATCGGCAATGTCCTCGCCTTGACCCAGTGGGAAAAAAGCGAACTGACCCGCCGGATGAAAGTGCAGGTCGACGCAGCGATCAAACAAGACCGCCTCAAACCGAACGAAGGCATGCGCCTGCTCGACTCGTACGAAAAAGCCCTCGAGGGCTACACGTATTTGAACTGCTTTAGCACGAACGGTTCCAACGGCGCTCATTGATTCCCCCTGAGGTATGTGTGACCTTGACCCTTCTTGACTTGCGGCCCGCATCTGTGTATTTATCTGTGTATGGCATGCAAGACTCTCTCTGTCGACGAGGAGGCTTACCTGCGTCTGGTTCGGGCCAAGCAAGACCGGAGGGAGTCCTTCTCCGCGGTGATCAAGCGGGCGCGCTGGGATGCCGGCAAGAAGCGCTGTGGTGATCTTCTGGCCCGCGCTTCGGGGCGTGTCGCGGAGGAAGTTCTGGATTATCTCGATCGTGCGCAAAATGAAGATGCGCCTCCCTCCGACCGATGGAATCGCTGATCTTCGACACCACGTTTCTCATCGATTTCCAGCGCGAGCGCGCGGGTCGCAGAGGCGGGGCCCATGAGTTTTTGCAAGCGCACGCCGCTGCACCGGCCTATTTGCCTGTCACGGCTTACGGTGAATTCGCCGAAGGATTTCCCGACCGCACCGACTCCGCGTTCCTGTCCGTGGTGGAGTCTTTCGAGTTGCTGCCGGTCACCCGTCAAGTTGCCGACATCTACGCTCGCATCACGCGCGAGTTGCGCGAGAGAGGCCGACTCATTGGTTCGAATGATCTTTGGATTGCCGCATCGGCCCTGGAGAAAGACTGGGTTCTGGTCACGAGGAACACTTCACAGTTTGCGCGGGTTCCGGATCTGAAGCTGCGGTCCTACTGAGTAATCAGTGCCGGAACCAGCTGAACGGCACCGCGCCGTGCGAGAGCAGCCAGTCGTTGAACTGGCGCAACGACCCGCGGTGCGCGGCGAACAAAGCGGACACTTTTTCCCGTCCGAGCAGGTAACTCATCGGGATGGTCGGCGCGGCGGTATACCAATTCACATCGGCCGCGGCCCGGGCCTTGGTAAATCCCACATTGTCCATGAGATGCTTGGTCGCGGCGGCATGCGACATCCCTCCGGTGTGCAGCCCGACGTCGACAAGGATCCGGTTGGCCCGCCAGAGCGCATCGTGCAGTTGCACCAGACGCGCATGCGGCGCGCGGTAGATTTTCTTTTCAATACAGAGCTTTTCGCACCACAGCGTCCAGCCCTCGTAAAAAATGGCGTGGGAAAACATCCGGCGCAGATGGCTGGGATGACGGTTCTGCACGATGAACTGCAGATGATGACCAGGATAAGCTTCATGCGCCGAGGTGAGCTCCAATCCGAAATGCTGCGCGATTTCTGCCCGCCGCGCCGCTTCTGTCTTGGCGTTCAGGGACAGATCATTGACCCAGAAAATTCCCGTCTGATCCGGGTCGAAAGCTCCCGGTGAGCTGTAGGCGGCGGTGGGAAATTGCTCTCGCAGGAAATCCGGCACCGGGATCACTTTGAGTTTTTCCCCGCGGGGCAAACTCACGATGCCCGCTTGGCCCAACTGCTTTTTGATTTGTGCCGTGACGTTGCGGTATTCGGTCAAAAGATCCGGCGTTGACGGGCGCCATTCGTTTCGCAGTTTCTCGAGGATGACATGTGCCGGTTTGCGTCCGAACTTGTGCGCTTCGCGATCGAGCTCGGCTGCGGTGCGATCGACCAGCCGCCGCCCCTCGTTCCATAGCTCGCGCGCCGAGGCATCGGTTCCCATGCGTTCGCGCAGGAGGAAGGCAAAATGATCGCGTCCCACGGCAAACCCGTTCGCCGGGCCGGTGCGGATTTTTTCCAATCTTCGCGCATAGTCGCGGAAAGCATCGGCTGCACGATCGAACGATCGCTGCGCGTTCGCACGCGAAGAGGCCAGAGGCACGATTTGCTTGGCCGTCTCCTCGATGAACTTGGCCGCGTGACGACTCGATCGTGCGGCCAGATCGGTCCACAACGGCACGGGGCGGAGCAAGCAGTCGTAACCTTCGTCGAGATAGCGCGGGATTTGTTTGGCCAGACCGGTGATGTCATCGGCCACCGACTTCAAGTCCTCCGCATGTCGAACCAGCAGATGAAAAATCACATTGGCTGCCGCACCACTGTGCGTTTGCGGATCAAGCTGCCAGCGCGAATGGGTAACCGAGTAAAAGAGTCCCGTGCGCAAGTAAGCCAGAAATGCCCGGCGGTCGGTCCAATCGTCACCCGCCCCTTCCGGCAGGGCCTCGATGGCTTCCAGCGTCTGCGCCATCAAGGCGGCGTGACGCCGGTGGTCTTCCGGGCGATTTCGACCGAGTTGCCCGCGATACTCCGACAGTCCCAACCCCGCAGCCTCGGAGGGAAAAATTTCCCACGTTTTTTGGAAATATTCGCCGGCTGCGCGGTGCACTTCCGGCGCGCGGCTTTGCGGAGGCGGACGGAATAGCGCAGGCATACGGAGCCCGGACTAATCGGCTTTGATGATCTGTCCCTGGTCGTCGACGCGCGCGGACATGGCAGCGTTGATCTCGATGGCGAGGTCGCGCATGCGTTTGACATCCTGCTCCGTCGGCGCGCGGTCGGCAGACTCGTCCGCGATGGCACGGATGGTTTGCAGACGCGAGCTGATGGCGGTGCAAAGATCGGTGCTCTTCAAACGGGGGTTCAAAGTGGACAGTCGGTCGAGGTAATAGTCCATCACATCGGTGCGCTTGAGTCCCATGGCGCGTTGCGGCGTGTAGTTGTCCGCCGTGACAATGGCGCCGACTTCGAAACCGCGCAGCCATCCACCCAAGCTGACCATGTGCGCCATTTCTTCGTCGCGCAGTTCGACCATGGCGTCCTCCACATCCTCCTGCGTTTTGATCAATTCGAGTTTCAGCTCGGCCCAGTCGCCGCGTTGGCCGATTTCGAGCAGGCTGTTGGCGTGCGAGGAAAGACGCTGGCCGACGGCGAGGCTTTTGGCCTGGCGCAGGAGCGCGCGCCCGACTTTTTCCACCAGACCGCGTTGCTCGGCCACCACGGCGAAGAATCCGTCGCAGATCAGCGCGCCGAAATTGAGCGAGGTCTGGAAGCGGTTGTTGTAGGTGCGCTCGAAGTCGGTCTTCTCGATCAAAGAAATCGGCACCGGCTTGAAAACCTCGAGATCGTTGAAAAGTTTCTGGATCGAGGGCGTGGTCAGTTCGTTGACTCCCAGTTCCTCGCGCGCGTATTCGTCCAGACCGGCCTCCGGTCGGCCGGTTTCCTCGGGCTGATCCTCCTGCGCACGGCCCGGGGCAAACGCGATCACCGCGGCGAAAGCGGCAAAACAGAGAGAGCGCATGACTCCTGCCAAAACTGCCACAAATGCCGTCCTCTGTCCACGGGGTCGATTTCCTTCTGGCGAAAGAGCCCGCGCGGCAGGAAACTGTCGGCGTGGTGAAGATCCTCGTCCCTGTCGATTTCAGCGACGCATCCGGCCGTTTGATTGCGGTGGCGGAAGAGACGGCCCGCGCGCGTGGTGCCTCCCTGCACTTGCTGCATGTCATCGAACCCGTGGCCACGACGGCCGGATTGGAGACCGATCCGGCCATGGCGCAGTTGCAGGTCGCGCAGGATCTCGATGCCGAAGAGCGCATCGAATCGGAGCGTCTGCGCAAACTGGCCGCCGAGATTTCCGCGCGCGGTCCCGCTTGCACGTCAGCCGTCAAATTCGGTCTGCCTGCCGACGAAATCATTTCCTCGGCCAAAGATCTCGGCGCGGGCCTCGTTGCCATGGGTTCGCACGGCCACGGCGCCCTCTATCATTTGTTCACGGGTAGCGTTGTCACCGGCGTGCTGCGTCGCATCGATTGCCCGGTTCTCGTCGTGCCCTTGCGGCAGAAAAAAGCGTGAAGACCGACTGGTCCACTTGGCAACCGCGCGAACGCGCCAACCTCTGCTTCGTCACGCGCGGCGAGGAAGTTCTTCTCATCCACAAAAAGCGCGGACTCGGCGCGGGCAAGATCAATGGTCCGGGCGGACGCATCGAGTCGGGCGAAACTCCCGCGCAGGCCGCCGTGCGCGAAGTGCAGGAGGAACTCGGCGTCACGCCGAACGACCCGCAGCTCCGCGGCGAACTCCATTTCCAATTCGCCGACGGCTACGCGTTGCACTGCTATGTTTTCTGGGCCGACGGCTGCGTGGGCGAACCCGTCGAAACCGACGAGGCCATCCCGCTTTGGGTGCGTCGCGAGGAAATTCCTTTCGAACGCATGTGGGCCGATGACCGCCATTGGTTGCCCGGCTTTCTCGACGGCCGCTGCTTCCGCGGATTCTTCGAGTTCGACGGCGAGAACATGCTCGGCCACAGCCTCGAGTGGATGGAGGAACCCGCTTTCGCATGACCGCGACGCAGATCCTGCTCGGCCTCGGCATCGGCGTGATCACCGGCGTGCTCGCTGCCCTCTGCGGGGTGGGGGGAGGACTCATCATGGTGCCGGCTTTTTTCCTCCTCATGGCCCTCGACCAGAAAAGCGCCGTCGCCACCTCGCTGGCCGTCATCATTGTCGTCTCCCTCGTCGCCACAGCCAAATACCACGCCGCCTCGCTGGTCAAATGGCAGATCGCCATCCCCGTGGCCCTCGGGGCCGCCGCCGCCGCGTGGTTCGCCACCGATTGGCTCAAACATTTCTCCAACGACACCCTCTCCCGTATCTTCGGTATCTTGATGATCTTGGTAGGGATTCGGATGCTGGCCTTCAAATAGCCGACCCGTCCCGCATAAATCGAAAATTTTTCCCATACATAAAATGCTCATAGACAGCATTTTGCATATCTTGGCTCGCCGGGGCCGGAAAAATTTCTATTTTTCCCCTTGCAAATCCATGAGTTCGCGTTATTTTGATCACATCTTTAGTAAAGATTGTTCTGGGGGGAACAGCAGCCCTTCTCGCCACTCGGTGAGGAGGGCTGCAACTTTCTAGGGGAAATTTCTCCGCCGCGCGCCGAGCCATGCCGACCGCCGCACAACCGCAAACCGGTGTCTCGCGCCCCGCCGCCGGGCGACGCTTGGGTTGGATCCTGCCGGTCATCGTCATTCTTGCCGCGGCTCTATGGATATCGCAGGGTCCGCTCCTCCGCCTCGCGACCCGTTTCGCTCTGCCCTCGCTGGCCCGCTCGGCTGGCTACCAGATCGAGTTCGACGTCCTCGAGTCGCGCTTTTTCGGACCGCTCCTGCTCGGCAATGTCCGCGTGCAAGACGATCGCGGCTCCGATCTTCGCGCCTCGCAGGTTGAACTCGCCCTTGCCGCCATTCCCGATTTGTTCCGTCACCCGCGCCGCATTGTCCGCCGCATCAGCGTGCGCGAGTTGTCCGGCGGATTCCGTCTCGATGTTGCTTCCGCCGCCCGGGCACCGGCATCCGCATCCGCCCCGCGCCGTTGGTTCACACCCGAGTGGCCTTTCATCATCAAAGCGGATGCCTCGAAAGTTTTTCTCTCGCACGGGGCCAAGCATCTCATGCTCAAAGACGCGTCGCTCCAACTCAGCGAGGAAACGACGGGAAATTTCCGCGCCGGCGAGATGGGGTTGTGGGTCGGCCAATGGAGCAAGATGCTCTCCGACCTTCGCGGCGTCACCGCTTGGCGCGATGGAGTCGCTTACCTTGCCGACATTGCCTTGGCCAAGGATGCGATCATCGATGCCTTCTCCGCCACCCTGCACGGGCCCGATGCTTTCACGCTCAAAGCACGCGCTTTCGAGGGAAACATCTACGGCGAGTGGTCCGATGGTGATCGCACCACGGCTGCACTCAATGCTTTCGGTGTCTCGCTCGATGGACTCGGCCGCTTCCTCGAGCTCTCCGAACCTATGCGCGGACAACTTCCTCTTCTCAAGCTGACATTCAACGGCGATGTAGCCGCACCGCTCGAATCGCAATCTTCGCTGCGCGCCGAAGCGAAAGATTTTTCTTGGGACAAACGCACTTTCTCCTCTTTGCGGCTCGGCGCGAGTCTGTCCGGACGAAATCTGAAGGTCGACGAGTTGCTCCTCGAGCAAAAGTCCAACCGCGTCTCGGCGCGTGGATCCTTGCTTTTGCCCGCGGCCGATTGGCGGAAATCCGACGTCGCGCTCAACATCGATGCCGTGGCCAATGATGCGCGGGCTCTCACCGAACTTTTCGGGCGACCGTGGAACAAACTCTCCGGCGGTTTGACTCTCGAAGGTGATGTCACCGGTCGCCTTGGCGAACCAACCGGATGGATCAAGGCGCGCGGTTGGGATTTGCGCGTCCCTGGTGTTCCCGCCAGTTCGCTGCAGGCCGATGCCACGATGAAAGAAGGCGCTGTCCAGATCGCCGCGCTCGAATCGCACAGCGGTCCGAATTTTCTCCGCGCCGGCGGAGAGATTTCTTTGCGCGAACCTCTCAATTACCGCGGACGTCTCGAGGCTCGCGTGCGCGAAGTATCCCGTTACCTCGAGCCCCTCGGCCGCTTCGCCCCTGATTGGGCGCAGCAGGGCGGGGTGATTTGTTTCTGGGACGGAGACGGAACCGGTGAGAATCATTCCGGCGTTGTTTCGCTCGAGTTATTCGACTTCACCGGCGAGCTGAATCCCGTGGCGATCAACGGCAAATTCGCCGCAACTTATTCGCCGGGCAACGTCTACGTCAGCCGGTTCCTCCTCGATCGCGGACCGCTCTCGCTCTCTGCCTCGTGTTATCTCTCCGGCAAAGGTCTGGCCGTGCAGGACATCCAGCTCTTCAACCTGCGCCAGCGTTTGCTTCGCTCGGAAATTTTTCTCCCCGTTTCCTGGCCGCTTCTCCTCGAGGGCAAAACCTGGTCGCAGACCATGCTGCCCGGCGGGAATATTTACGCCATGGTGCGGTCCGACGATTTGCGCCTCGGTCCGCTGGCCAATCTTTTCGGGCAGGACGCCGCAGCCGAGGGCCGCGCCGATTGGAAACTCGATGCCTCCGGACCTTGGGAAAATCCCTCGGGTGAATCCACCCTGACTATCGACGGCTTCCGTGCAACGTTTGACAACTTTGCCATCCCGTCTTCGCGCGTCGAAGGAAAGGCGACCCTCGCGCAGCAGCGTCTCGATGTCACCGGACAACTCGATCCCGATGCGGCCGATCCGATCAAACTCACCGCATCCATCCCGCTGCTCGGACGCAACGAAGCAGGAGATTTCCGCATCCTCGATCGATCCAAACCGGCTTCCGGGCAAATCGATGTTCCCGCGCTCGATTTGAGCAAGTTCGCCGCCAAGCGTCCGTTGTCCGGACAGCTGAGCGGCTTGGTAAAAATGTCGGGACAACTTTCCGCACCGCAGTTTGCAGGCGCTCTCCAGTGGGAGAAGGTGACCTTTGCTCCGGTGGACGGTTTCTTGCCGTGGACCGACTTTGCCGGCCGATTTGTTTTCGCCGGAGCCGAGGCCAAGTTCGAAGACGCCAAGGGAAAAATGGGCGAGGGGGACTTTACGATTGAAGGCCGCAGTGATCTTTCCGACCCGCTGCAAACCGCCACGTCCGCCAAATTTTCCGGCAAAAAATTGCAGCTCGTTGATACCGAGAAATTCCAATTTGCCGCCGATGGCGATCTCGACATCGCTAGCGCGCCGAATGAACGCACGATCTCAGGCGAGATCAACCTGGTTGGCAGCCGCGCGCAGGTTTCGCTTTCAGCCACGCCTCTGCTCATGCCGAGCGGAACAGAAAGCAAAGCAATCGCCGTCGCGCTGCCCTTCCAGGCCGATGGCTGGTTGGGAAACAGCGCAGCTTCGATCCGCATCCGCTCGGCGGAACCGGTGCAATTGTCCGATGGTGCCACGGCATCGCTCGACATCACTCTCACCGGCCCCTTGCGCGATGCTTTGCCGGTCGGAATCCTCGAACTCCAAAGTCTGTCCGCCGCGCTGCCTTCGGGTCCGCTTACTCTCTCTCGCGCCAAAGTTTCCTTCGTCGACGCATCGCCGCGTGTGCCGATCCTCGATCTCTACGGCTCATCACAAGTGCGCGGCTACCAAGCCGCTGCCGCTGTCTGGGGTCCTCTCGGACAGCAGCAAATCAAACTCGAGTCGGTCCCGGATTCCTCCGCGCAGGACATTGCCCTTCTGCTTGGTGCCGGCATCGATCCGGAACAAAGCTCGACTGAAAGCAAACTCGAGACAGAGCCCTCGGAAAAGCCGGAAGAATTGCCGCCACCGCAGGTCGGCTGCTCTTGGCAAGTTCAGTAAAGAAGCGCCCTGCAGTTCGAGCTTGGTCTACTGCAAGGCCCGATCTCCACCGCTGCAGCCGCCACTATCATTCCTCGGCTTGTAACTTAGAAATAACGTATGGACTTATTGCCATAAGTCCATACGTTGCCCTTTATGGCAGGACGTGAACGTGGTCGGGCTAGGATGGTGGCTGGTTTGGCCAATCATCGTCGGATTGAGATCGTCCGCCTCCTGATGCGCGGTCGGACGCTGTGCGTCGACGAAGTTGCGGTTGAATGCGGTATAGATCAGTCAACCGCTGTGGAGCATCTGCGCCGGTTGCACGAAGCCGGCTTGATCGCGAAGAAATCCAAAGGGCGCCGAGTGCTTCTTTCGCCGACGAAACGAGCCAAAGCTTTCGTTAAGGCCATCGATATACTGTGGAACCTTGTCGGATGACGTATGGACTTATGGCAATAAGTCCATACGTCATCCGAGAGGGATAGCAAAAGCGAGGGCTCTTACTGCCAGGTCAAATCACCGCTGCGGCGGCCTCCACCGCCACCGCGTCCGCTGCTCGGGGCTTTTGGATCACGCGGTGCGGCGAAGGAGGTTGCGCCGCCCTTGGCTGCGTCCGCCCGCGTTTTCGCCACCCATTGCGCGGAGACGATGCCTCCACCGATGATGACGATGGGGGCGAGAAGCATGACGAGGTAGAAGAGTGTCCGCTTGATCGGACACGGATTGCGCCGTCCGCACTTCCGGCACTTCTTGAAGCTGGCGTGCTTGTAACCGCACTTTTCGCACTTCATGGGATGGGTTGCCGCGGTTGGTCCGCAGACGATTCAATAAATACCGCCGCCGCTCGGGCTGGCAAACGTTTCCTCACCGGCGCGGCCGCGAAGCCGTCCTATTCCTGTTCCGCCGCGGCGAGGGCGGGCGGCTCGGCGCCGCCTTTGGCTTTGAAAGCGAGTTTCTCGCCTTCTTTGACCACGTGGAGTTCCTGTCCGGGCTGGTAACTGCCGCGCAGGATTTCCTCGGCCACCGGGTCCTCGAGATAACGTTCCACCGCGCGGCGCATGGGACGCGCCCCATATTGCGGATCGTAACCCTTGCTGATGAGGAATTCTTTGGCCTCGGGCTCGAGGACGAGCTTGATGTCCTTGGCTTTGAGGCGGTCGACCACTTTCTTCACCTCGAGATCGACGATGTGGTCGAGATCGCTCTTTTGCAGGCTGTGGAAAACGATGATGTCGTCGAGGCGGTTCAAGAACTCGGGTTTGAAGACGCGCTTGGTCTCTTCCATCACCTTGTCGCGCATGCCCTCGTGGCTCTCGTCGAGCTTGGCCGCACCGAAGCCGAGGCTGGTCTGCTTCTTGAGCAGCTCGGCGCCCACGTTGGACGTCATGATGATGATGGTGTTGCGGAAATCGATCTTCCGTCCGAGCGAGTCGGTGATTTTGCCTTCCTCCAAAATCTGCAAAAGCAGATGCATCACGTCGGGGTGGGCTTTCTCCACCTCGTCGAAAAGAACGACGGAATAAGGGCGACGGCGCACGGCCTCGCTGAGTTGTCCGCCTTCCTCGTGTCCCACGTAGCCCGGAGGCGAACCGATGAGGCGAGAAGCGGTGAACTTCTCCATATATTCCGACATGTCGATCTGGATAAGCGAATCAGCGTCGCCGAACATGAATTCGGCCAGCGTGCGGGCGAGGAAGGTTTTTCCGACGCCGGTTGGACCGAGGAAAATGAACGAACCGATCGGCCGGCGCGGGTCTTTCAGATCGGCACGCGAACGGCGCAAAGCCTTGCTGATCGCGGTGACCGCTTCGTCCTGACCGATGACCGATTTCTTCAGTTCGCCCTCCATGGCGAGAAGCTTGCGCGTCTCGTTCTGGTCCATGCGGGCCAGCGGGATGCCGGTCCATTTGGCGATGACGTGCAGGATTTCGTCTTCGCCGACCACGACTTCCTTCTCGTCGCGGTGCGTGCGCCAGTCGGACATGATCTTCTCGAGTTTTTCCTTGGCCTGTTTCTCGCTGTCGCGCAGCGCGGCGGCCTTTTCGAAATCCTGCGCTTTGATCGCACCTTCTTTCTGTCCGCGGATTTCCTCGATTTCGACCTCGAGGGTTTTCACATCAGGCGGGCGCGTCATGTTCTGGATGCGCGCGCGGGCGCCTGCTTCATCCATCACGTCGATGGCTTTGTCCGGCAGGAAACGTCCGGTGAGGTAGCGATCGGAAAGTTTGGCTGCGGCCTCGAGAGCCTCGTCGGTCAGCTTGGCTTTGTGGTGCGCCTCGTATTTCGAGCGAATGCCTTTGAGAATGAGAATGGTGTCGTCCACGCTGGGCGCGTCGACCTTGACCGTCTGGAATCGGCGCTCGAGGGCGGCGTCCTTCTCGATGTATTTGCGGTATTCGTTGAGCGTGGTCGCGCCGACGCACTGCAATTCGCCGCGGGAAAGGGCCGGCTTGATGATATTCGAGGCATCCATCGCGCCTTCGGCCGAACCGGCGCCGACGATGGTGTGCAACTCGTCGATGAAGAGAATGATGTTCTTGCTCTTGCGGATTTCGTCCATCACCGCCTTGATGCGCTCCTCGAATTGTCCGCGGTATTTGGTGCCGGCGACCATGAGGGCGAGGTCGAGGGTGATGACGCGCTTGTCGCGCAAAAGTTCGGGTACGTTGCCGGCCACGATTTCCTGGGCGAGGCCTTCGGCGATGGCGGTCTTGCCCACGCCGGCTTCGCCGATGAGCACCGGGTTGTTCTTGGTGCGGCGGCAAAGAATCTGGATAACGCGTTCGATCTCGCTGGTGCGTCCGATGACCGGATCCATGTTGCCCTTCTTGGCCAGTTCGGTGAGGTCGCGTCCGAACGCGCGCAGGGCGGGCGTCTTGACCTGCTTGCCCGAACCGCTGCCGCCCCCGCCGCCGACTTCGGCCGCTTCCATGTCTTCGTCCTCCGGCGTGAAGTTCGGATTGAGCTCGCGCAGGATTTCGTTGCGTGTGCGCTCGATGTCGACATCGAGGTTTTTCAAAACTTTGGCCGCAACGCCGTCGCCTTCGCGGAGAAGTCCGAGCAAAATGTGTTCCGTGCCGACGTAAGAATGTCCGAGCGCTTTGGCCTCCTTGCCGGCGAGAGCGAGGACCTTTTTCACGCGCGGCGTGTAAGGAATATTGCCGACCATCTTGGTCTCGGGTCCGGAGCCGACCTGTTTCTCGACTTCCATGCGCACCGTTTCGAGATCGAGGCCCATCTTGGCCAGCACGTTGATGGCCACGCCTTGGCCGAGTTTGAGCAGTCCCAAAAGAAGGTGCTCGGTCCCCACATAATTGTGGTTGAACCGGTCGGCCTCCTTGCGGGCGAGCGCGAGGACTTGCTGGGCGCGTGGCGTGAAGTTGTTCATTTCTTTTTCCCGTTGCCGTTGCCCGCCGGAGTCACCTTGGCGAGATCGGGCGCCGGGATCTCCTTGAGTTTCGCACGGACCAGGTCGGCGCGCAAGGTGTCGCGCTCCTCGGGGTTGAGCTTTTCCTGTTTGACCCCGAGTTGCAAGTGGGCCGGCTGCGTCGTCATGAACAATTCGTCCACCGCCAGCTGGGCGGATTCCGGGAAAATCCCGAGGTCGGCCCCGAGTTTCATGATGGAGAGGAGATTGAGCGCTTCCTTTGAGGCGATGGAACGCGCGTGAGCGAGGATGCCGTAGGCGCGGCCGATCTGGTCCAGGAGCATATTGGCGCGGCGCTCAAGGAGCATGTGGCGCGAGTTTTGTTCGTGCTCGATGACTTGCTCGATCACTTTGACCAGGCGGTCGATGATTTCCTCCTCCGCCTCGCCGAGCGTTGTTTGGTTTGAAACCTGAAAAAGATTGCCCAGCGCCTCGGTGCCCTCGCCGTAAAGTCCGCGCACAGCCAGGCCGATCTTGCCGACCGAATTGACGATCTGGTTGACCTGCTCGGCCAGAACGAGTCCGGGCAAATGCACCATGGCCGAGGCGCGGAGGCCTGTGCCGACATTGGTCGGGCACGCGGTGAGATAACCGAGCTCCGGATGAAACGCGTAGGGCAGGCGATCCTCGAGGAAGAGATCGGCTTCGTTGTTGATCTTGTAGGCCTCGCGCAATTGCAGTCCCGGCAACAACGACTGCATGCGCAGATGATCCTCCTCGTTGATCATGATGCTGAGTTGCTGGTCGCCGCTGACCACCACCGCGCTGCCCGCGCTCTTCGAAGCGTGCTCGCGGCTGACCAGGTGGCGCTCCACGAGAATCTGTTTTTGCAGCTGCGTCAGATCCTGCAACGGCGCATTGAAACCGATTTGCATCGCGGGGATCGCCGCGACGTGGTCGCTGATCTCGCCGAGGATTTGCAGGCGTTCCGCTTTCTTGGCCCAACCGGGGAACGGGCGGTCCTTCAAATTCCGCGCGAAGCGGATGCGGCTGCTCACCACGATTTTGCCGTGCGGACCTTCGCCTTGCAGCCACTGGCCGGGCTTGGCCACGATGTCGTCGAACGTCATGCCTGCAGCTCGTGCTCGAGCTTCTGGAGTTCGTCGCGCAAGCGCGCGGCGTCCTCGTATTTCTCGTCCTTCACCGCTTTTTTCAATTCGCCTTCGAGCGATTTGACCCGATCGGCCATGGCGTAGCGGCGGGAAAGTTTGGCCGGCATCTTGCCGGTGTGCTTGAGGCCCTTGTGCATGCCCTTGAGCAGATTGGCCAGTCCGTCGGCGAATGTGTCGTAGCACGCGCTGCAGCCGAGGCGTCCGGTCTTTTTGAAATCGGCCTGGGTGAATCCGCACACCGGGCATTTTTGCGAGGATTGTCCGCGCTCGATCTGCTGGGTGGCGCCGAGACCGAGCAGCAGGTCGGCCATGGCGAAACCGGTCGGGTCGCTCACGCCTTTTTCTTTGGCGCAGGCCTCGCAGAGATTCACCTTCTGCATTGTGCCCTCCACGATCTGCGTGAGGTAGACCGTGGCGTCGGTCTTCTGGCAGACGTCGCAGAGCATGGCTAATAGATGGGCGTGCCCGTGGTCGCCGTCAACTCGCGAAAGCGTTTGATCAACCGCCCCGTGACCGGGCCGGGCTTGCCGTCGTTGACCGGGCGCGAGTCGAGCACCACCGCGGGAATGATCTCCGCCGCCGTGCCGGTGAGGAAACATTCATCCGCCGTGTAAATGTCATATCGCGTGATATCGCGCTCGGCCATGGGAATGCCGAGCTCCGCGGCCATCTCGAAAACGACCGCACGCGTCACCCCGGCCAGCGCGCCGGCCGAGATCGGCGGCGTGGTGATCGCGCCGTTTTTCACCACGAAAACATTGTCACCCGTGCACTCGGCCACGTAGCCCTGCTCGTTGAGCATGAGGCCTTCGCCCGCGCCGGCCTGCTCGGCCTCGATCTTGGCCATGATGTTGTTGAGGTAGTTGAGCGATTTGACCATCGGGCTGAGCGCGCCGTGCGCGATGCGTCGCGTGGCGCAGGTCACCAGCTTCAAACCGTTCGTATACATCTCCTCGGGATAAAGCGTGATGGTCGACGCGATGATGAAGATCGTCGGCTTCGGGCAACTGCGCGGGGAAAGTCCGAGCGATCCTTCGCCGCGGGTCACGACGAGGCGCACGTAGCCGTCGGTCAGGCCGTTGGCGGCGATGGTCTGCAGCACCGCGCGCGCCATTTCGTCCGGGTTCATCTGGATATCCAACGCGATGGCGCGGGCCGATTTGTAGAGGCGCTCGATATGTTCCTCCAGACGGAAGACGCGCCCGCCATAGAAGCGGATGCCCTCGAACACGCCGTCGCCATAGAGCAGGCCGTGGTCGAAGACCGAGACGGCGGCCTCCTCTTTGGGGACCAGTTTTCCGTTGAAGTAGATTTTCATGGCAAAATAGGGCCCGAGGACGGGCAAGACCACACAGAGTGACGCCTGCCCGCTCTTAAGAAAAGGGGGATTTTGAACGTCCGGCGCCCCCCGGGCTCAAAATCATCAAGTGAAGACACTTCTCTGCAGTCTGGCCGCCGCGACCGTCCTTCTGACCGGTTGCGCCACCTGCAAGACCTCGTCCGCCGCCTGTTCGACCAAATGTTGCGGTGACAAGTGCTGCGCTACGCAGTGCGTTGGCAAAAAGTGCTGCGATAAATGCTGCGGCACCGCATGCGCGACGAAGTGCAAAACATCTTAGGTTAGGTTTGGGGGGTAAGGGCGTCCGCGTCTGGGGTCGCGGGCGCCCTTCTTCTTTTTGCGGGAAACGTTCAGGCCCGTGCGGCGAGCACCCACTGCGTGATGCGGTCGAGCACATCGTCGCGGTCGATGTCGTGCCAGAGCAGGTGATGGCTCTCGGGATAAAACGCGTATTCCTTCACCGGCGCGCCGATTTTTTCGAAGAACGCGCGGCTCTGTTCGCCGCGGATGAAAGCATCGCGGCCGGCCGACAGCATCAGCGTCGGCACGCGCACGCGTTCGGCCAGATCGTGCGCGGATGACATCAGACCGTTGAAGTTGGCCAAGAACTCGAGCGTGTATCCGCCCACGCGGTGCGGAATGCTTTCCAGATATTCCATGTAGTCATCGTCCGCGGTGAGGCGGGGGATTGAGCGCTTGCCGTGGACGAATCGCATCGGTTTGAAACGCATCCTTGGAAAAACCCGCGCGCCATGTCGCACCAGCGCCACCGTCCAACTCGGCACCGGTGCGCGCAATTCCGGCACGGGCGCGGCCAGCACCGCGCGCACCGGACGCAACGCGCCGTGCGCTATGGAATCGATGGCCACGAGCGAGCCCATGCTTTCCCCGATGACAACCAGCGGCGCGTTGTGGCCGAAACCGTCGGCAAATTCCTCCAGATCGTCGCGCCACGCTTCGGGATCGAGCAGATGTCCGCGACGCGAATGCTCCGGATCATTGCCCTGACCGCGCAAGTTGGCCGCGCGCACCGCGCAACCGTTCTGCGCAAGGTGCCGCCCGAGCGGACCGAAATCCGCCGCTGCCCCGCTTAATCCGTGGATGCAGAGCACATTGACCCGCGGCACGTCGGCCGGCTCCCAAGACAGCCCGGGGAATTCCGTGCCATCGGCTCCCTGCCAAGTGAAACGCCGCGCCCCACGCTCCGCGTCATCGATGGTTAGGCGCTTCTTCGGCATGCGGCCGATCATCTTACTCCGGATCGGTCCGCGGCAAGAGGACTTGTTACCAAGGGTGCGCCCGCGCAATCTCGGCTCATGGATCCGGTCAATCTTGCAGAATTCGAATCGGCGGCGCGCCAACGCTTGGCCCGCGAGGCTTACGACTACTACGCGGGGGGCGCGAACGATGAAGTCACCCTGCGCCGCAACCGCGCGGCCTACGAAGAAATCGCGCTGCATTATCCCGTGCTGCGCGATGTGTCCGCACGCGATACCTCGACCATTGTTCTCGGGGAGAACATTTCTTTTCCCGTCATGGTCGCCCCGACCGCGTTCCATCGCATGGCTTGTCCCGAGGGCGAATGCGCCGCGGCGCGCGCCGCGGGCCGGGCCGGAACATTGATGGTCATGAGCACGCTCTCGACCACCACGATCGAGGAAGTCGCCGCGGCGGCCACCGGACCGCTTTGGTTTCAACTTTACGTTTACAAAGATCGCGGCGCGACCACCGATCTCATCAAGCGCGCCGAAGCCGCCGGTTGCCGCGCGCTGGTCCTCACCGTCGACGCGCAGGTGTGGGGACGACGCGAGGCCGATGTGCGTAACAACTTCAAACTTCCCGACGGACTCAGCGTGGCCAACCTCGCCGAACACGCCAAAGAAATGTTTCCCGACGGCATTCCTGGATCCGGTCTGGCCGCTTATGTCGCGCAAATGCTCGACCCCAAGCTGTCGTGGAAAGATCTCGCATGGCTGCGCGGACAAACCAAGCTCCCCATTTTGCTCAAAGGCATCCTGCGCGCGGATGACGCGAGGTTGGCCGTCGAACACGGAGCGGATGGGGTGATTGTGTCCAACCATGGCGGGCGTCAACTCGACACCGCGCCCGCCACGATCGAAGCGCTGCCGCGCGTGGCCGAGGCCGTTGCGGGAAAAATTCCCGTGCTGATCGACGGCGGCGTGCGCCGCGGAACCGATGTGGTCAAAGCCCTCGCTCTCGGCGCGCAGGCCGCGCTGATTGGACGTCCCATTTTGTGGGGTTTGGCCGCGGATGGTGAGGAGGGTGCGTTCCGTGTCCTCCAACTGCTCAAGGCCGAATTCGATTTGGCCATGGCCTTGTGCGGCGCGCGCACCGTGGGCGAGATCGACAAATCTTTGCTCGGCTGATTTTTGTCCCCGTTCCGCAGGGTGAGATCCTATCCGCGGTAAAGGGATTCCACGAACTTCTGATCACGCGCATTGGAAATAGCCTCCTCTTTGCTTATCCAGCCGTCGAGATAGAGCCGGGCGAGATCTTGGTCGATTGTGTGCATACCGTCCTTGCGTCCGATTTCGATGAGGCCAACCAGTTGCTCCCATCTCTGCTCACGGATGCTGGCGCGTACCCCATTGTTCGCCATGAGGATCTCCGTGGCGACCACACGGCCGTTTCCATCCTCGCGTGGCAATAGACGCTGAGAGACCACAGCCTCCAAGGCATTTGCCAACTGCGAAATGATCTGTGGTTGCTGGTCAGCCGGAAAGGCATCGATGACACGGTCGATTGCTTTGGGAGCATCGATGGTGTGCAGAGTAGAAATAACGAGGTGACCTGTTTCTGCGGCGGTAATGGTTGCGCTGATTGTTTCGCGGTCACGCATCTCGCCGACGAGGATCACATCCGGATCTTGGCGTAGGACGTGCCGGAGAGCCGAAATGAACGACTTTGTGTCGCTCCCGACCTCGCGCTGTTTGACAACGCTGCGTGCGTTTTGGAAGACGTATTCCACCGGATCTTCCATCGTGATGATTACGCCGTCTCTTTGGCGACTGATTTGCTGGATCATGGACGCCATAGTAGTGCTTTTGCCGGAGCCCGTGATGCCGGTGACCAAAATTAAGCCCCGCTCGAGTTCGCACAGTTGCTGCACCGCAGGTCTGTGGCCGAGTTCTTCCAGTTCAGGTATGCGTTCGGGAATGTGGCGGAAGGCGGCTTCGAGAGCGCCACGGCTGTAGTGGGCGTTGGCGCGAAAGCGTCCCAACCCCGCGATCTGGAGCGCAAAATCCAGTTCCCAGTGTTCCTCGAGTCGTGCGCGCTGTTCCTCATTGATCGCTCCCATGACCAACTGGCGGCAGAAGTCCACCGTAAGGAGTCGTTCCGAAAGCGGGACCAGCGAGCCGTGAATCCGCGCCATGGGCGGAACATCAACGCTCAGATGCAGGTCTGAGCCCCTAGCTTCAATTGTTGCCGCAAGCAACTCGACGAGATCGAAGGGATTTTCCTGTTGGTTCATTGGCGCGTCGATTGGACGGCGGATGTTACGCCACGAATAAGTCTGCCCATATCCGCCGGGTTCGGCGCGAAAGCGAGGGCTGTCTCCTCGCTTATCGCCTTGTCATGGAACAGCGATAAAAGTGATGACGTGAGCGAGGAGGTTTCCTCGTCCCCGCCGCGATGGATGAGGTCTTGCAACTCGTTCCAACGGCCTTCGCGCACCAGTTTGCGCGAGAAAGCCGCGTTGCTGAAAAATTCGCACGCGACGCGGCGCCCTGTATCGAGTGATGGCACGAGGCGTTGGCAGAGCACTCCGATCAACACACTCGAGAGCAACCGGCGCACGCCGTCGCGCTCTCCGGCTGAAAAAAGAAACTCCAAGCGCTCTGCGGCCTCCGCGCATGCCGATGCGTGCAAGGTTGCCAGCACCAGATGGCCTGTCTCCGCAGCCTGAAGCGCTGTGACTGCCGATTCCCTGTCGCGGACCTCACCAACCAAAATCACGTCAGGGTCCTGTCGTAACGACCGCCGAAGGCCTTCCGCGAAGGAGGCCGTGTCGAGGCCGACCTCCCTCTGGGTGATGACCGATCGATCCGGAGTGAAGACGTATTCAATGGGGTCCTCGATGGTCACGATATGTCGCGCCGCCGCGGAATTGATATGCTCGATCAGGGCGGCAAGGGTTGTTGATTTTCCCGATCCGGTTGGTCCGGTTACAATGACCATGCCCGAAGTGCGGGCGCCCCAATCGCGCAAAAGATCGGCAGGCACGCCTAGTGCGTCCATGGTTGGGATCTGTGTCTTGATGTGTCTGAGAACGGCACCTCTTTCGCCGAGCCTCCGGTGAAGATTCGCTCGGAACCTCTGTCCTGCTTCCGTTGCCAGGGATGCATCGTGATCGTTGGCCGATTCGTTCGCGCCGCACATGGCCCAGAGCTGGCTGAGTTGCTCGCCGGCTACTGCCTCGGTCTCCAGAGTGTGCAACTGACCATTGATCCTCAGCACGGGCGCTTTGCCCTCTTGCAGCAGGAGATCCGATGCCCCGTGGTTCGAGGCCATCGCGAGAAGCTCTTGGAGGGTGGGGGCCTTCACAGGCGGATAATGTCGATGCTTGGTGCTTTGCGTCGATCCGATTTGTCAGTGTCGGTTAGCCGAATTGGATGTGTTTGCTGTAGTCGTTCCTTGCCATTCGGTCGAATTTTTCCCGGTCATGCCCGCCCCTGATCTTGGTCATCGCATTGGTGTAGGCGTCGGCTGCGGCTTGGGGATTTTGCAGCTTGGTAATCCAAATTTTCATCACCTGTAGGTGTGGCGTGATTTCGTGGGGGTGATCCGCCGCGATTTTCTCGTAGGCCTCGATCGCCTCCTGGTAGCAGCCAGAAGCAACAAGGCCTTCGGCTGCGCTGTAGCTTGGTGGAGGTGCTGAGAACTGCTCGCCGCCAGTGTAGAAATTGCCGGCTAAAACTCCGATGCGGTTGGCGATTGGGAGGGCCCACAGGATAGCTCCCGGTATCAAGACGCCGACAGCAAAGATCATCGCGAACGGAGAAAATACAGCGACTTGAGCTATCGACCAGAAGCCGAGAACAAAAGGTAGTCCGCACAAAAAACAAACAATGGGTCTCTCCCCAAGCGACTTCTGCTCAAATAAGAAGCCAATCAGGGGGAGTTCCTGGAGGGATTTTTTGCCGCTCGGCTTTATGATGAAACCCTACACGGATCTTTGACGCTGTCACTTTCCACCTGCGATGTTTATTTGAGGTAGTATGCGTGCGATTCTTCAGCGAGTTTCGCGGGCCTTGGTCACCGTCGAAAGTGCGGTTACCGGCGAAATCGAACGCGGACTTCTCGTGCTCGTCGGCATCGCAACCGATGACACAAGCGACGACATCGCGTGGCTTGCAGGGAAAATCGCGCAGCAAAAACTTTTTCCCGACGAAAGCGGACGGATGAATTTGTCCGTCACCGAAAGCGGCGGCGGAGTTTTGGTGGTCAGTCAGTTCACCTTGCTGGCCAGCACGCGCAAGGGAACCAAGCCCTCCTGGCATCGCGCCGCGCCGCCCGACGTTGCCATCCCGCTTTACGAATCCTTCGTCCGCACCATGGAAGAAATCCTCGGACGTCCGGTGGCCACCGGAAAATTCGGGGCCATGATGGAAGTGGCTCTGGTCAACGACGGCCCGGTTACTTTGGTCCTCGATTCACGCCTGCGCGAGTAATGCTAAAAAGTTGAGGGTCTTTGGTTGAGGGTTGAGGGACCGAAGAGAAAAGTTTTGGGCAATTTCGCGGGCAGCTCCAAGCATGAGTCGGGAATGCGGCACGGCATATCTCCGCTCAATCTCTCAACTCTCATCGGTCAACTCTCATCTCGGTTTCCATATGATGCGCATTGTCGCGAGGGGTTTGTTCGCCTAGAGTCTCCGTCCCGCATTCTGGCGGGCAAACACCTATGAAAAATTCTTTGTCGTATCTCGTGGTTTCTCCCGATGCCTTGCGTCGCGGCTGGTTGGGTTGGATTTTGGCCGGCGCGGTGGCGCGCACGGGCGGACTGGAAATTGTCTGGGCCGGATTGGTCGATCAACCGGGCGGACGCGCGGCGTTGCTCGTTTTCCGCGGCGAGGATGCGGTGAACAAACTTTCCGCCGCGGTCGGGTCCACGAATGAAGCTGGATCGCTCGTCGCCATGTTGAGCGAGGGGATGGTGTCCGCCGCCGCACCCGGCAGCGATATTGTCGCCGACCTGCGCAAATTCGCCGATGCCCAAAGCGACGGACTCGCCGCGCCGGTCGCCGCGGGCGCGCAGCGTTCGCTCGTCTTGGTCAAACCGGACAATTTTGAATTCCCCGGCACGCGTCCCGGTGCGGTGCTCGATGTTTTCGCGCGCACCGGTCTCGTTCCCGTGGCGATCAAGGTGCACCACATGTCGGTCGCGCAAGGGATGGATTTCTACGGCCCGGTGCTCGATGCGCTGACCGAACGTTTCGGCGCGGAGAAGGGACGCGAGCATTGGGAAAACATCGTCGAGTTCATGTCGGGCGGCCGTCCCTCGGTCGTTCCGGAGCAGGACCACAGCAAACCCGGCACGCGGAAAATTCTCGCGCTGGTCTTCGAGGGACCCGACGCGATCAACAAAATCCGCACCGTGCTCGGACCGACCGATCCGGCCAAGGCGCCTCCCGGCACCATCCGCAAGGAATTCGGCACCAGCATCATGGTCAATGGCGCGCACGCGTCGGACGCGCCGGAAAACGCCCAGCGCGAAATCGGAATCGTCAGAGTCGCGGACAACTCTTTGAAAGGATTCGTTGAATCTGTCGCGGTCAACGCGTAGGTTATCTTGCTCAACTTTTTATCCCGAAACACACCATGGACCTTTCTTCTCACGCCGTTCAACTCGCCCCCTCGCTCACCCTCGCCATCGACAGCAAAGCCAAGGCCATGCGCGCCGAGGGCATCGATGTCTGCGGATTCGGCGCGGGCGAACCCGATTTCGACACGCCGGAGCACATCAAAGAAGCGGCGATCAAGGCCCTGCAGGAAGGTTTCACCAAATACACGCCGAGCGCCGGTTTGCCCGAGTTGCGCACCGCGATCAGCGAGAAATACGCCAAGGACAACAACCTCGATTACAAGCCGAACCAAGTCATCGTCAGCAATGGCGCCAAGCAATCCTGCTACAACGCCATCCTCGCCTGCTGCGAACCCGGCGATGAAGTCATCATCCCCGCGCCCTACTGGCTGAGCTATCCCGACATGGTCAAATTGGTCGGTGCCGAGCCGGTCATCGTCGAGACCAAGGCGTCGAACGCCTACAAGATGACCGCCGAGGAGTTCGAAAACGCGATGACCCCGCGCACCAAGATGGTCATCATCAACAGCCCGGGCAACCCGACCGGATCGGTCTACACCCGCGAAGAACTCGAGGCGCTGGTCGAAGTCGCGCTGACCGAAGACATCATCATCCTCGCCGACGAAATCTACGAGAAGCTCATCTATGATGACGCCTCGCACGTCAGCGTCGCCTCGCTTTCCAAAGAAGCCTACGACCTGACCATCACGGTCAACGGTTTCAGCAAAGCCTACGCCATGACCGGTTGGCGTCTCGGTTACCTCGGCGCGCCCGAAGAAATCGCCAAAGTGATCGACTCCCTGCAGAGCCACAGCACGTCGGGCCCGAACTCTTTCGCGCAAAAAGGCGCCGTCGCCGCGCTCAAAGGTTCGCAGCAATGCGTCACCGACATGCGCGACGAATTCAACGTCCGCCGCGAATACATGTATGAGCGCCTCGCCGCCATCCCGAACCTTTCCACGGTCAAACCGCACGGCGCGTTCTACATGCTGGCCGACATTTCGAAGTTCGGCCTCAGCTCGACCAACTTCGCCGACCGTCTGCTCAGCAAGGCTGAGGTCGCCGTCGTTCCGGGCATCGCCTTCGGCGACGACAAAACCGTGCGCCTCAGCTACGCCACCGACCTCGAGACCATCAAGACCGGCCTCGACCGCATCGAGCAGTTCTGCCGCACGATCTGACGTCGCGGTTTCGCCGCGACGTTGTGACGTGAACCGAGGTTTGGCGAACCGCGGATAGCCCAAAGGCAAATAGGTCGCCGTATCGACCAAACGTGTGACAAGTCCTGTCCGCACTAGACAGAGGCAGGAATCCAGTTTGCGAGGGCAGAACCTGTGGACTAATATGTGCTCATGAGCACGATCACCGCAGTCTTGGACGCCTGTCCCGATGGGACGGTGCATCTGCCGTTGCCGCCGGACTTGCGCGGCACCCGCGTGCGGGTCGAAGCCAAGCTTGAAGCTGCTCCTTCCGCGGCGAAGAGCCCTGTCGAACTCCGCGCCATCATGAGGAAGCTACGCGACCGCAATCCATTTCGTGGCGTTGGCGACCCTGTGGCGTGGCAGCGCGAGTCCCGTGAAGATGTGCGCCTGCCTGGGCGGGATTGAGGCATGTCCCGATTGCTCGACAGCAATATCCTGAACTACGCAGCCCAGCCGGAGCACGCTTTCCTCGACGAATGACTCGAGGCTCCGGGCACCATGCTTTCTGCCATCAGCATCACCGAGGTTCTCGGCTACGAGGGGATCACCTCCGATGATCAGGAGCTATTCGAAGCCATGTTCGCGCAATTATCCGTTCAACCTATAAGTGAAACGATTCTTCGCCGAGCGGCCGGCTTACGCCGTGTCCGGAAAATAAAGCTTGGCGATGCGATCATCGCGGCCACTGCTTTGGTAACAGGAAGTGAACTGGTCGCTCGCAACCAGCCGGACTTTCGCGGTATCGAGGGACTGCGCGTCATCAATCCGTTTGCCGGGCGTTAGATGTCATGAATCCGGTTTGCGGCTGATAAGTGGTCGGGGTATTTTTGATCCGATGACTCTGCCAGAGATCAAAGAGGCCATCAAAAAGCTCCCCAGAGAAGAGTTTTTCGAATTGGCTCGGCGACTCTCCGCTCGCTACCCGGAGCTTTGGCAAGAGCATGTAGCCCTCGACACAGAGGGTGGGAAGTTCGATGCGGTCTCTTTGGATCGCGACAAGTAACTGAAGCGCGGGTAGTGAAACAAACAATCCGCGCGTATGTCCGTAAGCATCTCGGCAACATCGGCTTTGGTCCTGAACTGGACCGACCCCAAGATCTGGCAGTCTCCCCTGACCGCGGAATACATGCGCGAGCTGGATCTCAGCGAGGGGCAGTCATTGCTCGAGCGTTTCAGCGAGGTGGAAAATCTCATGCACACCCAGACGGTCTCGTGCCGGAAGTTTTTCGTGAGGAAAACCGTGTGCAACTTCCTCGGTCAGTTGCAGCGCGAAGGCAGGAGCGGGCAGGTCGTGATCTTGGCGGCCGGGTTGGCGCCGATGTCGGTCGAAATTGCCAGCCTCTTCCCGTCGAGCGCGGTGTTTGATGTGGATCTGCACAATATGGACGAGAAGCGGAAACTCCTCCGCGACCGTTTGCCCAACATCGCGTTCGGCGAGTGCGACATCACGGACGTCGGTAAACTGGACGCCGTGCTGACCGGCGGGGGATTCCGCAAGGGAGAACCGACCATCGCGGTGCTCGAAGGGATCCTTTATTATATTTCTCCGGACGCCTTACGGAACTTGGCCAGTTGGCTTGCGGAAAATCGGGCCACGATTATCGGCTAGTTCGGCTTGAAGCCCGAGTTGCTCAACGAAGAAACGCGCGTTCATCTGCTCGATGTGTTCGCCAAAATCCAAGGCCAGGTCAAAATGGACGGTGTCACCTTCTACTCCGACGACGCGATCATCGGACTTTTGCGGGAGGCCGGATTCGGATCGGTCACCTTGCACAATTTCCAACCCATACAGAAAGAGCGAACGGGTGACGTGTTTCCCTTCACCTCGCCCGACAGCAGTTGGATCAAGGGCTTCCTGGCAACCTGAGTTCCCGGCGGACAGCGGCGCGCAAAAAGTGCGAAAGTAGAAAAGTTGGCGGAAGCCAGCGCCGGCGGCGGCGAGCGAATGCCAAGGCTGCGAAGGAGAAGGCAATCAGCGCGTAGGTCGATGGCTCGGGGACGATGCTCATGATCTGCGGCGCGTAATAGGAAAGGTCGGCGGAGTAGGTCACATTACCGAAGATCGCGTTGGTTGCCGCAGAAGGTTGCCCGCTGTAGCCACCCACAGCGAATATCGCGCCGCTCAACTCCCACCCAGATTCTTTCTTGGTGAATACTGCACCTCCTGAATCGCCAAGAACCGCCTGAGCTTCGTCGCTTGCCGAAAGGGTGTTGGTAAATGCGGTGACGAAAGATCTCACGTCAGGCGAGCCATCCGTGCCAATAACCCAGAAATTGGCGGTGCTGACCGTGTTTGTGCCCCATCGCATGGAGCTGGCTTCCAGAGTTTGGTAGCCCGCTGCATCCGGGGTTTGGGAGGATGTCTCCGTCCAAGTCCAAGGCGTGGTGTTCGTGTTGACATTCCACTTGGTGAAAGCCCCGCGATCGCGTCCCGCGCCGATCATGGTCACGCCCGTCCAAAGTGTCGGTGCCGAGGACGCGAGGGTGAGCGGACCGAGGCCGGCCGGCGTGCTGGCCAGTTGGAACATGAGCAGGTCGGTGTTGGTCGTGCGACCGATGGTGCTGTTGGTCAGAACGATGGACGAACCCGCGAGCGGCGAGTAAGAGATTCCGGAGAAGGAAATATTGCCTGCGCCGACGTGCGCGGCCGTAAGGACCCAGCCGGCACCGAGATAGATGCCGCTCGCCCCGTTGATGTAACCGACATTGGCCCAACCCGGATCATCCGCCGGGGCGTTGGTGTTGCCGTTGCCGTTGATGGTATTGATGACAACGGCATGCGCCGCGGGCGTCATCAAAAGCAAAAGGGCGGCAAGGAAACAACGGATCACATCGGTATGTTCGTCCGCGTCGGTCCACTTCGCAACTTGCAAATTGGTGGAAATCACTTGGTTGCACTATGATCATAGCCGTGCTGATACGGCGGGCAGAGCGAACGGTCGTGGGGATCGATGTGGGCGGGGCGCGCAAGGGGTTTCATGCCGTGGCCTTGGTCGAGGGAACTTGTCGAGATCGGTTCCAGACGTGCAGCGTGCGCGAGTTGGTCCGTTGGGTGCGCAGTGATATCGGTGCGCAAGTCGTGGCTGTCGATTCAATTTGCTGCTGGAGGTTGGGGAAATCAGTTCGTGCCGCCGAGCGCGAGCTGATGGAGCAAGGCATCCGCTGCTTCCTCACTCCAACCCGGCGCGAGGCTATGCACAATGCAACGGGTTATTACGAATGGATGTTGCGCGGAATGAGATTGTTTCGCGACTTGGCAAAAACGCATCCGCTGTGCAACGCGGGAACGTCGGTTGGGCGAAGATGTTCTTTCGAGACATTCCCCCACGCCATCACATGGCACTTGCGCGGTGGAGATGCCGACGCGACGCGCAAAAGACTGCAGCGTCTCGCCCTGCTGCGGGCACACGGAGTGTGTGTTGCCGAGCTGACCAACATGGATTGGATCGACGCCGCGCTTTGTGCGCTAGCCGCGGATATTTTTGCCGCGGGTCATCGTATGCGTTTCTACGGTGATCAACGCACGGGGCATATCGTTGTGCCGGCGGGCGAGACCGACATAAGAGACTAAGAGACCAAAAGACGGGAGGACGCAGACCCCAAGCGGCCGAGTTCCGTTTTGGTTGTCCGGCGATCGACGAGGTCCGGCATGGCATGGCCGTGGCACGGCCGGAGCGTAGTGACGATGGCCGAGGTGCCGCGCATGATGAAGTCGCGGCGCTGGCGGGCCTCGTCTCGGTCCTTGGTGTGCAGGGAGACGCGGACGCGCTCTTTGGTGTAGTCCGGGTTGTGGACGGTGAAGTGGCACCAGAAAGTGCCGTTGTTGTTCCAGATGTTGTGGTCGGGATTGGGATGGATGGTTGTTTTCACGCGCCCATCCCAACACAGGGTGTAGGACATCCGCTGTCATGGATCTGAAAAATGTTTCCTGGTCCAACTCGGCGCTGCAGCGAATGGATTGCATGAAATCTTCACTTCGATTGGTGCATGCTGGCTCCGCAACGTCCTTAATTTCTCTCGGCAACGCAAAAACCGTCCGCACCTTTCGATGCGGATGGTTTACTATCTCTGGCTTTGAGCGGCTTGGCTTGGGCGGCACTTTTCGTGCAGGCCGAGTTGCAGACGCTGATTTATCGGAGGCAGATACACTGACAATCCGAAGTGATATGCTAAAACGGAACGTCTCTACGCACGCGCAGGAACTTTCGTTGGAGATCTGGGTATGTCGCCGTTGCCAAGCGCGTTCGATCACCTCGCGCACGTCGAGTCGCTGGGATGGAGCGAGCGTGCGGCAAGTAGGAACGCGGCTGCTAAGGGGGCGATCAGGTTAAGCCAAGCGAGCAACGTGCTGTGAGCTGCTGCGCGGTAAACAATGCTGGCGGGGAGAAAATTCAGAAGACACACTATCACGAGTGCCAAAAGCAAGCCAGCGCTTCGCTGGCTAACGGTCGCCACGGCCAGCGCAATGACCAAAGGATAGAGCATGATGTTGTCGTAGGGGCGGTGATAAAAAACAGCCATTCCGACTGCCGCGCACAACGCGGCGGCTATCTCGACGGAAACGCGTGTTGCCCGGTGGCTCAAGCCAAGAAAAAGAACGCCAACCAAGCCCACGGCCAACACGGTTGCGAAGCGCGGAGCCAATCCCTGTGCAGCAATCCAAAGACCGGGGAAAACATGGCCCTGTACGCCGATGTGGCCAAGGCACGGGAATTGATGGGCTGGAAGCCCAAGGTTTCGTTGGACGAAGGACTCAAGCGGACGATCGACTATTTCAAACCGGGCGCGCTCCGCCGGTTGTAACGAAGGATCAGGATCCAGCTTGCGGCAAACGCCGCGCAGGCCATGTATAGCGGGGCGGCGTAATGCCACGCACCCAGTCCGCCCGAAACCAGCGACACCACCCCCAGGGAAAAAGATACGACGGAGGTGGCTATGCCGAGAATCCATCCCTGCTGGTCGGCATGCACCAGGTCGGAAAACATCGTCAGAATGGTCCCGTACCCGACCGAAACCGTTATGGCAATCGGCAATCCCAACAGCCATTCTTCCCACGCGATGGGTGCCAGAAGGGAGGCCATGACCAGCACGGTAATGACCGCCAGGCTTGCCGTCGCGATTTTGCGGACTTGGAAATGCTTTGCCAGGAACGGGATCACGAAGGCATACGCCACGCAAAAACCGATGCCCAGGATGGACATGTAGTAGTTGACCGGGCCAGGTTGAAAGTTGAACTTCCAGATCAGGAACTCGGGTACAAAGATAAAATAACCGCCCCAGCCAATCTGCATCAGCGCAAAAACCACGCAAAGGTCCCGGATGCGATGATTGTGGAATGCCCCGGAAAACCCTCGGAATCCCCGCAGAAAATCGATCTTCTGCCCGTCAAGTCCAGCCGTTTGTGCCGGCTTCAGGCTGAAAACGATTAGCAGCATGACCGTCAGCGACAGCAGTGCTGCGACGTAAAAAGCCGTGTCGAAGCGGAACCATGCAACCAGGCTGGAGTTGGAGAAAATGCTGCCGACCAAGGGCCCCAGTATGAATCCCATGGACGAGGTCAGCAGGCACATGCTCAGGGAAAAGGCCTTCCGTGCCGGGCTTGTCCGTTCCAGTACGGCCGCTTGTGCCGCCGCCTGGCTTCCGGCAGTAGCTCCCCCGATAATGCGGGCTATGACCATCAGGGGGACCAGGTCGCAGGCTATAGCGACGCCGACCATGAGGTTGGCCAAAACCAATCCGCCCGCGCAGATAACCAGCACGCGCTTGCGGCTGTGCTGGTCGGACAAGTCGCCGAGCACGGGCGCGGCGATGAGCATCAGGAAACTGTACAGGCCCATGATAATGCCGTATGCAACCTGGCGCTGCGCCATGGGGTGGTCGGCCATCATCAACGGTGCCTTGCCCAGCATGACGGAAGAAAGAATCGGCGCCAGCATGGCCACGCCCATGGCGTCGACAAGGATCAGCAGCAACAGGCCGGTCAAAGCGACATAATCAGACAGGGCGCGCTTTGCGCCGGCATCAACGGCATCATCCGTGGGAGCCATCAATACTTCTTTCCGCCGCGTCCTTGCCAGTCGCTGAGATGGTCCGGTTCCGCGGACTGGATGGCGGTATGGTATTCGCCTTCTTTGTACTTGAGATTCCGGTTTATGGTTTGGCCGTCAAGGATACCGATGTCGGCGGATTTCTTGTCTTTAAAATCATCCGAGGAGCGATGGATGATGCCAAGCTTCTCATGGGGGAGAAACGGTTCCACGAAGGCGTCGCGGGTCTGGTCGAACAAGGGCAGGCTCTGGTGGCAGAGCCAGTTGCACGTGGCGGGCAGATATTGGATGTTCCGCCTGATGGGCGCGTCATATTGAAAACGGTCGGGATACATGAATACGGCCAGGTTAAGCGCCGCCTGTTCGATGCAATGATGATGACTGCGCGACAGGGAGGTGCGGATGTTGTCCTGCCAAAGGCCCCAGATGGGGGAATCTTTTGGCATCGCAAAAACCCCCGCGTTCAGGATCGGGTAATGAGAGTATTGGGCCGCGTATTCATCCCCCCACGTCTTGGCGTACAAATCCACGATGAACGCGTGAAATTCCCGGCTGGCCGCGTAATTGGCGGTGTACGCCCGGTGTATTTCGGGCGTGATGGCCAGCGCGGTCTTGGCCGCGCCGGTTAAATAGAGATCAACGGCAAACCAGTCCTGCACCCAGGCATCGGCGTCCAGGTGCATGTAGATGTCATAACCTGGAAAATATTTCGGCAGGTAGGGTTTGGCCAGGATCCCTTTGAACGGCACGCTCATGCCCGCTCCGGCCGAAAGGCCGAATTCCCATTCGGGCGCGACGATGTTGTTGACGTAATCCTTCAGCCAAGCCTTTTGTTCGCCGGTGAGGCCGAGGTCGTAAAGGCTGATGTGGATATCGCGGGACTGGGGTTTGTCGCGGACGGACAGGATCATGCCCTGCAGGAAATGAAAAAATTCGGCCGTGGAGGCGCTGGCGATGGTGATTTTGGCAGCCATGGTTTAACCTTTCCCTGAACGATCCGCGTGGGGTCCGATGGGGATCCACGCGAACGGAATTTGATTGCTGTTAGAAGGGAGGCTTTCCTGCTCGGCCGGATCATGAGGCTCCGTGGCGCAATCCGCCACGATCGCGGTCTCCGTCCCGATGGCCTGGAAGCCGTACCAGATTCCCGGCGGGATGATCGCCAGGTTGTAGTTTTCCGGGCCGAGAAATACCTCCTGGACTTGCCCCTTGGTTGTGCTGTTGTCGCGCCCGTCAAAAAGCACGAGCCGGATCATGCCCTGCACCACGGCATAGTTGAGGACTTTGACGGAATGGCGGTGCCAGGCCTTGATCACGCCGGGGTAGGCCGTCGAGAAATAAATATCCCCGAACTTGATGAAATGCGGATCGGTGGACCGCAGCATGTGCATCACTTTGCCGCGCGGGTCGTGGATCTGGCGCAGGGGGATGACCTGGACCCCGTCGATCATACATCGCCGCCTTTCCAGTCCCGCATGTATTTTTCGATTTGCGAGTGCGTGTACGCGGCCATGTCGGCCCCCTGGTTGTGGGCCTTGTACCACAGCGCCGTCTGCTCGACCGAGTCGTCGTAGTGCCAGGTCGGGCGCCACTTGAGATAGTGCCAGGCCCGGTCGCAGTTGAGCTGGAGCAGCATGGCCTCGTGCACCGCATGGTCGTCGTGGTGGACCACCATCTGCCCCGACCCCCAGACGCCGATGATCCTGTTGACGACCTCCTCGACGGTCTTGTTGGAGGTCTTGTCCGGCCCGAAGTTGAACTCGCTGGGGGTGAATTTCCCCTGGCTCTTGAAGAGCCGGGCCCCCAGCAGGAGGTAGCCGCCCAGCGGTTCGAGCACATGCTGCCAGGGGCGCGTGGCCTTGGGGTTGCGGACGACGATCGGGTCCTTCTTGCGCAAGGCGCGGATGCAGTCGGGGACGATGCGGTCCTTGGCCCAGTCGCCGCCGCCGATCACGTTGCCCGCGCGCGTGACGCCGACGTTGATGCCGGGCTTCTGGTTGAAAAAAGATTCCCGGTAGGACCGGAAGACCAGCTCCGCGCACCCCTTGGAGCCGCTGTACGGATCGTCGCCGCCCAGCACGTCCGGCTCGCGATAGCCCCACTCCCATTCCACGTTGCGGTAGCACTTGTCGGAGGTGATGTACACCAGGGCCCTGGCGCTGTCGCAGGCGCGGACGGACTCGAGCACGTTCACCGATCCGCCGACGTTGGTGTCAAACGTCGTCTTGGGATCCGCGTAGGATTCGCGCACGAGCGCCTGGGCGGCGAGGTGGAACACCAGGTCCGGCCGGGCGTCGGCCATGGCCTGCTTCAGCGGCTTCAGGTCGCGGATATCGTTTTCAATGTGCCTGATCTGGTTCTTGAGCTTGAGCAGCTCGAAATGGCTGTCGGGATAGGCGGGGGGCAGGGCGTAGCCGGTCAACTCGGCCCCGAGCATCTTGAGCCAGGCGGCCAGCCAGGAGCCCTTGAACCCCGTGTGTCCGGTTATGAAAACGCGCTTTCCGGAATAAACATCTCCAAACATAGGCGGTCCTCCGTTGATGGTTGATGGCGTGGCGGGCAGGCGGTTTACCAGATTTTCCAGGGGGCCTTGTTCTCGTCCCAGAGTTTTTCCAGGTAGTCGACGTCCTTCTTGGTGTCCATGCACTGCCAGAACCCGGAATGCTCGAACGGCACAAGCTGGCCTTCCTCCCCCAGTTTCACCAGCGGGTCCTGCTCGAACATCATCTTGTCGTCCTTGATGTAGTTGATGACATCCGGCTGAAGGATGAAAAAGCCGCCGTTGATCCAGCCCACGTCGACGCGCGATTTTTCACGGAACGCCACGCGTCCGGGCTGGATTTCCAGCGTCCCGAAACGTTCCGGGGGGTGCACGACGGTCATCGTGGCCAGCTTGCCGTGCTGCCGGTGGAACTCCAGTTCCTTGCGGAGGTCCACATTGCTCACGCCGTCGCCGTAGGTCATGAAGAACGGCTCGTTTCCGAGGTGTTCGGCCACGCGCCGCATGCGTCCGCCGGTCCCGGCATGAAGGCCGGTGTAAACCAGCGTCACGGTCCAGTCGATTGTCGGCTTGTTGATGATGTGCTGGCGGCCGGTCCCGAGCTCGATCGTGAAATCGGAGTTGGTGGTGAAGAAGTTGTTGAAGTAGCTCTTGACCACCTCGCTCTTGTACCCCAAGGCGATGACGAAGTCCTTGAACCCCTGGGTGGCATAAATGTGCATAATGTGCCAAAGGATGGGTTTCCCGCCTATGGGGACCATCGGCTTGGGGATCAGTTCGGTCAGTTCTGAAAGACGGGTGCCGTAGCCGCCGGCCAGGATGACAACTTTCATGGGACCTCTATTCTTCGGGGAACCGGATTGGTAATACAGTGACTAATACAGTGCCTTGCAGCCAGCGCCGGAACCCGCCCCGCGGGATCGGTTTGACATTCCGTGCGCATGGCCGGAAGCCTGCGGAATCCCGCGCCCGGAGTCAATATGAAGTTGACGATATTGCGGGGCAACGAACGCTTGCCAGCCCGCGATCCGGCGTTTACAAAGGATCCCCGACGCGCCCGTAGCTCAATTGGATAGAACATCAGGCTTCGGATCTGAGGGTTGCAGGTTCAAGTCCTGCCGGGCGCGCCATTTATTGAATCAATGCCGTAGCCGCGGCCGTGAGGCCGTGGATGCGCGACAAGCGGGATTTAACCGCGGATGCCGCGGATCGCGCGGATGGGGGGGCTGGCTGTCATCCCGTCAGGAGTAAGATTGAGCGAACGTGCGTCCATAATCGTACCGTCGGTAATGCTCGGGTTTCTTGCTCGGCCTCCCGCAGGGAGAGGCTTGGGGTGAGGATGCCAACGTAATCGTTACGGCCTCGGGCGGTGACTACGCTGAGATGGACAGGAGCGTGATCGGTAATTTTGCGGCGCTGAAGTGCCAGGCGCCGAACGGCGGGCATTGCTGTGTCAGGGGGGCGCGGTGTATATTCAGCGGCACAGGAGGGTGAACATGCGAGCAATGTCTTCCGGATTGGCGATCGTGGCCGTTGGATTGTTGTTGGTGGGGCGCGCGTTGGCCGGGGGCCTGGACCCGACGAATGCGCCGGCGCCGACGATGCACACGCTGGAGGAGATTTACCAGCGACTCCTCTTGATTCCCACCAATGCGGGTGGAAGCGGCTATTCCGCGCCTGTTGCGAAGACGGGCCAGACGAACTCGTATACAACCAGCGATGACGGAGCCTTGCAGAAGGGCGTGACGTGGCCGAACCCGCGGTTCACGGTGCAGGCCGACACCAATGTGGTGAAGGACAACCTGACCGGGCTGATGTGGGCGCGCAACGCGAATCTGTCGGGCGGCAGTCCCAACTGGAACTATGCCGTTGCATACTGCACAAACCTGACGTATGGCGGTTACTCTGACTGGCGTTTGCCGAATGTGCGGGAACTGCTAAGTCTGGTTGACTTTGGATGGGGCCCGCCCGCGCTTTGCAACACGGCTGGCACCGGCCAGTGGACGCAAAACGATCCATTCACGGGTGTACAGTCCGGCTATTACTGGTCCAGTACCACGGACGCGGGCTATACAAGTTACGCGTGGTACGTGCACCTGTACGACGGCTACGTCTACTTTGCGTCCTCTAGGTCCATGTAAAACTCAAGGGCAATCGAGGGTGAAAAGCAAGGCAGCATAAACCAGACTGGCGGCGCTTAGCCTTGCGAGGATTAGCCATCCGGTGCCCGGCAGCGCCTAGGCAACGACACCCGTCACCAGGGCAGCGGCGATAATCTTGGCCAGCGAGACCCATGGGAAACGTATCCCCATCAGTCTGAGTCCTTCACGCAGCGAAGTAAGGCCCGCGGCGACAGCCAAGCCGAGGGCGACCGCAGCGGCGGCGACGATCCCGCCGCGCGGAATGGCGATGGCGTAAGCGAACACTCCGAGCACGATGAGAAACAACAGTGGCAGCATGATGGAGACCTTTTCACCCACGGCGGAAATCAGGGTGTGGCCTGTTGCCGCCAGCAAACGGAAGGCGACGGCCCAGAGCAGAATGGCAAGGATCGGTCCGGATTCCGCAAAGTCTGAGCCGAGCAGGAAAACCGTGATCTCATCCGAGAGCACCGACAGGGCGCAGAGCAGTGCGCCGTAAGTCAGGGCGACCCGCAGGTAAAGCGTGCCGGTTTGTGCGGCGTCATCATGGTTCCCTTCGCGTCGCGACTTGGCCATGGATTGGAGAGGTTAAGATCGTTGTCCAAGCGCTCCTCACGGCGCAAAAGTTTTGTCCAAGGGATGGCACGGCGTCCGACATCCGTGAAGATCAAATCGCGCAGTCCCCATTTTTTAAGGTGCTTGACCTGCCATTCCGGAAGCAAGCGGATGCGATGACCCGCTCGCCGAAGCCGGTAGCCTAGTTCGATGTCCTCGACCGAGGGCAGCCGGTAGCTTTCGTCGAATCCGCCCACCGCGAAAAACGCATCGATTCTGACAGCACCGCCTCCAGCCCAGAAAGTCCGCGCTTCGCGATCCGCATGTTGGTGCGTGTAGTGGTGAAGCAAGTTGCGATAACCCGAGACAACCCCCGGTGCCGCAGGATCGTCATCGTAGGAACCGAAAACAGCCGATGCCCCATGGTTGGTCTCGAAGGCTCGTACGACCTGCGCGATGTGATCTGCTCGGAGAAGAACATCCGAGTCGGCGAAGGCGACGACCTTGCCTGTTGCCGCCCGCGCGCCTGCGTTGCGCGTGGCTGAGACACCGGGCGCGCCCCCGCAGCAGACGATCCGAAATCCACGCTGCTCCGCTTCCCGCGCAACATTCTCATCCCCGCCGTCGATTGCAACGATGACCTCCCGCGGCGCGGGATCCAACGTGGCCGCGCTCTCCAGACAGGCGCTGAGCAAAGGACCGGCACGGTGCGCGGTGATGACCAACGAGATTTCAGCTGGCGTGGGCACGGTTCAATTGCTCTCTGCTCGCCGCCCAGCGCCAAGAGAGGTTGCCACCGCGCCGACCTCCCCCGCCGGTCAGGGCAAACGGCCCCACGGTGACCAAGGCGTAAAAGAGCGTTCTCTTGACCGGGCAAGGAATGCGCCGTCCGCACTTCAGGCACTTCTTGAAGTTCGCGCGCTTGTAACCGCACTTCTCGCATTTGGGCATGGCGCAGGATGAATCAAATGAGCTGCTTTTGCAGGTTAATTGCGCTGACCGAAACATGGACAAGCGCTTCCCGACGGCAATTCAAGTTACAAGGCCTGTCCGTAACCTCGCCAGTGCAGGGTCGGTGACCATTTCGACGCAATCGGGGATATCCGAAGAGCTATGCAAAAACGGCACAGTTACGTGAGTTCGAGCGCGTGCAGCGGGGTGTGAACGATTTCTTGGCCAGCTACTCGCTCTATGACCAGAGCACTGTCCGGTTCCGGGCAATACAGCTTAACCAGACAGCCGGTATCTAGGTAGACCACGGCCTCAGCCTCTGCTCTCGTTGATCAGCTGGCTCAGCGGTGTTCCCGGAGGTTGCTCGCCCCAAATCTTTCGCGCCCTTGCGGAAAAATCGGGTTCCTTTGAGGCCGCCGGGGTCTTTCCGCGGCGGACACGCCTCTGCTCCAGCCAAACGGCCAGCCAGTCGGTTTGTCCCT
>Ga0208048_1000154_pt1 | contig 35583 bp, 35 predicted proteins | sample Malawi_45m_30L_FD_184163 | JGI IMG/M metagenome (GOLD analysis project Ga0208048, IMG submission 184163) | Freshwater microbial communities from Lake Malawi, Central Region, Malawi to study Microbial Dark Matter (Phase II) - Malawi_45m_30L... | ecosystem: Environmental > Aquatic > Freshwater >...
GCTCGGGAGCGGGCGCCGAAGACGGCGCCGCAGCGGGTGCGGGGGCGGGCGTTGCACCGACATCGCCGACAACGGCAATCACCGCACCGACGGGAACCGTGTCGCCTTCGTTCGCCTTGATCTCGGTGAGGACACCCGCGACGGGAGAGGGTACTTCGGTGTCCACCTTGTCGGTGGAAACCTCAAAGAGAGGTTCGTCAGCTGCGACTGCATCGCCGACCCTCTTGAACCACTTCGTGATCGTGCCTTCGGTGACGGTTTCACCGAGTTGGGGGAGGGTTACGTTTGCCATGTCTGCGTCCTGTTTTGTGTTTAGGCGTTGATCGAACGGCCGGTCATCGACAACATCGTCTCGCCGAAGAGTTCCGACAGGCTGGGGTGAGGCTGGATGAACTCGGCAACCTCGGCAACCGTGGCTTCCCAGTTGACGGCGAGATAGCCACCCGACAGCTGCTCGGTCACCCACGGGCCGACCATCTGCACGCCGAGCACCTGTCCGGCGGTGCCATCGGCGTTCTTCTTTGCAATGACCTTGACCAAACCGTCGGTCTCACCGAGGATCATTGCGCGGCTGTTGGCGCGGAACTGGTGCTTGCCGACGACGACGTCGTAACCGGCGGCCTTCGCACTTTCCTCGCTGTGACCGGCCCATGCCACTTCGGGGTGGCAGTAGATGGCCCAGGGCACGCGGTCGTAGGCAACGGGCGTGACGGGTTCACCCAACACGCGCTTGACCGCAACGATCGCCTCGGCATAGCCGACGTGCGCGAGCTGCGGGGTGTTGATCAGGTCGCCGATCGCGTAAACGCCCGCCTCGGCGGTTTCGCAGTACTCGTTGACTTCGATGAATCCGCGCTCGGTGACTTTCACGGCCCTGCCCTGCAAACCGAGCAGGTCGGCGAACGGCCGACGCCCAACCGACACAACGACCGCATCAACCTCGAGGGTCTCCCCTTCGCCGAAGGCGATGACGGTGCCACCACTGCCGTTCGGCGTGTGGCCCTTGACCGAGACCCCGGTTTTGATGTCGATGTTCTTCTTCTTGAAACTTTTCACCACGACATTGGCAACGTCGACGTCGAGACCGGGGAGAATTTTGGGCAGACCCTCGAGAATGGTGACCTGCGACCCGAGGTCGGCGAACGTCGAGGCGAACTCACAACCGATTGCACCACCACCGATGACGGCGACACGTGCCGGCAGCCGGTCCAGCATCAGCACCTCGTCGGAGGTCATGATCGGGCCACCGACTTCGAAACCCGGGATGGTGCGCGGCACCGAGCCGGCGGCGAGGATGAGGTTCTTGCCCTGCACCTGTTGCGTCGAGCCATCGGCTGCGGTGACCGTGACGGTCTTGCCCGTCCCGAGCGAACCAGTGCCGAGCAGGTAGGTCACTTTTTTCGACTTGGTGAGACCGGTGAGGCCCTTCACCAAACCCTCCACGATCTTCTGCTTGCGTGCCTGCGTGACGGAGAAGTCGACACCGTTCGCTGTCGAGTTGACACCGAACTCGGCCGAATGCGTCACGTGGCGGGCGACCGCCGCGGTTTCGAGGAACGCCTTGGCGGGGATGCAACCGCGGTTCAGGCAGGTACCGCCGATGGTGTCCCTTTCTATGAGGGCCACGGACAGGCCGGCCGACGCGCCATAAAAGGCCGCCGCATAACCACCCGGACCGCCGCCGATAACCACCAGGTCATACAGGTCTGCCATAACGCCCTCAACCCTAATGGCTACGGAGTTCCAGACGCCCACTGGCGCTGCTCACCTGCACGCACGTAGGCAACTGTCGGGGCCGATTCGACCGAATCGAAACGGACCGTGCATTGCGTCGACTCAGCGGCGGCAACCGTGCGGCAACCACCAGGGTCATCGGAATCGAGTGGCTCATGAACCCGGCCGTCGGCGAGCACGCGCCACCCGTCGGCAGCCCCCGCGTCAAGGTCGACTCCACTCATCGTCACCGTGACCAATGTCGCCTCGGAGCGTCGGTCGATGTCGAGCACCGACACGGTCATGTCGCCGAGAGTCGCAGCGTCGCCCAACACCAGCACCTGAACCTCGGTTTCGTCGTTGGCGACCTGAATGAGCTTGAGACCGCCCGCGACGAGAATCGCAAGGCCGCAGATGAGGGCAGTGAGTATCAGTTTTCGTGTGCTCATCGGGACAACCAGCCTACGAAGGCCATACCCTTTTCGGCATGCGCATCGCCATCACCGGCGCGTCGGGTCTCATCGGCACGGCGCTGACCTCCCATCTGCGCGGCGACGGCCACGAAACGATCTCGGTCGTTCGTCGCCCCGCCGCGTCCCCCGCCGAAATCACCTGGGATCCGGCCAACGGAAAGTTGAACGCCCATGACCTCGAGGGCGTCGATGCCGTCGTCCACCTCTCCGGTGCGGGCATCGGCGACAAACGCTGGAGCGAGTCATACAAACGAGAGATTCTCGAAAGTCGCACGCGCAGCACCGAACTCCTGGCACAGCGCATGACCGAGGCCGAGAAGCGCCCGACGGTTTTCCTCTCGGGTTCGGCGATCGGCGTCTACGGAGCCCGCGGTGACGAGGAACTGAACGAGGCGGGTTCGCACGGGACCGGCTTTCTCGCCGATGTTTGTGAGCGGTGGGAACGCGCCACCGGTCCCGCACAGGCTGCGGGTATCCGCACTGTCCATCTGCGCACCGGCATCGTTTTGTCGACCGCGGGTGGTGCGTTGAAGAAGCAACTCCCCCTCTTCAAGCTCGGCCTCGGCGGCAAGTTCGGATCCGGCCGGCAGTGGCAGAGTTGGATCTCGATCACCGACGAGGTGCGTGCGATCTCGCACTTGCTGTCGAGCAACTTCAGCGGGGCGGCCAACCTCACCGCCCCCAACCCGGTCACCAACGCCGAGTTCACCGCGGTGCTTGCCTCCGTCATGAAGCGTCCCGCCGTGTTGCCGATCCCCGGGTTCGGACCCAGGGCTTTGCTCGGCTCGGAACTGGCCGAGGCGCTGTTGTTCACCGGTCAGCGCGTGGTGCCAAAGGCCCTGCTCGCCGATGGTTACGTGTTCACGCACCCGACCCTCGAAGCGGCACTGCGCGATCTTCTCCGTAAATAAATGCCCCCGGCACAGAGCAAGAGCGAAACCTACGACGTCGTAGTCGTGGGCGCGGGCCTTGCGGGGCTTTCCTGTGCCCGTCACCTGCAACGCGCGGGTCGCCGCGTGACGGTTCTCGAGGCAAGTGACGGCGTCGGTGGTCGCGTGCGTACCGACACCGTGGATGGTTTCCGTCTCGACCGTGGTTTCCAGGTGCTTCTCACCGCCTATCCCGAAGTGCGCAGTGACGTCGACCTGGTGAAGTTGTCGATGCGCTACTTCTCCCCCGGCGCACTTGTGCGCACAAGGGAAAAGAACCACGTCGTAGCCGATCCCTTTCGCGATCCCGCACATCTCGCGTCGACCGCATTCGCGCCGATCGGCAACATCGCCGACAAGGCCCGCATTGCGCTGTTTCGTCTGCGCATGCGACGCACTCCCGCCCGCACGTTGTTGCGCGGTCGGGACGTCGCCACTGCCGAGGCACTGGCGGAGGCTGGATTCTCGAGGCGCATCGTCGACACCTTCTTCAAACCACTCGTCGGGGGCATCCAACTCGACCCACACCTCGCCACGTCACGGCGAATGTTTGACGTCATCTTCCAATCACTCTCCAACGGCGAAACCGGCGTTCCCGCGCTGGGAATGGGTGCACTGTCGGAACAGCTCGCCGCGCACCTGCACCCGTCGGTCGTGCGACTCAACTCCCCCGTCGCCGGCGTCGACGCCAACGGCGTCGTTACGAGCGACGGAACACGCATCGAGTCGCGGGCGGTCGTCGTCGCAACAGAAGGACCCGCTGCCGCGAAACTGACCGGCATCCCCGAGCCCGGCTCGCGACCTGTCAGTTGCTTCTACTTTGCCGCACCGAAGCCGCCGACGCCCCACAAACTCATCGCCCTCGACGGCTATTCGGGTGGGCCCGTGCTGAACCTCGCGGTGATGAGCAACGTCGCCCCCGAGTATGCGCCCGCCGGCCAGCACCTCATCGCTGCAGCGTGTCCCGGTGCCACCGAGGACACGCACCCCGGTCTACGTGACACCGTGCTGGCACAGTTGCGCTGGTGGTGGGGCAAGGACGTCGCGCAGTGGCGGCACCTGCGCACGTACAACATCGCCCACGGCCAGCCCGACCAAACTCCGCCGTTTTCTCCGAAGAAGGCCGTGTCGCTGGGCGACGGCCTGTTCGTGACCGGAGACCACCGCGACACGGGCTCGACTCAGGGCGCGATGTACTCGGGTAGACGCTGCGCCGCGGCTGTGCTCGAATACCTGGCATGACAACTTCACCGTTCCTCGAGAGCAGCATCGATTCGAAGAACGAGGTGATCCGCGTATCGCTCGTCGTGCCGGCTGCCGCAAAGGACATCTTCGATCTTCTTGCCAGTCCCGCCGGTCACACCGTCATCGACGGTTCGGGCACCGTGCGCTCACCTCAGTCAGCAGCCCCGGATCGACTTTCTCTCGGCACCAAGTTCGGCATGGACATGAAGATGGGCGTCCCCTACAAGATCACCAACGAGGTCGTCGAGTTCGAAGAAAACGCGCGTATCGCTTGGCGCCACTTCGGGGGCCACATCTGGCGCTACATCCTCGAGCCACAGGCCGATGGCGGCACCAAGGTGACCGAGGAGTTCGACTGGAAGAAGAACCGCTCGAAGCTGATGTTGAAGGTCATCAACGCCTTCTCGAAGAATCACAAGTCGATGGAGCAAACGCTTATTCGCATGCGCGACCACTTCGCGAACAAATAACCTGAAGGGGTGGCCACCTCGCTTCCCCACGGCTTTCGTTCGCACGTCGCGAACATCGGCATGAAGGACTCGACCGACGACTTCACCCTCGTCGTGGCCGACACAAAATGTGCCGTGGCCGGTGTCTTCACCCAAAGTCGCTTCGCGGGACCCAGCGTCGTGGTATCCCGCGCACATCTCAGCGACGGCACGGCGCGCGCGCTGGTCGTCATCTCAAAGAACGCCAACGTCGCCAACGGCCCGCAGGGCCTCGCCGACACGCATGAGGTCGTCGAAGGCATCGCCGCTGCGATCGGCTGCAAGCCGAACGACGTTCTCATCGCGTCGACGGGTGTGATCGGCCGGCCCTACCCGATGGAGCGCATTCGCGCCGGGCTGGCCACCATTCCGAAGTCCATCGTCGGTACCGATGCCGAAGCAGTCGCGCGCGGCATCATGACCACCGACACGATCCACAAGATCGCGCAAGCCACCGTCACCGGGTCCACTGCACGCATCGTCGGCGTCGCCAAGGGTGTCGGCATGATTGAACCGAACATGGCCACCCTCATCACCATGATGTTCACCGACGCGAAGATCGAACCGGCGGAGCTCGACTCCATCTTCCGCCGCGTCATGGACCTCACGTTCAACTGTGTCTCGGTCGACACCGACACCTCCACCAGCGACACGGCGGTCATTCTCGCCAGCGGCGCCGCCGGAAACGTCGACGAGGCGGCGTTCGAGACCGCACTGCACGAAGTCGCACTCTCGCTCACCAAACAGGTCGCCCGCGACGGCGAAGGTGCCGAAACCCTCATCGAAGTCACCGTCGACATGGCACGCGACGGCGAACAGGCCAAACGAGTCGCCAAGTCGATCGTCAACTCACCCCTCGTCAAAACCGCCGTGCACGGCGCCGACCCCAACTGGGGCCGTGTCGCGATGGCCGTCGGCAAGTGCAACGACACCGACATCGACCAGAACAAGGTCGTCATTCGTTTCGGCGAACAAGAGGTGTACCCGCGCCAGGTCGACGCGGCCGGTCTCGAAAGACTCTCCGCCTACATGCGCGGCGGCGACGTTGTCATCCATGTGTCGCTGAACAACGGCAATGCATCGGCCACCGTGTGGGGTTGCGACCTCACCGACGGCTACGTCCGCATCAACGCGGACTACACGACGTAATCCCCGCCTACGCGGGATACCCGTCGTCACCCTCGGGAATCTTGCCGATCTGACAAATGCAGAACTCGTTTCCTTCCGGGTCGACAAGCACCATCCACTGCGTCTTGTGTTCCTGAATAGGACGACGGTCGTTCAACAGCACCGCACCCAGCCCCTCGAGCCGACGTGCCTCCGCGCGAATGTCTTGCGCCTCGAGGTCGAAATGCACGCGGTTCTTGATCGTCTTTTCCTCGGCCACTTCCTGAATGATCAACATCGGTCCACCGGCCGGATCCTTCAGCGCCCTGTATGCGCCCGCTGCACCAAGCAACTCGAAACCCAACGCTGCCGCCCAAAACTCGGCAAGCGAATCGGCATGATTGCAGTCGATGACAATTTCACGGATGCTCGGCATGACCCGAAACTACCTCACCGCGTGAGATAGGCGCAGAGTGGGTCGACGTAGGTCGTGATCGACTTGTATGCACGAACCTCGGCGGGCGTCTCCCGGAGAACCTGCACGAACGCTTCGACCCGTTCGCGGGGCCGTGTGCGAAACGTCGACATGGGTTCCATGTAGGTGCGAATGCTGAACACGACGACCTCGCCCAACCGACGCAACGTCTGACGTTCGACTCGCAACAACAATTCCGACGCGTCGATGTCGGGAATCGGCGGTGGCGTGCGGGGCTCGAAGAAGCTGCCCGAGTCGGAGATGCTCCAGTTGGCGCGCTCGACGATGCGGCCGTCGGCGAGTCGATCGATCAAAGAGTCGACCCCGGCACCGACCTGCGCGGCATAGGTGGGAACCGGACCATGGATGTCGAGAACGGGCAGACCGATCTTTTCGTGCAGAACCCAGCGATTGGGAAAGCACAGCTCACCGCCAACGAGAACCCAACGGTCGTTCACTTTTCCGAGAATGCAGATGTCGTCGGGGGTGGCGAGCGGCAACGCATCGAACACCGCCGCAACCGTTGCTCCCCAGCCGTCCATGCAGGCGAACACTTCCGCCGGGTGCGCGGAACGAACCATGGTGCGTTCGCGCAGCATCGCCGCATCAGGTGGCAACCACTCCTCTTCGGTGATCGGCCTTGCCCCCACAACGAAGCGTCCCCCGGTCGGTCTCGGAAGGAGGTCCTCGCGGGGAATCACTTGACGGTTCCGCGGTGTTCGCTGAACCAGGTCGCTGCAAAGTCGACGAGTGAACGCATGTCGATACAACGAACGAAGCCGGCTCCGAGCGCGACGACTCGCTCCTCGTGCGCCGCCGCGTGGGCACGGCCGACGTCGATGAAATCATCGGTATCGGGGTCGAGCTCTTCGTAGGTCACCCACTGGCGTCGCCCATCACGAATGATCGGTGACCCCTGGTGTCTCACCGTGCGACCCGGCCAGTTGGCACGATTCTCAGCCAAGTGCAGAGACGTGTTGTTGTCGTGGTCGACCCCGATGAGAACCACCTTCGCGTTTGCTTCGAACAGATGCCTGAGTGGCGAGCCGTCACCAAGTCCGTAGTCGAGCCGGTGATCCTTGGTGATCGTCTCGGCAAGGGGTCCCCGTGCCAGATGAGAGACCGTGGGATGATTGCTGCGCAGAGTTCCCGGCATCCGATGGAACGCCTCGGCAACCGCACCCATCTCACGAAGAGGTGTGAGATGCTCGTCGAACGGTGACATTTCGGCGCGGATCGTGTCCCACCACTCCCGAGGCACCGCGGGATTCTCCCAGTTCGACGGCTCGGAAAGTCCGCCGCTGTGTGCAGGCATGGTGACAGTGCCGGTTGACCCGACCGCAGTGAGAAGCGCAGCGAGGACTGCCTGGGGTCCGCCGACGACCCAACCGATCGCGGAGAGCGACGAGTGCACCACAAGCACATCGCCCTCGCGAACACCAAGGTTCGCGAGGGCGATGAGTACTTCTCTGGCTGTGACCGGCACCGACGAGCGGCGTATTGCTTCGAGTTCGGTCAACGTGATCTGTGCCGTGTGATCAGTGCGTCACTTGGGCTGCATGCGAATGCCGCCGTCGACGCGGATGCTTTCGGCGTTCATGTAGCTGTTCGTGATGCACTCGATGACCATCGATGCAAGTTCTTCGGCGGTACCGAGCCGCTGGGGAAAGAGAACGCCCTTTTGAAGATTGGCCTTGAAAGCCTCGCTGTTGTCGCCTTCGCCGTAGATCGGCGTGTCGATGAGGCCGGGTGCGACGGTGTTGACGCGCACGCCGATGGCGGCGAGGTCACGAGCGACGGGAAGGGTCATGCCGACGACGCCACCCTTGGAGGCGGAGTACGAGGCCTGGCCGATCTGGCCGTCGAATGCGGCGACCGATGCGATGTTGACGATCGCGCCGCGCTCACCGTTGGCGAGGGGCTCGGTCGTGCTCATTGCGGTTGCGGCGATGCGGATGCAGTCGAACGAACCGATGAGGTTGATCGCGATGACCTTCTTGAAGGCGTCGAGGTTGGCGGCCGAGTCGTACGAGCCGTCCTTGCCGACCGTGCGCTGCGCCCAGCCGATGCCGGCCGAGTTCACGAGCACGCGTACCGGGCCCATCGACTTCGCCATCTCGACGGCGTTGATGATGTCGTCAGTGTTGGTGACGTCGACCTTGCAGAACGCGCCACCGATTTCCTTGGCCAGGGCCTCGCCCTTGTCGGCCTGAAGGTCGGCGACCACTACCTTTGCGCCACGCTTGGCGAGCAGGCGGGCCGAGGCCGCACCGATTCCCGAAGCTCCACCCGTGACGATTGCACTTGCACCTGAGATGTCCATGCGGGCGAGGCTATGCCCCCGTCGCTTGCACCGCCAAAATGTCGACCAGGTCGTTCATCGGATCTCCGGAGTGGCCCTTGACCCACTCGAAAACCGTCTTTCCGCTGCCGCGTGCCACGAGCTCGTCGAACAGGTCCTCCCAGAGTTCGCGGTTTGCGACGGGCTGGCGTTGACTGTTCTTCCAGCCGCGGGACAACCATCCCTCCCACCACCGCTGGCGGAAACAATTCACCACGTAGGTGCTGTCGGAGACGATGACGAGTGGTTCGCCGTGGTTGCGGTGCGCGCGCAAGGCCTCGATGACTGCGCGGACTTCCATGCGCTGGTTGGTGCTCGACTGCTCGCCGCCCGACCCGTTCGGCTCGCCCTCCGGCGCGACCGCCCACGCCCAGCCTCCAGGACCGGGGTTTCCCGAGCACGCACCGTCGGTGTACACGCGCCTTGCCGTGCGTGGGGCGCGGTCGGGCCATTGCATCGCGCGCAGTTCATGCAGCAGCCTTTTTTCAGGGTTGCGCGAATCGGCCGGTTTCGACGCGGGCGGCAGGTCATCAAAGGGAAGTTCCATGGGCCTTCCCATCTTTGTTGATCGTGCATCGATGCGCGGACACCCCCGGTTCCTGCGAGAATGCCACCATGATCTTCGACGGTTCCGTCCACCAGCTGCCCGACACCGACCCGGTCGAGACGCAGGAGTGGATGGAGTCCCTCGATGCAGTGATCGACGCACAGGGCAAGACGCGCGCCCGCTACCTCTTGTCGCGACTGCTCGAGCGCGCCCGCGCAAACCAAGTCAGCTTTCCCGCCACGGTGTCGACACCGTACGTCAACACGATCCCGCGCGAGCAGGAGCCGTGGTTCCCCGGCGACGAATACCTCGAGCGTCGCATCCGTGCCTGCATCCGCTGGAACGCGGCGGTCATGGTGATCCGGGCGAACAGCCGTGCCGAGGGAATCGGTGGTCACCTCTCGACGTTCGCGTCATCGGCATCGCTGTACGAGATCGGCTTCAACCATTTCTTCCGTGGCAAGGACGACGGGCAGGCCGGCGACCACATCTACTTCCAGGGCCACGCGGCACCGGGCGTGTACGCACGCGCGTTCCTCGAGGGTCGGCTCAGCGCCGACGACCTCGATCACTTCCGTCGCGAGATCGGCCGTGGCGGTCGTGGACTGTCGAGTTATCCACACCCGCGCCTGATGCCCGACTTCTGGGAGTTCCCGACCGTTTCGATGGGTCTCGGCCCGATCACCGCGCTCTACCACGCGCGCTTCAACCGTTATCTGCTGAACCGCAAGCTCGACGACACCTCGAACAGCCGCGTCTGGGCATTCATCGGCGATGGCGAATGTGACGAACCGGAAACACTCGGCGCGCTGTCCCTGGCGTCACGCGAACACCTCGACAACCTGATTTTCGTCGTCAACTGCAACCTACAGCGCCTCGACGGGCCGGTGCGCGGCAACGGCAAGGTCATCCAGGAGTTGGAGGCATCGTTCCGCGGTGCTGGATGGAACGTCATCAAGGTCATCTGGGGTTCGAAATGGGACGATCTGCTGGCCCGCGACGTTGATGGGGTGCTATTGAACAAGATGAACGACACGGTCGATGGTGAATACCAGCGGTACTCGGTCGAGGGTGGTGCTTACATTCGCGAGAACTTCTTCGGACCCGACTCGCGGTTGCGCCAGATGGTGGCCCATCTTTCCGACGATGATCTGCTCAACCTCCCGCGCGGCGGACACGACTACCGCAAGTTGTATGCGGCCTTCCGCGCGGCGCAGGAGAACCTTGGCTCGGGTCGGCCCACCGCAATCCTGTGCAAGACCATCAAGGGCTGGACACTCGGACCCGGCTTCGAAGGTCGCAACGCGACGCACCAGATCAAGAAGATGACGACCGATCAGTTGCGCACGCTGCGCGAGCGCCTGCACCTCGAGGACGAAATTCCCGACAGCGCACTCGAAGCCGACGAGCCCCCGTACTACCGACCCTCGGAACAAAGCGTCGAATACCAGTACATGATGGAACGCCGCCGCGCGCTCGGCGGAGCGATTCCAAAGCGCGTCGTCGTCAACCGCAGGCCGCTGATCTTGCCGTCCGCCGACTCCTTCACAGAACTAAAGGCCGGCAGTGGCGACCAGGCGGTCAGCACGACCATGGGTTTCACACGACTTTTGCGCAGCCTCGCACGCGACGGCGACTTCGGCCCGCGTGTGGTTCCCATCGTTCCCGACGAGGCACGCACGTTCGGCATGGACTCGCTCTTCCGTGAACTGCGCATCTACGCAAGCCAAGGCCAGAAATACGAACCGGTCGACCATGCCCTGTTGATGTCGTACGCCGAGTCGTCGGACGGGCAGATCCTCGAAGAGGGCATCACCGAAGCCGGTTCGATGTCGTCGTTCATCGCGGCGGGCACCAGTTATTCGACGCGCGGCGTTCCGATGGTGCCGTTCTACAGCTTCTATTCGATGTTCGGGTTCCAGCGCGTCGGCGACCTCATCTGGCAGGCGGCCGACGCTCGCACGCGCGGATTCCTCATGGGCGCGACCGCCGGACGCACGACGTTGCTCGGCGAAGGCCTGCAGCACCAGGACGGCCACAGCCTCGTGCTGGCCAGCACCGTGCCGCCGTGCCAGGCATACGACCCGGCATTTGCCTACGAGATGGCGGCAATCGTCGAAGACGGCATCAATCGGATGTACGGGGCGAACCCCGAGGACATTTTTTATTACATCACCCTCTACAACGAGAACTACGTGATGCCGGCGATGCCCGCCCATGTCACCAACGACGACATCACGCGCGGTCTCTACAAGTTCGCCGAGGCACCCGCTGATGCAAAGACCAAGGCGGTGATCGTGTTCTCGGGTTCGGCACATTCGGCCGCGCGGGCGGCAGCCGACGACCTGCTGACGCACTTCGGTGTGGGTGTCGAACTGTGGTCCGCGACGTCGTACAAGGCGCTGCGCGAAGAGGCCCTCGAATGCGAACGCATCGCTCGCCTGAACCCCGACCACCCGCCGGCAACACCACTCGTGTCGCGGCTGCTCGACAACGCCGCGGGGCCGATCGTTGCGGTCAGTGATTTCATGCGCATCGTCCCCGAACAAGTTGCGCGCTTCGTCACCGCACGTCGCTTCACCCCACTCGGTACCGACGGCATGGGGCGTAGCGACACGCGCGCGGCGTTGCGCCGACATTTCGAAATCGACACCGCAAACATCGTGGTCACCGTGCTGCATTCACTGTGCCAGGACGGTCTCGTGCCCGTAGAAACCGTCAGCAAGGCACTCGCCATGTACCAACTGTCGCCGGGCGCACCGGCCCCGTTCTTCGAACACTGAGTAGATTCATCGCTGATGGGCACCCTTTACATCACGGGCGACACCTCCGCCGACAAACTGCTCAATGCGAGCGGCACGGCGTTGCTGATCGGCATGCTTCTCGACCAGCAGGTCCCGATGGAGTGGGCGTTCAACGGACCGGCCACGCTGAAAAAGCGACTGGGTCACCTCGACCCGAAGAGGATCGCAGCCATGGGCGTCGATGACTTCGTGGCCGTTTGTTGCGAGAAGCCCGCCGTTCACCGTTTCCCCGCCGCAATGGGTCGTCGCATCCACGGACTCTGCGGCATCATCGCCGCGCAATACAAAAACAAGGGCGAGAACCTCTGGGCGGGCATCACCGACGCGCGGGAACTCACCGCACGTCTGCGGGTCCTGCCCGGATTCGGCGAGGAAAAGGCGCAGATCTTCATCGCGCTCCTCGGCAAGCGCATGGGTGTCAAGCCGCGCAACTGGAAAGCCGAAGCCGGAGTGTTCAGTGACGCGAACCCGCGCACCGTCGCCGATATCACCTCACCCGAGACGTTGCTGCTCGTGCGCAGCTGGAAAAAGGCGGAAAAAGCCGCCGAGCGCGACAAGCAATCGCGACCGCTGAAGAAGTAGTCGTGACGGTCCTTGTCACCGGTGGAGCCGGCTACATCGGTTCCCACACCGTGCGTTCGCTGGGCGAATCGGGTCGCGAAGTCGTGGTTCTCGACTCACTCGAGACGGGCCACAGCGAGGCCCTCCTCGGAGCGGACCTCGTCGTGGGTGAAATCGCCGACTTCGATCTCGTGACGAAGCTCTGCCGCGAGCGCAACGTGAGGAGCATCGTCCACTTTGCCGCGTACAAAAGCGTTGGTGAGTCGATGTCGCACCCGTTGCGGTATTTCTCGAACAATGTCGGGGGTTCGACTGCACTGATCGATGCCGCAGTCGCCGCGGGTGTCGAACAGTTCGTCTTCTCTTCGTCGGCCGCCGTGTACGGGAGCCCCGCGCGGGTACCCGTCACCGAAGACCTCCTGCCGCGACCCGAAAGCGTCTATGCCGAAACGAAATGGATGGTCGAACGCGTGCTGTCATGGATCGGTGAAACACGCGGTCTGCGCAGCGTGTGTCTGCGCTATTTCAACGCGGCAGGTGCCTCTTTCGACTCGGCCATCGGTGAAGACTGGTCGGTCACGACGAACCTCGTACCGATCGTGATGAAGGCGGCGCTCGGCAAGCGGCCTCCCCTCGAGGTGTTCGGCAGCGACTACCCCACTCGCGATGGCACGGGTGAACGCGACTACATCCATGTCGTCGACCTCGCCGAAGGCCACGTCAAGGCACTCGACTACCTCGATGTGGGCAAGCCGTCGCTCACGTGCAATCTCGGTACCGGCAAGGGCAGCACCGTTCTCGAGGTACTGTCGGCAACCGAGCGCATTTCCGGCCGCGGAGTGCCCCATGTGTTTTCTGCACGCCGCGCGGGGGACCCTGCCGTCGTGTTCGCCGATCCGTCACTCGCGGAACGCGAACTTGGCTGGAGGGCCCGCTACGGCATCGAAGAGATCCTCCAGACGGCCTGGACATGGCACAGCACGCACGTCGACGGCTACTGACGATTCAGTACCCGGTGCGCTGACGGTCGAGCCAGCCGAGAAGAACTGCCAGCGCGCGCGGGTCGTGACGCAGACGATGACCCGCACCGGGAATCACCCTGAGTTCGGCCGCGCCGTGGGCCTGCGCCAACACGCGTGCGTCGGCCGCGGGGACACTTTCGTCTTCATCGCCATGCAGGACCAGCAAGGGTCGCGGGGCGAAACGTCGCACGGCATCAATCGGGCGGAAGCGGCGCAGTTCACGCGTCCACTCGTCGAAGTTCGGAGGGAAACCCACCCGACGAATGGCCCCGATCTCGCGCGCGTGTTCCAAGAAGCGCCGGGGCTGTTCTGCCCAGTCGTCGAAGTCGGCGCGACCGCTGAGTGACGCGCAACCGGCCACGCGGGGGTCGTCGACGGCGACACACAGTGCGATTGACGCACCGGTGTTCGTACCGACCAGCCACACGCCGTCGACATTTCCCACTTCGACGAGATGATCGACTGCTGCGCGCAGGTCGTCAACCCAGCCCTGCAGCGAGAAGTCGCCCTCGCTCGCGCCGCATCCACGGAACGTGAAGGTGAGCGACGCGTAGCCGACTTCGTTCGCGACGCGGTCGATCAGCTGCGGAAAGGTCCCCGCTGACTGTCGCGCATCGAGGGGGCCGATTGGAAAGCCGTGACAGAGAATCAATCCTCGCAACGGTCCGAGTACGCCGTTTGGTCGCGCGTAGTAACTGGCAAGACGAAGTCCAGCCGACAGGAACGAGTCGTTGCTCACCATCGTCGAGACGGGAGCGTCCTCCCCGGTGACCATGATCAGGCGCGGGGCTTGTGATGCCGACGCGACGCACCGGGTGTGGCCAGCGTGTAGCCGCGGTTGCGTGCCTCGGCAAGCGTGTCGGGACCGAAACAAAGTCCAACTTCATTGGCAACGATGTCGTCGATGACCGACTCGTCGGTCCACGAGTCGAGGTCGTAGACGAGCTGGGTTCTCTTGTCACCGAGGAAGCGAGTGTGCTCGAAACGTCCGGGGCGCTCCATGCGGCCAAGAGTAGCGGCAGTAGGCTCGCGCACATGGGTCTGCGCCGCAGCGAGATCGACGCACGTCTCGCCGAACTTGCCGCAGTCGATGCGCGGCTCGCCGATCGCGCAAAGGCCAATGCCGCCCGTTACCGCGCCGAGCACGGCATCTCCGATGAGCCCTACGCATTCCCGACCTACCGCTCGGCGGAGGAGAAAAAGGTCTGGGTACACAAGTGGTGGGTGTGGCCTCTTCGCTTCTTCTACCGTCACCTGCCCATCGGCATCAGGTCGCGCATCAAACGGATTGCGACATGAAAATTGCATGGACCGGTGGCCTCGTCGGCTTCGTACCCGAGCATTGCGACCTGCGGCGCGGTATGCGGCGCACCGTGGCGAAGTTCGCCGCAAGGACACGTGCCGACTTCGTCTACGGCGACTCACTGCACACCACCGACGACCGTTACGAGGAACCGTTCCAGGTGTTGCGGCCCGGCTGGTCGCCCGAACGACTGCGTGGTCACAACTACGTGGGCGATGTCGTTTTTGCCACCGAGGAAGTCGTCGCGGCCGCCGGTGGTGCGGAGTTTCTCTCTGCCCTGTCGGCCCACGATCGGTCCTTGAGACTCTCCGAACGCGCACAGCGGCATGAACGCATCGCGCGATTTCTGTACGTCGCCGACTGGCGACATGCGTCCCCGGGGGCCGACGTTGTCGCGGTGCGCGAGCACTGCCTGCGCCTTGGTATCACCGGGGCGTGCGAAGTCGACGGTGCTTCTGCGGTCCGGGTGCGGCGCACGCTCACGACCCGACCCCGCGTCGCGGTCATCGTTCCGACACGCGGCACCCACGCCCAGGTGTGGGGCAGGGATCGGATTCTCGCAGCCGGTGCCATTGCATCGCTGCGCGCAACGAGCACCTATCCGCATCTCGAGTTCATCGCCGTGCTCGACGACGACACACCCGCCGACGCGCGGCGCGAGATCGAAGCCGCGGGCGGTGGAGCACTCACCTGCATCGACTACGACAGACCCTTCAACTTCGCGGAGAAGGTCAACATCGCGGCGTTGCACACCGACGCCGATTACCTCTTGCTGCTCAACGACGACACGGAGATCGTCTCTCCCGACATAGTCGAAACCCTGCTTTCGTACTTCGAGGACCGGGACGTGGGTCTCGTGGGTCCGACCCTTCTCTACGAAGACGGGACCATCCAAAGTGCGGGGCACTTCTTCAACCCCGTCCCCTACGACTATTACCGCGGTCAACCCGCCGACATTCCCGGTGCGTCGAACATGTTGCGCGTTGCACGCGAGGTGTCATCGGTGATCGCTGCATGTGCACTCACGCCCCGCTTGCTCTTCGAAAAGGTCGGCGGGCTGTGCACCAAATTCCCGGGCAACTACAACGACATCGACTACGCGTTGAAGTTGCGCATGGTCGGCAAGCGCACGATCTGGACACCACTGGCCGCCTGCCACCACTTCGAGTCCAAGACCCGTGAACCGGTCATGAAGCCCGCCGATGTTGCCGAGCTCGGTGCGCGTTGGCGCGACATGCTCGAGCGCGATCCGTATGGGCATCCCGCGCTGCAGCGCTACCAGTTCGTGTGGAAGTCGAACCGTCCCGGTCAGAGGTCGGTCGACGAGGCCGTCGGGCCCACTGCTCCGATCGCGTCGAAATAGGCGAGGTGCGCACGCACCACATGCACGACGTCGATGTCGTCGAGAAGTTCGACACCCGACTTCTCCGCCTCCGACAACAGGTAGGCGGACAACTGGTCTTCCGAGATCAGCAAAAGTTCGGCGATGTCCTGGCGCTTGTCGACGGCTCGGTCGGGTTGCAGGCCCCGTGCATGCAACCAGCGCAAGTGCAGCGAGAGCATGGCCTGCAGTTCTTCGGGTGTGAGTCGCGCCTGGGTGACCCCGGGAAGCCGATCGGCGACGAAGTCGGAGGCTTGGTCGAGGTTGTAAACGGCACGAGGCGCAACGGCATCGAGCCGTCGCGCCTCGCGACCAATGACGATTGCGGCGATTGCAAGAACACAAACCGCCGCCGCGGCGATGAAGACGCCGGTGGTCAAATTCCGATCCGCTGGGCCAAGATCTCGCGGTGGTAGGTCGGGTCACCGAACATCAGCTCGCTGGACTTCGCGCGCTTGAAGTACAGGTGCGCCGGATGTTCCCAGGTGAAGCCAATGCCGCCGTGGATCTGAATGTTCTCGGCGGTTGCATGGAAGTACGCCTCCGAGCAGTAGGCCTTGGCGAGCGAGGCCACCGACGGGAGTTCGTCATTCATCTCCGCTGCGCACCACATGCCGTAGTACGCGGCCGACTTTGCCGACTCGACCTCGAGCAGCATGTCGGCGCACTTGTGCTTGATTGCCTGGAACGAACCGATCGGACGACCGAACTGCACACGAACCTTGGCGTACTCGACGGCCATCTCGAGTACCTTCTGCGCGCCACCGACCTGCTCGGCTGCAAGGCCGATGGACACGAGATCCAACACCTTCGACAAGATGTTCCAACCCTTGCCCTCCTCGCCGATCAGCGTGGCCGGCGTGTTGTTGAAGTCGAGCTTTGCTTGCTTGCGTGTCTGGTCCATCGTCGAGAGTTGCGTACGCGTGAGACCCGCCGCCCCGCCGTCGACTGCGAACAAGCTCACACCCTTGCCGGTGCGCGCCGCAACGATGATGAGCGATGCGACGTGGCCGTCGATGACGAACGATTTGGTGCCCGACAACTTCCAGTCGGAACCCGAACCCGAGGCCGACATCTGGATACCTGCTTCGTCCCACTTGCCGGACGGCTCGGCCGTTGCAACCGTGGCGATCGTTGTGCCGGCGGCAATGCCAGGAAGGTGCGCCTTCTTGGCTGCCTCATCACCGCTGTGGAGCAGAGTGTTGGCGGCGAGGACAACCGTCGAGAAATACGGTGCACACAAAAGCGCGCGGCCCATTTCTTCGAGGACGACTCCAAGCTCGACGTACGAGTAACCCGAACCGCCGTACTCCTCGGGAATGTGCAGACCCTGTAGACCCATCTGCTCACCCATCTGGCTCCAGACTGCGGCGTCGTAGCCCTGGTCGGTTTCCATTTGATGGCGCACGGCCTCTTCGGCGGACTTGGCCTCAAGAAAGGCCCGGACGGTTTTGCGGAGCTCTTCTTGCTCCTCGCTGAATGCAAAGTTCATGGACAAAGCCTGCCGCAGGGAGAGCAAGGCATGCAACGGCGTGTGTGTACTGGTGTGTACACACTTGGTCGGCTCGGCGGCTATCCTGCCCGACATGGCGCGCGCGAAGGTCGGAACCCGCGAATTACGGGCCAACCTGGCCACCACCCTGCGGCGTGCGGCTGCCGGGGAACGGGTCATCGTCACCGAATCGGGGCGCCCCATCGCCCAGTTGGGCCCTGTCGACGCGCCCGCCGGTACGACGATGGAGGAGCTCGTGGCCCGCGGCCTGGTCGTGCCGCCCCGACGCGCCGCACGCACACACGCCAACCCGCTTCCCCCGGCGATCGACATCCACAGCGGAATGCGCTTCGACCACATCGTGCGGGATCTCCGATGACGATCGTCCTCGACACGACGGCGTTGCTCGCCCTTCACGTGTCGTGTGCACAGCGCCAAATCGTCGTCGATGCGATGAACGCCGACAGCACGTGGTGCGCTTCGGCAATGGCCCTCGCCGAGTGTCTCGCCGGCATCGACCGAATGACCGAAGAACCGGTTCTCCGCGAAGAACTGGAGGATTCGTTGCGTCGCACGTGGGACTACATCCACGTCGTTCCCGTCGACCAACGGTCGATTGACGAGGCATCCCTCATTTCGCGTGCCCAGCCCGTGACGCTCGGGTCGGCGCTGCATCTGGCTGCCGTGCAGCGCCTGCCCGGGCCGGTATCGCTCGTTACTTTCGACCCCGGGCAGATCACCGTCGCACTCGGGTTGCAGGCCGATGGCCAAAGCGTGAACATCATCTCGTCGTGAAGCGCCGTGCGAGAATGAGGGCATGAAGACCCCTGTGCTGCACTGGTCGAACGCCGACGTCGAAGTGCACAAGACCGTCGTGGGTCCCTACGACAACAACGTGTTCGTCGTGCGCTGCCGGACAACGGGTGATGCCGTCCTCATCGACGCGGCAAACGAGCACGAGATGCTTCTCGACATGTGCCGCTCACTCGGTGTGCGCCGCGTTCTGGAAACACACGGCCACTGGGACCACATCCAGGCCGTACCCGCGATGCGCGAAGCGGGCTACGAAGTCGGCGTGTCATCGCTCGATGCACCGCGCCTGGTGGACGTGGGTTACGACGTCTTCATCGACGACAGGGAAGTGATCGAAGTGGGCCGGCTGCGCCTGCACACGATCCACAACCCCGGACACACCGAGGGCTCGATCTCCTTCAAGGTCGCCGACACGCCCCTTCTCTTCACGGGTGACACCTTGTTTCCGGGTGGGCCCGGCAACGCGACTTTCGAGGGCGGCGACTTCGGCACGATCATCGAATCGATCGACACGAAGCTGTTCACGTTCCCCGCAGACACGATCGTCCTGCCGGGACACGGTCTCGACACGACCATCGGCACGGAGCGACCGCGCCTCGCCGAGTGGGTCGAGCGCGGCTGGTGAGCACGCCTCGGTCGATGCAGGTCCGAACATTTCATCGATGCATTCACGGTCTCGGGATCGCTTGCCTCGGCATTTTGATCTGGGCGACGTTCGCATCGCGCGGCGCATCGGTACGACCCGACGAACTCGGCTTTCTTCTCAACGGCTGGGTCCTGACCGGTCACCATGAGACGTTCTTCGGGGCCGAGTTCCGCCCGTTCTACACGGCCGGATACGGATTCGTCACCGCGGCAGCGGCCGTCGTCGGCCGGGGGATCGACGCGCAGTACCGACTGTCGCTGCTGGTGAACCTCGCCCTCGTCGTCGCCACTTGCGCTGCTCTTGCACGACTCGCCTTTCGCCACCTTGCCGTCGCGCGCAACACGGCGCGCACGCTCGGAATCGTCGTTGCGCTCGCACCGGCCGTGGCGGCAAATTCCCTGTTCGCGTGGTCCGAGACACTGAATCGCTTTGTTTTTGTCGCAGTCATCTTGCTGGCCCACGAACACGTCATGCGTCCGCGATGGTCGACATCACTGTCGATTGGTACCGCATCGTCATTCGCAGTCATCGTGCACGGTCGCTTCACGCTGCTTCCCGCTCTTGCCATCCTTGTGTTGGTCGTCGTCGCAACGCGCGCCCCGCGCCGGTTGCTCGCCGTCACCCTCGGCGGCGTTGCTGCCGCAGTCGTGTCGTGGTGGGTGTTCACCCGCATCAACGTGTCTCTGCGTCGGGATTTGTACCCCGCAGCCGACGGCAAGGAGGGCCGCATGATCGACAGGTTGACGACACCGTCCAACCTGCCGAGCCTCGGACGATCAGCCGTCGGACAGCTGTGGTACGTGCTTGCAACCTCGTTCGGTCTTGCCGCCGTTGGCCTTGCCATGAACGTGCGCTCGGTACTGCTCGGTCTGCGTCGTGCAGGAAATCTGCAATGGTTGGCACCCGCTTTCCTCTTTTTGTCTGCGGGAAGCGTCGCACTTGCCTCTGCTCTGCAGGTACTCAACGTCATACGCCCCGACCACCTCGTCTACGGTCGCTACCTCGAAGCCGTGACTCCGGTGTTCGTGCTGATTGGCCTCAGCGCGGTGACTGGCGGGTCGAATGTTGCGCGTCGAGCCTGGGCAGTCGGCATCGTCGGTGTCGTCGCTTGTGCGGCAGCCCTCGCGGCTGCCGCGGGACGTGACGAGCTTCGTGCCATGACATCGGAGAGAAACTTCTTTGCAATCCCCAACGCGGTCGCACTCGACTGGGCGCTCAAGTTGACGAAACCCGCAGGCTACTTGTCGCTCACGGTCGCTTTCGTCGTGCTCGCGCTCGCGCTGTTCGTGATGGCCCGGAGGAGTGTGTCGGTCTTTCTCCTCGTCCTCGCGGTCATTTCTCTCTTCTTCACCACATTCACCGCCGCTCGTACGGTGGTTCCCTATCGCGACTACTTCGATCAAATGACACTCGACGACGAAGTGCGCGAACGAGTTGGTGGGGAGAAACGTGGGACGACGATCACCTTCGACTCCGGCGGACTCGGCGGTCAAACCTTCTTTGACTACAGATACCTTCTTCATCCGACCCAGGTGTCACGCGCCGACGTGCGCTGGATCGACCGGAAACCCCTGCGCTGCGTCATCGGCGCCGTCGATCGACCGCCCGAGGATTCGGGTTGGATGATCGTTGCAAAAGAGAATGACGCCGCGTCACGCGGCAGGCAGGAGCGAGGAAACATCGTTCTCTGGATGCGCTCGGGGGTAGATTCGTGCTGACATGAGTCCCTCCGAGAACCTCTGCGATGTCAGCGTGGTCCTCCCCATCTACAACGAACGGGGTCACCTGCGCGAGGAGATCACCCGCATCCAGAAGGCTCTCGATGACTCGAAGTACTCCTACGAAATCATCGTCATTGACGACGGGTCCGATGACGGGTCGGAGCGCGACCTCGAATCGATCGACGGGATCCGCCTCATCCGCCACCCTTCGAACCGTGGCTCGGGCGCGGCGCGTCGCACCGGCACGAATGCCGCGGTCGGCCGCGTGGTCGTGTGGACCGACGTCGACATGACCTACCCGAACGACGAGATCCCGTGGCTCGTCGACCAGATGCAGGGCTACGACCATGTTGTCGGCGCACGTCGCACCGAAGCGGGAACGCTCAAGCTCTTCCGCAGGCCGGCCAAGTGGTTCATCCGCAAACTCGCCAGCTACCTCACGGAAACCGACATCAGGGATCTCAACTCGGGACTGCGGGCCTTCCGACGTGACGTCGCGGTGCAGTACACCCACCACCTGCCGAATGGGTTTTCCTGCGTGACCACGCTGACGATGTCGTTCCTCGCCAACGGCTACAGCGTCGGCTTCGTGCCGATCGATTACTTCCCGCGTGCGGGCCGCTCGAAGTTCCATTGGTGGCGTGACACCAAGCGATACATCCTGCAGGTCATCCGCATGACGCTGTCGTACAACCCGCTCAAGGTGTTCCTGCCTCTCGGCGGCCTGTTGTTTCTGGTTGCGGTCGCGAAACTCGGCGTTGACTGGTCGAGCCGCGACTTCCGCCTGTCCACGAACACTCTTCTCATTTTCTTTGCCGCACTGCAGGTGACGACCCTCGGCCTGCTCGCCGACCTGGTCGTGCGCGCCACTCGCCGACGCCTCGACGTCGATCCCGTTTGACGGCGGCGACTGTGCACGGCGTGGTCGCCTATTCGGGCCCCGACCCGGATGCAGCACGTCGCACCATCGAGACCCTCACCCCTGCAGTGAACGTGGCAGTGTCGCACAACAGCCGCACGATCGTCGCCACCCTCGGCTCCGGGAACACGACCAAACTGGCCGCCACCAACGGCTCGGCGGCGGCCTTCTTCGGCTCCGCTGCGCAAGGTTGCACGTCGAACCCAACCTCGCTGCTCGACGCCGGCCCCGACGACGTCGTTGCAGTCGGCTTTGGTGCCGATGGTGAACTCGTCGCCGCCGCGGGCCGGGGCAGTCATCGTCTCTTCGTCCACCGCACCGCGAACGGTGCCACATGGATTGCGAGTTCACTTCACGTACTACGCCGTGTTGCACCGGAACTCACGCTCGATCGCACGTACGAGGATTTTCTCCTCGGATTCGGCTTCGTGCCCGAACCACATTCGATGTATCAGCGTGTCGAGGTAATGAAGCCCGGAACGCGTACCCACACGGGCACCAGCGCGAACGTGACCGCCTTGACGTACGCAACCAACGCCTCCTGCGATCGCAACGAGATCATCGACTCGCTGCACGAGGCCCTCATCGGTACGATCGTCGATCAAGCCGGCAACCAACGTCGGCATGCCGTGCTCCTCGGTGGATTCGACTCGGCGCTCGTTGCCGCGGTGCTCGTCGGCCTTGGCCACGAGGTCGAGACCTACACGTTTCGCTTCGCCGATCCCACGTACGTCCAACGCAACGTCGACATGCTCACCGACCACCTTGGCATACGTCACCATTGGGTCGACTTCGATTCGTCGGTCATCGCATCGAATCTGCGTGGATTCGCTGCGGTCTTCACCCAGCCCGGGGCGCAGCCGCACTACCAAATCCATACGCTGCACGCTGCTCGACAGATCGCAGCCGACGGACACAATCACATCTTCACCGGCGACGGTTGTGACGCGATCTTTCTCGGTTATCCGACGGTGAGTCGTCGCGCCGCCATCGCAGCAGCAACCAAACGCATGCCGTCGGCGCTCACCCGACTTGCCGTGGGGATCCTCTCGACGGGCATTGTCGAGCGGCGTCTGGGTCACGTGGCACGCATGGCGCGCGGCACGCTGCGCAACAGGCTTCTCGGCGAAACCGTCGGCGCGCACCTCCCGACACAAGTGTTCGACGCCGCCGCTCTGGGTCGTCTGCGAACATCCATCGGACCCGCCCAGGCCGAGACGGTGCTTGCCATTCGGACACGTTTGGCCGCGGGTCTCGAGCATCTGAACCGCACGCAGTTGGCCTTCAACGGCAACGGCCTGAACGGTCAGAGCAAGGTCAAGGTCGACGGTGCCGTTGCGGCGACGGGCGTGGCCCAGGCGAGTCCGTTCATGCACGCCCGCCTACGCACGTTCGTCTCGGGTATTCCCTTCGAATACCTGCGCTCGGCGGGCTCGTCGGCCTCCTCGGCCGGCAAGGAGATTCTCGTCGACATGGTGCGACGTCACGGCCTTCTACCCGACGTCATGATCGACCAACCCAAGCAGTCACCGAGTGATTCACCGGTCGACGGCTGGTACATGAACGAACTGCGCACGGAGATCCTCGACCAGTTGGGTGACCTTCCGTTTGGGTGGAACGAGCGTTACGTCGAAGACCTGCTCGCACCCAAGGCAGCCGAAGCGTGGTACCGCAACAAGGTGTCGCTCAGTCACCACACGATGCAGGTAATCGGTCTTCTCTCCTCCTATGCGTCGTTCAACAGGAACCTGGGCACGTGAAGAACCTGCTCCGCTGGCCGCTGACAATCGCCGTCGTCGCGGTGCTCCTGGTACTCGTGTGGCAGCGCCGAGAGGATCTGCGACCGCTGTGGGAGGACCCGTCCTGGGATCTCGCACTCATCGCGGTGCTCGTCGTCGCTGGCCACTTTCTCAATTCGTCGGAGTTCTGGGTGGTGTACCGCGCGACGGGTGTGCGTGTCGGATTCATCGAGAACTGGATGGTCTTCACCGCGGGTCTCCTCGGCAACCTGCTTCCCGGACAAGTCGGCACGGTCTTCAAGTTCCGCTACATGAATGCGGTCCACGAAGTGCCGTATTCCAAGAGCGGTAGCAACTACGGTGCCAACCTCGTCATCAGCCTCGGCTCGTCCGCGATCGTCGGCATCATCGGCGTTGTCGTCTACGCCTCGGATGGTGGCGACTTCGCGTGGCTGGTGTTTGGTGTGCTGGTCGCGCTCGGCGCGGTGTGCGTGGTGCTCATGCGTGTCCCCCTCCCCGACTGGCCGCTGCTGCGCGGCAAGCCGGCGCAAGCCGCGGCGTCGTTCAACGAGGGTTGGCACGAGATTCAAGGGACACCGGGAACCTCGTCGCGGGTTCTTGCCATCGACGTGGTGAAGTACGTCCTCACCGCGTGGCGCTTTCAGTTGGCCTTCGGTCTGCTGGGAGTACACGAATCGTTCTGGTTCTTCCTCGTCGTCGCACCGGCCGCCGCCATCGCAGGCATCATCGCCTTCACACCCGGCGCACTCGGATTCCGCGAACTCTTCGTGACCACCGCCGCCGTCGGCATGGGCTCGAGCTTCGACGACGGCCTGCTCGCAGCGACGACCGATCGTGGCGTGATGCTGGCCTCGGCCGTGGTTCTTGGTGTGGCCGGTTACGCCTACACGGTGCCGCGCCTACGGCGGGCGAGAACGACCCAACCCACGCCGAACTGACCAGCGGCAAACGGGCGTTGTACGACCCGCATCGGCGCGGCAAGCAAGGCGGTCAGGATGCCTTCCGCGCGCGTGGTGGGTTGGAACAAACGGCCGCTGCCAGCCGACTTGGTCTCGGGTGCCGCAACGGCCGACACGTTGCCGCCGCGGCGGCCTATGACGACATTGCGTGCCAACTCGAGCGCATGACCACCGATGGCACCGTATGCGCGTCGCTCGAGGATCTCGAGGCCCGCCGATGCGCACAGTCGTTCGATGTCGACCGCGTCATAGCGACGGAAATGACCAACGGCCTCATCGGATGGCCCGAATCGCCGGGCGTGCGCGGGCACACTCAACAGCACGTGCCCCTCGGGGCCGAGATGTGCCATCCAGCCGCGCAGGGCACCGGCGTCGTCGTCGATGTGCTCCAACACCTCGAATGCGCACAGCAAGTCGAAATACTCGTTGTTGCCCACGCGCTCCATGCCGCCCATGCGGAACTCGGCATTACCGATGCGCGCCATGCGTGAGGCAGCAACGGCCGCCGACGACATGTCGGGTTCGACCCCAACGTACGGCGCATGCGCCGCGAGCCGTACACCTGCTGCGCCCTGGCCCGCGCCGACTTCGAGAATCGAGCCTGGGCGTACCCTGCGGACCGCCGCATCGATGAACGGCTGACGCAGGCGCGCCATCGTCGTTTGAGGAGGCAGTGCGATTGACGGCGCATCACAGACCCCGAGGGCCCGATCGAGCAACGGCGAAAGCGCGACGTCGTCGAAGCGGTCGACGAAGATCTGCCGCGCGCGACGCGCAACGGCCTCACGGCGCACGGGGTCGTCCATCAGCTTCTGCACGGCGGCGGCGATTGCGGCGGGGTCGCCGAGCGGAACGCGTTCGATGCCGGCACCAAGTGCCGCGACCGCAGGCGTATCACCCGTGACGACAGGACGACCCACGGCCATGCACTGGAAGACCTTGTTCGGAATCACACGGCGCGTCTTGTCGCGCGAGCCGAACACTCCGAGACACACCGTCGATGATGCGATCAAGACCGGCAGCTGCGACTCAGGGACCTGGTCGACCATTTCGACCCGCGCACCGGTTTCTTGGACCAGATGATCGATGTCGGGGCGCACCTGACCACCACCGACCAAACGAACACGCCAGTCGCGGGGCATCAGCAACGATGCGCGCACGATGTGCTCGATGCCCTGCAACGGGATGTACGTGCCGTAGAACAACACCGACCGCGGCTCGACGGCGACATCGGGTCGTTCGGTGAAGATCGCCGGGTCCGCCCCGACCCACACCACGTGCCACTTCGCGCGCGGCGTGTTGGTTGCAGCGGAGAAAGCCTCGACGTCCTCGGGCGTGTCGGTGATCACCGCCTCGGCAAGGCGTGCTGCCCATGTGTCGCAACGGCGCAACAGGCCGGCAATGGGCGAACGTTCGCTGACCAGACCGCGATCGGTCACCACCGTCTCGTGCAAGGAGACGAAGAAATCGACGACCAGCGTCAAACGCAGGAGCTTGCACAGCGGCCCGACGACAACGGCGTCGATCTGCGAGGGGTGGGGCACGATGACGACGTGCGGCCTGCGGCCCGGAACCGCAGCCGCGAGCAAGACCCCCACGAGACGCACGTAGGCGACACCGACTCGCAACGCGGTCAACGCACGACCGCGCGAAGCGGCGGCGACCTTGTCGTCACCCCATGCGCCGAGACTGCGCACCGACACCTGCCAACCGAGCATCGTGGCCAGGCGCACCAGTTGCCGATTGCGTCCGAACGTGGGGTCGAACGTGCCGATCATCAGCATGCGGCGTGTCTTCACAGCGCGCCATCCATGATGTCGACGACCGCGCGAGAAGTCTGCGCCGATAGCTCGGCAAGCCGCGTCGCCGCGGCCCGCGAGCGCTCCCGCACGTCATCGGCGTGTTCGCGGACGCTGCGCGCAACATCGACCAGACGCTGTGTCGTCACCATGTCGATCGGCACCACGACATCGGACAAACCGGCGAGCTGCAAAACACCGGTGGCCTTGTGTTCATAGGGAATGCATATCTGCGGCACCCCGGCCGAAAGGGCGAACACCGCGGGGTGGTACCGGCCCGCAACGACGAAATCCGCCGACGCGAAGAGTGCACGCTGGGCCAACATCTCCTGTGATTCGTCGTACACACTCACGATCACGTCGTTGTCCACCGCATCACGAATCGACGACGCCAACCGCTCGAGATACGGCGCATCACGGTGAGCAGTGCCGTGGAGCTGGGGCACCAGGACCACCTCACAAGCCACACCCGCGCACAACTCTTTGACCGCGGCCGACACCGCGGCGTCGTAGTTCGCCCGATGCGCCTCGGGTGAGGCGGTACCGTCGTATTTCCAGTCAATCGCCGATACGACCACGCGTCGCAGTGCGGGGTCGCGCAGGACCGGCGGCACCGAGACCTGCATCGCCGCATCGACGGTGACACGAACGTCGACGTTGCGTCGCCGCGTGCCGAACAGCGCGCGGATATGCGCGGCTGAAATCTCTTCGCGCACGATCACCGCGTCGAAGCAGCGGTACGTGAAGCGCCGGAAGGGGTTCGCCCACGTGCGGTCGAACGGCCCGGCGGAAGTGGCGTACAGCACGGCAGGTTTGCGGTGGATGCGCGCCATCCAGACGTACAACCAATGCACGGGTTCGTGACCGATGTAGTTGTCACCGAAGTAGGGCCCGCCGGGGGCGGACACCACCACGTCGGCGCTGCGGTACGCCGCGATGGTGGCCGCGCCGGCCCGGCCGAGGATGGCGCTGATTCGGGTCAACAGATGAAGGACGAGCCGCAACCCTTCGATGGGGGACAACTTGAGCGACATCCACTCGACGTCGAAGCCAGACAATGCAGCAAGTTTCCGCGCCGAACGGTCGTCGGCAAACTGGTGGATGACGGTGAAGCGCAGCGGGCCGCCGTTCGCGCGGGTGATGCCCGACAGCATTCCGTGCAGAGCCGCCTCATCGCCACGGTTGTCGCCGTGTTGGTTCACGACCAGCACGTGACGAACCCGCCCCTCACCCACGCGCCGAGTGTAACTGTGGCCGATAATTGACTCCCGAGGGCACGTCTCCGCTCGATGCAAACCACCCCGTGACACCCGCACGCCTGCGGACATCCGATGAAAGAGTGCGCTGCGAACAACCAAAGTCCGGTCGATCCGGATCGCGATGCTCGATGCGGGAGCCGTGAACGGCGCCTCGGGCTTCCGCCCACCGTTCGGGTTGCGACCGAGTTTGACCAAGTCGCGGTTCGACGAACGTCCGCGCTCGATCGCCGACAGCGGAGGTATGACATCAGGCACTCGGCGGCATCCGGGAACCCACGCGATGTGCAGGCGTCGGTTCGCGCATCCCCCCTCGCTGCCGACGAACGTGGTTGCAGTGCCGCCCACCCCCGGCCACGTGTCCCCGGGGCGAGAAATCGCCCGGTTCCGGCGCACCTCGCGGACCCTGTGAGGTGGTGCGGAATTACCACTACCTGCGTAGTGAAAACCCCCGGGGAGGCTCTTAGACTTGGCTTTGTGAGGAATCTTTTTCGCGTCGAGTCCCTCCACGCCGCACCCGTCACCGACGAAGACGACGACGTCGCCCCGAAAGGGATCCTGCGCGGCCTCGACCTGAGCGTCGACGAGGGTCAGATCCACGCCATCATGGGCCCGAACGGTTGCGGCAAGTCCACCCTTGCTTCCACGCTTCTCGCTTGCCCCGAATATGAGGTCACCGGGGGCCGTCTCATCTACAAGGGCGAAGACATCACCGACTGGTCAACCGAGGTGCGCGCCAAGGCTGGGATCTTCCTCGCCTTCCAGTATCCGCAGGAAATTGCCGGCGTGTCGGTCATCCAGTTTCTCCGTCAGGCGCTCTCAGCACGCAAAGGCATCGACCTGTCGGTGCTCGAACTGCGTTTGTCCGTCATGGGCTGGATGGAACGCCTCGGCATGGACTCGTCCTTCGTCGACCGATACCTGAATGAAGGATTCTCGGGTGGCGAGAAGAAGCGCAACGAGATCATGCAGATGGCGATCCTCGAACCTGATCTTGCGATTCTCGACGAAACCGACTCCGGCCTCGATATCGATGCGCTGCGCATCGTTGCCAAGGGCATTCGCGAGGTGCGCGCCGACCGGCCGAACCTCGGCATCGTCCTCATCACCCATTATCAGCGTCTGCTCGACGAACTGCAGCCCGATTTCGTCCACATCATGGTCGACGGTCGCATCGTGAAGTCGGGTGGCATGGAAATTGCCGCCGAGCTCGAGAAGTCGGGCTACGAGGCGTACCGCTGAAGGCCGGCAACTCGCGATGAGCTTCGATCCCATCGTCGTCAAGAAGGACTTTCCCCTCCTCGAGCGCGAAATCAACGGACGGTCCATCGTTTATCTGGATTCGGCGAACACTTCACAAAAACCTCGCCAGGTCATAGATGCGATGTCGCGCTTCACGGAGACTTCTTACGCGCCGATCAACCGCAGTGCCTATCAGTTGGCCGCCGAGTCCACTGATGCGTTCGAAGCTGCACGCGCTGCGGTGCGACGGTTCATCAACGCTCCGAAGGTGCAAGAAGTGATCTTCACGAAGAATGCCACCGAAGCGTTGAATCTGGTGGCACAGTCCTGGGGTGTGGCTAATCTTCGCGCCGGCGACGCCATCCTGCTCACCCACATGGAGCACCACGCCAACATCGTTCCGTGGCACATGCTGGCCGCTGAACGTGGCGTCGAACTGCGTTGGGTACCGCTGACCGCCGACGGCCTGCTCGATCTCACGAACCTGCCGACGCTGCTCGACGGCGCCAAGATCTTTTCGTTCACCGCGATGAGCAACGTCCTGGGCACGTTGACGCCCGTCCGACAACTTGTCGATGCCGCACATGCGGCCGGCGCCATCGCCATCGTCGACGGCTGTCAGTACGTGCCGCACAACCCCACCGACGTTCAGGCGTGGGGTGCCGACTTCGTTGCCTTCTCGTCACACAAACTCTGTGGCCCGTCGGGAATAGGTGTCTTGTGGGGCCGCGAAACCTTGCTCGAGGAGATGCCACCTTTTCTCGGCGGCGGCAACATGATCGCCGACGTGCGACTCGACGGTTTCAGCTGCGCCGAACTGCCGGCCAAATTCGAGGCCGGAACACCGGCCATCACCGAAGCAGTCGGTATGCACGCCGCAATTTCCTACCTCTCGTCGCTCGGCATGGACAACGTACGTGCACACGAGGTGGAAATCACGACGTACGCAATCGACAAGTTGAAAACCCGCTACGGCGACGACATCACCATTCACGGCCCCGTCGACCCCGCCGTGCGTGGAGCCACGTTGTCGTTCAAGTTCAAGGACGTGCATCCGCATGACATCTCACAGGTTCTCGACCAGGCCAACGTCTGCGTCCGCGCCGGCCACCATTGCGCCAAGCCCCTCATGAAACTGCTGGGCGCCAACGCCACCGCCCGCGCAAGTTTCTATATTTACAACTCGACGGCCGACGCCGACGCACTTGCCGACGCGCTGGCGAATGCCGGAGATCTGTTCGGCTTCTAGACAACGCTTTCTGGACCCCAAGCAAGAGACCACGACCGGAGCACCGATGCCAGGATTGGAAGACCTCTACCGCGAGATCATTCTCGACCACTATCGTTCCCCCCGTAACCGTGGTGAGCTGGCTCCACCGGCCGTTCGCGCCGAGGGTCACAACCCGCTGTGCGGCGACGAAATCCAGGTCTATCTCGACGTGAAGGACGGCATTGTCACCGACATCAAGATCGGTGGCCAGGGCTGCTCGATCAGCCAGAGTTCCGCCTCGATGATGTCGGCCGCGGTGAAGGGCAAACCGATCGCGGAAATCCGCAACCTCGTGCGTCGTTTCAAGAACATGATGTCGATCGAGGAAGACGACGAAAGCACCCCGCCACTCGACGAGTCGAAGCCTCTCGGCGACCTCGAGGCGTTGCGCGGTGTCGTCAAATTCCCGGTGCGCATCAAGTGCGCCACCCTTGCATGGAACACTTTGCTCGACGGCCTGGACCAGTCGACCTGACACACAGACTCTCCGCAACTGCGACCGGGGGACTCGCATGCCACAGATACCTGCACAAATTGCCGATATTTCCGTCGACTGGCTGAACCAGGTTCTGCCCGCCGACTTCGGTCGCCTGAAGGGTTTCGACGTTGAGCGTTTCGGTGCCGGTGTCGGCATTCTCGGCGAACTTGCTCGTCTGACGCTCGACTATGCCGACGGGCCGGGTGCCGGCCCGAAAACCATCGTTGCCAAGTGCCAGTCCCCGGCACCCGAAAACCAGTTCCTCGCACAAGCCATGGGCTTCTACCTGCGCGAGGTCAACTTCTACCGGGGTGTCGCAGGGCGCCTGTCGATCCGCGTCCCCAAGCCGTACTACGCAGACTGCGGCGCCGATGGTTTGCCGTTCGTGATTCTCATCGAGGAAATCACCGACGCGCACTGTCCCGACCAGATCACCGGCCTCACCCTGAACGAGGCCGAACGCATCCTGGAAACTGCCGCCCGCCTGCACGCCGCTTTCTGGGAAACAAAGGAGCTCTACGAACTGACGTGGTTGCCGCCGATGAACAACCCGCTCTACAAGGCGGGTAAGGCGATGGCCGAGGCGCAGTGGCCACACTTCAAAGAACACTTCGGCCCGCGACTCGATGGCGCGATGCTCGACGCCCTGCACAGGGCGTGCCACCTCTACCCCGACATGCTTGATTGGTGGGTCAAGCAGGGTCACCAAACCTTCACCCACACGGACTGTCGCGCCGAGAACTATCTCTTCGGTGGCAGCGCGGGTGCAGACACCATCACGATGATCGACTTCCAATTGAGCACCCGCCACGTCGGCACATGGGACGTGTGCAACCTTCTGGCCGCATCGCTAACACCAGAAATGCGCCGTGAGCACGAAGACCACCTCATCAACCACTACTTCAAGGTGGTCAGCGAACTTGCCGCCGACCAGCCCGGCTTCAAGGGTTACTCGCTCGACCGCCTGTGGTACGACTACCGCGCCGCACTTCTTCAACAGGGTGTTGCACAGGTCATCACGTCAAATCTGCGGGGTGGCAACGAGCGCGGAGACGAACTGCTCGAGGAACTGCACATGCGACCCCTCATCGCCGCCATGGATCACAACGTGGGCGAGATAGTAAAGGACATCAAGTGACCGACATTCTCCCCCCGCCGCTCGACACCAGCCTCGAGGAAATTCACGATCGCAGTTACGTCGTGAAGTCGTACAGGAAGGACGACCGCACGGTCGTGCTGCGCGGCGCCGTCCGCGACGAAAAACCCGCCGGTCTCTACATTCCCGACGACCCCGAGCCACTGCCGCTGCACCACATGATCGTCGTGCTCACGGTCGCGATCCCCGAAATGACCATCACCGATGCGCGCGTCGAGTTCGAGGTGTATCCGCACGGTGGTTGCCCCGCCATCACGTCGCACTACGAGAAACTCGTCGGCCTCAGCATCGCGCGCGGTTTCACCCACAAGGTGCGTGAACTCTTTGGTGGGCCGCGTGGCTGCACGCACACCACCGCGCTACTCCAGGCCATGGCACCCGTCGCGATCCAGAGTGTCTGGTCGATGCGGGCGCTCAACGTTGCTGCGGGCACGATGCAGCCCGAACCCGAACCAAAAACACGCGAAGAACGACTCTCCCGCATGAGCTTCAACCTCAACACCTGCCACATCTGGGACGAGAACGGCGAGCAGGCCCGCGTGGTCGCCGACGGCGGCGACATCGGCCTGCCGATCTGGATCGAAGACCGCTACACCAAACTCGGCCGTGACCCCAAGGAATGGCGCAAAGGAATGGGTGGCGGGTAACCACCCGGCCCCCGCGAACCACACCCGGGGCCGGATGGCTGCCGCAACGTCCGCACATCGGCGCTTTGCGTCGGCTACAAAACGAAGACTGGTTTGATGGTGACGCCGGATTCGCTGTCGTGCTGCGCCTGGTTGATCTCGTCGAGACGGTAGGTCTTCACCAGCCTCTCGATTGGGAACAAACCGCGTCGGTGCCACTCGATCATTTTCGGAATGAACTCCGCCGGATACGCATCTCCTTCGATGACGCCCTTGACGGTCTTGCCGTCGAGGAAACCCGACGACGAGAAGGAGATGTCACCCATCACGACGCCCACGACAGCGAGTGTTCCGGTCGGACGCAGCGCGTCGACCGCACCGCGCAAAACCGCGGGAACACCGGTCGTGTCGAGTGCGTATTGTGTCCCGCCACCGGTGATCGCGCGCACTTCGGCGGTGACGTCGGGCGTTGTCTTCGCGTTGATCGTGTGCGTCGCACCGAGTTCTTTCGCCAGTGAGAGACGGTTCTCGTGCAGGTCAACGGCGACAACGGTGCCACAGCCGACGATTTTTGCTGCCATCAGGCCCGCGAGACCCACGGCTCCGGCGCCGTAGATGACGATCGAGGTTCCCGGTCGGGTACCGAGTGAATTGACGACCGCGCCCGCGCCGGTTTGAAATCCGCAGCCGAGTGGTCCGAGAATCTCCAGCCTCACGTCGTCAGCCGTCACTTTGACGACATTGCGCTCGGTTGCCATGGCGTGCGTTGCGAAGCTCGACTGGCCGAACCAGCAGCAGCCCATCGGCGACCCGTCACATCCCGACAGTGGTGCCGAACCGTCGAGGCGCGAGCCCATGAAGTTCAGTGCGCCGAAGAGTTCGCAGTACTGCGGCAGACCGGTTTCACAGTGCATGCACTTGCCGCAACTCGCATAGGACAAGACGACCTTGTCGCCGGGTGCCACTCTCGTCACGCCCTCACCCACGCGCTCGACGATGCCCGAGCCCTCGTGGCCGAGAACGATCGGCGAGGCGAAGGGCACCCCCGGAATGCGAGCGAGAAGGTCGGTGTGACACATACCCACCCCGACGATGCGCACCAGCACTTCGCCCGGTCGTGGGTCGGCAATCTCAAGCTCACGGATCTCAAAGGGCGCATCGTGTGACGGCAGCACCGCAGCGAGAATCTTCACTCCCGCATCTTCTCCCTGTCGTCTAGTTGTTGGCAAGATCGCCCACGATCTCGTAGAGTATGTAGAGAAGGGGAGTATCCCTCGACTCCGGTGTCGTCATCACGGACCCGCGCAAGCGGGACCCGGCACCGTTGGCCCGTTTTCGGGCGGGAGAGACCTTCGACGCAGGAATGTCCCCACGGGGACCAGTCGAAGGGAGACCCGAATGTTCAAGAACACGGCCAAAACGGCGGTTCTCCTGGCTGCGTTGGGCGGCCTGATCGTGACCATTGCCGGTGTTCTCGGCGGCGGCAGCAGCGGCTCACTCACTATCGGTCTGCTGTTTGCCTTTGTGATGGTCGGTGGGTCGTATTGGTTCAGCGACAAGTTGGCCCTCAAAGCCGCGAAGGCCCGTGTCATCACCCAGGCCGAGGCGCCGATGTTCTACGGAATGATCGAAGAACTCGCCACCCGCGCCAACATGCCGATGCCCAAGGTCGCCATCTCCCCCAACGAGCAGCCGAATGCCTTCGCCACCGGACGTGGCCCGCGCAACGCGGTCGTGTGCGCCACCGAGGGCCTGCTGCGCACGATGCCCGAAGACGAGCTGCGCGGCGTAATGGCACATGAGTTGATGCACGTACGCAACCGCGACATCCTCATCGGCTCTGTTGCCGCGGCGATTGCCACGGCGATCTCGTTCATCGCGAACATGGCGATGTGGGCCGCAATGTTCGGTGGTCGCGGCAACAACGACGACGACCGTCCCAATCCGTTCGCCTTGATCCTGGTGTCGATGCTCGCCCCCATCGCGGCATCGCTCATACAGATGGCGGTGTCGCGTTCACGCGAATTCGAAGCCGACCGTTCGGCGGCCGAACTGTTGGGCACGGGCCTTCCCTTGGCGAATGCACTCCAACGCATCGAGGTCCACGCGCGCCAGATTCCGATGCAGGTCGCACCTGCCCAGGCGCAGGCCTACATCCACAATCCGCTCGCCGAGTTCCAGAAGAAGCGCTCGGGCGGACCCAACGTCGCCCGCCTGTTCTCCACACACCCCGACACCGACGAGCGCATTGCACGTCTTCGCGCGATGACCTTTTGAACGATCCCCCGGGTACAACCCCGACCAACCTGCGCACCCGTCACTCCACAACTCGAGCCGTGCGCCTGCCCTAACAGGCCGGCGCGGATCTCACTCCCGCCGCCGAGACGGCACCCGCCTGCAAGAGATTTCTCGTTCGGACCGCGAGGATGCGGATCGTCTTGCCGATCGCCGCGGGGCCGGTGTGCATTCGTCGACTCATCGCCGGTGTGCTCGATGATGCATTCGCCAGGGTGGGCGAGACGAGAAGTCGCTCGGCGACCTCCACTGGCCCTTGACGACGGTCGCGTCGGCGGGCCCACGGGTTCGCCGCAAAGCGTTTGTCTCTGCCAGCATGTAGCGCAATGGCGGACAAGATCATTCGCGCGGCCGGTGGTGTCGTGTGGCGCTGGGCCGGGAACAGCAACACGAAAGCCGAAATACTGCTGGTTCACCGCCCCGGCGAGGGCTACAACGACTGGACCTTTCCAAAGGGCAAACGCGACGATGCCGACTCGAGCGAGGACGATTGCGCCCTTCGCGAAGTGTTCGAAGAGACCGGCCTGCACTGCCGACTCGGCCACGAGATCGCCCGTGTCTCGTACATCGACCGCAAGGGCCGCCCCAAGCGCGTGCGTTACTGGACGATGACGGTGGTCAGCGGTGCGCACTCCCCCAACATCGAGGTCGATGACGTCGAGTGGTTGTCACCCAACGAGGTGCGCAAGCGCCTCACCTACCCACGTGATTTGCTGGTCGTCGACTGTTTCGAGCAGTACCTGAGATCGGGACTCACCGAGT
>Ga0208048_1000160_pt1 | contig 35164 bp, 45 predicted proteins | sample Malawi_45m_30L_FD_184163 | JGI IMG/M metagenome (GOLD analysis project Ga0208048, IMG submission 184163) | Freshwater microbial communities from Lake Malawi, Central Region, Malawi to study Microbial Dark Matter (Phase II) - Malawi_45m_30L... | ecosystem: Environmental > Aquatic > Freshwater >...
GCCGCAGCCTTCTTGGCTGTCTTCTTTACAGGTGCAGACTCTTCAACGCCTTCTGCTGCAACTTCCGCATCTGCCTTTTTCGCACTCTTTTTCACTGGGGCGCTTGAGGCGCGGCTAGCAATTCGATCTGCGATCTTGCCACGAGCGGCAATTCGATCTGCAACACGAGCGGCAGCGGCTTTCTTCGAACTTTCAGCCTTAGCAGCACGTTTTGCAATCGCTTCAGCTTGCGAAAGAACCTTCTTCTTATCGGGAGTTCCTTCAGCCAAAATTTCAATGATTGCCATATCAGCAGCATCACCTTTACGAATGCCAATCTTGGTGATTCTGGTGTAGCCACCATTTCGCTGGGCAAAGCGTGGACCAATCTCAGTGAAGAGGGTGTGGACTGCGCCTTTTTCGGTGATGACCTTCATAACTCGACGACGAGCAGGGAGATCCCCTTTCTTGCCAGCAGTGATCAACTTCTCGACATAAGGGCGAAGACGCTTGGCACGTACGAGAGTTGTCTCGACCTTGCCATGCTTAATTAATTGAGTAGCGAGAGTTCCCAAAAGTAGGCGCTCGTGCGCTGGGCCACTTCCTAGACGTGGGCCCTTACTTGGCTTTGGCATCTATCTACTCTCTTTCTCTCTCTTCTTCACTTGCGCCACCTTCAACTACTGGTTCAGCCACATAGAACTCATCGTCACCGAAGTCATCACCATTGTCGTGATATCCAGGAGAGAGAGTTGGGTCGAATCCAATTGGGCTGTCCTTTAGTTGAAGTCCCATGGAGACTAGTTTTGCCTTTACCTCATCGATGGACTTCGAACCAAAGTTACGGATGTCGAGGAGGTCGGCCTCGCTTCGTACTACTAATTCACCAACTGTGTGAATGCCTTCGCGCTTCAAGCAGTTGTATGAGCGAACGGTGAGATCGAGATCCTCGATTGGCAATGCAAGATCCGCGGCGAGCGCAGCATCAGTCAAAGAAGGTCCGATTTCTATTCCTTCAGCATCGACATTGAGTTCACGAGCAAGGCCAAAGAGCTCTACGAGAGTCTTACCAGCGGATGCGATTGCATCACGGGGACTCATTGAGCGCTTGGTCTCGACATCAAGGACTAAGCGATCAAAGTCAGTGCGCTGTTCGACACGAGTAGCTTCGACTTTGTACGTAACCTTGAGTACTGGTGAATAAATCGAGTCGATAGGAATTCGACCGATCTCTTGTCCGGCTTGCTTGTTTTGAATCGCAGTGACGTAGCCACGACCCCGTTCAACAGTCAATTCCATTTGAACATTTGCCTTCGCATTGAGAGTTGCGATGTGTAGCTCAGGGTTATGTACCTCTACGCCCGCTGGAACTACTACATCAGCACCAGTGATGGTGCCCGCTCCACTTTTACGGATATAGAGCGCAACTGGCTCGTCGTTATCCGACGAAAGGACGAGGTTCTTGAGGTTAAGGACAATCTCGGTCAGATCTTCCTTGACCCCTTCGAGGGTCGTGAACTCATGAAGAGCTCCTTCGACGCGCGCGCTGGTGACAGCGGCGCCAGGAATCGAGGAGAGCAAGGTCCGGCGAAGGGAGTTACCCAACGTGTATCCAAAACCTGGCTCCAATGGTTCGATGATGAAACGGGAACGGTATTCACTTACTACTTCTTCGGTAAGGATGGGGCGCTGCGCGATTAGCACTAAAGATCCTCCGTAACTCGTGGAGATCCGCTATTTGATCTCCGCTTACTTACTTCCCGCACCGCCAGGCCTGACGGCACGGGTCCTGCTGTACTACTAACTACTGCTGACTACTGCTGACTACTGCTGACTACTGCTGACTACTTGGAATAGAACTCAACAATGAGCTGCTCTTGTACTTGCGTATCAATCACAGATCGCTCAGGGAGTGAATGGACCAAGATTCGCATCTTGGAGCCAACGACTTCGAGCCATGCTGGAACTGAACGCTCGCCAAGTTCGGCACTGGCAACGATGAATGGTGTGAGGTCATGTGATGATGGACGTAGATCGATCACCGATGAAGGAGATACGCGATAAGAAGGAATGTTTACCTTCTGACCATTGACGAGGAAGTGGCCGTGGCGAACTAACTGTCGGGCCATATCGCGGCTCTTTGCAAAACCTGCACGGTAGACGATGTTGTCTAGGCGTGACTCGAGGATGCGAAGCAAGTTCTCACCAGTACGACCAGCAAGGCGATTGGCCTCTTGGTAGTAACCGCGGAACTGCTTTTCGAGTACGCCGTAGATTCGCGCGCACTTCTGCTTCTCACGCATCTGAAGTGAGTACTCACTCTCTTTTGTTCGTCCGCGACCATGCTCACCTGGTGGGTATGGTCGTGATTCGATTGGACATTTTGGACCATCGCACTTTGAGCCCTTAAGGAAGAGCTTTACTTTCTCGCGACGGCAACGCTTGCAATCTGCTCCGGTATAACGAGCCATAGTTCTTCTCCCCTTTCCTTAGACTCGACGACGCTTTGGTGGACGGCAACCATTATGTGGCGCTGGGGTTACATCAGAGATGGAACCAACTTCTAGGCCAGCAGCCTGTAGGGAACGAATCGCAGTCTCGCGACCTGATCCAGGACCCTTAACGAAAACATCAACTTTGCGAACGCCATGCTCTTGAGCGCGACGCGCGGCAGCTTCGGCAGCAAGTTGGGCAGCAAATGGCGTGGATTTACGTGAACCCTTGTAGCCAACTTGTCCGGATGAGGACCAAGCAATTACGGCGCCAGTTGGATCAGTGATGGAGACGATGGTGTTGTTGAAGGTGCTCTTGATATGAGCCTGTCCCACTGCAACATTCTTCTTCTCTTTCTTACGAATCTTTGCTGCGGGCTTTCCTTTTCCGGAAGCAGCAGCGGCTGGTTTAGTTGCCATTACTTAGTCACCTTCTTCTTGCCTGCGATAGCAACGCGTGGACCCTTGCGAGTACGAGCGTTGGTGTGGGTCCGTTGCCCACGCACGGGTAGACCCTTGCGGTGACGAATTCCTTGGTAGCACTGAATCTCAACCTTGCGGCGAATATCAGATGCGATCTCGCGACGCAGGTCGCCTTCGATTTTGAACTTGCTCTCGATGTACTCGCGGAGCTTGATGAGGTCGCTCTCTTCGAGATCTTTGACGCGAGTATTCGGATTGATTCCGGTTGCGGTTAGCGTCTCAAGTGAACGAGTGCGCCCCACTCCGAATATATATGTGAGTGCGATCTCAACGCGCTTTTCGCGCGGAAGATCCACACCAACTAAACGTGCCATTGTTGGCCTTTCGATATTCCAGAGGTCCTCCGCAGTGAATTCCTCGGCCTCTGGACCAAGGGCCTGGATTGAAATCCAGTTTCACCACGAGTTTGTATTAAGTTTTAACCCTGACTAACCCTGACGTTGCTTGTGACGGAGATTTTCACAGATCACCATAACGCGACCGTTACGACGAATGACTTTGCACTTGTCGCAAATCTTCTTCACGCTTGGTTTGACCTTCATCTCTCTCCTATTACTTGTTTACTTGTTTACTTGTTTACTTATACCGATAAACAATTCGACCTCGGGTGAGGTCATATGGACTTAACTCCACAATCACACGATCTTCAGGAAGGATGCGAATGTAGTTCTGTCGCATCTTTCCGCTGATGTGCGCGAGGACTTTATGCCCGTTCGTGAGTTCAACTCGAAACATTGCGTTTGGCAGAGCTTCAGCCACAGTGCCTTCGATTTCGATGGCACCATCTTTTTTAGACAAGCCCTACCCACTCCCATATATCTCGTGCGTACCCAAGACCGGCAAGTCTAAGCCAGAATGTCGGATTTCATGAAATCGGGTCTGCTAGAGCCCTACAAAATAGCGGGTATTACCCCAAATGGCGCTAGACCTGCAATTCCAGAGTCCAGGGCGGTCAAGACCGAGATCTCCCCCGATGGGAGTAGGGCGAAAGTGTGCTCAGTGTGGGCAGCGCGCGAGCCATCGACCGTGGAGACGGTCCAGTCATCGCTCTCCACCCGAACTTTCTCCGAGCCGCGCATGATCATCGGCTCCACTGCAAGAGCCATTCCTGCGACAAGTTTTGGACCGCGTCCTGCTGAACCGTAATTGAGCAAATGTGGTTCTTGATGCATTGCGGTACCAATTCCATGTCCACCGTACTCACGAACAATTCCGTAAGCGCCTCGAGAAGTAATCGCCTTTTCGATGGCGCTACTTAAATCTGTGAGGCGACCACCAACTTTTGCTGCTGCGATCCCAGCCCACATCGAATATTCGCAATCATCAATCATTTTTTGATCTTCTGGCGAAATTTCACCAACGGCGAGTGAGATTGCGCTATCGCCATGCCAACCATCAACAATCGCACCACAATCAATCGAAATGACATCTCCCTCATGCAATACCAACTCGCCAGGTATTCCGTGGACCACTTGGCTATTAACTGATGTACAAATCGTCGCGGGATAACCGTGATAACCGAGAAACGAAGGGGTGCCGCCATTCTTCGTGATGAAGTTATGGGCGATGAGATCAAGGTCTTTCGTCATCAAGCCAGGTCGAATTACTTCACGCAATCGCTCAAGTGTCTGACATACAAGAACACCTGCTTTACGCATCTTTTTAATTTCATCGATACTTTTAATTTCAATAGCCATAGTTATCCCTGAGCTAGCGGGTAAGCGCAGCAATTGCTCGTTGCGTGACTTCAGCTACTGCACCGAGGCCATTGATGGAACGTAAGATTCCAGCATTGTGATAGTAAGAGATTATGGGTGCTGTCTGCTCCGCATAGACCTTGAGACGATGTCGAATTACCTCTTCGCTATCGTCAGAGCGACCGCGCGCTAATAGTCGGGTGACAATCTCATCTTCATCTGCCTGCATTTCAAGAACCACATCAAGCGGAGTATTTATCTCGCGCAAAATCTCATCTAGAGCAGCTGCCTGACCGGTGGTCCGTGGGTAACCATCGAGCAGGAAGCCTGTTGCGACATCACCTTGTTGCAGGCGATCTTTTACCATCGCCGTCGTTAGCGAATCTGGCACAAGGTCGCCTTTATCCATGTACCCCTTAGCTTCTAATCCAAGTGGCGTACCCGCAGAGAGATTGGCACGAAAGATATCTCCGGTAGAGATGTGCGGAATAGCAAAGTGTGCAGAGATGAACTCAGCTTGCGTTCCCTTACCTGCTCCCGGCGGACCAACGAGTACTAGACGCATTAGCGCAAGAAGCCTTCGTATGACCTCTGTTGTAATTGGCTCTCGATCTGCTTTGCGGTATCAAGACCAACTCCCACAACGATCAAAATTGCGGTACCGCCAAATGGGAAGTTCTGAGTCGCACCGAAGAGCACAAGAGCGATAGTCGGAATGATCGAAACCAAGCCGAGATAGAGCGAACCTGGGGCGGTTATTCGCGAGAGTACGTACTGCAAGTACTCGGCAGTTGGACGTCCAGCGCGAATACCTGGGATGAAGCCACCATACTTCTTCATATTGTCTGCAACCTCTTCTGGATTGAAGGTGATGGAGACATAGAAATAGGTGAAGAAGATGATCATCAAGAAGTATGACGCGATATAGATTGGATGATCGCCAGTAACAAAATTACTTTGAATCCAGACCACCCATGCAGCCTTGCTATTGGTGAGGTTTGCTAAAAGAGATGGAATGTAGAGCAAGGATGAGGCGAAGATGACAGGGATAACGCCAGCCTGGTTGACCTTGATTGGAATATAAGTACTCGCACCACCGTAAGAACGGCTACCCACCTGTCGCTTTGCATATTGGACAGGAATTCGACGTTGCGCCTGTTCTACGAAGACAACCGCAGCAACAATCAATAATCCCAGCGCCAACACCACGAGAAAGGTGAAGAGCCCCTTGGAGAGACGAATGCTCCACAACTGACCTGGGAATGTTGCAGCAATCGAGGTGAAGATGAGGATGGACATTCCATTACCTACGCCGCGATCGGTGATTAATTCACCAAGCCACATAACAACTGATGTTCCAGCGGTCATAACTACAACCATGGTGATGATGCGCGACCAGGAAGTATCAGGAATGATTGCCTCGTTACATCCACTGAAAAGTCGCCCTGGGGTCCGTGCAACAGCAACGAGCCCTGATGATTGCAAGATTGCAAGGCCAATGGTGAGGTAACGGGTGTACTGAGTCAGTTTTGCCGTTCCTGATTGTCCCTCTTTCTTCAGCGCTTCAAAGCGAGGAATCACAACGGTAAGAAGCTGGACGATAATCGATGCGGTGATGTAAGGCATGATGCCAAGTGCGAAAACGCTCAGTTGAAGAAGCGCTCCACCGCTAAAGAGGTTAATCAGCCCAAAGAGTCCGCCAGACTCGACAGCAGCAAGGCACTTCTGCACATTCTCATAGGAAACCCCCGGAGTAGGAATGACAGAGCCAAAACGGAAGAGCGCCATGATCGAGAGAGTGAAGAAAATTTTGCGTCGAAGATCTGGCGTCTTAAACGCCTTTCCGAATGCTGCAAGCATCTCTACTCCTCTCGAAAGCTCTCGTAATTACGATTAATTAGAGAGCGTTGATCTTTCCGCCAGCGGCAGCGATCTTCTCTTGCGCACTCGATGAGAACGCATGAGCAGTCACCGTTAGCGCTACTGAAATCTCGCCATTCCCAAGAATCTTGATGGGCAATCCCTTGCGAGCAGCACCAGCAGCGACAATCTCATTAACGCCAACTGAGCCGCCTTTTGGAAAGAGCGCATTGAGCGTTGCTACGTTAACTGCTTGGTATTCAACTCGCTCAGGATTCTTAAATCCTCGGAGCTTAGGTAGTCGCATATGGAGCGGCATCTGACCACCCTCGAAACCTGCGCGAACAGTATTTCGAGCATGAGTTCCCTTGCCGCCACGACCTGAAGTTTTACCCTTCGAGGCTTCACCGCGACCCTTACGAGTCTTTGCCTTCTTAGCACCTGGTGCTGGGCGAAGATGATGCATCTTTAGCGTCATTATTACTCGACCTCCTCAACGCGAATGAGATGGCGCACTACATGCACCATGCCACGGATCTCTGGACGATCTTCTTTGACAACGACATCACCAATTCGCTTCAACCCGAGCGAGCGGAGTGTTTCGCGTTGCTCTGGACGTCCGCCAACCTTGGAACGAAGTTGAGTTACCTTAAGTCGACCCATTACGCACCTACCGATGTATGTGAGTGCGCGCCAGCAGGAGTTGCATTCATCGCACGACGAAGCGCGGCAGGTGCAACCTTCTCAAGTGGAAGACCGCGACGAGCAGCGATTGCGGATGGATGCTCAAGTTGCTTAAGCGCTGCAACTGTTGCGTGAACCATATTGATGGCATTGCTTGAGCCAAGTGACTTACTCAAGACATCGTGGATTCCAGCGCACTCAAGCACTGCACGGACTGGTCCACCTGCGATAACTCCAGTTCCTGGGCTTGCTGGGCGAAGTAGGACCACGCCAGCTGCAGCCTCACCTTGAACTGGGTGTGGAATTGTCGCTTGAATCAATGACACTTTGAAGAAGCTCTTCTTCGCCTCTTCAACTGCCTTGGCGATTGCAGCAGGAACTTCCTTCGCCTTGCCGTAACCGACGCCAACTGTTCCCTTGCCATCGCCAACGACCACAAGCGCGGTAAAGGAGAATCGACGTCCACCCTTTACTACTTTGGAGACGCGGTTGATGAAGACCACGCGCTCCATGTATTGGCTCTTCTCAGCGCCATCGCGGCCACCTTCGCGGCCACCGCGATCACGGCCACCGCGTTCGCGAGCGCCCTTCTCGTTCCGATCAGTAACTTTTTCAGCGGCCATTAGAAGTCCAATCCATTCTCGCGTGCTCCCTCGGCGAGAGCGGCAACTCGACCATGAAACTTATTGCCAGAACGATCAAAGACCACGCTGGTGATGCCAGCGCTCTTTGCTCGTTGCGCAACGAGTGCGCCAACTGCTCGAGCCTTACGGGTCTTGTCGTCATTCTGGTTACGGATATCTGCTTCCATTGTCGATGCAGATGCCAAAGTCTTGCTCGCAGAATCATCAACAATCTGAGCGACGATATGGCGAGCAGAACGGGTGACAACTAGTCGAGGACGCGCAGCTGTTCCGACAACTTTCTTGCGGACTCGGAAATGGCGGCGCTTACGTGCAACCTGTGCAGATCCTTTGCGGACTCTGACGCTTACTTGTTGCGACATTATTTCTTACCTGCCTTTCCTTGCTTACGGCGTACCTTCTCATCGGCATAGCGAACGCCTTTACCTTTATATGGCTCTGGCTTGCGGATCTTGCGAATATTCGCAGCGACCTCACCGACGAGTTGCTTATCAATACCTTGGACCGAGAAGTTGGTCTGGCTCTCGACTGCGAACGAGATTCCCTCTGGTGCAGGTACAAGAACTGGATGGCTGAAGCCAAGGGCGAACTCAAGATCTTTACCCTTTGCAGCAACGCGAAATCCAACGCCAACTAATTCCAATTTCTTCTCATAACCCTTGGTTACTCCTTCGATCATGTTCGCAACTAAAGTGCGAGAAAGACCATGGAGGGCACGGCTATTTCGCTCATCATCCGGGCGCGTGAGAACAAGAGTGCTCTCACCCTCTTTGGCGATGGTGATCGGCGCAGCAACGGTGAGTGAAAGTGCTCCCTTTGGACCCTTAACAGAGACTTCCTGTCCATTGAGGGTGACTTCGACTCCCTTAGGAAGTTCGATTGGTTTCTTACCGATACGTGACATGTCAGATCACCATACGTAGGCGAGAACTTCTCCGCCTACTCCTTGTTTGCCAGCTTGCTTATCAGTAAGCAATCCGGATGAGGTGGAAATGATCGCAACGCCAAGACCGCCGAGAACTCGTGGCAGCGCAGAGGACTTTGCATAAACGCGAAGACCGGGCTTGCTAACTCGGCGAACGCCAGCGATGGAACGCTCGCGATTGGGGCCATATTTCAAAGTAATGGTGAGCGTCTTGCCAACGCCAAATGGGTTTTGATCGACCTTGTAGGCGGCGATGTAACCCTCCTGCTGCAAGATCGCGGCGATACGCGACTTCACAGTGGAAGATGGCATCGTCACGCTCTCATGGTGAGCAGTATTGGCGTTGCGGATACGCGTCAACATATCTGCAATCGGATCTGTCATTGTCATAAGTGGCTCTACCTAGAACCTTTCTCGTAGCGGTATCACTGGCTTGTTCCAGTGACCTACTCCGTAGTTAGTTACCAACTTGCTTTCGTGATACCTGGAAGTTCACCGCGGTGCGCCATTTCACGGAAACAGACGCGGCAAATACCAAACTTCTGGAAGACAGCGCGGGCACGGCCACAACGCTGGCAGCGGGTGTAACCCCGAACTTTGAACTTAGGCTTACGGCTCGCCTTGATCTTCAACGATGTCTTTGCCATGTTTTTAGTTCTCCTTGAATGGGAAGCCGAGCATCTTCAAGAGTGCGCGTCCTTCCACATCGTTCTTAGCGGTGGTTACAACGGTGATGTCCATACCGCGGGTGCGGTCGACTTTGTCCTGTTCGATCTCAGGGAAAACAACCTGCTCGGTAAGGCCAAAGGTGTAATTGCCATTTCCATCGAATTGCTTCGGTGAAAGTCCGCGGAAGTCACGGATACGTGGCAACGAGATCGAGAGAAGTCGATCGCAGAATTCCCACATACGATCGCCGCGAAGGGTGGCGTGAGCACCAATCGGCATATTCTCGCGCAATTTAAATTGAGCGATGGACTTCTTGGAGCGAGTTACTTGTGGTCGTTGGCCAGTAATCGCAGCGATGTCACGAATCGCGCCTTCGATTAATTTCGAATCACGCGCCGCTTCACCCACACCCATGTTCACAACGATCTTGACCAGGGTAGGCACTTGCATCACATTGGAATAATTAAATTCCTTCTGCATCGCTGGGACGACTTCAGAGCGATAGCGCGCCTTCAGGCGAGCTTGAGTAGCTGTGCTCATTTGATGTCCTTTCCGGAGCGGCGTGAGATGCGAACATTTTTACCCTTGTCATCTTTGCGAGCGCCAAGACGTGTTGCCTTGCCGTCGTCATCGATGATCATCACATTGGAGATGTGAATTGAGGCTTCAGTTGTGATGATTCCACCAGTCTTAACGCCGCGTTCGGTTGTATCGACCTTGGTGTGCTTGAGGACGCGATTAACACCTTCAACTACGACGCGATCTTTGTCGCGAAGAACTTGAATTACTGTTCCCTTAACGCCCTTATCTTTGCCAGCAATCACCTGGACGGTGTCACCTTTACGAATCTTCGCCATGGTTTACAACACCTCCGGAGCAAGTGAAATGATCTTCATAAATTTCTTGTCGCGGAGTTCACGCGCAACTGGTCCGAAGATACGAGTACCGCGTGGCTCACCATCAGTCTTCAAAATGACAGCGGCGTTCTCGTCGAAACGAATATATGAACCATCGGCACGACGATTTTCTTTTGTTGTGCGAACGATTACCGCCTTAACGACCTCGCCCTTTTTCACTTGGCCACCAGGAATTGCATCCTTGACCGAGCAGACGATGATGTCGCCAATTCCGGCATAGCGACGTCCGGTACCACCGAGCACGCGAATGCAGAGGAGCTCTTTAGCACCAGTGTTGTCAGCGACGCGAAGTCGCGACTCTTGTTGGATCATGGCTATCTCTCCTGTTACTTCGCTTTTTCAAGAATTTGCACTACGCGCCAACGCTTTGTGGCAGAGAGTGGTCGGGTCTCAGCGATGAGAACACGATCTCCTATCCCACATTGGTTAGTCTCGTCGTGCGCCTTCAACTTGTTGGCACGGCTCATAACTTTTCCGTAGAGAGCATGCTTGACGCGATCTTCTACTAGGACAGTGACGGTTTTATCCATCTTGTCGCTAGTGACTACCCCCTCGCGGGTCTTGCGGAAGCCACGTACTTCTGTGTTATCGGTCATGCAGCACCTCCAATACCTAGTTCACGTTCACGAATGATTGTGTAGAGCTGGGCAATCTCTTTCCGTACTGCTGAAAGGCGGCCGTGGCTCTCGAGCTGACCAGTTGCTGCTTGAAAGCGAAGATTAAAAAGTTCTTCCTTGCTCTCACGTAGTTTGGTCTCGAGCTCATCGACAGAGAGAGCGCGAAGTTCATCAATCTTTGGATTTGCCATTCTTACGCCTCCTCACGTCGGACGATGCGACACTTCATCGGCAACTTATGCATTGCACGAGTCATCGCTTGTGTTGCAATCTCTTCAGAAACGCCCGAAATCTCAAACATCACGCGACCGGGCTTAACATTTGCAATCCACCATTCTGGTGAACCCTTACCAGAACCCATACGAGTCTCAGCAGGTTTCTTGGTCAATGGAATATCGGGATAAATGTTGATCCACACCTTGCCGCCACGCTTTACATAACGAGTCATCGCAATACGCGCTGCTTCGATTTGGCGGTTAGTGACATACGCGGGAGCAAGCGCCTGAATACCAAAGTCACCGAAGTTCACAGTGGTTCCGCCCTTTGATGCGCCAGAGCGCGAAGGGTGGTGCGGCTTACGGAATTTAACTTTACGAGGAACCAACATTAGGCCTGCCCTCCTTCGGTTGCGCTATTTGCGCCAGCATCTTCAGCAGGTGCACCCAAAGTCGCTATTGGAGCGGCTTTGGCAGTTGCACGACGATGGCTACGGGTTGTTGCACCAGCAAGAGCTGCTGCTTCACGCTCAGAGCGTGATTCAACGATGTCGCCCTTGTAGATCCATACCTTCACACCAATGCGACCGAAAGTGGTCTTTGCCTCGTAGAAGCCGTAGTCGATATCGGCACGAAGAGTGTGGAGTGGGACGCGACCTTCACGATAGAACTCAGAACGTGACATTTCAGCGCCACCAAGTCGACCGTTGCACTGTACGCGGATTCCCTTTGCACCAGACTTCAACGCAGTCTGCATCGACTTGCGCATTGCGCGGCGGAAGGAGACGCGGCTTGCGAGCTGTTCAGCAACCCCTTGTGCAACAAGCTGAGCATCAGTCTCAGGGCTCTTTACCTCGAGAATATTGAGCTGCACTTGTTTACCAGTGAGCTTTTCTAGATCTTGACGAAGACGATCAGCTTCAGCACCGCGACGACCAATGACGATGCCAGGGCGTGCGGTGTAGATATCGATACGTACTCGTTCACGAGTGCGTTCGATCTCTACGCGAGAGATACCAGCGCGCTCCATGCCCGTATCGAGCATTCGGCGAATAGCAATATCTTCCTTTACATAATCCTTGTAAAGCTTGTCGGTATACCAACGTGATTTGAATTCAGTGGTTACGCCTAAACGGAAACCATGTGGATTGATTTTCTGTCCCATTACTTGGCGCTCCCTTCTGTAAGTTCTGAAACAATGATGGTGATGTTGCTGGTGCGCTTATCGATTCGATAAGCACGGCCCTGCGCACGTGGGCGGAATCGCTTGAGAGTGACTCCATCATTGACAAATGCCTCGGAGACATAAAGTTCAGAAGCATCGCGAATCGCAGGATCTTGTTGCTTCGCGTTAGCGACTGCTGATGCAAGGAGCTTATGAAAGACCTCACCAGCAGCTTGTGGAGCAAATTTCAAGATGGTTAGCGCCTCATCTGCCTTTTGACCACGGATGAGATCAATTACGCGGCGAGCCTTTTGAGGTGTGATGCGAACATCACGAAGAATGGCACGCGCAGTGATTACTTGTTGATTAGGCATTTTTCGCCTTTCCATCGCTCTTTACGTGGCCCTTGAAGGTACGAGTTGGCGCGAACTCCCCCAACTTGTGACCAATCATCGCCTCGGTAACGAAAACCGGGATGTGCTTACGTCCATCATGAACGGCGATTGTGTGGCCGATCATGTCGGGAGTGATCATCGAGCGACGTGACCAAGTTTTGATGACGTTCTTGGTGTTCTTCTCATTTTGAAGTTCAACCTTTTTCATCAAATGTGAATCCACAAAAGGACCCTTTTTCAGACTACGTGGCATTGAGGGCTCCTATCGTTTCTTGTTCTTTGGACGACGGCGGACAATTTGTGCATCGCTTGCCTTCTTCTTTCGGGTGCGACCCTCTGGTTGTCCCCACGGCGAGACTGGATGGCGGCCACCTGAAGTACGACCTTCACCACCACCATGAGGGTGATCTACTGGGTTCATAACAACACCACGAACGGTTGGGCGGCGACCCTTCCAACGCATGCGACCGGCTTTTCCATAATTGATATTGGATTGCTCAGCATTTCCGACAGAACCGATAGTTGCGCGGCAGCGAACATCGACATTCCGAACTTCTCCGGATGGCATACGAAGTTGCGCCCAGCTTCCCTCTTTCGCGACGAGCTGAACCGCGGCTCCCGCAGAGCGTGCGATCTTTGCACCGCCACCAGGGCGAACTTCGATTGCGTGGACAACAGTTCCCACTGGAATGTTACGTAGTGGCAAGTTGTTGCCCGGTTTGATATCTGCGCTCGGACCATTTTCAATTGCGGCACCCTGCTCAAGATTTACCGGTGCGATGATGTAGCGCTTCTCACCATCGGCATAGTGCAAGAGCGCGATTCGAGCGCTGCGATTTGGGTCGTATTCGATATGTGCGACCGTTGCTGGAACGCCATCTTTATCGTTACGAAGGAAATCGATAACGCGGTATGCACGCTTGTGTCCGCCACCTTGATGGCGAGCAGTTACGCGTCCTTGGTTATTTCGACCACCCTTAGAGTTAATAGGACGGATGAGTGATTTCTCAGGCTCAGTGCGCGTGATCTCGACAAAGTCAGAGACGCTTGCGCCACGACGACCTGGAGTGGTCGGCTTAAATTTACGAATACCCATGTTGTTTCCCCACTCGCCCTAGTTGACCGGTCCGCCGAAGATGTCGATGCGATCGCCAGGTGCAACTTGAACGATTGCACGCTTGGTATCGCCTCGCTTTCCGGTTCCAAAACGATTGCGCAGACTCTTGCCAGTTCGGTTTAAGGTGTTAACGCGAAGTACGCGCACACCAAATACCTTCTCAACGGCTATCTTGATCTCAGTCTTGTTTGCATCTGGTGCAACAAGGAAGGTGTATTTGTTCTGATCGAGCAAGCTGTATGACTTCTCAGAGACAACTGGTGAGAGCAAAACTGAACGATAATCGCGGCTCATGCGTTGACCTCTATTTTCGCTGCAGCATTAACAGAACGGGCTGCGATGAAATCTTCGATAGCAGCCTTTGTGAAAACAACATCATCTGCAACGACTATGTCATATGCATTGAGTTGGTCCCACACAATCAGATGAAGATCGGTTGAATTACGGAGTGAGCGCCATGCATCCTCTTCGTGACGAGCGACTACAACGAGAAGGCGCTTACGATCAGAGAATTGACGAACCGCTGCAATTGCACCTTTAGTCGTTGGGCTCTCGCTCGGCAAGATCTCAGAGACGACATGTATCCGTGCATTACGTGCACGATCAGAGAGCAATCCGCGGAGCGCGGCTGCAATCATCTTCTTGGGGGTGCGCTGGTCGTAACTGCGTGGCACTGGACCGTGGGCTACACCACCATGACGTTGGTTTGGCGAACGAGTCGAACCCTGACGAGCGCGACCGGTTCCCTTCTGCTTAAACGGCTTCTTACCTCCACCACTTACCTCGCCACGATTCTTCGCCTTATGGGTTCCTTGGCGAGCTGCGGCGCGTTGTGCGGTGACAACTTGGTGGATAAGCGGAACGTTTGTCTGTGTATCGAAGACATCTGCAGGAAGATCAATCGATCCTGCTGCCTTACCCGTTGCATCTTTAATAGAGATAGTCAGAGACATCTTTATGCACCCGCCCCAAGAGCCTTGGCGCCAGAACGAATCATGACAAGACCGCCATCGGGACCAGGAACTGAACCCTTGATCATCATGAGCCCCTTTGCCGCATCGATTCGTGCAACGGTGAGGTTCATTGTGGTGACGCGATCAAAGCCCATTCGACCTGACATGCGAAGTCCTTTGAAGACTCGACCAGGGGTTGCACATGCTCCGATGGAACCAGGCATGCGGTGTTTACGATCAACACCGTGTGATGCACCAATACCACCGAAACCATGGCGCTTCATAACACCAGCATGGCCTTTACCGATTGATGTTCCAGTGACATCGACAATCTCACCTTCGGCAAAGACTTCGGCAGTTACCTCGTCACCAACGGTGTACTCGCTCGCCTTATCGGTACGAATCTCAGCAACATAACGTCGCGGAGTCGCACCTGCCTTAGCGAGGTGACCGGTCAATGGCTTGGAGACTTTACGAGGATCGATTGCGCCAAAGGCGAGTTGGATCGCGCTGTAGCCATCTGTCTCAAGGGTGCGGACTTGAGTGACTACGCATGGACCAGCTTGCACAACAGTGACGGGCACGATGTGGTTATTCGCATCGAAGATTTGTGTCATTCCTAGTTTGGTGCCAAGAATGCCCTTTCGGGTAGCGATTGCTGTTGTAGATGAATTAGCAGAGTTAGCCATTGTTCTCTCTCCTACAACTTAATCTCAATGTCGACGCCAGCGGGGAGGTCGAGGCGCATCAAGGAATCAACAGTCTTTGGCGTTGGATCGAGGATGTCGATCAAACGCTTATGGGTGCGCATTTCGAAATGCTCACGACTGTCCTTGTACTTATGGGGCGAGCGAATTACGCAGTACGTATTTCGCTCTGTGGGTAATGGGACAGGACCTGCAACCTTTGCACCGGTACGTTCGACAGTCTCGACGATTTTCTTCGCCGAGGTATCGATTACCTCATGGTCGTAGGCCTTGAGTCGAATTCGAATCTTCTGACCCGCCATACTCCTCGCCCTCCTTTCCGCTTCGCGTCTAGTTGCTTGTTTTTAATTACTTCTTGATCTTGGTTACGCGACCTGCACCGACGGTGCGGCCACCTTCGCGGATTGCAAAGCGCAATCCCTCTTCCATAGCGATTGGCTGGATGAGCGCAACGGCCATCTCCGTGTTATCGCCAGGCATAACCATCTCAGTTCCGCCAGGTAGCGTCACGATGCCAGTGACATCGGTGGTACGGAAGTAGAACTGTGGTCGGTAGTTATTGAAGAACGGAGTATGACGTCCGCCTTCATCCTTTGAAAGGATGTAAACAGATGCATCGAAATCAGTGTGTGGTGTGATTGAGCCAGGCTTGCAGCAAACCTGTCCGCGCTCAACATCTTCACGCTTGGTTCCACGAAGAAGAAGTCCAACGTTCTCGCCAGCGCGACCTTCGTCGAGCAACTTACGGAACATTTCGACACCAGTAACGGTGGTCTTCTGTGAATCTGGGCGGATACCTACGATTTCGATTTCTTCGTTGACCTTGACGACTCCACGCTCAATACGGCCGGTAACAACAGTTCCGCGACCGGTGATAGTGAATACATCTTCAACTGGCATGAGGAATGGCTTATCAATCTCACGCTCAGGTGTTGGAATAAAGTTATCAACAGCGCCCATCAACTCCATAAGCGCATCTGCCCACTTGGCATCTCCTTCGAGAGCCTTAAGTGCGGAGACGCGAACGATTGGAGTGTCGTCGCCTGGGAACTCGTAAAGGGAGAGAAGTTCGCGAACTTCCATCTCGACGAGCTCGAGGATTTCAGCATCATCAACCATGTCGGACTTATTGAGTGCGACAACGATTGCAGGAACGCCTACCTGGCGAGCAAGGAGGACGTGCTCCTTGGTCTGAGGCATTGGACCATCAGTTGCAGCGACGACGAGGATTGCTCCATCCATCTGTGCAGCACCGGTGATCATGTTCTTGATGTAGTCGGCGTGACCTGGGCAGTCAACGTGCGCATAGTGGCGCTTCTCGGTCTGATACTCGATGTGTGCAATCGAGATTGTGATACCGCGTTGACGCTCTTCTGGAGCCTTATCGATTTGATCGAAAGGCGTAAATGGATTTACATCTGGATACTTGTCGTGAAGCACCTTGGAAATTGCCGCAGTAAGAGTGGTCTTACCGTGGTCAATGTGACCGATGGTGCCGATATTGACGTGCGGCTTCGTACGTTCGAACTTCGCCTTCGCCACTGTGACCTCCTATTGAATCGGTGTAGTTGAACTATTGGTAGGACTACTCGCCCCGGACCTTTGCAATGATCTCCTTTGACACAGCTGCAGGAACTTCTGCATATGAATCAAATTGCATGCTGTAGCTGGCGCGACCTTGTGTCTTGCTTCGTAGATCTCCGACGTAGCCGAACATCTCCGAGAGTGGAACAAGAGCGCGAACAACGCGAGCACCTGATCGCTCATCCATAGCCTGAATCTGGCCACGGCGTGAGTTGAGGTCGCCGATGACATCACCCATGAAATCTTCAGGGGTAATGACTTCGACAGACATCACTGGTTCGAGCAAGGCAGGGTTAGCGAGCTTCGCTGCTTCCTTAAATGCTGCGATTCCAGCAATCTTGAAGGCCAACTCCGATGAGTCAACATCGTGGTATGCGCCATCAAGAAGAGTGACTTGTACATCTGTCAATGGATAGCCGGCGAGCGGACCAGATTGCATCGCCTCTTGGCATCCCGCGTCAACCGAAGGGATGTACTCCTTAGGAACGCGTCCACCTGTAACTTTATTTACGAACTCGTATCCGCCTTCTGTACCAGGCTCAAGCGGACGAACGGCAATTTGAATCTTCGCGAATTGACCAGAACCACCCGTTTGCTTCTTGTGGGTGTAGTCGTGGCGCTCAACTGCCTTACGAAGAGTCTCGCGATAGGCAACCTGTGGCTTACCCACATTTGCCTCGACTTTAAATTCACGACGCATACGATCAACAAGAATTTCTAGGTGCAACTCACCCATGCCAGCGATGATTGTTTGACCAGTCTCTTCATCGGTACGAACATGGAATGTTGGATCTTCTTCGGCAAGACGTTGGATTGCAGTTCCGAGCTTCTCTTGATCGCCTTTTGTCTTAGGCTCAATAGCGATATGTAGAACTGGATCTGGGAACTCCATCGACTCGAGAATTACCGGGTTTGATGAATCACAGAGCGTCTCACCTGTGGTGGTGTCCTTAAGACCCATCACAGCGATGATCATTCCGGCAGTTGCAGTCTCACGCTCTTCACGCTTATTGGCGTGCATCTGATAGATCTTGCCAATTCGCTCTTTACGATCTTTGGTGGAGTTGAGAACCTGATCACCAGCAGTAAGCGTTCCGGAATAGACGCGAACGAAGGTGAGTTTTCCAAGGTGTGGATCGCTCATAATCTTAAATGCAAGTGCGGAGAACGGCTCTTTTGGATCAGGTTTGCGAGAGATCTCGACTGAAGAATCTCCTTGCTTATGTCCAAGGATTGCTGCGACATCTAGCGGGCTCGGCAGATAACGAGTCACGGCATCGAGCATTGGTTGTACGCCCTTGTTCTTAAATGCAGAACCAGTAAGAACTGGGGTCAACTTGTCGGCAAGGGTTGCGCGGCGGATGCCGGCGATGATTTCAGCCTCTGAGAGATCTTGTCCTTCAAGGTACTTCTCCATCACTGCATCATCTGCTTCAGCGAGAGTCTCGATTAATAGATGGCGCGCTTCGTCCGCCTTTGCCTTGAGGTTTGCTGGAATCTCTTCGACGATGTAGTCCTCACCCTTTTTAGTTTCACCAGGCCAGACAAGCGCCTTCATCGCGATCAAATCAACTACGCCTTGGAATTCAGCTTCGGCGCCAATAGGAAGTTGGAGGACAAGTGGTGTTGCGTTAAGGCGTGACTTGATCATGCCGACGCACATATCGAAGTTTGCGCCAGTGCGATCGAGTTTATTTACAAAACAGATGCGAGGAACTTTGTACTTATCTGCTTGACGCCAAACAGTCTCGGATTGTGGCTCGACGCCAGCAACGCCATCAAATACTGCAACGGCGCCATCGAGTACGCGAAGTGAACGCTCAACCTCGACGGTGAAATCTACGTGGCCAGGGGTATCGATGATGTTAATAAGGTGGTCATTCCAGAAACAGGTGGTGGCAGCAGAGGTGATGGTGATACCGCGCTCTTGCTCCTGCTCCATCCAGTCCATGGTGGCAGCGCCTTCATGAACCTCACCAATCTTGTAGTTGACGCCGGTATAGAAAAGGATTCGCTCAGTTGTCGTGGTTTTACCCGCGTCGATATGAGCCATGATCCCGATATTCCGGACCTTGGCGAGGTCAATTACTGAATCAACAGCCACTTTTTATATCTCCCTATTACCAGCGGTAGTGAGCAAACGCCTTGTTTGCCTCTGCCATCTTGTGCGTGTCTTCGCGCTTCTTTACAGCTGCGCCAAGACCATTGCTTGCATCGATTAATTCGTTCGTTAAGCGCTCTGCCATTGACTTCTCGCGACGTAGACGGGAGTAACCGACTAGCCAACGAAGTGCAAGCGCAGTAGCACGAGCTGCCTTTACTTCAACAGGAATTTGATAGGTAGCGCCACCAACGCGACGGCTACGAACTTCAAGAGTTGGTTTAACGTTATCGAGCGCGCGCTTCAATGTGATGAGTGGATCGCCTTGTGTCTTATCTCGGCAACCTTCGAGGGCTGAATACACAATTTGCTCAGCAGTGGAGCGCTTGCCATGGAGCAGAATTTTGTTAATTAGCGCAGTAACAACAGGAGAGTTATAGACCGGATCTGCAATGACTGGACTTTTGGGGGCAGGACCTTTACGTGGCATTACTTCTTCTCCCTCTTTGCACCGTAACGGCTACGAGCTTGCTTTCGATTCTTTACTCCTTGGGTATCAAGTGATCCGCGGATGATCTTGTAGCGAACACCAGGCAGATCCTTTACACGTCCACCACGAACGAGAACGATTGAGTGCTCTTGGAGGTTGTGGCCTTCACCTGGAATGTATGCAGTAACTTCCATGCCACTGGTCAGACGAACACGAGCAACCTTGCGAAGCGCAGAGTTTGGCTTCTTCGGAGTTGTTGTGTAGACGCGAGTACAGACACCGCGACGTTGAGGTGAACCCTTCAACGCAGGCGTGCTCGTCTTCGCGCTCTTATCTGAGCGACCTTTGCGAACCAACTGTTCAATCGTTGGCATACCTGTGACTCCTTCTATATATATGCAGTGCTCTCTGGTTACCGCAGCGCACTCAGTTCTTCCGACCCACGAGGTCGGGCGTGTCGAACGAGCTTTCAGAACCCTGCACACGAGCTTCTCGCGTGAGTTTTCGGCGCCTGGCTTACAAAAGGCAGAGGGCGAGAGTAACGGAATCACTCTCGCCCGGTCAAAACGGCTTAATCTGCCAGATCTGGTACTACCTCTAACTAGTAGCGGGGTACCTCGAAATCATCGAGGCGAACAGCCTCACCCGAGCCTTGGCTCTCAAATGGGGTGAAGTCGTACTCCTCATAATTGGCGTAAACAGCGGCTTTTGCCTCTTCAGTAGCCTCGACTCGGACATTTCGGTAGCGAGAAAGGCCAGTCCCGGCGGGGATCAACTTACCGATGATGACGTTCTCCTTGAGGCCAACGAGATTGTCGCGGCGCTCGCCGAGGGCGGCATCGGTGAGAACTCGAGTCGTCTCCTGGAAGGAGGCGGCCGAGAGCCATGACTCTGTGGCAAGAGATGCCTTGGTGATACCCATCAACTCAGCGCGACCGCTGGCAGGTGTTCCACCATTAGCAACGACGCGACGATTCTCGCCTTCAAAGCGAACGCGCTCCACCAATTCACCTGGAAGGAAGAGGGTGTCCCCTGCCTCCAAGATTGTGATGCGCTTGAGCATCTGGCGAACAATGACCTCAATGTGCTTATCGTGAATCGCTACACCTTGGGTGTCATACACCTTTTGAATCTCTTCGACCAAGTGCACCTGAGTAGCGCGAGGTCCGAGAATTCGAAGCACATCTTTTGGATCAATCGTTCCTGGGATGAGTTTCTGTCCAACATCGACGCGATCGCCATCACTAACTAATGGCTTACGGTTACGTGGAATTGGATAAGCAATCTCTTCATTTCCATTATCTGGGGTGATGACGATCCGCTTACCGCCAGAGTTCTTCGGGTCATCTTCAAAACGAATTCGACCAGCGTGTTCAGCGATTGGTGCCTTTGCCTTTGGTTCACGCGCTTCGAAGAGTTCGACTACGCGAGGTAGACCATGGGTGATATCACCTTGAGTCTGCGCAGCACCACCGGTGTGGAAGGTACGCATCGTCAACTGCGTTCCTGGTTCACCAATCGATTGCGCGGCGATGATTCCGACTGCTTCGCCAACATCAACGAGGTGGCCTGCAGCCAGTGAGCGGCCATAACAGGCTGCGCATTGTCCCACCTTGCTCTCACAGGTAAGGACGGAACGAACCTTGACGGTTTCGATTCCTGCACCAAGTAAGCGCTCAATTGCCTCATCGCCAAGATCGGTATTTGCCTGCGCAATTACCTCTCCATTGACTACTACATCCTCTGCGAGATTACGTGAATAGACAGAGGATTCGACATTCTTTAATCGAATAAGTTCGCCAGCCTCATTTTTTCGAGCAATCTCGAGATTAAGACCACGATCAGTTCCACAATCTTCTTCACGAATGATGACATCTTGGGCGACATCGCAGAGTCGACGAGTGAGATAACCCGAGTCGGCGGTACGTAGCGCAGTATCGGCAAGACCTTTACGAGCACCGTGGGTGGAAATGAAGTACTCAAGTACCGATAGTCCCTCACGGAAGTTCGATTTAATCGGACGCGGAATGATTTCACCCTTTGGATTAGCTACAAGTCCTCGCATACCTGCGATCTGACGGACCTGCATCATGTTTCCGCGGGCGCCTGAGAAGACCATCATCCAGACCGGATTGCGGCGCGGGAAGTTCTTCTCCATTTCAGAAGCAACCTCATTAGTTGCCTTGGTCCAGATCTCAATGAGCTCCTGGCGGCGCTCATCATCAGTGATCAAACCTTGCTCATACTGCTTTTCCACGCGCTCAGCATCAGACTCGTATCCATCGAGAATCTTCTGCTTATTAGGCGGAGTCACGACATCCTCAATGCCGATTGTTACGCCAGCGCGAGTGGCCCAGTGGAAGCCAAGAGCTTTGAGGCCATCGAGAGTCGTTGCCACATCAACTTTTGGATAACGCTCAGCAAGCGTGTTAACGATTGCTCCCAACTGCTTCTTGGTGACATCTTGCTCTTCGTAAGGGAAATCAGCAGGAAGGGCTTCGTTAAAGAGCGCTCGACCTAGAGTGGTCTCCCGAATCTCTCCTTCGATGCGAATCTTGATCTTCGACTGAAGTCGGAGTGATCCTTCATCAAAGGCCATGATTGCTTCAGCGGTCGATGAGAATGCACGACCCTCACCCTTCTCGCCTTCGCGGAGTTGAGTAAGGAAGTAAAGACCCAAAACCATGTCCTGTGTCGGTGAGGTAATTGGTCGACCATTGGCCGGAGAGAGAATGTTGTTGCTGGAAAGCATCAAGATTCGCGCTTCAGCCTGAGCCTCGGCCGATAGTGGAAGGTGAACAGCCATCTGATCACCGTCGAAGTCTGCGTTAAATGCAGTACATACGAGTGGGTGAATCTGGATTGCTTTACCTTCGATTAGTTGTGGTTCGAATGCTTGGATACCAAGTCGGTGGAGCGTTGGTGCACGGTTGAGTAGAACAGGATGCTCAGCGATGACTTCTTCAAGAACATCCCAAACCACTGAACGAGCACGCTCAACCATACGCTTTGCAGATTTGATGTTCTGTGCGTGGTTGAGATCAACAAGGCGCTTCATCACAAATGGCTTGAAGAGCTCCAAGGCCATCTGTTTTGGTAGACCACATTGATGGAGCTTGAGTTGGGGACCGACGACGATTACCGAACGACCCGAGTAATCAACGCGCTTACCGAGGAGGTTCTGACGGAAGCGACCCTGCTTGCCCTTGAGCATGTCAGAGAGTGACTTGAGCGCACGATTTCCTGGGCCTGTAACAGGACGTCCACGGCGACCATTATCAAATAGCGCATCGACCGCCTCTTGCAACATACGCTTTTCGTTGTTCACAATGATCTCAGGAGCGCCAAGATCAGCAAGACGCTTCAAGCGATTATTTCGATTAATGACGCGGCGATAGAGATCGTTGAGATCTGAGGTAGCAAAGCGACCGCCATCGAGTTGGACCATCGGACGGAGGTCTGGTGGGATAACCGGAACCGCATCTAGGACCATCGATGATGGGGAATTTGAGGTATTGAGGAATGAAGAGACCACCCGTAGTCGCTTGAGCGCACGAGTCTTCTTCTGTCCCTTACCGGTCGCGATGATTTGGCGAAGGTTTGCTGCCTCTTCTTTGAGATCAAATGTCTCGAGGCGACGCTTAATAGCTGCCGCGCCCATCGAACCCTTGAAGTACATACCGAAGCGATCGCGCATCTCACGATAGAGCTGCTCATCACCTTCGAGATCTTGAACTTTGAGGTTCTTGAAACGCTCCCAGACCTCTTCTAGACGATCGAGCTCACGTTGAGAACGATCGCGGAGCTGCTTGATTTCACGCTCAGCTTGCTCGCGCACCTTACGACGAATATCAGACTTTGCACCTTCATCTTCTAGAGAGGCAAGATCTGCTTCGAGCTTCTTTTGGCGAGCATCGATATCAAGATCGCGCTTGGTTTCGATTTTCTTCTTGTCAGATGCGATCTTCTTCTGATTTTGCTCGAAATCCTCATGACGAGCCTCGGCATCAACTTCGGTAATCATGTAAGCAGCAAAGTAGATGACCTTCTCGAGATCCTTTGGTGCAAGATCAAGAAGATAACCAAGGCGACTTGGCACTCCCTTGAAGTACCAAATGTGGGTTACTGGAGCAGCAAGCTCGATATGACCCATACGTTCACGTCGAACTTTGGCTCGAGTAACTTCAACACCGCAACGTTCGCAGACGATGCCTTTGAAGCGAACACGCTTGTACTTGCCGCAATAGCACTCCCAATCACGAGTTGGACCGAAGATCTTCTCATCGAAAAGACCATCCTTCTCGGGCTTGAGCGTCCGGTAATTAATTGTTTCGGGCTTCTTTACTTCGCCATGTGACCAGGTACGAATGTCATCGGCAGAAGCAAGACCAATCTTCAACTCATCAAAAAAGTTGACATCTAACATAGGTATCGCCTCTCTTAGATCTCTTCGACGCTGCTTGGCTCAACCCGGGAAAGGTTGATTCCGAGCTCTTCTGCGGTACGGAACACTTCTTCATCAGTATCTTTCATCTCGATAGCGGCGCCATCAGATGAGAGAACTTCAACATTGAGACAGAGTGACTGCATCTCTTTGATAAGCACCTTGAATGATTCTGGGATGCCTGGTTCAGGGATGTTCTCACCCTTCACGATTGCTTCATAAACCTTGACGCGACCAAGGACATCGTCAGACTTGATCGTGAGAAGCTCTTGAAGAGTGTATGCAGCGCCATATGCCTCAAGCGCCCATACCTCCATCTCACCAAATCGCTGTCCACCGAATTGCGCCTTTCCACCAAGTGGTTGCTGAGTAATCATCGAGTACGGGCCAGTGGAACGCGCATGGATCTTGTCGTCGACCAAGTGGAGCAACTTCAAGATGTACATGTAGCCAACGGAGATTGGATCGCGATAAGGCTCACCACTTCGACCATCAAAGAGTCGAGCTTTGCCGCTCTCGCCAACCATTCGATTTCCATCGCGGTTTGGCATGGTGGAACCGAGAAGTCCGGTGATCTCATCTTCGCGCGCTCCATCAAAGACTGGAGTAGCAACACGAGTTCCCGGCTTTCCGGCCTGTGCTCCGATGGACTTTAAGTTCTTCTTCCATGAGGCATCGTCACCTTCGACTTGCCACCCTTGCTTGGCAACCCAGCCAAGGTGAGTCTCAAGAACTTGGCCAACATTCATACGTCCAGGAACGCCGAGTGGGTTGAGCACAACATCAACAGCTGTGCCATCTTCAAGGAACGGCATATCTTCAACAGGAAGAATCTTTGCAATAACGCCCTTATTACCGTGGCGTCCTGCAAGTTTGTCGCCATCTTGAATCTTTCGCTTCTGTGCGACATAGACACGAACCAATTGGTTTACACCAGATGGCAGTTCATATCCCTCTTCGCTTTCGAAGACTTTGACGCCAATGACCTTTCCACCTTCACCGTGCGGAACTTTTAGCGAGGTATCGCGAACTTCACGAGCCTTCTCACCAAAGATTGCGCGAAGTAGGCGCTCTTCAGGAGTTAGCTCAGTCTCGCCCTTTGGCGTTACTTTTCCGACGAGAATATCGCCAGGTACAACATCTGCACCAACGCGGATGATTCCCATCTCATCAAGATCAGCTAGGACTTCTTCACTCACATTTGGAATGTCGCGAGTGATCTCTTCAGCACCAAGTTTGGTGTCGCGAGCATCAACTTCATACTCCTCGATGTGAATGGATGAGAGCACGTCATCTTGTACCAAGCGTTGGCTCAAGATGATTGCATCTTCGTAGTTATGACCTTCCCATGGCATGAAGGCCACAAGAAGATTCTTTCCGAGCGCTAATTCACCAAGATCGGTGCTTGGTCCATCAGCAAGAACATCGCCTGCTTCAACGCGTGCGCCTTGAGCAACAACCGGTTTGTGGTTGTAGCAGGTGCCTTGATTTGAGCGACGGAATTTTGATAGGTAATAGGTCTTTGAAGTTCCATCATCGTGGCTGACCTTAATTTCATCAGCGCTGACTTCGGTAACGGCACCAGCCTTTTCGCTCACAATGACATCGCCAGCATCAACAGCAGCGCGGAACTCCATGCCCGTTCCAACCAATGGCGCTTCAGCGCGTAGGAGTGGAACTGCTTGACGCATCATATTCGAACCCATGAGCGCACGGTTTGCATCATCGTGCTCAAGGAACGGAATCATCGCGGTTGCAGCAGAGACCATCTGTCGTGGAGAGACATCCATGTAGTCGACATCTTCAGCAGGAATGTATTCCACTTCCCCACCCTTACGACGTACGAGTACGCGTGGCTCTGCGAAGTGATTTGAGTCAGTGAGTGGAGCATTCGCCTGGGCGATGATGTGCTCATCTTCTTCGTCAGCGGTTAGGTAATCGATGTGATCGGTTACTTTGCCTTTGACGACTTTGCGATATGGCGTCTCGATAAATCCAAATGGCGTGATACGTCCGAAGGTTGCCAACGAACCAATCAGACCGATGTTTGGTCCTTCAGGAGTTTCGATTGGACACATACGTCCGTAGTGCGAAGGGTGCACGTCACGAACTTCGAATCCAGCGCGCTCTCGTGAGAGACCACCAGGTCCAAGCGCGGAGAGACGACGCTTATGGGTAAGGCCTGAGAGTGGATTTGTCTGATCCATAAATTGCGAGAGCTGGGATGTTCCAAAGAACTCCTTGATGCTCGCTGTGATCGGACGAATATTAATAAGTGTCTGTGGCGTGATTGCTTCGACATCTTGAGTGGTCATTCGCTCGCGAACCACGCGCTCCATACGAGAAAGTCCGGTGCGAACCTGATTTTGGATAAGTTCACCGACGGTGCGCAGACGACGGTTACCAAAGTGATCGATATCGTCAGTCTCGATACGAACTTGGCCACGGACTGAATCCATAACCAATTCACCAGCATGCATTTTCACTAAGTACTTAATCGCCCAGACGATATCTTCGATCGTCAATAGACCCTTACGTAAATCAAGGTCAGTACCTAACTTCTTGTTGATCTTAAATCGACCAACCTTTGCGAGGTCATATCGCTTCGGATTGAAGTAAAGATTCTCAATGAGCGTCTGTGCTGCTTCACGTGTTGGTGGCTCACCAGGGCGAAGCTTGCGATAGATATCCAGTAGCGCATCATCTTGTGTAACGGTGTGATCTTTCTCGAGAGTCGCAACCATAGATTCGTATTCGCCGAAGTGTTCGCGAATCTGAGCTTCATCCCACCCAAGAGCCTTAAGAAAGACTGTTACTGGAATCTTACGTTTACGATCGATGCGAACACCGACCATATCCTTCTTGTCGATTTCAAATTCCAACCAAGCACCGCGGCTAGGAATGATCTTTCCTACGAGAGTGTCCTTGTCGGCATTCTTCTCGGGATCTGCCTTCTCAAAATAGACTCCAGGCGAACGGACAATCTGAGATACGACAACGCGCTCAGTACCGTTGATGATGAAAGTTCCTCGTGTAGTCATTAGTGGGAACTCACCCATGAAGACGGTTTGGCTCTTGATTTCTCCAGTCACGTTGTTCATGAACTCTGCTGTTACGAATAGTGGAGCGCTGTAGGTGATGTCACGCTCTTTACACTCTTCGATTGAATACTTAGGAGGTTCGAAGCGATGGTCGCGGAAGGAGAGACTCATCGATCCCTGGAAGTCTTCAATTGGTGAGATCTCCTCGAAGATCTCCTCGAGACCAGATTGATTAGGCAATTCACCACGAGTGGTGTTGGTCGAAGCGCTATTTGCGATTCGAACGCGCCATGCATCATTGCCAAGTAGCCAGTCCATACTCTCTAGCTGCAATGCAAGAAGATTCGGAACCTCTAGCGGTTCACGAATCTTGGCAAAAGAGAGACGGTGTGAGGCATGCGGGGATTGGGATTTGTTTTTCAACGACGGTCCTTCCGTACTCGCAGATGAGTTAACTTACAAACCCAGCGAAAAGAGAAGGTCGCCACCGCTATATGCGAAGACCTCGAAATTTGGGATTATCGAGATTTTACGATGAATAAAGGGAGCGTGTCCAATTGAGGTTTTCCTCAGCCGAACCCGCTCCCCTGCACGGCCAAATATGGCCAGAGCCTTGACTACTTAACTGTGACCTTTGCGCCGGCGGCCTCAAATGCTGCCTTCGCCTTGTCGGTGGTCTCCTTATTGGCCTTCTCCAAGACGGTGGATGGAGCACCATCTACGAGATCCTTAGCCTCTTTGAGACCAAGACCGGTGAAGGTACGAACCTCTTTGATGACGGCGATCTTCTGAGCGCCAGCATCTTCGAGTACGAGCGTGAACTCATCTTGAGCTTCTGCAGCAGCAGGAGCACCAGCGCCGCCGCCAGCAGCCGCAACTGCAACGGGTGCAGCAGCAGTGACATCGAATTCAGTCTCGAAAGCCTTAACGAAATCGCTGAGCTCAACAAGGCTCATCTCCTTGAATTGTGACAATAAATCTTCGGTTGAAAGTTTTGCCATGATATTCCTCCTTGATTCTTCCTAGATCTCTCTTATTCCTGTGTTCCTGATTCAGCTGATTCCTCAGCTGCTGCCACTTCTGGCTCTGATGCTGGAGCTTCTGCATCTCCGGCTTCTTCTTCTGAAGACTCTTCAACTACTGCAGCAGGCGCTTCGGGCGCTTGTGCAGCTACTGGTGCGCCAGCTTCTAACTTGATTCGGAGCGCGTCGAATACTCGCGCAGCCTTTGCAAGTGAACCCTTCATTGCACCAGCAAGCTTTGCCAAGAGCACCTCGCGGGACTCTAGGTTTGCAAGCTTGATGATTTCTTCAGTAGTTACCAACTTGCCCTCATAGATTCCACCCTTGATTACAAGTGATGGATTCTCTATGGCGAAGTCGCGAAGGCTCTTTGCTGCATCGATTGGATCACCGTTAATGAATGCGACTGCAGATGGTCCCTTGAGTAAATCATCAGAGATTTCTACGCCAGCATTCTTAGCAGCGATTCGCATCAATGTGTTCTTTGCGACGGAGTACTTAGTACTTCCGCCTAGCGAACGACGAAGTGCCTTCATGGAAGTGACGGAGAGTCCGCGATATTCGGTAACAATCGTTGCACCAGCGCCACGAAAATCTTCCGTGAGCTCTGCAATAACTGCCGACTTATCGGTCTTTGCCATGTTTCTCCCTTTCTCTTCTCGCCTTTCCACCCAAATTTCTTTGAGCCCGAGAGAAAACAGGTTGATAAAAAGAGAAATCCTCGAAGCGCGAAAGCGCTACGAGGAAAGATGAACTGACTCGTAATGCTCCTGCGCTGGTGAGATTTGCCTCTTTAACTCCACCGATTGTCACCAACCGGCGGAAGACCTGCGGTCTTCGGATACTGCAAAGGGTAGGCGCTCGCACGCCTACCCGTCAAAATGGCTTAATTAGCGCCTTCGCGTAGGAGGTTTGGATCTACCTGAACGCCAGGCCCCATCGTGGTGGAGACAGTTGCTTTCTTGATGTAGCGACCCTTTGAAGAGGATGGTTTTGCACGAAGTACCTCTTCCATCGCTGCTACATAGTTATCGAGAAGAGCATCAGCGCTAAAGGATGCTTTACCAATAATAAAGTGAAGGTTGGAATTCTTATCAACTCGGAACTCGATCTTTCCACCCTTAATGTCATTCACTGCCTTCGTGACATCGTTGGTAACAGTTCCAGTCTTGGGATTAGGCATCAAACCACGAGGTCCGAGAACCTTTCCGAGGCGACCGACCTTTCCCATGAGATCAGGTGTCGATACAACAGCATCATAATCGAGACGACCCTTTGCAACCTCGTCAATCAGTTCGTCGGCGCCGACGATGTCAGCACCTGCTGCGCGCGCTTCTTCAGCACGCTCTCCACCTGCGAAGACAAGAACGCGTGCAGTTTTGCCAGTTCCGTGTGGAAGGTTGACAGTGCCGCGGATTGCTTGATCAGCCTTACGTGGATCGACGCCAAGAGCGAGGGACACCTCTACTGTGGAGTCATATTTCGTTACAGATGTTTCACGAACGATCTTCATCGCCTCAACTGGAGCATAGATGTTTGTAACATCGTACTTCTCAGTGGCGGCACGGTATTTCTTACTGCGCTTCATTTCATCCAGCTTTCTGCTTAGCTAACTCGGGTGAGTTAGGTAGTTGGTTGTGGTCAGCGAGTCAGCGCGACTCTCCCACAGGTTTATTTAGTTATTAACCGTTGACAGTGATGCCCATTGAACGAGCAGTACCGGCAATGATCAAACTTGCAGTATCGAGGTCGTTTGCGTTGAGGTCTGCCATCTTTACAGTGGCAATCTCGCGACATTGCGCCATCGTGATATTTCCGACCTTGTTCTTATGTGGGATAGCCGAGCCCTTTTCGAGCTTTGCTGCCTTCAAGATCAGACGGGACGCTGGTGGCGTCTTTGTGATGAAAGTGAAGGAGCGATCCTCATAGACAGTGATCTCAACCGGGATAATCTGACCCTTTTGAGTTTCAGTCGCAGCGTTATATGCCTTGACGAAGTCCATGATGTTGACACCATGTTGACCAAGTGCAGGACCAACAGGTGGCGCTGGTGTAGCTGCGCCAGCTTGAATCTGGAGCTTTATCAGCGCCTCAATCTTCTTCTTCGGTGCCATATTTCTATCCTCTCTCTTTCAAATCCTCTTAAAGCTTCTGTACCTGAGCATATGACAATTCCACAGGGGTCTCGCGACCAAAGATCGAGACCAATACTTTGAGCTTTGCTTGCTCAGGCATGATTTCGCTAATTGATGCTGGAAGGGTGGCAAAGGGTCCATCCATAACGGTGACAGATTCGCCAACTTCGAAATCGACCATCTTGATCTCTGGCTTCTCACCCTTCTTTGATGGACGTGGCGCGAGAATTCCCTCGACTTCATCGAGTGAGAGTGGACTTGGATTGTGGCCATGTCCAACAAAACCGGTAACCCCTGGGGTATTACGTACTACTGACCATGATTCATCAGTTAAATCCATACGGACGAGAACATATCCAGGGAAGACATTTCGCTTAACCTGCTTACGCTGTCCATTTTTAATCTCTGTAATTTCTTCTTGAGGAACTTCAATCTGGAAGATGTAATCCTCCATGTGCAAAGTATGAATACGGTTCTCGAGATTTCCTTTGACACGATTCTCGTACCCTGCATATGAATGGATGACATACCAATCACCAGGTGCGGTGCGAAGGGCGCGACGGAATTCAGCCTGAGGATCATTCTCTTCTTCTACTTCTACATCTGCTGAGACTTCTACTGGCGCTTCAACAAGTTCGGCTGCGACTTCTTGAGTCGCGGCTTCTAGCGCCGCCTCAAATGTGTTGTCGCTCATCATTTACCCTGTTTACCCAATTTACCTGTCGACGCCTTAACCAAAAACCCAGAATGTGATTTTGGTAAGTACGAGATCAAAGAGCGAGACCACTGCGATGATAAAAGTCACGAAGACAAGTACGACTGCGGTGTAGGTAGTGAGTTGTTTGCGCGAAGGCCATACGACCTTGCGAAGTTCAGCAACAACTTGGCGATAGAAGCGTCCGGCGCGTTCAAAGATATTGCCGCGATCCTGCTCGCGCGCATCGTCGTTGTCACGCTCGCTCTGATGTAACTCGCTCATCGTGCCTTACTCACTCTCCTCTCCTCTATATATAAATGTGAACTACTAGCAGGGCAGAAGGGATTTGAACCCCCAACCCCCGGTTTTGGAGACCGGTGCTCTACCAGTTGAACTACTGCCCTCCAGCGCTTCGCGACCCTCGCTTCTTGATGAAGAAGGGCTGGCCACGGAAGGAGCTAGGGTGGTGAGTTTACGGGTCAAGGTGGCGCGGGGTCTAATTGGGGCGGCGATCTCCCCTTGGTCTGGCAGGATTACCGCCGTGTCCCAACCCGCCAAGCCCCGGATTTCTCAGCGCATCGCAGCGATCGCAGAATCAGCCACCCTTGCAGTCGATGGAAAAGCTAAGGCCCTCAAAGCAGCCGGTCGCCCCGTCATTGGCTTTGGCGCTGGTGAACCAGATTTTCCTACCCCCGGATATATCGTCAATGCTGCTGAAAAGGCGGTCCGAGTTGTAGCAAATCATCGATATACACCCACGCCAGGATTGCCTGAACTTCGCCAAGCGATTGTCGCGAAAACCTTACGTGACTCTCAATTCGAGATAACTGTCGACAACGTACTCGTAACAAATGGTGGCAAGCAGGCTGTATATCAATCCATCGCAACAATCGTTGATCAAGGCGATGAGGTTATTCTTCCCGCTCCTTATTGGACCACCTACCCAGAATGCATTCGTTTAGCAGGTGGTATTCCGATTGAAGTCTTTGCAGATGAGACGAGCAATTATTGCGTGAGCGTGGAACAACTTGAAGCAGCCCGGACATCAAAGACAAAGGCGCTGATTTTCTGTTCACCAAGTAACCCAACTGGTTCGGTGTACACCCCAGAACACGTGCGGGCAATCGGTGAGTGGGCACTCAAACATGGAATTTGGATTATCACCGATGAGATTTATGAGCATTTGCGTTATGACGGCGTGCAAGCTCCATCCTTGCCAGTCTTAATTCCCGAGTTGGCCGATCAAACAATCATCCTTAATGGGGTCGCGAAGACTTATGCGATGACGGGCTGGCGAGTGGGTTGGATGATTGGCCCTAAAGGTGTAATTAAAGCAGCAACAAACTTACAATCTCATCTGACAAGCAACGTATCGAATGTGGCTCAACGGGCAGCAATTGCTGCGCTCACTGGTGATCTCAGTGCTGTTGGAGAGATGAAAGTTGCTTTCGATCGTCGACGTAAATTGATCGTCAAAATGCTTAATGAAATTGATGGGTTTGAATGTCCAATGCCTCAAGGTGCATTTTATGTTTATCCGGCAGTCCATAAGGTGCTAGGTCGCGAAATTCGCGGAAAGAAACCCACGTCTAGCTCTGAACTGGCAACGTTGATTCTTGATGAGGTCGAAGTTGCAGCCGTTCCTGGTGAAGCATTTGGGCCATCTGGATATCTTCGCTTCTCTTATGCGTTAAGCGATGAAGATATCGTCGAGGGAATCTCACGTATCAAAAAACTCATTAATGGCTAGTTAGGTCGCAATTCACAAGTCGGACTTCGGGCTCAAGTACAATTCCAAACTTCGTCCTCACAGCCTCCTGACAGTCTTTTGCTAACTCAATCAAATCGTCGCTACGCGCCTGACTAAGATTTGCCAGCGCGAGAACATGCTTAGTGGATATTCCAGCACCTGCATGTCTTTGGCCTTTCTTTATCCCCGAATGCTCCAGTAACCATGCAGCGGAAAGTTTCACTGTGCCATCAGGGTTTGGCCATTGCGGTGCTGCTTGAGGTAAGCGACTTGCAAATTCTGAAGTCACTGAAGGGTTAACAAAGAAAGAACCAGCTGACCAGGTATCTCGATCATGTTCTGAAAGGAGCATTCCCTTGCGCTCTCTTATCTTTAAGACTCGCTCGCGGACTTCACTTACTGATGCGCGCTCTCCCACTTTGATTTCTAATTCATCTGCAAGCTCAGAATATGTTATGGGAATAGATAACTCGCCTCTCTTTAATTGGACTGTTACATCTAGTATCACAAAACGGTTTGGCTCTTCTTTGAATAGCGAGCCTCGGTAACCGAACCTACATTGATTTGCAGTAAAGGTTCTCTGCTCCTTTGCGACTCGATCCCAAGTGCGTACGCGTGCCACAACCTCTTTGAGCTCTTGGCCATACGCGCCAATATTCTGAATAGGAGCCGCACCTACTCGACCAGGAATGCCGCTCAGCGTTTCAAGACCAGAGAACCCCGCTGCGACGGTCTGTCCCACGAAAGCATCCCATTCCACACCAGCAGCAACTGTGATCATTCCGCCGGAGCAAGCGTCATAATCCAATTCACTTCCCTGGTTACTGATCCGCAACACTGTTCCAGCAAAATCAGAGTCGCCAGCAAGAATGTTTGAGCCCCCACCAATAACTTGCACGGGTTCAGATTGGTTAACGGTTTTAAGAATTATCTCTTCTGAGGTTCCTTCGACAAACTCTGATATCAATCCGCCTACACGAAAAGTTGTCAGGTCGGAGAATCTCATACGAAAAGATTACCGGCGCGGTGCAAGAATCCCTAGATTCCCGCGGAAACGCTTGAGTAAACGTTGGTAATTCTCCTTGGAATGCTTCTCTCGATAAGCGCTATCGACATCGTAATATCCGTGATGGCGCTCTTGAGCAAGTGGCAATTCAACTTGTAGCAATTTGCCACCTGCTTCCCGGAGGGCAAGTGAAAACTCTAGATCTGCATTTCGGTAATACTTAGCGCTCGGATTCGCTCCAACAGCCTTTGCAAATTCCCGATTGAGGACCATAAAGTAACCAAAAAGCACATCTACTTCTCCTGGGCCTTTGTCATCTACTGATCGCCATTCATCGTCGAGATTTATTAATCCACCGCGCCAACCAACCGCCACAACTCCATCAGAGAATGTAGAAATCACATCTGGAAAGGGATTGGCTAAAAAACGAGTTGAAGAATCCATGAGTGTTATGTAGTCGCTGCTCACCTCTTCGAGCAGAAGATTTACCGCGTTCGACCAACCTAGCCGTTGTTTCTGATAGTTAATGGTTACTCGAGAACTTAACGCTTCAAGAGGCGTGAAATCTTGTTTTCCATTGACCACGATATAGATTGGGGATTGCGAATGTTCGATTACAGCCCTAACTGAATCGAGAAAGTCCTCTAGATAACCATCTAGAATCAGAGTAACTGTGATATCACGTTCGCTTATCACAATCGAATCCGAGCTTTCGTCTGACCCAGCACTTTTACGCCTTCGCAGAGCGCCGTAACTTCTACGGTAACTTCAGACTCATTTACCTCTCCCACCCGTCCGGAGAAAGTAATCGTGGTGTCACGGTCAGAAGCAACCACGACAGGCTTAGTGAACCTCGTAGAAAATTCCACTACATCTTTATCTGAACCAACACAAAGACGGACCCAAAGACGGATGGCCTCTCCGGCGAGCGCCATTGTGTACATCCCATGTGCAATGACATTTGGTAGCCCAACAGATTTAGCAAATTCTTCATCTAAATGAATTGGATTGTGGTCTCCACTTGCCATCGCATATGCGCGTAATTTTTCTCTGTTCACCGTCATAGTGTATTCGGGAAGTTCCTGTCCCGATTGGAAACTGGTAATAATCATGATTGTTCACCCCGAAAAACAAGAGTGGACCAAGTTGATGAGAGTAGTACTCCCGTCACAGCATCAGAGAAATCTGTCCTAATGGAGATAAACTCATTTCCAGCAAGGCTCTTATAACTTTCAATCTCGCTTACTGAAAGCATTTCATCTCCTGCGGCAAATGGACGATGGTGCAGGAACCTCTGATCACCATGAACCACTCGCGACCAATCAAATCCCAAGGTTGGGAGGAATTCTTCGGCGGCCTTAACTGAGAACACGAT
>Ga0208048_1000163_pt1 | contig 34933 bp, 39 predicted proteins | sample Malawi_45m_30L_FD_184163 | JGI IMG/M metagenome (GOLD analysis project Ga0208048, IMG submission 184163) | Freshwater microbial communities from Lake Malawi, Central Region, Malawi to study Microbial Dark Matter (Phase II) - Malawi_45m_30L... | ecosystem: Environmental > Aquatic > Freshwater >...
TCGTGCATGGAAAGCGCGGCGAGCAACTCGGGTTTGCTCCCGGCTTCGAGACCGAAATGGAATTCCGCGCCGGCATCGACGACTTCTTCGACGACCTCGCGGAGCTGGTTGACTTTGATCGGGAAAACGCCGCGGTAGACATTCTTGTAGCCGGCTTCGGCAATGGCTTCGGCGAAGGCGCGGTTGACGGTCTGCACGCGGTGGCGGAGCAAATCTTGGAAACGCAAGGTGATGGGAAACGAGAGCCCGCGCTCGCGCGCTTCGTGCACGAGTTCCATCATGTCGATCTCGCGCGTCGTCTCGCCATCGGGGCGGACAGCGACGTGGCCTTTGCCATTGACGGTGAAATATGGCGCGCCCCAACGCTCCACGTTGTAGAGCGCGAGGGCCGAGGAAACATCCCAATCGTTCATTTCGAGAGCGCGCTAATAGGGCCGCTCGGCCCGGAGTGCAATCGGAAATGCGCGGGAATTTTGCTTTGGCCGAAACCGGCAGGCGCGGGCAGACTCGCGTCATGGACAAATCGGGCCTGCCGCGCATCGAGCACGAGGTGCCGGTCATGTTCTTCGACACGGATTGCGGAGGCGTGATCCACAACCTCGCTTACCTGCGCTTTGTCGAGACCGCGCGCACGGTTATGGCCACGCAAATGGGCATGCGCCTGGGCGAAATGGCCGCGGAGGGACTCTATCCGGTCGTGCTGCGCACGGAGATCGACTACCTCTCGCCGGGAAAATTCGGCGAGCGTATTGTCGTGCGCGGCGGAGTGACCGAGGTCGGCCGGGTGCGGTTCTGGGTGGAATTCGAGGTGGTCCGCGCCGAGGACGGGAAAGTTCTGACCAAGAGCCGTCAGTCGCTCGCCCTCATCCGCATGCCGGGCGCCAAAGCCGAGCGTTTGCCGGAAGAGTGGTTCAAGGCGCGGCCTTGAGGGCTGCGGCGACCGCGGCGAGGGCGGAGGAAAGTTTTTCCCGCACGCCGGGAGCGAAGCCGCGTTTTTCGTGCAGGACGAGGAGTTGCAGGACGCCGCTGCGCAGGAGACTGGCGCTGCCGGTGTCGAGATGGATGGTGATGCCGTGCGATTCGCCCCAGCCCGCACTGCGCGCCTCGACCGCACGATCCATCGCGCCGGAAGCAGCGCGCAGAATTTCGTTGCAATCGAGTTCGAGCGGCGGACTCCATTCGGAGAGGACTTCGTTGCGCCGGGTGAGCAGGCAGGACTGGATCCCGGGCAATCCGCAGCACAAGCGCGGCACATCGGCTGGGGTGAGATGGTCGTCGGTGTGGAAAATTTCCTGCAGGGCTTTGTCCGAGCGCAACGCAACATTGCCCCAGGCGACTTCGTCGGCTCGCTCCATGCGCGGCAACCCGGCGAGCACGCGGGCGCGCAGGGCGTCGGGAACGCCCGCGCCGGTCTCGACCGGCCACACCTCGAATTCCCAAAGGATGTGCAGCGGGTGCTTTTCCTTGGGACGGATGGCGAGTGCTCGGGTGGACATGGATGCATGGAAAGCAAAGCCCCGCCGGACGCAGTCCGCAAGCGCTTTGCCTTTGCAGCGCCGAGGAAGCGCTTACTATCGCCTCTCCGAACTCCCATGAAAACCGTCACCATTACCGAAGCGAAAAAACATCTCGGGGCGTATTTGAAGGACGCGGTGGACGGACAAAACATCGGCATCATCTGCGGCAACCGGGTGGTGGCCTTGCGGCCGGTCGAAGTAACATCGCTGGATTTCGAAAAAGTCGGGGATCCGGAGGTCGTCGGAAAATTGACCGTCGAACAGCGAGAGCAACTCTACGAGCGGTTGAAAAGAGAGCGCAAGGAAGCCAAGCGGCGACGGAAGGAACTGCTCGCCGCTGTTACGCAAACTTGACGGCAGGAGCGGTCCAAAGAATACTGGACGCATGTCCAGCAATCCGACTGCGCGGCAGAAGCAGATCCTCGACTACATCGGGCGCCATCGCACGCGGCACGGCGTGCCGCCGACGGTGCGGGAGATCCAGCATCATTTCGGGTTCGCCAGCCCGAACGCGGCGGCTTCGCATTTGCGCGCGCTGGAAAAAAAGAAACTGCTCCAGCGCGGACGCGGCGCGGCGCGTTCGCTCAAAGTAACCGGCGATCACCGCCGCGAAGTGGCGGGTATTCCGATTTACGGCGAAATCCCGGCGGGATTTCCCGACATGCGCGAGCAGCGTCCCGACGGTTGCGTTTATGCCGACCTCGATTCGCTCGATATCCGTCGCACGGCGCGGACTTTTGCCGTGCGGGTGCGCGGGGATTCGATGACTGGCGCGCATATTCTCGAGGGCGATCTGGTCGTGCTCGAATTGCGTGAACCGAACCACGGGAACATTGTGGCTGCGCTGATCGACGGCGAAACAACGCTGAAGCGTTATCTCGTGCGCAACCGGCGTCCGTTCCTGCGCGCGGAAAATCCAAAGTATCCCGATCTCATTCCGGCGCACGAGTTGGTCATCCAAGGTGTGATGATCGCACTCTTCCGCAAACCGAAGGATGCGGGGCGGGCGATCGAACCTTAGGGAAAATCGCGATGGGAACATTGCGATCCACCCGTGACGCGCGGAGAAAGCTCGGTGCTTGCCAATGGAAGTCATCCGCTTTGAGATGCGCGCATGGAACGATCCTACGGACGCGGGGCGGGCGAGTTGCGCCCGGTGACATTCGAACCGGGCATCGCGCCGCATGCGGCGGGATCGGTGCTCGTTTCTTTCGGCAACACGCGCGTGGTTTGCGCGGCGACGATCGACGAGGCCGTGCCGCGCTGGATGCAGGTGCAGAAAGTGAGCGGCGGATGGCTCACCGCGGAATATTCCATGCTCCCCTACTCCACGCTGGATCGCAAAGCGCGCGACATTTCGCGCGGCAAGCTCGACGGACGGACCACGGAAATCCAGCGGTTGATCGGGCGCGCGCTGCGCGCGGTGGTCGACTTGGAAAAACTCGGCGCGCGCACGTTGTGGGTCGATTGCGATGTGTTGCAGGCGGACGGCGGGACGCGCACCGCGGCGATCACCGGCGCCTGCGTGGCCGTCGAGTTGGCCTGTCGGAAGTTGATCGCGGAGGGAAAAATCAAAGTGACGGCTCTGCGCGAGCGCGTGGCTGCGGTCAGTGTCGGCGTGGTCGACGGCGAAGTGCTGACCGACCTCGATTACAACGAGGACAAAGAAGCCACGGTGGACATGAACCTGGTCATGACCCAGAGCGGGGAGTTTGTGGAAGTGCAGGGGTCGGGCGAAGAAGCAACTTTCGGCGAGGAAGCTCTATTTGAGATGCTGCGATCAGGTCGGGCCGGGATCGAAAGATTACTTGCCCTTCAGGAGGATGCCCTTAGGCTCTCCGGCCCGTCACAGGCATGAAAAAAGCACTCGTCACAGGAATCACCGGACAGGACGGCTCCTACTTGGCCGATCTGTTGTTGGCCAAAGGATACGAAGTCCACGGCATCATCCGTCGCGCCAGCACATTCAACACCGGGCGCATCGACCATCTTTATCAGGATCCCCACGTCAATGGCGTCCGGCTCTTCCTGCACTACGGTGATTTGTCCGATTCGGTGAGCATGACCAAAATGCTCTACGATCTGCAACCGGACGAAGTTTACAACCTCGGCGCGCAGAGCCACGTGCGCGTCAGCTTCGATATTCCCGAATACACGGCCGATGTGACCGGCGTGGGCACGATCCGCATTCTCGAGGCGATTCGCGAATCTGGGGTGAAGCCCCGCTTTTACCAGGCCTCGAGCAGCGAGATGTTCGGCAAGGTGCAGGAGATTCCGCAGAAAGAGACAACTCCGTTCTGGCCGCGCAGTCCCTACGGTTGCGCCAAAATGTTCGGACACTGGGCCACGGTGAATTATCGCGAGAGCTACGATCTCTTTGCCTGCAGTGGAATTCTTTTCAATCACGAGAGCCCGCGCCGAGGCGAGACCTTCGTCACGCGCAAAATTTCCCGTGCGGTGGCCGCGATCAAGCTGGGGCTGCAGAAAGATTTGTATCTGGGCAACATGGACGCCAAGCGCGATTGGGGCTACGCGCCCGAGTATGTCGAGGGCATGTGGCGCATGCTCCAAGCCGACAAGCCGGACGACTATGTTTTGGCCACCAACGAGACGCATACGGTGAAGGAGTTTGTGATGGAAGCCTTTGGGCACGTGGGACTTGAGTGGGAAAAGTTCGTCAAATACGACGCCCGCTACGAGCGCCCCGCCGAAGTCGATCTCCTCATCGGCGACCCGGCCAAAGCCAAGCGCAATCTGGGCTGGGAACCGAAGGTCCGCTTCAAGGAATTGGTCCAGATCATGGTGGACGCAGATCTGGAAATGCTTGAAGGCAAGGGCCTCGTCCACCAACATCAAGGATAACCAACAGAGAAGAGCCAGTTTTATGTCCAGAGTCTGCAGCATCACAGGAGCCAAACCGAAACGCGGGTCGACCATCCATCGCCGTGGTATGGCCAAGAAGAAAGGCGGCGTCGGCCGTCACGTTACGGCAAACACGCCGCGGTATTTTGTCCCCAACCTTCAGGAGAAGCGCGTCTGGGTTCCCGAACTGAAGAGGTTCGTCAAAGTGAAACTGACCGCGCGCGCCCTGAAAACGATCAACAAGAACGGAGCTTACGCAACTCTCAAAAAGGCCGGGCTTATCTGACCGGCTTCTTTGAATCCCACCCACAACAGAAAGGAAACAACCACCATGGCATTCAGCACAGTCAGCAAAAAAAGCGGCAAAACCTACTTCCTCCATGCGCGTCTGCAAAAGCTGCGCGGCGGACAAGAAGTCACCCTCTACTACTTCGCGGGCCAACCCGGCGAGGGCGCGATCGATGCGCTTCCGGCCGGATACGAGGTCTCGGAGAACGAGCGCACGGGCCTTCCGCTGCTCAAGAAGAAGAAATAAGGCGCAAACTTAATTCTTTTCAGGAAAGCGGCCCGGCACACGTTGCAGGGCCGCTTTTTCTTTGGCCCGCACTTCCATGCATAATCCCCTGATTGTCGGCGGCGGCCTTGTCGGTCTCGGCACGGTGTGGCAACTCCTGCGTTCAGGACGGTGTCGCCGGCTGACCCTGCTCGAGAAGGAGTCTTACGTCGGCGCGCACCAGAGCACGCACAACAGCGGCGTGCTTCACGCGGGCCTTTACTACAAGCCCGGTTCACTCAAGGCGCGCCTCGCGGTCGAGGGGATACGCGAAATGACCGCCTACTGCGTCGAGAAAAAGATTCCGCACGAAATCTGCGGCAAAGTGGTCGTGGCGGTCGACGAAACGGAAGCCCCGCGCCTGCGCGCCCTGGAAGAACGCGGACGCGCCAACGGACTGCAGGGATTGCGCTGGCTGGATCAGTCCGCACTCCGCGCGATCGAGCCCCACGCTGCCGGCGTGGCCGCGCTTCATGTGCCGGAGGAAGGCATCGTCGATTATGCCGTGGTGTGCGAGGCCTTGCGCGCCGACATCGAAGCAGCCGATGGGAAGATCGTGACCAACGCGGGAGTTGACTCACTTCGCGCGACAAACACGGGATGGATCGCGGAGACCGCAGCCGGGGAATTCGAGGGGGATTTTCTCATCAATTGCGCGGGACTGCAGTGCGACCGCGTCTGCCGCATGGCCGGTGGAAAGCCCGCCGACCGCATCGTTCCCTTCCGCGGCGAATACTACCAACTGCGCGCGCAAAGCGCCCATCTCGTGCGCAATCTCATTTATCCCGTGCCAGATCCGAAGTTTCCCTTCCTCGGCGTTCACTTCACGCGCTTGATCGGCGGCGGCATCGAAGCCGGACCGAACGCCGTGCTCGCTTTGGCGCGCGAGGCTTACCGCAAAACGCAATGGGATCTGCGCGATATGGCCGATGCGCTGACCTTTCCCGGATTCTGGAAATTCCTCGCCACGCATCCGACCATGGCTTGGGAGGAAGGCATCCGCTCGCTCAGCAAAAAACTTTTCTGCCGTTCGCTCCAGCGCCTTGTGCCCGATCTGCGCGAGCAGGATCTCGCGCCCGGCGGAGCCGGCGTGCGCGCGCAGGCCATCTCGCCCTCCGGCGAGTTGGTGCAGGATTTCAGTCTGGTGCGCGGCGAACGCGCACTTCACGTCCTCAACGCCCCCAGCCCCGCCGCCACCGCTTCGCTGGCCATTGGACGCCACATCACGGAAACCATCGGGGCCAACTGAGCCTCGCTAAATCCTTTCGCCGCGGGCAGTCCGAGGTTAATTTTCTTTCTTTCCCATGAGCCGCGAAGCCAAGGTCGATCGCAAAACGAAGGAAACCGACATCCGTCTGCGTTTCAATGTGGACGGAACCGGCCAGTCGAACATCAAGACCGGGATCGGTTTCTTCGATCACATGCTCGTGCTTTTCACCAAGCACGGCTTGTTCGACCTCGACCTCGAAGCCAAGGGCGATCTCGAGGTCGATGCGCATCATACCGTGGAGGACGTCGGCCTCGCTCTCGGCCAGGCCCTGCGCGAAGCGATCGGCGACAAAAAAGGAATGAGCCGTTACGGATGGTGTCTGCTTCCGATGGACGACGCCCTCGCCCGCATCGCACTCGATTGCAGTGGACGTCCCTATCTCGCCTACGAGGCACCGGAAGAAGCGGGGCCGATCGAGAACTTTCCGTTCCAACTCATCGAGGAATTCCTGCGCGCCTTCAGCGTGCAGGGCGGGCTCAATCTGCACGTTGCCTTGCTCGACGGACGCGACTCGCACCACATGGCCGAGGCGGTCTTCAAAGGTCTGGCCCGTGCGCTCGACCAAGCCACGCGCCTCGACCCGCGCGTGCAGGGCGTGCCCAGCACCAAAGGTTCGCTCTGATGGCCCCGCGCGTGGCCGTCATCGATTACGGCAGCGGCAACCTGCGCAGCGTGGAAAAAGCGCTGCAAAAAACGGGAGCCGAACCGGTGCGCTGCGCCGACGCGGCGGCCATCGGCGGTTGCCAAGCGATCGTCTTGCCGGGCGTCGGTTCGTTCGGAGATTGCGCCCGCAGCTTGGAAGAACGCGGACTCACTCCGGTTTTGCGCGAGTGGCTCGCGGCGGACCGTCCTTATTTTGGCATTTGTCTCGGCTACCAAATTCTTTTCGAATCGAGCGAAGAATCGCCCGAAGCGCGCGGCCTAGGTCACTGGCCGGGACGCGTGATGAAATTCGCGGAAGTGCCCGGGCGCAAGGTGCCCCACATGGGATGGAACAGCCTTGCGTGGGGAAGCCCGGATCCGATTTACGCCGGAGTTCCTGAGAACGCTTATGTCTTCTTCGTGCATTCCTACTATCCCGCTCCAGCCGATGAATCGATCGTCACCGCATGGTGCGACTACGGCGTGGGATTCGCCGCGTCCGCCGCGCGGAACCGCGTGCACGGCGTGCAGTTCCATCCGGAAAAAAGCCAGGAAGTCGGACTGCGCATTCTCGAAAATTTCGCGCGAGGATTGCGCGAGAAAAACTGACCATGCTGCTTTATCCCGCCATCGATCTCATGGGAGGCCAAGCCGTCCGCCTCAAGCAGGGGCGCGCTTCGGAAAAAACCGTTTATTCCGACGATCCTGTTGCGGTGGCACGCGAGTGGGAGGCACGCGGCGGCGATTGGTTGCACATTGTCGACCTCGATGCGGCTTTCAGCGGGAAGCACGCCAATCTCGAGATCGTGCGCAAAATTTGCGCGGCAGTCTCCATCCCGGTGCAAACGGGTGGCGGCATGCGCGACGAGGAAAGTATTCGCTTGGCACTCGAGGCGGGCGTTTCGCGCGCGGTCATCGGCACAAAAGCCGCGGAAGATCCGGATTTCGTCCGTCGGTGCATCGCGCGCTTCGGGGGCGAGCATATCGCCGTCGGCATCGATGCGCGGGACGGGAAGGTCGCGGTCAAAGGCTGGGCCGAAACCACGGGCGTCGAGGCCCTCCAATTGGCAGCCGATCTGGGGCGGTCCGGAATCGGAGCTCTCATTTATACGGACATCGCGACGGACGGCATGCTGCAGGGACCGAATCTTCCGGCCATGCGGGCCATGGTGGCGAAGGCCGGTTGCCCCGTAATTGCCAGTGGCGGTGTTGCCTCGGCCGCCGATCTGGCCGCGCTGGCCGAGATCGAGGGGTTGGCCGGTGCCATCATCGGAAAGGCCCTCTTCGACGGGCTGATCAAGGGCAACCTCAAAGAGGCCTGCCGGACAGCAGCCAGCGGATCCTGAAGCTCGTTTTACAGATTGGCCTTGCAGTCTTTGGTCCAGTCTGCTGATTTCAAGCCATATGAAGATTCCTAGTTTGGCCCTGGTCGCAGCCGCCTTGGCGACAATCCTTTTCGTCAGTGCCTGCGAACAGGAAAAACCGCAGCCGCAACCGCGCAACCGCTACGGCTTTGGCGGAACGCAAACGCTGCAGCAATCCGCGACGAACGCAACCACGACCAGCACCCTTCCGCCGCTGTCCGGCACCAACGCGATGAGCGGCATGACCGACTCCGCTTTGGTCAATCCGATCCCCACGCCATCGCCCACGCCTGCTCCCGCAGCGCCCGCGAGCATTCCCACGCCAGACGTTTCCTACGGCATTCCAGTCCCGGGTAAATTGGGCTTCGTCACGAGTCCGCATGCCCCCAATGCCGGATTTGTCGACGTGCGCGGATTTCCTCCGGGCACCGAAGTCAAAGATCCCTACACGGGCCGCATCTTTCTCGTTCCCTGATCCCGCCGGTTTTCCGGCGTGAGATTCCCGGCAACCGCTGCCATAGTCTGCCGACATGGGCGGCGAAATATCACACGTTGCGGTCTTCGGACCGGGCTTGATGGGCGCGTCGCTGCTTATGGCGCTGCGCAAGAAATCTCCGCACACCAAACTTTCTGTCTGGGCACGACGCAACGAGGCGGCGGATGAAATCGTCAAGCGCGGCTTGGCCGATGCGGCGTGCACTGATCCGGCAAAAGCAGCTACCGGCGCCGACACGGTTGTTCTCTGCGTTCCCGTCGATCGGATAGCGGATGTCGCGCGGTCCATCGCCCCGCACATCGGTGCCGACACCCTTGTCACCGACGTGGGAAGCACCAAGCAAACCATAGCCGCAAAACTCGAGGAGATTTTTTCGGAGGACAAGAACTTCATCGGCAGCCACCCGATGTGCGGCTCGGAGGAATCGGGACTGGGTGCGGCGCGGGCGGATCTTTACGAGGGCGCACTTTGCGTTGTCTGTCCCACAACCTCTTCGCGCCCGGAACTTTTGGAGAAGGTTGAATCGCTGTGGAAAACGGTCGGCGGACGCGTGGCGCAACTTTCACCGGCTGACCACGACAAAGCGGCGGCGGCCACGAGCCACGCGCCGCATATTGCCGCAGCCGCCTTGGTTGCACTTGTTGCGGATGAACCGGAGGCATTCAGGGCGCTTTGCGCTTCCGGTTTTCGCGACACCACTCGCGTTGCTTCGGGTTCACCGGAGTTGTGGTCCGCCATCCTCGCCGCGAACGCGGGAGAAACCGCCGCGGCTTTGCAAAGGCTTGAGAAGATATTGACGAATTACCGCCAAGCGATCGCCTCGGGAAGTCGCGACAAAGTTGCCGGCATGCTGCAAGATGCCGTGGCGCAACGCGCAAAAATCTTTCCCAAAAATTGAGTATGGAGATCAGAGTCACTCCGTCGCCCGCATGGAGCGCGACCATGAAAGTCCCGGGCGACAAGAGCATGTCGCACCGCGCGGCCATGCTTGCTTCACTGACCAATGGCCCGTGCCTGATCCGCAACTATTTGTCGGGCGAAGACTGTTGTGGCACGCTGCGCGTCCTCGGGCAACTGGGGGTCCCAATCGAACAACGAGGTCCCGGCGAATGGCTCATCCATGGAGTCGGAGGAAAATTCACCGCGCCGAAGGACGATTTGGACTGCAGCAACTCCGGAACGACCATGCGACTCATTTCGGGTCTGCTGGCCGCGCAGCCATTCCGTTCGAGGCTGACCGGCGACGCGTCGCTTTCCCGTCGTCCGATGAAGCGCATTATCGAGCCTCTCTCGCGCATGGGTGCCCGTCTCTCGACGGAAGGCCCGAACGACACGCCTCCGCTCATTATCGAAGGAAATGCCGAGCTTCATGCGATCGAATACGTGTTGCCCGTGCCTAGCGCACAGGTCAAAAGCGCGGTCCTCCTTGCCGGCTTGCTGGCCAAAGGAAAAACCACCGTGGTGCAACCGGTTCCAACCCGCGATCATACCGAACGCATGCTTGCCCACTTCGGAGTGCCTGTCGAAATTGAAGGAGACCGCATTTCGGTGCAGGGCGGAAACCTTCCGCAAGCACGTGACTTCGATGTGCCGGGCGATATCTCCAGCGCCGCCTTTTGGCTCGTTGCCGCTGCGGCAAAACCCGGATGCCGCTTGGCCATCGAAGACCTCGGACTCAATCCGACCCGAACCGGCGTGATCAAAGTTCTCCAAAGAATGGGAGCACGCATCAGGGTGACACCAAGCGATGCAGGCGCGGGTGAGCCGAAAGGCCGCGTTGAAGTGGAAGGCGGAAAGCTTTCGGGCACAACCATTGCAGGAGCAGAAATCGCCAATGTCATCGACGAGATTCCGGTGCTCGCGGTGGCCGCGGCTCTCGCGGACGGCACCACCGTGATCAGCGAGGCCAGTGAATTGCGGGTCAAAGAATCGGACCGACTCGCCGTTGTTGCCCTCCATCTGCAAGCCATGGGCGCGGACGTTATCGAAAAGCCCGACGGTTTGGTCATCCAAGGAGGCAAGCCGCTCCACGGGGCGCTGCTGGCAAGCCAAGGAGATCACCGCGTCGCCATGGCCTTCGCCATCGCCGGATTGTTTGCCTCCGGTGAAACCGTGATTCAGAGCACCGAATGCGTGGATACTTCGTATCCGGGGTTCGCCCGCCAGCTGGAGGAAATTATCCATGCATAAGTCAGCACATCACGAGACCGTCGTCATCGCCATCGACGGACCGGCGGCCTCGGGCAAAAGCACAGTGGCGCGCGAACTGGCCAAACGCCTCGGCTACCGTTTTCTCAACTCGGGCGACCTTTACCGCGCCATGACGTGGTCCTGCCTTCGTCGTAACATCGACTGCCGTAACCCGGACGCCGTGGCCACCGCAGCGGGCAATGCAGAGATCAAAGTTTCCAGCGAGAAAAACGAATACTATCCGAAGATAGACGGTGAGGATGCCCGCGCACATCTCCGCGATCCGGAAGTAAATGCCAATGTCTCGCCGGTTTCCGCCGTTCCCGCCGTGCGGTATATTCTTTCTGCAGCCATCCGGTCCCACGCGCAGGGACGACAGACCGTAATCGAGGGACGCGACATCGGCTCAGCCGTCTTTCCGGAAACTTCTTTCAAGTTCTATATCGATGCACATCCCCAAGTGCGTCAACGCCGCCGACGCAATCAGGGCCAGAGCGAAGAAATTGCCAAGCGGGACATAATGGACTCGTCGCGCAGCATCGATCCACTGACTGTGGCCGCCGGTGCCACGGTTATTGATACGTCCGCGCTCGACGTTCCCGGCGTGGTTGCCGCCATCCTCGAAAAACTCCGCAGCCAAGGCCTGGCCACTGCCATCGAAGCATGCAGCAGCAAAGAATGACTTTCTGGTATCTGCTCGGTTACTCGCTGAGCAAAGCCATCGCCAAAACCTTCTTCAACTACCGCGTTATCGGCGCGGAGAACATGATTGAGGAAGGCCCCTGCATCATCGCGGCGAACCACTGCAGCTACCTCGATCCGCCGCTCGTCGGTGTCGCGTGCAAGCGCGCCATCCACTACCTCGCCCGCAAAAGTCTGCTCGACGTGCCGATCCTCGGTCCGATCCTCCCGGAGTTGAACGTCATTCCCGTCGACCAAAAGAACGCCGACCGCAGTGCTCTCATGGGCGCCATCCGCGTCGTCCGTGTCGGCGGTGCCGTCCTCATCTTTCCCGAAGGCACCCGCAGCCCTGATGGAAAGCTTCAGCCTGCACAACCCGGGATCGGGATGATCGTGGCCAAGACGGGTGCTCCGTTGGTTCCGGTAAAGATCTCGGGGTCCCACGAGGCGTTCCCGCGCGGATCACGATGCCCGAGGCCCCGGTTCGTGACGGTTTCCATCGGCAAAGCGCTCAGCTTCGATTTCGATGGTGAGGGGCGTGATTTCTACCAAAATGCAAGCGACCGCGTCCTCGATGCGGTCGCTGCGGTGAAGAGAAATTAATTCAGATTTTTGTCTACTTTATGGCGTTAGTAAAATCGCCGGCAGCGAGTAAGTTAGTGTTCGTTGCTTGACCGGCTTGGAACACCGCGCCATCACCACCTTTTCGGAAAACAACAAAGCCCTTTTCGCCAAAGGGCTTGTTAGTGGGGTTAATAGGTTGACCGTAAGTGAAGTTTGCCGTGGTGATGAAGGCTGCAGACATCGGGCTGGCTTCTCCTACGTTGTAAACTGTGAGCGCGCTGGGAGTCGGTGTGCCTGGCGGCGTATTAGTGCCTCGCGCTACACCCGGTGCGTTCAACATCTTAGCAAAATCGACAGCACTCATGTATTTCCCTCCGACCAACGAATTTGCCCAATTCGCCCATGAACCGCCCATGTCTCCTGGCCATCCTAGATTCGTGTCTCCCGTTGTTTGTCCGTCCAACGCCATCTGGAACGTCGATATGTAAATCTGACGCGCATTGCTCATTGACTGGGTGATTTGTCCTCGCGCCAGAGCCCCTGTAATTGCGGGGAGGGCCAAAGCGGCCAATATGGCAATGATCGAAATGACCACGAGCAATTCGATGAGAGTGAAGGCGCGAAGGGAATGAGGGAAATGTTTCATGATGTATTTCACTTAAACCGGTGGATCGGCAAAAGCAACCCCTATTCCGCGGCGAATCCCACGATAGCCAAGGGTGGGAGTTCAATCTGGACTGAGTGGTCGCGGCCTTGCCACGGGATGGGCTCGGAGGCAACACCGCCCAAGTTGCCGACGTTGCTTCCGCCGTAGGCTTCCGCGTCGGTATTGAGGATTTCGCGGTAAAAACCCGGTTTAGGGACGCCCAACCGATAGCCGCCCCGCACCACAGGGGTGGCGTTCATGGCGAAGACCAGGTTCTGATCCTCCGACGATTTGCGCAGGAAGGCGACAACGCTGTTGTCCGAATCGCGGAAGTCGATCCACTCGAAGCCCTCGCTCGTGTCGTCGAGTTGGTAGAAGGCCGGGAACTCTTTGTAAATACGGTTGAGATGTTGGACGAGGCGGGACAAGCCGGCATGCAGCGGAAATTGCGTGAGGTGCCAATCGAGGCTCTGGTTGTAGCGCCACTCCTCCCATTGGCCGAATTCGCCGCCTTGGAACAAAAGCTTTTTTCCGGGGTGCGCCCACATCAGTCCGTAAAGCATCCGCAAGTTGGCAAACTTCTGCCACATGTCACCCGGCATTTTCCCGAGCAAAGCTCCTTTGCCGTGAACAACCTCGTCGTGACTCAGCACGAGGACGAAGTGCTCGTGAAAAGCGTAGAGCAGCGAAAAGGTGATGCTGCCCTGATGGTAACGGCGGTAGATCGGATCCATGCTCATGTAGTGGAGGAAGTCGTGCATCCAACCCATGTTCCATTTGAAGCCGAAGCCGAGCCCGCCGAGATAAGTCGGACGCGAGACGCCGGGCCAAGCCGTTGATTCCTCGGCGATGGTGATGATCCCGGGAAACCGCTCGTAGCTCACTTCGTTGAAGCGTTTGAGAAAATAAATCGCCTCGAGATTTTCCCGTCCGCCGTAGCAATTCGGCACCCATTGCCCGCCCTCGCGCGAGTAGTCGAGATAAAGCATGGAAGCAACCGCATCCACGCGCAGTCCGTCGATGTGGTATTGGTCGAACCAGAAAAGCGCGTTGGCGATGAGGAAGTTTCTTACCTCGTTGCGACCGTAGTTGAAGATATACGTGCCCCAGTCGCGGTGCTCGCCTTGGCGCGGGTCGGAATGCTCGTAGAGGTGCGTGCCGTCGAACTCGGCCAAACCATGCGCGTCTTTGGGGAAGTGGGCCGGCACCCAATCCAGAATCACGCCGATGCCCGCCTTGTGGCAGTTGTCGACAAAATGACGGAACTCATCAGGGTTGCCGAAACGGCTCGTCGGTGCGTAATAGCCTGTCACCTGATAGCCCCATGAACCGTCGTAGGGGTGCTCGGCCACGGGCATGAGTTCGATATGGGTGAAGCCCATTTCCAAGCAGTAAGGAATCAGCCGGTGGGAAAGCTCGATGTAGCTGAGCGGACGATTGTTGTCGTCGTCCATGCGTTGCCACGAAGCCAGATGGACCTCGTAGATGCTGAGCGGTTTTTTGTGCCACTCCTGCTTGGCGCGATATTCCATCCAGCCTTCGTCCGACCACTTGAAGCGGTCCAAGTCGTAGACGATCGAGGCAGTCTGCAGTCCGTGCTGACCGTAAAAGGCGAAAGGATCGCTCTTGAGGAACACATTTCCGTGCTGACCCTTGATCTCGAATTTGTAGTGAGCGCCCTCTTTGATGCCCGGAACAAAGATTTCCCAGATTCCGCTGCCGACCAGTTTGCGCATGCCGTGCACACGCCCGTCCCAGTTGTTGAAGTCTCCGGTTACGCTGACGCGCTGCGCATTTGGCGCCCAAACACTGAAGCTCACGCCCGGCACGCCATCGATCGAGCAAAGATGGGCGCCGAGCTTGCGGTATATGTCCCAGTGATTTCCCTCCGCGTAAAGATGCACGTCGGTTTCTCCGAGCACACGTCCGAAGGAATAGGGATCGCGCTGTTCGCACTCGTCGCCGCCGTGACTCTTCAGGCGCAGCAAGTAAGGAAATTCCGTCGTGCCCTTGGGCAGAACGGCCTCGAAAAATCCGTCGGGATGGATTTTAGAAGCAACGAAGACGCGCGTGCGGTCTGCCGCATCGACGATGCTCACCGCGGCGCAATCGGGACGGAAAACACGCACAGCGACGAAAGCTCCGGTCCGGCGCATACCCAGCGTGTGAAAAGGATCGCCGTGCCGCGCCTCGAGAAAGGCGGCCAATTCTTCGGGAGAGACAGTGGATTTCACGGATGGCAAGGAGTTCGGCGGACCGCAACAAATATCGGGATGCGACCTGCGCGGCAAGGGACGAAAGAGTGTCTCCCTAGCCGGCTGCGCCGGCCGAGTTGGCCAACTGGGCTTCCTCCTCGGGCAGAAAGGCTTTGAACCTGCTCTTGTCGATCGCCTTCATGAAGGCTTCGTGCGGAGACACGTGGCCCTGCTGCAGTTGGGCCCAGATCGCGTCGTCCATGAACTGCATCCCCTGCGCTTTTCCGCCCACAATGGCGTCCTGCAATTTCTGCGTGGCGCCTTCGCGGATGATGGCAGCGACGGCGCTGTTGACGACGAGGATTTCGTTGACCGCGATACGACCTCCTCCGTCCTGCCGCTTGAGCAAGAGCTGGGCCACCACGCCCCGAAGCGAGGCGGCAAGCATGGTGCGCACTTGGGCCTGCTGGTCGGAAGGAAAGACGTCAATCATGCGGTCGACGGTTTTGCGTGCGTTGTTGGTATGCAAGGTGCCAAATACGAGGAGCCCGGTTTCCGCGGCGGTCAGAGCAAGAGAAATTGTCTCCAAATCGCGCATCTCGCCGACCAGGACGATGTCGGAATCTTCGCGCAGCGCCGCTTTCAGACCCGCCGGGAAGTTGACCGAATGTTCCGGCACCTCGCGCTGGGTGATGATGCTGTTTTTGTTGGAATGAACGAATTCAATCGGCTCCTCGATTGTGACAATATGCCGCGAGAAGTTGGTGTTGATGTAATCCATCAGGGCGGCAAGCGATGTGCTCTTGCCCGAACCGGTCGGTCCGGTGACCAAAACCAGCCCGCCGCGAAGATGGCCGAATTCCTTGATCACGGGAGGCAAACCCAATTCGTCGATCGTGGCGATACGCGTGGGGATGAGGCGGAACACGGCGCCGAGACCGTGCACCTGCTTGAAGTAGTTGCAGCGGAAGCGGCTGTCCTCATTCATCTCGTAGGCGAAATCGAGGTCACCCTTTTTCTGGAACCGCTCCCAATTCTTCGGTGTGCAGATTTCGCTGAGTATGCGGTTCATCTCATCCGAGGTGAGCACCTCCTCACGGATGGCGATGACATCGCCATGACGGCGGATTTTGGGCGGTTGGCCCTCGGCCAGATGCAGGTCCGACGCGCCCGCATTGATCAGCACTTCGAAGAGTTGGTCGATTTGAGCCATAAGGTCAGCCGACGCCGCAGAGTTGCTTCATCAGCGGTTTTTGCTCGGCACGCGCAACTGCCTCGTCGGCCGAAATGAGCCCCACGCGGTAGAGGTCAGCAAGCGAATCATCCATCAGCTTCATGCCGAGCTTTTTGCCGGTCTGAATGATGCCCGGCAGCATGAAAGTTTTCGATTCACGGATGACATTGGCCACCGCCGGGGTGTTCATGAGGATTTCGATGGCAAGGGCGCGGCCGGCACCGTCCGCGCGCGGAACAAGTTGCTGCGAAATGATGCCGCGCAGCGATTCGCTCACCATGATGCGGATCTGTTCGCGCTGATCGACCGGAAAAACATCGAGCAGGCGGTCGAGCGTGCGGGCCGCATTGCCGGTATGCAGAGTTCCGAGCACAAGGTGACCCGTTTCCGAGGCGGTGATGGCCAAGGAAATCGTCTCCAGATCGCGCATTTCACCCACCATGATGATATCCGGGTCCTCACGCAATGCACCGCGCAATGCCGCACCGAAGGACTCCGTGTGCGTGTGAACCTCACGCTGGTTCACTTGGCACCCTTGCCCGGTGAACAAATACTCGATCGGATCCTCGAGAGTGATGATGTGCTCGTGCCGGCTCCGGTTGATCTCCTCGACCAACGCGGCCAGCGTTGTGCTCTTTCCACTCCCAACCGAACCTGTGACCAGAACAAGGCCGTTTTGGTATTGGGTGAGAAGTTTGAGCTGAGACGGCAGCCCGAGTTCATCCATGGTCCGCACATTCGTCTGGATGATGCGGAACACGAGATCGTAGCCAAGGCGGTGCCGCACTACGCTTGTGCGATAGCGTCCGCTTTCGTTGGCGTAGGCAAAATCCACGTCGCCGCGCTCTTCGAGAAGTTTCTTCTGCGCATCATCAAGAAAGCCCATGGCCAATCTCTCGGTGTCTGCCGCAGTGAGTTTGTCCGCCTGCAACCAAATCGGCTCGAGCGTGCCGAAGCGCCGCCAAGTCGGGCGCAAGTTGACGCTCAAATGAATGTCCGATGCGCCGGACTCCTTGCCGATGGCAAGGTATTGATCCACGTGATGCAGGGCGTGGACGGCGGATGGATTTTCCTCCACGACTTCGACGGTGCTTTGTTCCAGGGCGGCAGACACAGCGAGAACTGAAGGTTTCTACGGCTTGCGCCCCGAGCGCAAACCCAAAAAGAGAGGAACCAATTGGCTCACGACCGCCGGCAGGAGCTTGACCAATGTCGGCACCCAGAAAGCGGCACCGGATCGCGCGGCGCTTTGTTTGTCCGCCTTTTGTTTGCGGGCGGGACGCCGGAGGAAGCGCGCGATGGCAAACCCGGCAACCGAAGCGCCCGGCAGCCACCATTTCCACTCGTGCACCACGCCATGTCGCAACTGGTTGATGGGATTTGCCGCGGCCACAAGACTCCGCCCGCTGCGCTGAAGTTCGCGGCCAGCCGACTCCAACTCGCGCAAGTAATCCTCGCGGTTCATGACAATCGCTCCACTTCGCGGCGCATCGCCTCGCGCGTGCCGGGGAAAAGCGGACGCTTGATGCGCGCACGGAGCACCAAGACGAGCACAATGGCCACGAGGACGTGCGCCAATCCGAGAACCACCGCCGTGGGGATCAGTCCGGCGCCGAGCGCTTTCACCACGGCAAGCCCGGCCGCCAGCAGGAGAAACACGTAGCCGAAGACCAACGCGAGCAACAGACCGAGCGCCAATGCGACGAGAACAAGCGCGTGCCATCCGGATTCGCGCATCTCGAGGCCGAAAAGCCCGGTGAGCGCGCGGCAGAAACGGATGGCGGACGACGAAAATTCCGAAGCCGCCGTGGAAAGTCCGGGCGGCTCCGGCGACGCCGGTCGGTCCGCGCCGGATGACGGATGCATTGCGGTCGAGGGCGCGGCTTAGCGACGCAGGATCAAACCGAGGACGAATCCTGCGGCCAGCGCAAAGCCGACGGCCTGCAACGGATTCTCGCGGATGTAATCTTCGCCGTCTTCCTGCAGAGTGCGGGCACGGACCGTGGTGTCCGACCACACGCGGTTCGCGCGCTCGCGGTATTCGCCGGCGCGCTCGGTCAGAGTTTCGCGAAGATCGTTGGCTTTGGCCGCCGCCGCTTCACGCAATTCGCGGGCCGCTTCGGCCGCGTGGGTTTTGCTGCTCTGGAACTTGTGATTGGCTTCTTGGGATTGTTTGTCGCTCATAGGGATACCTTTTGTTGATTGGAGGTCGATTTTCGCAGGGCGCCCCTCCGCTGGCAAGCGCCCCCATAGCCCCTCCGGCATCGTTTTTCTTGAAGAGAACGTATCCTTAAAGGACTAATTACCCTTCATGACTGCCGCCGCACCACGCCAAGCCGAGAATTTGCCGCAAATATTTCTGGCCGCGGTGGATGAGGCCGTTAGCCATTACCCCGTTTCCAAGCGCAGCGCGTCCCTGCCCCTCCTCCATCTCTGGCAAAACCGTTTCGGCTACATCGACGACAGCGGGGTCGACTGGATCGCCCGCCGCCTCGACCTCGAGCCGATCAATATCCTCGAGTTGGTCACTTTTTACCCGTGGTTCCGCCAAACGCCTCCGGGAAAAAAAGTCATCCGCGTCTGCCGCACTTTGTCGTGCGCCATGGCCGGGTCCTACGAACTGCACAAGGATCTCTGCCGCGCGGCCGGTATCAACGGACAGCACGACGACCACGCGCACGAGGTCACTGCTCCGGACGGAAGCTGCACCATCGAATTCGTCGAATGCCTGGCCAGCTGCGGCAGCGCGCCCGTCGCCATGGTCGGCGACGATCTCCACGAGCGAATCATTCCGGACGATGCGGCCTCGCTGCTCGGACGTGACACGGGTTATCGCAAAACCATCCGCGCGCGGCATCCCTCGGAGAAAAGACTGATCCTGCGCAACATCGGACGGGAAGACTACGACGCCTCGCTCGATTGCTACCTGCGCCACGGCGGATACGAATCGCTGAAAAAAGCGCTGAAGATGAAGCCCGACGAAATCGTGGCGGAAGTCAAAGCCTCCAACCTGCGCGGGCGCGGCGGCGCTGGTTTTCCCTGCGGCGTGAAATGGAGCTTTATCAAGCGTGAGGATGGCAAGCCACACTACCTCGTGGTCAACGGCGACGAATCCGAGCCCGGCACCTTCAAAGACCGCTACATCCTGCACGAGGATCCGCACCAACTTCTCGAGGGCATGATGATCGCCGCGTGGGCACTCAACGTGCACCTGAGTTACATCTACATCCGCTGCGAATTCCCCGAGGCCGCGCGCATCGTCACCAAAGCCATCGCCGAGGCGCGCGAGCACGGCTTCATCGGCAAGGACGTGCTCGGCTCGGGTTTCGATTGCGACATCTACGTGCACCAGGGGGCCGGCGCCTACATCTGCGGCGAAGAAACAAGCCTGCTCGAATCGCTCGAAGGCAAACGCCCCTACCCCCGGATCAAACCACCCTATTTTCCCGCGGTCTTCGGTCTCTACAACTGCCCGACCATCGTCAACAACGTGGAGACGCTCTGCCATGTGAAACACATCATCGCCATGAGCGGCGCAGAGTTCGCCAAACTCGGTTCGCCCGGCGACGGCGGAACGCGCACGCTCTGTGTCAGCGGTGACGTGCAGAATCCCGGCTATTACGAACTCGGGTGCGGACAAGTCACCGTCGGTCAACTTATCGAGCTATGCGGAGGGATGAAGCCCGGACGTAAACTCAAAGCGATTATTCCCGGCGGAAGCTCGGCCAAGGTGCTCAAAGCCGGCGAGAAATTTGCCATGAAGCGCAAGGGGCCCGACGGCGCTGACATCACGGTCGAGGTCGATCTGCTCGATGTGGTCATGGATGCTAATTCGCTCGCCGCAGCCGGTTCGATGGTCGGCAGCGCCGGCGTCATGATCCTCGACGATTCGCGCGACATGCTTTGGGTGCTGAACAACATCAACGACTTCTACGCGCACGAGAGTTGCGGACAATGCACCCCGTGCCGCGAAGGCAGCCTGTGGATGTCCAAAGTGACCACCCGCATGCTGCACGGCGACATCAAGCCGACGGACGCCAAGCAACTGGTCGGCATCGCGGACAACATCGCGGGCCGGACAGTGTGCGCTTTCGGCGAGGCCTGCGCCTGGCCGACGCAAAGTTTCGTCGGAAAGTTCCGCGAAGAGTTCGAGCCTCGCGGTGCCGCGACCAACGGCAACGGTGCCAACGGGCACTAATTTCTACGTGTACTCCGGCAGAGCATAGACAATCCGTCCGCACTGCTCGCAGGAGACGACTTTGGCGCCGACTTTGGCGTCACGCAGGGTCGCCGGCGTCACGGTCATGTGGCAACCCGAGCAGTGATTGCCCTCGAGTGGGACGACCGCACGTCCAGCCTTCGATTGGAAAAGTTTTTCGTAGAGTTCGAACAGATCCTCGTCAGCCGCTTTGACTTCGGCAGCAACGGCCTCGCGCTCGACTTTCAATTCGTCGGCCCGACCTCGCAGCACACCGACTTTTTCGTCGGCGGTTTTCATCAGTGCAGCCACGCGGCTTTTTTCCGCACTGTATTTCTGGTCGGCCGCGGCGATGGCCGGTTTGAGATCCTCGAACTCCTGCATCAGCTCGAGCTCGCGGTCCTCGATCGTGTTGATATCGCTTTGGGCGCGTTCGATTTCGTGTTTGAGCGCGGCGTATTCCTCGTTCTTCCGCGTCTCCAGTTGTTGCGTCTGGTATTTGGCGATCTGCGCGCGTTTGCCGTCGGCCTCCACCTCGAACCGCTTGCGCTCCACCTCGATCTGCGTGGCGCGCCCTTTGTCGTTCTCGAGCGTGCGCTGCGCCGAATCGAGTTCCCGCTGCAATGCGGCCTTTTCGCCGGGCACCCCGTTGATCTCATGGAGAAACGCTTGCAACTTTTGATCGCGCTCCTGCAAGAGGAGAAGCTTCTCCAGAATTTCCACCATTGGTGCTGTTCTAAGCTGCTCTGGCTCGGTCGGCCAGCAGGAACTTGCCCGGTTCAATAGTCTTCGGCTTTGACCTGCTTGAAGCGTCCGTCATTGCGACGGGCAACAGCACGCAGCACTTTTTCCTCTTCGCTGCGAGCCGCCTTGGTCAAAAAGTGGACAATATGGATACGCGCCGGAACCTCCATCTTCGCCTGCGCGTCCTTGATGATACCCAAAAGTTGTTCGTCCGTGATCTCGCCGCCCCGATTTTTGTCCTTGTCCTCCTTGTCATCTTTGTCCGCGCCGCCACTTCCTCCCATACGGCTCATCTCTCCATCCGTGATGAGAAATACAGTGCTTGGTCGCATGGAAAGAGCCTGCTTCAAAGCTGTGTCGGTCCGCGTTCCTCCACCTTCGTACAGACCAGTGCCCATTTTGCTGTAAGTGCTGCGGTAGGACAGCGATCGTTTGGAGCCACCGCCGTCGACGCTCTGAATCCAAGCGGCCGCTTTCTGCTTGTTCGCATCCGTGGCCGGTTGCGGCTCGGGGAACATCGCCACCGATCCACCCTCGTAGATGACAATGTTGAACAGTGTGTTGATGCCGAGTCCTTGAATCAGCTTTGCGGCTTCCGCTTTGACCGCGTTAAATTTGCCCGGTTGGCGATCGAACATGGTGTCGGAAACATCCACCACAATGACAACGCGCGTGGCCATGTCGGAGATCCCGAAAAAATTCACAGCCGAGCCGCCGCTCCCGCCACCGCCCGAACCACTGCCGCTTCCGCCTCCCATCCCGCCAAGCCCCGTCAGCTGGTCGGTCACAATATCGCTCGGATCGACCGTGACAGCCACATCGATCGGCATGACCGGCAGGTCTGGCAACGCGAACTCGGTCGGGCGGGCCGAAGACATTTTGTCGGTAAAGCTCGGCTTGGGCTGACCGGCATCGAACTCGGCCATGTTCATGCGGTGCTCGCGCTCCTCCGCGGCGATGCGGATTTCTTTCTTCACCTCGAACGTCGCCGCGGGGGGCATGAAATAGCGCGCCACAATCCAAACGCCGGCACCGATGCCGCCGATTAAGTGGATAATAAGGCTGGCCACCAGCACCGTGATGATGAGTCGCCGGCGGCGCAGTCTTGCCGCAATTTGCGGATCCACTTCCGTCGTCGTTGACATGGTGGTCTAAATTTCCTCCTCGCTGGCGCTGTCCGAGAAAGTCACGCCTGTGATGTCCGCTTTCGCGCAGGCATTGAGCACATCGACGATCCGCTGCTGGTTGGTTCCGTCGGCAGCGTCCAGCGTGACCAGCGCATCCGCTTTGTTCGCATCGGCCGATTCTTTGAATCGCTTGAGCGTCGCGACCAGTCCGACGAGCTCGGTGTCGTTGGGCGCGGCAAGAACCGAATCGTTGAGCACGATGCTGCCATCGTCTTCGACGCGGATGCGTTGTTCATCGGGCAACTCGACTGCTTCCTCCGCCGAAACCGTCCCGGGCAAACCGAGGCTGATGTCGCTTTCCTGCTTCACCGGTTTGGCTGTGACCATGAAAAAAACGAGCAAAAGGAACACCATGTCGATCATGGGTCCCATCTGCATCTCGACAAGTTGCTGGTCGCGGCGACGGATCTGCATGGCTCAGGATTGGTAGCTTCCGAAAATCACGTCGAGCGCCCCGGCATCAGCCGCCATCTTCATGACCTCTTTGATTTTCTTGGCCGGGGTGGTTTTGTCGGCGCGGATATAGAGGCGCAGCGGGGGATAATTTTCGAAACGTTTCTTGAGATATGCCGCGAGGGCTTTTTTGTCCGTCGCTTCGCTGCCGATGAAGTAACGGCCTTGGTCGTCAATGCTGATGATATCGCGATTACTGATGTCCTTGGGGATGATCGCGCTGCTCGCCACCGGCAGTTTGATTTCTTCTTTGATCTGCTCCTTGGAAATCTTGGTCGTGACCATGAAGAAAATGAGCAGCAGAAATGTCATGTCGATCATCGGCGCGAGCTGGAATCCCATCTCGTCGTCCGGGCGGCGGGTGATCTTCATGGTGAAACGGACGTCTTTGATTATTCGGCCGCCGGCTCCTCGGGCGGGAGTTCGTGCGAATGCACGGCGCTCTCGAGTTTCAGTTCGCCGGAAAGCACGTCGATCATGAAGGTGACGGCTTTCTGGATGTTTCCGATGGCCACCTGCAAAAGGTTGCGGAAGTAAAAAAACAGGAACATGGCGGGAATACCGACAATAAGTCCGCCGGCCGTGGTGATCATCGCTTCGCCGATACCGCCGGCGAGGTCGGAAGGTTCGCTTCGACCCGCGGCAAGTTGATCGAAGCTCTGGATCATGCCGGTGACCGTGCCGAGCAGTCCGAGCATCGGGGCGATGGTGGCGAAAATGTTCAGGTAGTTGACCCATATCATGAGCCGCTGCTCTTCCTGCATGAGGGTTTCGCCGGCGGCCTGCTCCATGGAGGACTTGTTGCCCAGATCCCGCTCGAAATTCACCTTGAGCAACGCGGCACACATCGTGTTGGCAAAGACACCCGGCTGGCTCTGGCAGAGTTGGTAAGCCGCGTTGGGGTCGTGCTGCTGCATGTATTGCGAGACAGCCGACTCCTGCGCTTTGGGCATCATCTTCTTCTGGTTGATCTGGATGAAACAAAAGACGCCCACCGCGATCGTTCCGATTGAGCAGGCGAGAATCGGCCACATCAGCGCGCCGCCGGCAAAAAATGTGTCCAGGAGACTCTTCTCGACGGCGGGCTTGCCGGCAGGAGGTGCGGCGGGCGCCGGGGCGTCCTGCGCATTGGCCCCGGCCAGCAGCAGGAAAACTGCACAGGCGAGGAAGAGGATGATTTTGGGTGGGCTTGTTGTCTTCATGATTTTTCTTCGTCGAGCGCCGCGGCTTGGGTCGCCTCGGGGGATTCGGAATATATCTCAACCAAGTCGGTGGCAACAGCACGGGCATCGTCCTCCTGCCCCGCGAGCACATAGATCTCGCGGGCAATCCAGAGCCCCTTGGCCGCCTCGGCGCGCTTGGTTCCGTAAAAAAGGAAGGGGTAGAGCGCGAATTCCACTCCTTCATGGATCAGTCTCTGGCGCTCCTTGCGAACGGGCGGGTCTTCATTCCAACGCGGGTTTTCTGCGAGAAGAGTTTTGAGCGCTTCCATACGCGCACCCGCGAGCAAAAGCCGGGTTTCAATGACCAACTCCGGATCTTCGGCGGTGCGCTCGATCTGTTCCGCCTCGAGCGAGGCCTCTTCCAGCTTGCCCTTTTTTATCAGGAAATTGAGGCGTCCGCGCGTGGCCCGCTGTCTGTCCTCCACTCTCCACGCCCCTTTTTCCACCTCGGTAAAGACGGCGAGCGCTTCGTCATGCCGCGCGGGATCGTCGGTCTGCAGCAGAATCTCGCCATAAAGACACCCGGCCAGACCGGCGCGCGATTCGGGTGTGCCAAGCAGCGGTTGCAGGTTCTGCCAACGGGACCGCGCGGAAGCCAAGGAACCGACGACGATCTGCTTTTCCACCGCGTCGAGCACGGGATCGGGACCGAAGACAATTTTTGAAATCCCCGCGCGCGGAATAAGCGTCGATCCCCCGGACTGTCCGGGCACAGGCGATGGAATACCGATACGCAACGAATTGTCTTCGGCGCTGAGAATTTTTACCGTCCGGGTCGAGCCATCCGTGTAGTGGATGACATCCTGCGCGCACAACGTCGCCGCGAAAAAAAATACGGGGAAAAACTTTTTCACGAGGGCGTCTGCTTCGCCGGGGCGAATTTCTTGAGTTTCTCGCGCGCGGTCTGCGCCTGAGGCAGCGAACCAAGATCCTCGCTGTTGGCCAATTCCTCGTAAGTCTTGCGCGCCGCCTCGGTGTCGTTGAGTTGTTCGAAGGCCTCGCCGCTGCGCAGATAGGCTTGGGCGACCGTATCGCGCCATTTGCCGTAAAGGACATAGATGCGCTGGTAGTAGGGAACGGCCATCTGCGGGCGCTGGCGCGACATCTCGATTTCGCCGAGCGAAAGAAGCGCCTTGGCCTTCAGCTTGCTCGGCACATTCTCGACGGCAAGCAGGCGCGTGTAAGCTTCCACCGCTTTGTCCTTGTTGCCCGCCTCCACCTCGATCTCCGCGCGCGTGGTGAGCACCTCTCCCATGAGCGAGGACCAGGGCGTGTCCCGCTCGAGCCGGTCATAGTATTCCGTTGCCGTTTCGGTGTCTCCCGCGTCGAGCGCGACTTTGGCCAACGCGGCGAGGGCCTTGTCTTTCTGCATGGCGCGCGGGTGCCACTTGAGCAGATCGCGGTAAATTTGCGCGGCGCCGGCCCGGCGCTCGGCCGATTCCGGCGCGTCCGGATTTTCCGCGGAGGCAAGGAGAAGCGCCTCGGCGCAGTCGGCGAGGACGAGCGGACTGGTCTGCTCCGGTTCGGCCATGGCAGCCGCCTCTCGCAGCAATGCATTGCTCAGATCGGGATCGGATTTTTTCACGCCGCGGGCCAGCGCCCAGACACAACGCACGGCAAGAATATCTTGCTTGTCGGACTCGGCTTTTTCCCTGAGTTCGCGGAGGCGTGCCTGATAGTCGCGTTTCTCGGACTCGCCTTTGTAGTGCCGGTCGAGGGCGAGGAACATCTCCTCGACGGCCAGGGCTTGAGGGTCGTTCCCCCACTCTCCGATCGCCTTCCAGTAGGCCTCCACCGCTTTGTCGGGCTGGTCCTCTTTGCGGTAGGATTGACCGATCTGCAGCAAAGCCTCGGCCGCGCGAGAACTCTTCGGATGCGCATCCATGTATTGCTGCATGAGAGCGCGCAGCTCGTCGTATTTTTCCTCCAGCTTGAGCACCTTGGCCAATTTGAACTGCGCATCTTCGTGGAACCGCCCCGACTCGGGCTTGATCGAGGAATAGATCTCTTTGCCTTCATTCGACTTGGCTTGGGCAAGCAGCGCGTCGCCGAGGAGCAAGCGCGCCTCGGCGCTTTCCTCGCCCTGCGGGAACTTTTTCAGGTATTCCTTCAGCTCCGTCTCGGCCAGAGCGTAGTCCTTCATCGACTGCGCACAGTAGGCTTGGCGGAACATGGCGGCCGCGCGCAGGTTGCCTTCCGGGAACTTTTCCCCGTGCGCACCGAGGATCTCGCGCGCTTCGGGGAATTTTTTGGCGAAAGAGAGCGCCGACCCGCGCCAATAATTCGCCGGTTCGGCCAGTTCGTGCTTGGCGTATTTCTCCTGGAACTGACGGAATGACTCGGCCGCTTCCTCGTTGCGCTCGGCCAGAAGCTGGGTGAAACCGGTCATGAAGAGCGCGCGGGGCGCCTGTTCGGAGTCCTCGAATTTTTCGCGCAGAGCCGTGAACGTGGCGATGGCATCGTCGTGCTTGTCCACTTTCTGCTGCGCCGTTCCGCGCAGATAAAGAACCAAGGGAAGGCTCTTCGAAGACGGGAATTTTTCCTCGAAGACCACCGACGACTCGATCGCTTTGTCGTAACGCTCCGTGGCCATCCAGCTTTGCAAGGCGCTCATCGACGCTTTCTCGACCACATTGTCCGCCTCCATCTCCCGCAGCATGTCGTCGAGCAGCATGGCGCACTCGGCGTAGCGGTCCTGACTGTGGAAAGCCGTGGCTTGGCGGAATCGAACCGACGCATCGAAGGAAGGAATTTTTTCCAGATTGGCCAGCTCCTTTTCGACTTCGCGCAGCATCTGCTTCTCATGGGCGCGGGCGAAGATGTCGGGCTTGGGCGAGCTCTCGATCGCGGCGAGACGCTGTTTGATTTCCTCGAGCTTGCGCTTCTGATGTGCGAGCAAACGCTCGCGCGGCCAGATGTTCTGCAGGGCACGGATGGCATCGCGCGGCCGTTCTTCGTCGAGAAATTTTCCACCCAGGGAAAGCGCCAAGGTCTGGAATGTGGCCAGCTGGTTGATTTTTGCGCCCATTTCCGGACCGACTTCAGCCAGAAGATCGAGCGCCTCCTCGTCCTTGCCTTCCTCAATCAGGCAATGCAACTCGAGCACCGTCGCTCTCCCGGCATGCGGGTGGTTCTTAGCCTTGGTGCGGATGTCCGAGAAATATTTCAGCGCTTCCGCACGCTCGTCGCCGGCCAGCAACGCGGTGCCGGTCAGCAACTCGGCATCTTGGCGCCGCGCGGACTCGGGATAGGCTTTGCGGAAATCCCCCAGCACTTTGACCGCTTCCTCGAAGCTCTCGGACTGCAGCAAGGCAATCGCTTTCCAAAAAAGAAGGTCTTCCTTCTGCGTGGCTCCCATTTCCTTGACCTTGAGCGCATCGTCGATCGCGTCGATCGCGTCGGCGTATTTTTGCAACTGGAGCAAAGACGCGGCCACGTTGTAGCGGACGTGAGCCATGAAAGGCAGAGACTCCGAGGAGGAGCCGAAGTCCTCGATGAATCTTTCGTATCCTGCAACAGCCTCTTGGTAGCGCTTGTTGTTGTAGGCGGTGTCGGCCCGGAAAATGATGTCACGCGCCGTGCCGGCTTGGGCGGGCGGCTCCGCTGCCTCTTCTTTTGCCGCAGGCGCGGGGGCGATCAGGATCGCCAGGGAGAAACAACAGATGGCCGCGTAGAGACGCACACCTCCACAATTTGCCGCGGGCCGCCCCGCGCGCGAGTAGAAAATGAGGTTTTTCCAATGCCCGATGCTGGCAGGATGCAGCCATGACCCGGGCCACAGCCGAATTGGAAGCGCAGGTTCTTGCCTGGATAGAGGGGAAACGGCCCGCGGATTTCGGCGAAACGGTTCGGCAACTGCACGGATGGCAATTTCGTCATAACACGCCCTACCGCCAATTTTGCGAACAGGCCGGGATCAGCGAGATAGTGGAACACTGGCGTCAGGTCCCTGGTGTTCCGCAGGAAGCCTTCAAACACGCCGACCTGCGCAGCTTTCCGGCCGAAGAAACAATCAAGACGTTCCGCACCAGCGGAACGACCGCCGAAGGATTCGGACAACATCACTTCCGCACGCTGGAAATTTACGAGACTGCGGTGCGTGAAGGATGGCGGCACGCCAATATGCCGGCCGGTCCCTTCCTCGTCATCGCCCCTCACCCCGACGAAGCCCCGTATTCCTCGCTCAGTCGCATGCTCGGCGTGCTCGCCCCGCGCGAGTTGTTCATCGCGGCGGGAGGCACGGTCGATCTTGCACGGTTGCAGGCGACTGAGCACCCGGTCTGTCTCCTCGGCACTGCGCTCGGCTTTCTCAATCTCTTCGAGCAAATGGACAAGGCCGGAATTACGCTTCGATTGCCCGCCGGTTCGACCGCGATGGATACCGGCGGATACAAAGGCAGCGGGCGGAACATCTCGCGCGCCGATCTTTACGCCATGTTCGGCGACAAACTCGGCATCGCGCCGGATGACATCTACAATGAATACGGCATGACCGAGCTGAGCTCGCAGTTTTACGCGCGCGGTCCGCAGGGTTTCCACCACGGCCCGCCTTGGGCACGCGCCATCGTCGCCGAGCCGGTCACGCTCGACGAAGTCAACGAAGGCGAAACTGGCATCCTGCTCATTTACGACGCAGCCAATGTCGGCTCTGTTGTCGGGATCCGCACGCAAGACTTGGCCGTCAAACGCGGGGACACCTTCGAATTGCTTGGACGCGATCCGTCTGCCTTGCCGCGCGGATGCTCCCGCGCCGCCGATGAATGGATGTCGCGATGAACACGCCCGAGCGCGCCATTGCCATTGCCAAAGCGGCAGAACCTTTTCGGGCGCTGCTTGGCTCAACCACGGCGGATGATTTGCTCGCATGGTTGCGCGCTGAACTCGGAAACAGCGAAGCCCTTGATCGCTGGGTTGAGCACGGCGAAGCAAAAACCAAAGCTCTGGCACCGCAAATCATTCTCCACGTGGTCAGTGGCAACACGCCGCACGCTGCGCTACAGTCGCTCATTGGCGGACTTCTCCTCGGCAGCCGCAATCTGGTCAAACTTCCGCGTGGTGGACTGATCGAGGTGGACGAATTTGTCTCCGGTCTGCCCGAGACTTTGCGTGCGAAGATCGAAATAGCGGAGGAAATACCATCCGACTGGCTGGCCCAAGCCGAGGCGGTGATCGTCTACGGATCGGACGAAACCATCGCGCATTTTCGCGGACTTGTTTCGCCGGCGCAGATTTTCGTCGGACACGGACACAAGTCGAGTCTGGGTATCGTGTTGGACGATCCGCAGTTCGCTTCGTGCGATGGCGCGGCGCGCGATGCCTCGCTGTTCGACCAACAGGGTTGTCTTTCTCCGCAGGTTTTTTATGTGCGCGAAGCGCGTCCCAACTTCGCCCGCGAATACGCGGAAAAACTTTCTTCTGCCATGGACCGGTTCAATCACGCGCATCCGCGTGGACCGCTCACCGTGGATGAGAAAGCGACGATCGCCAACCTCCGCGCCGCCTATCGCTTCCGCGCCGCGGGCGACTTGCGCGTCGCCTTGTGGGAAGGCGGAGGCAACATGGATTGGACCGTCGTTTACGAAGAGGACTCCTGGTTCCCGGCCTCGCCGCTTAATCGCGTCATTTTCGTCAAACCATTGCCCGAGAATTTTGTCACCGCTATCGGTCCGGCTGCCGCGCACATCGGCGCGGTCGGACTTTTTCCCTGCAATGAAGAGTTGGCCGGCCTGTTTGCCGAACTGCGTCCATCGCGCTTTTGTCTCATCGGACGCATGCAAGATCCGCCTTGGACCTGGCACAATGGGGGAATCCCCCGCCTCGCTTCCTTGGTCAAGTGGGTTGATTTCGAGTCGTAGGCAGGATTCACTGGCCGGAACGCATGGCCAAAGAGGAATCCATTCCCGCGGAAGGCGTCGTCGTCGAGGTTCTCCCCGGCACGATGTTCCGCGTGAAACTGACAAATGGAACCGTCGTGCTCGCGCACATCGGCGGCAAAATGCGCAAACATTTTGTCCGCATCGTCCCCGGCGACAAAGTGCAGATCGAAATTTCCCCCTACGATCTGACCAAGGCGCGGATCACCTACCGCGAGCGGTAGAAGGAAACCGCAGAGGACGCAGAGATCACAGAGGGGATCAGGTAGGTCGCGATGTCCCCATCGCGATAACCGCTCTGAAAAATCGCGCCGAAGCGTGGCGCAGCGGAGATGGCCCTCAGGCAAACATCATGATCCACCCTGCACGCGGGCAGCTCTGTTCAGTCCCGCTCAGCGCCCTCTGTGTCCTCTGCGGTTACTTGGAAACCGCTACCGGTCGCACTCGCCCATGACGAAATCGATGCTGCCAAGAATGGCGGGCACATCGCTCACGTAGTGGCCGGGCAGAAGTGACGGGATAATGCTGAGGTTGGCGAAGCTGGGGGCGCGGATTTTCAGACGATAGGGAACACCGCCGCCTTTGCTGTAGATGTAAAAACCGAGTTCGCCCTTGGGATTCTCCGCGGCGAAATAAACTTCGCCCACCGGCGCATCGATACCCTGCGTGGTGATGATGAATTGATGGATGAGTTCCTCCATCTTGGTCATCACATCGGTTTTCTTGGGCAGAATGTTTTTCGGATCTTCCACGCAAATCGGGCCGGACGGCATTTTGTCCAGGGCCTGTTGGATGATGCGGGTGCTCTGCCGCATTTCTTCCATGCGCACGAGGTAGCGGTCGAAGCAGTCGCCGACCGAACCGATCGGCACGTCGAAATCGTAATTTTCGTAACCAAGATACGGATGCGCCTTGCGCAAATCGTGGTCCACGCCCGAGCCGCGCAGATTCGGTCCGGTCAGACCGTAGGCAATGGCGTCTTTTCCGCTGATCACGCCGACATTCTTCGTGCGGTCGAGCCAGATCGGATTGCGGGTGAGAAGTTTGTCCACCTCGTCGAGGCTGGGCAGCAGGTCGTTGATAAAGCTGCGCACCTGATGCTCGAAGCCCGGAGGCATGTCGCGGGTCATGCCGCCGACGCGCGTATAAGATGTGGTGAAACGCGCGCCGGTCAGTTGCTCGGTCAAATTGTAGACCACCTCGCGATGTTTGAAGGTGTAGAGAAAGACAGACATCGCGCCGATGTCCATCGCGTAGGCCCCGATGCCGAGCAGGTGCGAGGAAATGCGGGCCAACTCGCAACAAATGACGCGGATGGCCTGACCGCGCTCGGGCAGCGTCCACCCCATCAATTTCTCCACCGCCAGCGCGTAAGCCACGTTGTTGGCCAGCGGCGCGAGATAATCGAGCCGGTCCGTGTAGGGCACGAACTGGTTGTATTGCATGTTCTCCGCGATCTTCTCGTCGCCGCGGTGCAGATAGCCAATGTCGGCGTCCGCCTTGGTGATAATCTCGCCGTCCAGTTCCAGCACGATGCGCAACACGCCGTGGGTCGACGGGTGCGATGGACCCATGTTGATGGTCAGGGTCTCCCCGAGCAGTTCGCCCTTGGCGCGGGCCTCGGCCTCGACCGCGCGGGTGCGCGCGGCGGCGTCGGGCGTCTCGAGAATAGTGGACATGACTGGGATTGTTACGTTTGGCGGGCGCGTTTGGCAACTTCAGGAAGCCGGGCAAGCAGCGTGAGTCGCGGCCACCACCAGACAATCTTTCCGTTCTCTTCGGTTAAACCGAACGCGTGCCGCGCTTCCTGCGGAGCTTCAGCGACGAGTTCCAACACCTCCGCGCGGTTCGCCTCGGACGTTCCCGCCGTGCGAAAATACCATTCGAGATCAGGTTGCTTGAATGGACGTGTCCCGCATCCGAGGACATCGAAGCCGGCATTTTCCGCCGATTCGCGCCAGGCCGAAGGACTCAAAAATCTTTCGTGACTCGGATCGCGCAGTTTTTCCACCCGGTGCAGCCATTCCTCCGCAACCGGATCGCCGTCCGGCGCGGCACCGTCGATGACCAGAAGGCATCCGCCCGGACGCAAAACGCGGAAGGCCTCGCGCAAAAAATCCTCCACGCTGGCGAAGTGATGCGCGGCCACGCGACAGGTGACCAAACCGAACGCACCATCGGCGTAAGGAAACTGCTCGGCCGCATGCTGGCGCGTGGCGATTCGTAGCCCCCGCTCTTCCGCCAGTTTTCGCACCTCGGCAAGCATCCCCTCGGAAATGTCCGCTGCGGTGACTTCGATGCCGCGTCCCGCCAGGTAGGCCGCGGTGTGCCCAGCACCGGTAGCTACATCGAGCGCGGGCGAAAGTTGCGTGCTATCGAGCTCGTCCAAAGCCGCGGCCACATCGGAAACATCCCGCAGGATATGCCCGCTCCCGTAGCACGCGGCCTGACGATCGAACTGCGCGCGAGAGGCCTCGACCGGATCATTCATGAAGCCGCGGCCAGTTCATCCTCCACACGCAGGCGCAATTGTCCGCAGGCCGCGTCGATGTCGTGGCCTTTTTCGCGGCGGATGGTGGCGACGACCCCGCCCGCTCGAACCCCGCGGACAAATTCCTGCTGGCGCGTTTCGCTCGGACGCTCCCACGACAATCCTTCCACTGTGTTGTAGGGGATGAGATTTACTTTGGCATCGAGCCGCCGTGCGTGTGAGGCGAGCAAACGCGCCTGCTCGGGCGAGTCGTTGATCCCGGCAATGAGGATGTATTCAAAGCCGAGCTTCTGTTTCCGGCGCGAGGTGAAGTAAGCACAGGCGTCGAACAATTCCTTGAGCGGGTATTTTTTGTTTACCGGCATGATCTGCTCGCGCACTTCGTCGCTCGCGCCGTGCAGGGAAATGGCCAAGCGCACCGGCACGACATGTTCGGCCAGCTCGCGGATCTGCGGCACGAGTCCGCTGGTCGACACCGTGATGTGACGTGCCCCGATCTCGAAGCCCCACGGCGCGTTGAGGATCTCGATCGCCGTGGAAAGATTTTTCCAATTGGCCAGCGGTTCGCCCATGCCCATGAACACGATGTTGTCCACCCGCTCGTCGGTCGCTTGCTCGACGGCCATTACTTGCGAGGTGATTTCGCCAACGGACAAGTTTCGTTTCCATCCGCGCAACCCGCTGGCGCAAAATTTGCATCCGTAGGCGCAACCGACCTGCGTCGAAACGCAGAGCGTCCTGCGGTCCGACGTTTCGCCGTAGAGCGCGGGCGAGGCCGGAATGAAAACACTCTCGATGAATTGTCCATCGGGCAGCCGGAACAAAAATTTGCGCGTGGTGTCCTTCGATCCGGTCATGCGCACCTGCTCGAGCTGCGCGGGCGGGAATTTTTCCGACAACTGCGAGCGCAATTCCGCGGGCAGATCGGTCATGGAGGCGAAATCACCGACCCGCTTCTCGTGCAACCATTCCATGATCTGCCTCGCGCGGTAGGGCTTCTGTCCCATGGCGCCGAGGGAATCGGTCAGCGAATCGAGAGTTTCTCCGAGCAGCGAAATCACCGGTTCAAGATGCCACGGCCGGCGGTCGGAAGCCAGCCGCGCAGCCTTGACCGCGGCAATGGCCCACCTAGCTTGGCCGGGTGCGCCCGAAACATTTTCTTCTTCTTCTCCTCGCCGCGGCGCTGGCGCCGCTGACCGGTTGCGAAACGACAGGCACCACCGCCACGGTGAGCCCTTCGGTCGCCGCATCCATCGCCCAGGAAGCTCCGGGCAATTACTACGTGGGCCGACGTTATTACAAAAAGGACTACAAAATGTGGGGCTGGTTGCGCAAACCAGGCCAGCCTTGGAAAAGCTCGCAGCTCGTCATGATGAACGAGAACACCAAGCTCGCGCCCGACCGCGAGGGCGGCACGCTCGGCACGGACAACAACTACGAATACCGGCTCGAGGGACGTTTCACCGGCGGCCAAGTCTACGAGCCGGCGAGCAATCGTTTTTATCCGGAATTTGTCCTTACCGGTCACCAAGTGATCTCGACCACGCCGCCCAACATCTTCAAGGACCGCCGCGCGCTCGATCCGAAAGTGCGCCTGCTCACGCCGCCGCTCTGAGTGTTCCCCCACCATGCGCACGCACCGCCTCCTTCGCCTGAGCGCCTGCGTGCTGGCCGTTCTGTCCGTTTCCTGCGGCAAACGCGAACCGGACCCCGTCAAGATCGGCCTCAACATCGAACTGACCGGCGACATCCCGACAATCGGCAATTCTTCGAAAAATGCGGCAGAACTTTTTTTCGAGCAGCTGAACGCCGCGGGCGGAGTCGAATTGGCTGAAGGTCCGCGCAAGGTCGCTCTCGTCATCGGCGACAATGGCGCGAATGCGACGCAAGCGGCGGCCAACGCGCAGCGCATGGTCTCGGTCGACAATGTCGTCGCGTTGGTCGGCCCCAACTCCGGCACATGCGCCACAGCGGCGGCGGAACTCGCCGAAGGCCTCAAGTGCGTCATGGTCAGTCCGTGGTCGGCCGATCCGGAGACAACGATGGACCGCGTGGCCAAGGTGCCGAAGCGCTACGTTTACCGCGCGGGTGCGACCGATGAACTGCAGGGGCGCGTCATGGCCAACTTCGCGCTGTCCAAACTCGGTGCGCGCAAAGCGGCGATTGTTTCCGACAGCGCGGCCGGTCCCGAGGCGCAGGGCGCGGCATTCAAAGAAACCTTCCTCGCGGGCGGCGGCGAAATCGTCGCGCAGGAAAAAGTCGATGAGGACGAACGCGATTTCTCCCGTCCGATCGCCGCGATCGCGGCCGCCGCGCCCGAAGTTGTTTTCGTCTCCGCACCCTGCGACCGCGCGTTGCCGATTCTCGAAGCGGCGAAGACGGCGGGGCTCAACGCGAAATTCCTCGGCTCCGAGTTGTGGAACACGCCGCTGAACATCCGCATGACCGCGCTCGGGTTCGACGGACTCTATTTCTGCAAGATCTTCGACTATCGCGATGCCGACCCCGCCTCGGCGAAATTCACCAAGGCCTACACCGAGAAATACAACC